>Ga0118677_10005253_pt1 | contig 22791 bp, 14 predicted proteins | sample AliMusrvi5mmetaG_FD_86154 | JGI IMG/M metagenome (GOLD analysis project Ga0118677, IMG submission 86154)
CCGCGCCCCGCGCGCGGGACAACGGGCGCGCACACGACCAAGCCACCGCACCGTCACGGCGCAAAAAACGCGAAATGACGAGACGGCACGAACAGAAAAGCGGGGATTCTGCAATTACCTCTTGTGGACTGTCCCCCATTACCCCCTCGCTGGACACGCGCACGTAGAACACGGCGCGGGTGTTCTTCGCCGGGGTGAGCTTTCCGGTGATCATCCCCACGCCGGGTTGGCGGCGGGCGGTGTTGGTCGATGTCGCGTGGCCGTTGGGTGCGGTGTGTGCCATGATCTCCTCCTGATACGGAAATCGCCCGCTAAGTGGTGAGGCGGGCGTCAGGGAGATGATATCTGCCTGGATCGCGGGGTCATTTCCTCGGTGTTCCCCGTCGAAATGAGGTAGATGGGGAGCGCAGAAAACCTTATTGGATAAGGGTTTGTAGACCCAGTTCCCCAGTTTCCCCATATTCCCAAGGAGAAAGGTAAAAAAATCGCAACCCACATGCAACTGGCGGTGAAGCGGTGCGCGCTATGCCTTCCAGTCCAGAAGCGGGGAAATCGGGGAACTGAGCCTATGAGCCATAGTCCCATCACGCTTTCTTGTTGGGTGAATTTTGGGGAATCGCTGGGACTGGGTGGCAGATTACCGCCTTGTATCATACCCGTCTGCAGGTACTCACACCAACCCTACAGAACCAGAGGAAAATCCCCATTCATGGTCCGCAGGCATGGACGTTTCCGAATTCTCTGAATCCTGATCTGCGTATCAGGGAAAACACCTTGTGATATTCAGATGTCATGAGTGAGATGAATACTCATATAGCCTAATCACCCGACCGTATGGAATACCATGGTGTGAACCAGCGTGCAATAATGACTCGCATGCGGGGGGCATCGGCGTCCAATATTGACCCACCACGGCGAGGGTCACCCCCGAGTCCTTGGCTTTATTGGGCATTCCCTGTTATGCAGGCGCAGGCCGGTAGATCCCGCGGTATCACGACGGCGTGCCGCGTTCCGTTATATCCAGCAGTGACGGTGTTGACCCGATGCACGTGATTGGAGATAATGTGCCGACCGGCGTATCCGCCGAGTTGTGAAGGGGTATCCATGCTACGATCTTCGATGTCCGGCGTCATGCTGTTGCTGGTGGCGCTCTGCCTGCTGGGAGCGAGGCCGTGCCGTGCGGACGACGCGCTACCCTTGCTGCACCCGCTGTTCCAGGACCATATGGTGCTGCAGCGAGGTATCGCCGACCCGGTCTGGGGGTGGGCGGCGCCGGGGACGAAAGTCACCGTCACCATGCTGGAGAAGACGGTCACCGCCACCGCGAACGCGCAGGGAGAATGGCGAACGAAGATCGGTCCCTTCCGCGCCGGCGGCCCGTATACGCTGACCGTGGAAGGCGCGCAAAAGATCATCCTGCAGGACGTGCTGGTGGGCGACGTCTGGATCTGCTCGGGGCAATCGAATATGGAGATGGGCATCGGCGCGGCACAGAATGCCCAGGAAGAGATTAAAAACGCCAACTACCCGCAACTGCGGCTCTTCACCGTGCAGAAGAAGGTTGGCTATGAGCCGAAGCGCTTGCTGCCGGGCAGCAAATGGGATGTCTGCACGCCGGAAACGGTCGCCGCTGGCGGCTGGGCCGGCTTCTCCGCCACCGGCTATTTCTTCGGGCGCGAACTCCTGCGTGACCAGCAGGTGCCCATCGGCTTGATCCACACCTCCTGGAGCGGCACCGTGGCGGAAGCCTGGGTCAGCGGCGAGGCGCTGGCGACGATGGCGGACTTTAAACCGGCGGTCGAGAAGGTGCAGAAATTCGCGGCGTCTGTGAAGGATAGACCGTACGATTTTGATACCGAGTTGGCAACCTGGTGGGCGAAGAACGATGCCGGATCCTCTGCCGGCGCGAACTGGGCGGCCCCGGCTTTCGATGCGAAGACGTGGAAGACCATGCCATTGCCGAATTTCTGGGAAAACGCCGGCCTGCCCGGCGTCGATGGCCTGGTCTGGTTTCGCAAGGAAGTAACGATTCCTGACGCGTGGGCGGGCAAAGAGCTGAACCTGCAACTCGGCCCCATCGATGACGGCGACACCACCTGGTTCAACGGCAACCAGGTCGGCGCCATTTATGGCCATTATCTTAACCGCGCGTATAAGATTCCCGGCAAGCTGGTCACCGCCGGCAAGGTGGTAATCGCGGTGCGCGTGATGGACAACCTGGGCAACGGAGGGCTGTGCGGCAAACCCGAGCAACTGGCACTGAGCCGCGCGGATGACCCGACGGCGACGATCAGCCTGGCAGGCGCCTGGCAGTATGCCGTGGGGGCCGATTTCGCGGTCACGCCCATTCCGGAACGTATGGATAGTAATGCCAATCAAGTAAGTGCGCTTTACAACGGCATGATCGCGCCGCTGCTGCCCTTTGCGATCAAAGGGGCTATCTGGTATCAGGGGGAATCGAACGCTGGTAACCCAAAGCAGTACCGGACTCTGCTGCCGACGCTGATCACAGATTGGCGCGCACGCTTCGGCGTGGGCGACTTCCCCTTCCTTATAGTCTCGCTAGCGAACTTTATGGCCGTGCAGAATACCCCGGTCGAGTCCGGCTGGGCGGAACTGCGCGAAGCCCAGTGGCTGACCGCGCAAACCCTGCCGAAGACGGGCATCGCCATGGCGATCGACATCGGTGAAGCCGCCGACATTCACCCGAAGAATAAACAGGAAGTCGGGCGGCGCCTGGCGCTGGCAGCCGAAGCTATTGCCTATCGCAGGAAAACCACCTACTCCGGCCCGATGTACAAGCGCATGAAGATCGAGGGTAAGTCGATTCGCCTGTCATTCACCCACCTCGGCGGGGGGCTGGCGGCCAAAGACGGCGAGAAGCTGACAGGCTTCGCCATTGCCGGTGCTGATAAAACGTTCGTCTTCGCTGAAGCCGTCATCGCTGGCGAGACTATCGTCGTCACCGCGCCCGATATCGCAGCGCCGGTCGCCGTCCGTTATGCGTGGGCGAACAATCCGATCTGCAATCTTTACAATAAGGCCGGGCTGCCGGCGGTGCCGTTCCGCACGGACCCGTAACCCCACGTCCCGCCACACTGCACGGGGAAGAGCCATCATAGGCAGTAAGGGCGGTTATACGTGTGTTGACAGGTGGCAGAGGACAACTGACGAATACAGGGGACAATCATCCAATGCCTTGTATCCTTCCTGGGCAAGGCACCATCTCAAGTGTGGAAATCTGCGATTTCCACAGGAGATATGGCGACCGGATATCTGATGTATTCGATACCGTGTATGAGCGCCATTATCCTTGTTCTGCCGGTTTAGGGAAGATGACTATGCGAAAATACCTCGAATGTTGCGGGATGATGCTCCTGCTCTTCTTCAGTGTGGCTGTGGCGTCCGCCAAAGTGTCGCTGGCACTGACGGAAGGTCAGTATAGCATGTACACCCGACCCGTACCGGTGAAGACCGGCGCGGCTCTCGCGCCAATCGCGGTCACGGTGGCGGGCAGCGGTTCCGTCACGCTGACGGCGATGGATATCGACGAGAAGCCGGTGGCGTGGACGCAGTCGCTGATGTTGGAAGACGGAAAACCGCAGACCATCCATTTCCCCGCGCCGTCATTGGGCTATTACCGGTTGGCAGCGTCGGCCAATGGCGTCGTCGAGTCAACCATAGAGCTCGGGATCATCCCACCGCCTCATCCCGGCATGCACAAGGAATCTTTCTTCTGCTCGAATTCCTGGTTGAAGACCGGGAAGGACCTGCTCTTTCTGCAATCGCTGGGCATCAAGGTGCAGCGCACGCATTTCCAAGGAGTCAGTGAGCAGTGGCGGACGAGTATTCGCAGCGCGTTGGCAGAAAATATAGCTCATGACACCTGGGTGTTACCGATTGTCGGTTATGCCTTCGAGGGTCGTGTCGCGCCGATGGGCGTCAAACTCAACATGTACGGTCCCCCTGACGATCTGGATGCTTTTGTCGCCGATTGGGAAAAAATCATGCGCGCGTTTCCCGAGCTGACCACCTTCGAATTCTGGAACGAGCCGTGGATTTATGGGTGGACCTGGGCGGGGTCGCCGGCGGAATATCGCACGCTGCAGAAAAAATGGTGCGAAATGGCGCGCCGCGTCAACCCGAAGGTGCGCATCATCGCCGGCAATAGTTGGATGTTCGTCGAAGACCATATCGAACAAGATCCGGCCTGCTGGAAGGGACTGCTCGATGGCACCACGCACCATCCCTACCTGGGCATCGGCAACGCCAACCAGCGCAGCGGTGAAAATTGCCGCACCATCGACGGGGGTTTCACGATCAACAGGCGCATGGGCCTCCCCTATTATTATCTCACGGAAGGTGGTGCGTTTTATGCCAAGCCCCTCGGCGAGGGCAAGGGCAACACGTTCAATAATCGCGAGAACGCACGCAATGTCGTCACGTATATGGTGCGGTCAGCGCTCTGTGGCGCATACCAGACCAATGCGCAATGGGAGATCGGGTATGGGCCGACCTGGACGATGCCGAATACCACGCTGGCGGTCTTGACACATGCCATCGAGGACCGGCCGATCGTGGCGGACCTCTGGCCGCACCACGAACTCATCAATGGGGCGATCTTCGCGAACCCCCGCTTCATTACCCCCGCGGTGAAAGCGCTGCCGCGCGCGACGGAAATTTCCGTGCGCTGGGACGTGCCGATCCCGCAGGACCGCGCCCGGGACACCACCAAAGTCGCGGTGATCTGGAGCCTGACGGGCACGTCCAACGACAACCTTGATGCCCATGGCGCCTTGACCATTGCGAACGCGAAAGGCTTGAAGGCCTACGATATGGTGGGACGGGACATCCCGGCTACGCACGGCAAGCTGATCGTGCCCTTCACGTCGGATCCGGTCTACATCACTTCTGACACCCTCTCCGTTATCGCGTTGAAAGACCGCATCACCGGCGGCACCATCGGACAGGTGACACCGCTCAATATGTATGCCTTCTCCCTCATGCAACCCGCGGACCGCGCTCAGACGTTGTCGGTGCGGATGGAGAATCAGCTCAATATCGACATCGCCGGTACATTGACGGTGCAGGTACCCGGCACCCCCATCGTCAGCCGCGCGCCGTTCGCCATCCCCGCGGGGAAGCTTGTGGAAGTGCCCGTGGCGTGGCCAGGGACAGCGATAACGGCGAATAATCGCTACGGCATCATCCTCAGCACGGCACTGGCGCCGGCACGCAAATCAGCCGCATACACGCCGGTGGTAGTCTCGCAGGCGATTTCCACGGCGCAATTCGTCAAACGCACCATCACCGTCGACGGGACACTGGCGGATTGGCAAGGCGTCACGCCGGTCACCATTTTGCCGCCCGGCAAAGCGAAGATCGATTTGACCGAGTATTTGTTGAATCCGAATCGTCCCATGCCGCAAAACCTGGTCGCCGACGTGCCGAAAGACAGCGTCAAGGTCTATGCCGCCTATGATGCGCATTCGCTTTATATCGCCATCGATGGCTGGGGTACCGATTGTTCGGCGGGCAAATCCTGGCGCGACGGCACGCCGTTCAAGCAAGGCACGCAGGATGGGTTAAACTACATCACCCTGTGTGGCGACTATGTACAACTGGCCTTCGGCTTCCGCGATCGCGTGCCGGGATATGGGCGACAGATGGATGACCCACTGGCCTGGAAAGGGCATTTCTACGATACGGATTACCTCTACTCCGCGCATACCTCCACCGAAGGAGATATCCTCGATCGCGAATGGGGACCGAACACGACGCGAGGCACGGCGTATCAAACGGTGGCGGTGCCCGGGCGCGGGGCGGTGCCCGGCGCGAAGATCAAAATCGTAGGTCGCGTGTATGAGATGGCCATTCCGCGCAGCGAGTTAACGCTGTTCGATCCTGCCCGCATGGATCGCTTCCGCTTCAGCGTCTTGATGAACAACGGGGCGATGTGTTGGAGCGAAACAGCCGGCATCTTCGACCATTGGATGGACTCCAGTTCCTTCGGCCCTTCGTGGCTCGGTCATTACCCGAACCAGACCTATTTTGGGATCGAGAAGTAGAGGGTACGAGTGGCGTCGGAAGTCACCGGTGATGATCCGATCAACGTGTCATGTGGTCTGTTGGCTGCCCGGGAGCGGTGGCCAGGCAGGTGTAGTATTCGCTACCGCCATAATAATGATACCAGGTATCACCCACCTGTGTGAGCCCACACCCGAAGACGGTGTCGCGCCAAAAGGAGACCGGCTGGTGCGGTGGGTCGGCTGATCGGCCATCTTCATATGGTATCGACGCATCGGCGGTCAGCACCGGTCGCGGTAACCAGTCTAGCGGTTCCTCCGGGTCATGCAGCGCAAAGCGCACTTCTCCTGTCGCGTAAAAATGGCCGGTGTGATGCCCGCCGGTGAAGAGCACCATCGCATCGGGGTGCCTGGGGTGATACTGCGCGATGGCGATGGCGCACTCGCCACCTGGCCACACCGCGTCCATTTCGTGCGATTGCCAATGCAGCAGATCATCAGAGTATGCCATCAAGCCGTCATTGATATACATCACGAAGCGACCGTGCCGATCGCGCACCGCGCGGTTCTGGGGGTCCTGCAGCACCGTGGCATTGCGATGCAGCCGGCTCGCCGCCGGAAAGACCAGGCCATGGTGCTCCCAATGCACCAGGTCGTCAGAGATGGCCAGGTAGGTGCCGCAGACAGCCGGGTCCTCGTAGTGCAGCCAATCCCACCGGGTCACGAACATGAAGTAGCGACCGGCATGGCTGACGCAGTTGACGTCCGCGAATCCATACATCCAGTCCTCGGGACGACGCAACAGCGGGCCGGCGACACGGGTGAAATGGATGCCGTCCTCGCTGACCGCCAGACCGATATCGCATAAATAATCAAAGTAGGGGGTGCGCCGTGAGTTCACCGGCGGCTCATTCGGGATGGGAAATTCGGCGCGGTAGAGGTAACACAGCCGGCCATCTTTCTGCAGGATCGACCCATTATGCACGCCGCCACCGAATACGCCGTTATCCCATCCCTGCGGATCCGGTCGGAACACCGGATTACCAGGGTACTTTTCGAACGGACCAATCGCCCAGTCCGGATAGTTATCGGCCGCTGGATCCACCGGATCGCGCGAGAAGCCACCCCAGAAGCGCGCTTCATCGTAGTGCCACTCATCCCACGCTCTGGCATGGTCGGCACTGATGAATTGCCATTCGAATACCCCTTGGCCGTGAAAGTCACGCAGTGCGCGCTTCAACTGCTGCAAGGCTTCGGGAGTTAAGGTGGCTGTCATGGGTCTCCCTCATGATACGGCGCTGCTGGTTGGTTACTCACACAGAAAATCAGACATCAATACGTAATACGGGGACAGGTTATGAAATTCAATCCCCAATCGGATTCCGCCTTGTCGGTAGGCCATCAGGTGTGGGTATTCGCTCGCAATCGCTAGAGTTCCTCCTCTGGTGCCTGTCTGCTTGCCATCATAATAGATACCTCATATGTAATTCGCCCCTCCGCGCGTGGGTCAGGCCGCGACCGATTCGGCTGGTTTCACCTCATAGCCTAGTTCCTGCAAGCGTTTCGTATGATACTTCACCAGATACTCGCGTTGGAGCTTGTCAAAGTAGTCCGGCCCCAAGTCCTGATACGTCACGCCGTCGCGGCGAATGAAGAAGGCGGCTTCCAGCAGGTCGTGGGCCACCGCCACGGCGGCGCGTTGTTTGCCTTTCCGTCGCGCCAAGCGCTGGAAGCGCGCACCGGGATAGCACTTCTTCGACCGGCCTACCGCCTGAGCGCTTTGCACCAGCACCGCGCGGATGTAGCGGTTGCCTTTGCGAGTTTTTCCGTTTTTGCGCTTCCCGCCGCTCTCGTGATCGCCCGGACACAGCCCCGCCCAACTGCACAGGTGCTTATGGCTCGGGAAGACCGTCATGTCCACGCCGATCTCCGCCACCAGATCCTCGGCGGCGCGCTGGGCGATGCCGGGAATCGTGGTCAGCCGCTGGACCTCTTCCGCGCAAGGACGCAGCAACTCCCCCACCAGGGTATCGCACTCAGTTACGGCCTCGTCCAACTCATCCAGGTGCGCCAGCATTAGGCGCAGCAGGCGGGCGTGGTGCGCGCGGAAGCGGCCTTCCAGCGCGGCGGTCAGTTCTGCCCGTTTCCCGCGCAGACGCGTCTGCGCCAACTCGGCCATCTCGGTGGGGGTCTTGGTGCCCTCCAACAAGGCCGCCAGCATGGCGCGTGCCGACACCCCGGTCAGATCGGACGCGACCGCCGCCAGCTTGATGTTGGCGTCCTCCAGCACCTTCTCCAGCCGGGTCACTTGCGACGCCCGCTCCTGAATGAGTTTGCGCCGATAGCGGGTCACCTCGCGCAGGTCGCGGATCGCCTGGGGCGGCACGAAGCTGGGCTGCAGCAGGCCATGCTCCAGCAGTTTGGCCAGCCAGGCGGCATCACGCGGATCGGTTTTGCGCCCTTCCACGTGCTTCAGGTGGGCGGGGTTCACCAGCCACACCGTGCCGATCTCCTCCAGGATGTTGTAGAGCGGCTTCCAATACACGCCCGTCGATTCCAGGGCCACGATGGGGCAGCCGGCCTGCGCGAGCCAATCGCTCAACTGCAGCAACGCGCCCGTGGTGGTGGCAAAGGTGCGGATCTCTTGCTGGCGCTGGCCGCGCGCATCGCGCCACACCAGACACACTTTCACATCGGCCTTGTGCACGTCCAGGCCGGCACAGCAGGGATGGATCACGTTCATGAGGACACTCTCCGCGTGAAGCTCACGATCTGGCGCATCCTAGAGAAGGCAAGTCTCATATGCGTGCTCCCCGCAGGGGCAACAAGTGGTAGTCCTGTGATGCGCGGCGCAGACTCTCATGCGGGCTGGTTCCCCGCACCAATGGCACGGCGCGCTCGGACAGACCGTGGCACTCGGTAGTATACTATAGACGGCGCATTTCATCTCTGGTAGTGCTTCCGCCACGGATGGTGGGAAGCATGGCGGATGATTGTCCCTATATTTGCCGTGTTTTGTCCCCGTATTGCGCCAATGAAAGGCGCGTCAAGCGGAAACGGCGAATTCACTCCGATACGCGATGCTTCAGGGGTTGGCGGGTGCGATACGCATTCTCGACCAGATAGTAGTACCGCCCGCACATCGCCCACCCGACCAGCATCACTGCTATAGCCCAGCCAATCGCCTGTACCGAAAGGTGACTGCCCCAAAGCACCAGAGTGATCAGGAAGACGGCATTCACGCACAAAGAAAATCCTGCGCCTATCTTGCCATCGATGCCTTCTATGAAGTATTGCCCCAGATTAAAACGCAAGAGTAGTCCCAGCAGGAACGCCCCCAGTAGACATGCCGGTAACACCACGTGATGAGCGGTGAGGAACGTTCCACTGTCGGAGCTGCCGTGCAGTTGCAATAAACCGGCGATACCGACCGGAATCGCCAGCAACGCCCCTACCGGCACCAGCCGTTGCACCATCGTATATATTATCGGCTGCAACACACAACTTAATCCCAGTGGCAGGAAGGCCATAGTGGCCGTAGTGGGATTGTTTAACAAACCGATAATCGACTCCCGCACGGATGGAGTACCTGACATCACGACCCGCCCGCTATCCGAGGTAATAGGCGTTTGAATAGCCGTCGTAAAGATCGGCAAACTGGTAAAGGGATACGCCTCCTCTGGATTATCTGTGACAATCGTTTCCCTTCGTTCAGCCTCTTCCTGCATCTGCTGCATCCGCGGGTTCAATAGCAGGATGACTTCCGGGGTGCCAAAGGTTCGGCGCGTATGCAAAGCGGTGGCCAATTCTGCCGCTGGCCACGGTTTCGCCAGTGTTGAGATATCAACAAGGCTGATGAAATGCGTGACGTCGAGAATACCCCTATGGAGCACGCGGCGCCAGCATGCTCCTTCCGGCAAGTCTTCACGATCGAAGAAACATCGAACCCGGTGCAGGTTGATCCGAGAATAGATGTCGTTAATCGCTTCTATGCTCCACGCCGAACCGGTGGTATAGCTGACAAAGACGGATAATTGGTTTGCCGACAGCATGGGTCCTGCTTCGTAGGCGCGCGATTTCCCCAGCAGTGTGCGGTACATATCGATATTCACCGAGGCATCTACCGTGCCGGCGTCAAACGCCGCACTCACATTGCGCAGGCACTCTGCATGCAGGCCATTCCTCCGCGCAATGTCGAGTAGTATGCCGAAAAGCAGTCCGAGCAGGAACCAGTCCCACGGCACTCCGACCTGAAACAGTGTCATGCCGCTGATGGCGCCCACCCCGAGCCAGGCTGTAGCAGGCATTGTATATGCGGAGTTGGACTTCGGATTGCATAGGACATAGAGCAACGGCAGCGCCGCCCGATAGACGCCCACGCCGGCTGCCAGCGCGAGCCAGATCGCCGGAAAGGCAACCGCCCATGCCTTCCCGGCACCACTGTAAAAATCGTACATGAAGCTGACCACCAGCAAGCAGAGTACCGCCGTCCATTGCACACAGGCCGCTGCTCTTCCTACCATGCTAACCACGTTGTGCTGCCAGGACTCCCACTTGATCCGCTCGCGCAGCTGATGCCGACTGTTCCAGAAAAAGTTCACTGCCTTCAACAACTCGTCCGGACACGCGATCCCCTTTATCTGTACGAGATCGAACAGGGTGGCAAGGCTGGGATTTTGCTTGCCGTCGCCTTTCGTGTGATACTCCTTCATGACGCTATAAGGCATTCCATGGAAATAAACGAAGACGCGGAAATCCTGGCGGCGAATCACTGCCTGTACCCCGTGATGTACCCAGGCATCGAAGGCGGGATGCTCCAGAAATTCCCATTCCAGCACCAGTACCAGCGCGGTGACTTGCGCGATGACAGCTTCCGGATCCCCTGCTTTCTCAAAGACAGGCTGTGGGATCTCATATGCGTAAGACAGCACCGTGTTAGTGGCATTGGCTTGTTGCAGCAGATGGGTGAGTTGTTCGCATAGTTCACGGTTGATATCTGAGGAAAGCGAGACAACGACGATATTGTTGGCCGTGACTGCCACCATGTGAACCTCCTGCCGTCAGTGAGTGTGCGAACGTGAACTTGTCGGCTTAAAAATCGCGCCGAGATCAAAATCACCTATCCTGGGGCAAACAGGGACAATCATCCGATGCCTTTTCGTAAATTAATGTCAGAGCCTCATTTTTACTCGGACGGAAATGTGTATCGGAAGTGCTTGAATGCAAAGGCACCTTCAGAGCCGATTTTGCGATACCGTTTGAATTCAACAGCACGTTGCGGGTCAGGGAATAGACCATCAGTGTCAATAAAGAGGCTCTGGATATATTTATTGCACCGTATAGCGATAGCGGCGGCTTTTGTTCTCCCGCATGATGAGCTGTTGAGCTCTGGCGCCTTTGGGTACGGTGAAGAAGATACGCACGCGCATTTCGGCGCCGGGGTGGACGAGTTGCGCTACCGGGCGGTCAGTGGTCTCCAGCAGCATGCCGCGATAGAGCATTTGCTCCCCTTCCGACCCGATGAGTTCCGGCTGCAGCATGTCGCGGCGCAGCTGGCAATCCACCGGGAACTGGTTTTTTACCAGCAGTGTGCACACCAGGAATCGCTCGCCTTCTTTCAGCGTCACTTCACCCAGTGGAGTGGTGACGGACGCGATTTTTTCCATGGAGACGGTAAAATGATCGCAGGGATACGCGGCGCCTTTCGCTGCCGCCACTTCTTCGAGGGCGGTAGCGCCGGTGGCGTCTGCCGGGTCGGCGAAGGGTGCAGGCAGCGCGGGCACCTGGCCGTGCACTGTATACACGAGATCGGGCCCGTCGTTATCGCGGTTCGACTTCACCATGATCGTCGCCGGTTCACCTTTTGCGGGTATCACGAGCATGGTATACAGATCCACGGTGGTTCCTGGCGTCAGGTTGAGCGCCGCCGGCTTTCCGGTTGCGTCGACCCCCCAGGTTTTTGACGGGTAATTCAAGCCGGCGGCATCCAGGGTGGAAAGGCGCAGCATATCATGGCGCACCAGACGTTCGGTTGCTTGCGGGTTGCCCACGCTGAAGTGCAGTACCAGCAGTTTTTCTCTGGCCGCCGGCGCTACGCCGAATTCACCGGCGTTCACCGCCGCGACAGTGAAGTTGGCGCTCTTCAGCGTAAAATTGAGCGGATCGCTTTCGCGCATGCGGTAGGTTTCGCCGAATTTCCCCGGGCCGTCGGGGGGGTACACCGTTTCGGCAGGTGAAGTCGTCGCCGGCGGTGTCGTCGGCGTGGTGGTGCTCGCAGTGCCCGTTTTTGACGTGTCCAGTTCCATGCGTTCGCAATATAGTTCGGTCCAAACCTGCCCGTCCACCGCGCGTTCGAGTTTGGAAATGCCCAGGTGGAACAGGTTAATCCGCATGATTTCGGTGACGTTGTCGGGCGCCAGCAGAATCAGCCTCCCCGTTTTCTCGCGATCGTCGCTATTGTTCCCCTTGATGACGAAATCGTCGTGCCATGCTTTCCAACTCGCGGCCTTCGTCTCCGCCAGCAGGATATGCAGGTTCGGGAATTCCACCACCGCCGGCTCTTTCTCATAATCGCGCTGATCGCCAACCGCATTTTCGCTAATTTTCATTTTCACGGTAAGGGGATCGATCTTCAGTACCCCGCTGCCGTCCAGTCCGTCGATCTCCAGCCGGAAATTCGCGGGCGCCCAGACTTGCTGCGTCGCGACAGGTGCAGCGAAGATTGTTCTCGACATAGGTGCGCCATCGCGGGTATATTTCGGCGCCAGCTTGACGGTCAGGAATGCAGGTAGGCGCGCGCTGACGTCACAGGCGGGGATCGTGGTCTCCGTCAGCAGGGCATCATAGAACTGCAGTCCCGTTTTGCCGATGATCAGCCCGCCGTTCTTGCGTGTATAGGCCGCCTTCCAACTGCTGCTGATCCACTGATAGACGCTGGGGTCAAGTCCGAACCCCAGCGCCAGTGCCAGGTCTTCATACTTAACGCCGGCAAGATGCTTCTTCTGGAGATGGTCCAGCCCTAACTTTTCCGTGATGACATCCGCGGAAATCGCGCCGCCGCTGACCGCTTCCAACATGCCGAGTGGTTTGCCGTCTACGACCAGCGTGGCCCCTTTCGCGACACGATTTTCCGGCGACCTATTCACCGCGGCGAAAAGCGGCGCCGTTGCGGCGCACAGCAACACGCAGGCGGCCAGAACGAGGTAGCGAAGCGAAATGCGGTGCAGCATAACAGACTCCCTTCAAGGTATCTCACGGTGACTCAGGGCAGTTCGAAGCGGTATTCCCGGCTGTTGTTCTGATTCATCGTGAGCGTCTTCGGCGTCACGTCTTTGGGTACGTAGAAGAACGTCCGGATACGCATTTCGGCGCCCGCCTTCACCGGCTGATTGAAACTGCGGTCACCTGTGGCGAACAAGATGTCCCCGCCATTCTTCAGATTTTCGCCGTCCGTGCTGGTTAACAGGAATCTGAATGTGTCGAAGCGGAGCAGGTTATCGCGCGGCGTCACATTCTTCACCAATATGGTGAGGATAGCAAATCGACCGTCTTTTTCCGGTTTACGGGTCATGAGCGGAGTGTTTGTATACTCGACTTTCTCCACGGTCGCATACCAGTCGGTAAACGGATAACTCACCGTGAATTGGGCCGGCACACTCTCCAGCGCGGTGGCGCCAGTGGGATCCTTTGGGTCGGCGATGGGCGTGGCCAACGACGCTACTTTACTGACCGGCGGAGTCACCCGATCGTCATAGAGGAAATAGCGCAGCACGGGGCCATTGTCATTCGGCTGCACTATCAGCTTGGGCACCGGACCTTTGGCAGGCACGGCGATGGCGAGGTAGGCTTCCACCTTCTGCGCAGGCTTCAATTGCATGTTGAGCGCGGAGTTGTCCAGTTTGTTCCCCCAGGTGCCGCGAAATTCATGATTCACGTTCATCGCATCCACGGCGATGAAGCGCAGCGAGTCGGAGCGCACCAGTTCGTCGGTTTTATTGGGGTTCTGGATCGTGTAGTGCAGCAGCAGGAATTTTTCGTTCGATTTCGGCGTACTCCACTGCTCGCCGACCACCACCGGCACGGTGGTGTATTCAGCGCTCAGCAGGCAAAAATAGAGCGGACGATCCTTGCGCAGCGTGTAGAGTTGCCCGAGTTGGCCTTCGTCGCCAGGGAGTTGCGCGGTACCGGTGGAACCGCTGCTTGAGGCAGGCACGCCGACCGTCACCGTCTTCGTGGCGGCATTGTAGATGGCGTTATTACCGAGTAGCTTCAGAAACGCGACCAGGTCAACTTGCGGCTTGCCATTCACCAACACGGCGGGTACGGTGATGGTCTTGCCGTTCATTTTGACCGTGATGGTGACGGCAAAGGCCGAGAGGGCGAGCGCCAGCAACAGGATGCAGAGCATGAGGCGACGGAACATGGTAGAGATCTCCTTCAGTTGAGATGGGGAGTCAGCAAGGGATTGCTCCTTTACATATCATAGCACACCGCAGCAAAAAACAGGGAATCTGATTTAAATTGGGGTCAGGACACCTGTATTGACTTTTTAAAGGGAGGATAAATACGGAAATAACACGGGGACAGGTTATGCATTTCTTTCCCCAATCAGATTCCGCCTTGTCGGTAGGCCATCAGGTGTGGGTATTCGCTCGGAACCGCTAGAGTTCCTCCTCCGGCGTCCGTCTGTTTGTTACCAGAATAGATAACCTGTCCCCGTATTGTGTCCCAAAGACGGTAAGGTGCGCGCCGGTACGCCGTGGCACAAAGGGCACATTTATCAGCTGATCAATAATCGCCTGTATCTGGGGCAGATCGAGCATAAAGGGCAGGTCTACCCCGGTGAGCATGACGCGATTATTTCGCAGCAAGCCTGGGACGCCGCCCATGCCATATTGCGAGAGAATTACCGCGCGCGAGCGTGCCGGACGCGGGCCAAAGTGCCCGGCTTGCTCAAGGGCCTCATCCGCTGCGGGCATTGCGATGCCGCCATGGGCATCACCTATACGAAAAAGAAGGGCACGTCCACGCACTACCGCTATTATCTGTGCGTCCATGCGGCGAAAGCCGGGTATGACACCTGCCCGGTGCGCACGGTGTCTGCCGGCGAAATCGAAGCCTCGGTTGTCGCGCTGATTCATAAAAGCCTGACCACCCCGGAAGTCGCCGCACGCACGTATCGGGAAGCCCGCGGGCTGGCGCCGGATGTCGCTGACGAACAGGACATTATCGCACAACTCCAGCAATTCAATGATCTCTGGGATGAATTATTCCCGGCGGAGCAGGCGCGCATCGTGCGCTTATTGATTGATGCCGTTGTCGTCCATCCTGACGGCGTGCAGATCGCACTCCGCGCCGATGGGCTGCATGCGTTGTTGGATGAGTGGCGGGGAGCCACCGTCGGAGAGGAGCAAGCCGAATGACCACCTTACACGTTGACCAGATGACCGTCCGTCGCGATGGCGACCGCATTACCGTCCACATCCCGATGACGCTGAAGAAACGGGGCGGGCGAAAGGAGATTATCCTGCCGGATGGAATAGTAGCAGTTAACTCGCCGGCAAAGAAAGCGAAGACGCAGCAGCCGTTAGTCATCGCGCTGGCGCGGGCGCATCGCTGGAAGGCGTTACTGGAGAGCGGTCGCTTTCGCGGGTTATCCGACCTGGCCCGTGCGGTCCATCTCGATCCGTCGTATGTCAGCCGGCACTTGAATTTGACGTTGCTGGCGCCGGATATTATCGAGATGATCTTGCGCGGGGATGAGCCGTCCGGGTTGTCGCTGGAGCGGCTGATGAAAGACATGCCGCTGGTGTGGGAAGAACAGCGACGTGAACTCGGATTGGATTCCCACTTGGCATAATCAAACTATGGGGAGGCACAACCGTGCGCCATACCGTCAGCACCATTTGTTCCATCGTTGGCCTGTTACTCGGTTTCTCCTTCTGCGTACCGGCATTCGCCGCCGATGATCCCTCCGGCACGGGCACGGGATTTGTGGTGCAGGCCGATGGCTATCTACTCACCTGCGCGCACGTGGTGAAGGGCGCTGCGAAGGTGAAGGTGACGCTGGGCGCGAAAACGTGGGACGCCGCCGTGCTGAGCATAGATGAGAAGCGCGATCTGGCGTTGCTGCGGATCACAGCGAAAGGCTTGACGCCTCTGCCGTTGGCGAACTCCAATGCCGTCGAGGTGGGGCAGGAAGTGCGCGCGTTCGGCTTCCCACTGGCATCCGCTTTGGGAGAAGACCTAAAAGTGACGCGCGGCACGGTGGCAGGACTCTCCATGCGCGACGCGCAAATGGTGATCCAGATCGACGCGGCGGTGAATCCTGGCAACAGCGGCGGGCCACTGCTGAATGAAAATGGCCAGGTCGTCGGTGTCGTGAGCGCCAAGCTGGTGGGGCCGCTGGTGGGCGGCGTCGGCTTCGCCGTGCCTATCAATTACGCGAAAACCATGCTGCGTGACGAAGGGGTGGAGTTTGCCACCGACGGCGCAAAGGAGAAACTGGACGGCCCGGCGCTGGTGAAGCGCGTGTCGCCGTCGGTGGCGTTGATCAGCGTGTGGGAGAAAGCCGCGACGGGCGGCGGCACCACGACAATACCGCCGGTCGATGTCCCAAAGCCCCCGGTCTCCCCCGATGCCGAGAAAACGATGAAGGCGGCCCAAGCGGACGCGCTGAAGGCACTGACCGGCAAAAGCGTGAAAACGCCGGACGGGATGGTGCTGGTGCCGCCGGGCGAGTTTACGCAAGGCGCGGGTGATGGCAATGCCAACGAAAAGCCCGTGCGCACGGTGGCGCTGTCGGCATTCTGGATCGACGCCACCGAGGTGACGAACGGGCAATTCGCCAGGTTCGTGCAGGCGGCGGGGTATGCGCCCACCGGTGGCTGGAAAGCGGAAGCGGGCAAGGAGCCACTGCCCGCCGTGAAGGTGAGCTGGGCTGACGCCGCCGCCTATGCCAAATGGGCGGGCAAGCGCCTGCCCACCGAGGCGGAATGGGAAAAGGCGGCGCGCGGCACGGACGGGCGTACCTATCCCTGGGGTAATGAGGCGGGGGCGGAGCAGGCCAACCTGTCCGGGCTGGCGGACGGCTTTGACGCCGCCGCACCGGTGGGCACCTTTACGGCCGGCGCCAGCGCCTGGGGCGCGCTGGACCTGTGCGGCAACGTGTGGGAATGGTGCGCGGACAGTTATGCGTCGTATGACGCGCCGGGCGACGGACCGAGCAAGGTCATTCGCGGCGGCTCCTTCGCCTCCACGGCAAAGGCCGGACGCTGCACCGCGCGCGCGGCGCTGCTGCCGACGGTGGCGCTGGCCGAAGTGGGATTCCGCTGCGTGAAAAACGAACCCGGTCTGCCGCCGGTGGCGACTGACCCTGCGCCCAACGCGCCGGTGGTCTATGATGGAGAAGTGGCTTTCGCTGGTGAAACCACCACGCTGAAATGCACCCCCGCCTTTGACAAGCTGACCTTTACCACCCCGGAAGGCGCGCTGACGGTGACGCGCGACCAGGTGCTCGCCGTCTCCGCGACGGAGATTAGCCTGCTGGGGGGCTCCATCCTCAAGGGCAAGCTGCAGGAGCCCTCGCTGCCCGTCACCTGGAGCCTGGGCAAGCGCGACATCCCCATGGCCACCGCCACTTACCGCCGCGTGACGCCGCCGCCGGTCATCAGCGTGAACGTGACGAAAAACGGCGACATTGTGCCCCCCACCTTCAATGTCCGATTGGCGCTGGCGGATGAAGGGCAACTGGTCGGCAACCTGCGCGAGACGGCGCTGCGCATTCAGCCCGGCGGCGGGGAAACCTTCACCGTGCCCCTTGACAAGGTGCTGCAGGTGGCCCAGGTCGAGGGGCACCTGTCCGTCACGCTGAAGGACGGGAATGAAGTGGCCGGCACGTTACTGGGGGCCTATCACTTTGACCTGCTGGAAGGCGCGCTCACCCTGACCGGCGGCACGCGGCTTGCCTCATTGACCCTCGGCGGGTCATCCGCCACCCCGGGTGTCATCACCCGCATCAATCCCAAGGACGGCGCGACGATGGTCTATGTGCCCGCCGGGGAGTTCCTGATGGGCAGCAAGGACGGCGAGGGGCAAGATGACGAGCGCCCGCAGCACAAGGTCTTTCTCACCGGCTACTGGATCTATCGCACGGAAGTAACCGTGGCGCAATACAAAAAGTTCTGCCAGGCCACCGGGCGAGTGATGGCGACGGACCCCCCCTGGAAATGGCAGGACGACCATCCCGTCGTGAACGTCTTCTGGGATGATGCCGCCGCCTATGCGCAATGGGCGAACGCCGCGTTGCCCACCGAAGCCCAGTGGGAGAAAGCGGCGCGGGGAACGGATAGCCGCGTTTATCCGTGGGGGAACGACTGGGATGGTGAAAAATGCCAAAACAGTGTCGGGGGTAAAAACGCTGGCAAAACCGCACCGGTCGGCAGTATGCCGGCGGGCGCCAGTCCGTATGGCTGCCTGGACATGGCGGGGAATGTGTGGGAGTGGTGCGCGGATTGGTATGATGCCGGCTACTACAAAAATGCCCCCGCCCGGAATCCCACCGGACCGGCAACCGGCACAACGCGGGTGCTCCGCGGTGGTTCCTGGTTCATCTAGGATCCGGACTACTTCCGCGCCTCCAACCGGATCGACCTCAATCCCGCGTACCGGGACCACTACAACGGCTTCCGGTGCGTGTTGCGTTCGCCAGGACCGTAATTTCCCCTTTACTTTTTCACGCTTTTCCCCTTTACCAGGCGCTTGGAGCGCCGCACTGGCCATGGATGGCCAGATACTCAGCGCGAAGCGCTGAGCGATGGAAAAATTGCGGTGGGAGGATTCCTTGCCTGGTGAGAAGACTGAACTCAGTGTGATCGTGAAAACGTACGATTTCACTCTCTGGTTGTTGCCGCATCTGGCGAAGTTCAGCCGCGATCATCGCTTTACGCTGGGCAACCGGTTAGAAGACGGCGCGCTGGAGGTGTTGGATTTGCTGGTCGCGGCGAGTTATACCGGTGAGAAACGTTCATTGCTGGAGCAGGCCAATGCGCGCCTGAATCGCATGCGCTACCAGATGCGCCTGGCGAAGGATTTACGGCAGCTCAGCGTAAAACAGTACGAGTTCGCCGCGCGGGCCCTCGAGGGCATCGGCATGGAGATTGGCGGATGGCTCAAACAGCAATCCCGCGGGAAGACGCGGCATGAAACGCCACCGGCAGTTGTTTGAGCAGATTGTTGCCTTCGACAATCTGCTGTTGGCCGCCCGGAAAGCGCAACGCGGCAAACGCTTTACCCGTGAAGTGGCGGCCTTCAACCACCAGCTCGAAGCGGAGCTTTTTCAGCTTCAGCGCGAATTGCTGGCACGATCCTATTACCCAGGCCCATGCCGTCAGTTCACCATTTGCGATCCGAAATCGCGCCTGATCACCGCCGCGTCGTATCGTGACCGGGTGGTGCATCATGCCATCTGCAACATCGTCGAGCCGCTGTTTGAGCGGACATTCATCAGCGATTCCTACGCCTGCCGGAAGGGGAAAGGCACCCATGCGGCGGTGGATCGTCTCACGCGGGGCATGCGGCGGAATGCCTATATACTCCAATGCGACATTCGCAAATACTTCCCCAGCATCGACCACGCCATCCTGAAAGACCTGCTACGGCGAAAAATCGCCTGTCCGCGCACCCTCTGGTTACTGGACCTGATTATCGACAGTAGTTCGCCACAGGAGGAGGCGCTCCGTTACTTCGCGGGCGATGACCTGTTCACGCCATACTCGCGGAAGCGAGGACTCCCCATCGGCAACCAGACCAGCCAATTCTTCGCCAATGTGTATCTCGATCCGCTGGATCACTTTCTCAAAGAGACATTACACGTGCGGGAGTACCTGCGCTACTGCGACGACTTTCTGCTCCTGGCGCCTGAGAAAGCGACATTATGGCACTTCAGAGACGCCATCGACGATTTCCTGGCGCGCGCGTTGCGCCTGGCATTGCATCCGACCAAGCAGTGGGTACGCCCGGTGTCGGCGGGTGTCGATTTCCTCGGGTATCGCGTGTTTCTCACGCACCGCCGCTTGCTGCGCGCCAGTGGCTATCGATTTCAACGCAACTTGCGCGCCATGCAACGGGCGTATCGACACGGTGGCGTCACATCCGGTATCATTGCACAACGTATCGCCGCGTGGCTCGGTCACGCGCGTCATGCCGATACATACAGGCTGCGGGCGGCGTTGCTTGACAGGGTCGTCTTCAGACGGGTTACGACGCGCGAACGCGGGTGCTCCGCGGTGGTTCCTGGAACAACAATAATCCAGACAACTTCCGCGCCTCCAACCGGAACAACAACAATCCCACGAACCGGAACAACAACAACGGCTTCCGGTGTGTGTTGCGTTCGCCAGGTCCCCCCATCCCGATAACATCGGGAGTAGCCGGAATTTCGTGCACTACGGTGGGCGAGAGCGTGCAGAGGGGAGTCCATGCGCATCACAGCCCGGTCCTCGGGCAATCCGGGGACGAATACACAACCGCCCGGCGGCGACTGGTAGGCGCGCGAGCGTTCGACGGCCGTCGCCGGGCAACCAATGGACTGATTATATGTGCATCGGAACAATAGGGACGTTACCAATATCTTATCACCACATACTTCTCAATCAAATTTCTCTTGCAACAAAAACATTTGTTTGCTATACTGGTGGTATTATCGGTTAACACCCGGTTGAAGGAAAGTGTGTGCAATTGCGCACACTTGCCTTCCACGCGAAACCGGTGGTGGCATGGCGACGCGGAAAATGTGCAAGATCTTGCACATTTTCCCGGCAGGCGCCATAGCCGTGCAATAAATAAACGCGGTATATTGGCACGAAAGAAATGTCTGCAATTGCAGACATTTCTCCTAATGTACAAATTTCGCTTTCGGGTTCAAAAGGCTGAAATAGCGCTGTTTGGAGGCGTAAACGGTCATTTCGCACGGAATTTCGAGGCTAATGGGTTTTTGCCCGTCAACAGTGCTTTCAGCAAACGAAGCCAAATTTGTACATTGGTTCGGGAATCGCCTCTTAGTACCTTATCAGGTAAATTCGGCACAGGACGTGTCGAATTTACCTGATAAGGTACTCGACAAGACCGGTTCAGTTAATAAAAGAACCTCTCTGTTCTGTTGATCGGTCTATTGGTCCGGCTATGTCTGGTTAAGGCGAAGTTGGGAAAAGAATATACCGCCGAAATGGACATCGGCGAAGGATCGCATGGATGCAGGCACGGAGTATATCGCTTCCTGCGATTATACCGCCAACGTCCTGTTGGCGGTGATCTTAGGGCACTGTAACCGAGTGATCTTCCTGCTCTTTCTTCCTACTCTTACTCCTGCTTTAAATCCTGTATGTTTCGGTGGAGAATTCTGAGTAGGAGCAGGAGCAGGAAGAAAGAGCAGGAAGGAGAGCCAGCCACTCCCTTCCCTTGTCACTACGGGGGAAGGGCCGGGGATGGGGGGGCGTCCTCCTAAATCCTGAATCCTGAATCCTGAATCCCATATCCTGAATCTAAAACCGATACTCCTGCACGGCTTTCTGCTCTCACGTACTGCGCAAATACCGTTCCCGATCCATGTTAAAGCGCAACGGCTCACCACGGACGAAACGGTTCAGGTTGTCCAGGCAGATCTGGTGCATGGGGAGGAGATGGGCGGGTGGTCGACCTTCCGTCGGCCAGCCGCGGCCGACCTGGTGGCAGGTGAAGAGGCAATTTTCCCACTGGCGCGCGAGATGATCTGGCGGCAAGTTATCGGGAGAGAGCACATCGAGTCCCGCGCGCAGGCGCCCACTGCTTAACTCCGCGAATAAAGCGTCCTGGTCGATGATACCACCGCGCGCGGTGTTTACGAGCACGGCGTGGCGCGGGAGTAAGGCGAGCAATGCCGCCGTCACGCTGCCGCGCGTCTCTTCAGTCAGGCCGGCGTGGATCGCGATAACCTGCGCTGTCGCGAACAACTCATACAGGGAATCCACTCGTATACAACCATCCGGAAGATCGGCAGTATACGGATCAAACACGCGTATGACGGGCCGGAAGGGGCGAAGCATCTCGATGAAGCGCCGGCCGATCACACCGCAGCCGTAAATGCCGACATCAGCGCCCTCCAGCGTTCCGCCGGACCACGCGCTGTCGAGCGTCCAATCACCCAGGCGCACCACCATGACCTGCCGGTGCAGATCCTTCAGCGCCGCCAGCAGCAGTGTCATGGCGCCTTCAGCCACCGATTGAGCGGGTGCATCACCCCAGTTGGTGACCGGGATGCCGGCATCGATGACGGCCAGTGGGACGGCATAGGTGAGTTCCCCGGTGACGTGGCAGATGTAGCGCAGGCGGCCCGGTTCGGTGGCGATAGCTGCCGGAATCATCGTGGAGCTCCATCCCGACAACAACACGTCGCAACCGCGAATCAATTCCGCCCGGCGCTCTTCGGAAAGTTCCGCGCCTTGCTCGATCAGGGTGAGTGTGCCATATTGTTGCAACGCGTCAATGAATACCGGCGCGAAGATCTCCGGATGCGGTGCAACAGCGGCGATATGCAAAAACTTGAGTGGCGGCATCATGCATGCTCCTTCAGCCAGGCCAGGTCGGCGGCGGCATTGGCGAATAGCGCTTCTCGATCTTCCGGCGGTTGGGCCACCCCGCCGGTGAACTCGATAGTGTAACTGCCGGTAAATCCTGCGTCGCGCAAAATCGTCAGGCGCTCAACAGCGTCCGGACAATTCGCCAGCGTGGT
>Ga0118677_10005254_pt1 | contig 22789 bp, 24 predicted proteins | sample AliMusrvi5mmetaG_FD_86154 | JGI IMG/M metagenome (GOLD analysis project Ga0118677, IMG submission 86154)
CATCGCGCCCGGCAAAAGCCCGGCCTCCAGAAGGATCTGAAACCCATTGCAGATCCCAATCACGGCACGGCCTTCGTTGGCGTGACTGATCACGGATTCCATCACGGGAGAAAAACGAGCAATAGCTCCGGTACGAAGATAGTCGCCATAGCTAAAACCGCCTGGGATGACCACCAAGTCCACCTTGGGAAGATGCCGGTCCTTGTGCCAAACATATTCCACCGGCACTTTGACAATGTCTTTAAGCGCGTGAAAACAGTCCGTATCGCAATTAGAACCCGGAAACACAATAACCGCGGCTTTCATCTTAAAATCCTTGGATGACGGATGAGGGATATGGGATGATGCGAATCGAGTACCTTCGACATCCTACGTCCGACATCCTTATTACTGATTTATGATGGCAATTCTTGAATTTCGAATGAATACTCTTCGATGACCGGATTATGAAGCAGCTTGTCGCACATGACGTGAATACATTCCTTCGCCTTCGCGCGATCCTCCGCTTCAAGCGCCAGCTCGAAATACTTTCCGATCCTCAGACTCTTCGCCTCGTTGAACCCCATGGACTCGAGCGCGTGAAGCGTCGTCTGCCCCTGCGGGTCCAGAACCGATTTTTTTAGACTTGTATGGATTGTTGCTTTAAATTTCATATCTTCTCCTACTTCTGGCTTCGAATATCTTTTCCCGATAAACGTTTATAAATTTCGCAATAAGCTGCAGTGGTTTGTTCGATAATATCGCCCGGAAGTTCCGGCCCAGGCGGACGCTTTTCCCATGGGAGCGTCTCGAGATAATTCCTCACGATCTGCTTGTCAAAGCTCGGCTGATCATGACCGGTTTCGTACCGATCCGCCGGCCAGAAACGCGAACTGTCAGGCGTCAGGATCTCATCGATCAACATGAGCTTTCCGTCATAAATGCCAAACTCGAATTTCGTGTCCGCAATGATGATCCCCTTCGAAGCCGCATACTCCTGGCCCTTCTTATATAGAAGGATGGAAAGATCCTTGGCCTGCTGGGCAATGCCTTTTCCTACAATGTGGATCGCTTCGCTAAAATCGATATTGATGTCATGCCCAACCTTCGCCTTCGTAGACGGCGTAAAAAGCGGCTCCGGGAACTTCTGGCATTGTTTGAGACCTGCCGGCAGTGTGTGCCCGCAGACCTTACCGGTCTTTAAATAATCCTTCCACCCCGAACCCGTGATATAGCCGCGCACCACGCATTCGATCTCAAGCGGTGTGGCTTTTTTAACAAGCACCGCGCGCCCCTCAAGTTCATGGCGAAAGTTTTTCACAACCTCCGCCGGCAGGCCCATCGAATCAACATTGGCCGTGATCAAATGCTGCGGGAGAATGTCCTTAAAATGCTCCTGCCAGAAAAGCGTGATCTGGTTGAGCACTTTCCCCTTCATCGGGATGGGATCCGGCATCACCACGTCGAAAGCGCTTAACCGGTCCGTGGTCACGATCAGAAGTTTATCGGCCCCCACACTATAGATGTCACGTACTTTCCCCACCGCAACACGCGGTAATGGCAAATGCGTTTCCAGGATCGCGTCATTTCTATCAAGATCACTGACCATATTTTAGCTCCCTTGCTTTGAGGATAAGAGAATTCCCGTACGCTTCAGGATAACCGGCACATTCTTAAGGTGCCTGTCATAGCTGAAAACCGAACGGATTTCTTTAGGCGTCAGGATTTTCAAGATCTTTTCGTCTTTCAACACCACTTGCTCCAGCTGAAGCTTTTCATCCTCCCACAGCTTTTTTGCCGCATCCTGTACGAGCTTGTAGCCATCCTCGCGCGTCAGCCCTTTTTCCACAAGCTCGAGAAGAAGACCCTGCGAAAACACCATCCCACGGCTTAACTCTAGATTCTTGAGCATGCGGTCTTTATTGACCACGAGGTTCTCGATCACGTTCTGCATAAGCCCGAGCATATAATCCAAAAGGATCGTGCTGTCAGGGAAAATGACGCGTTCGACGGAAGAATGCGTGATGTCCCGTTCGTGCCAGAGCGCGATATTCTCAAAACCCGCGAGCGCGTTGCCGCGAAGGATGCGCGAAAGTCCCGCCACGCGTTCGCAGGTGATTGGATTGCGCTTGTGCGGCATGGCCGAAGAGCCCTTCTGCCCTTTGGAGAAAAACTCTTGAACTTCAAAGGTCTCTGTTTTCTGAAGACCCCGGATCTCGGTCGCAAGCTGTTCGAGCGAGCCGCCGACGATCGCGATCGTTCCGAGGAATTCCGCGTGACGGTCGCGCTGAAGGACCTGCGTTGAAACCGGCGCCGGGTTCAGCCCGAGTTTTTTGCATACAAATTCTTCGACCTTGGGATCCACGTTTGCAAAAGTCCCGACCGCGCCGGAGATCTTTCCATAGCGGAGATTTTCTTTGGCCGCTTCAAGACGCACGAGACCGCGTTTGCACGCGGCATGAAAAAGCGCCATCTTGAGCCCGAACGTGATGGGTTCGGCGTGGATGCCGTGTGAGCGGCCCATCATGGGGGTGAACTTGTGGCGGCGCGCCTGGCGGGCGGCGGACCGGCGCACGGCCTTCACGTCGGCCAGGAGGATGTCGACTGCTTCGACCATCTGCACGGCCAGGGCGGTATCGAGGACATCCGAACTGGTCAGGCCGCGATGGATGTAACGGGACGACGGGCCCACGTGTTCGGCCACGTTCGTGAGGAAGGCGATCACGTCGTGATTCACCTTGGCCTCGATCCGGTTGATGCGTTTGACGTTGAACGCGGCGCGTTCGCGGATGCGCCGCAGATCGGCCGCGGGAACGACTCCGAGCTTGTGCATGGCCTCGCAGGCCAGGATCTCGATCTTCAGCCAGATCCGGAACTTGTTCTCGTCCGACCAGATAGCCCCGAGTTCGGGGCGGGTATAGCGTGGAATCATGTTACCTCGTTTTGGCCAGTGAACAGTAATCAGTGAACAGTGAACAGTAAACGGTAATCAGTGAACGGTGAACAGTGAGAGTCTGTAGTCATTAGTGAGCACTGTTCACTGTTGACTGTTCACTGTTCACGCGTCACTGCGCGGCGGCGGCCTGATCGAGTGACTTCGGCGACGTGACTGACGGGACGGCCTGGGTGGACGACCCGGTGCCGGGGAAGCCGCCCATGGACTTGCGCATATTCGTCAAATGACGATGCACGAGATCCGCATCCTCCGGAAGCCCTTCGGCGCGCTCGATCGACGTGGGGTTTGCGATCGTCACGGTGACGAAGATGATGGTCTCGTCCTGCGAGCGATCGACATGGCTATAGGTAAACAGGTACTTCCCGATAATGGGAATATCGCTCAGCAGCGGGACCTTGATCTCCTGCTTGGTGTCGCCGGTCTTGGTCAACCCGCCGATCGCCGCCGTCCGGCCGCTCGAGAGCGAGAAGGTCGTCGAGATCTCCTTGGTGATCGCGATGGGGAACGTATTGTTGTCGGGGGTCACCTTATCCCCGGAATGCGTGCTCAGCGTTGGCTTGATGGTGATGTTGATGTTGCTGCTGTTGTTGATCACGGGCGTCACATCGAGTTTGATGCCGAATTCAAAATACGGCTGCGTCGTATCCAGCGCATAGGTGGTCGTGTTGGCCTGGCCCTGTTGGCCCGGGGTGACGGTGCCCCTGATGTTGGGGTCGTTTTCACCGATATGGATCGTCGCCGTCTGTTCGTTGGCGACGATGATCTTCGGGTTGGAGATGATGCTCGCGCCGTTCTGCTGCTTCAGGGCGCTGAGGATGATCCTGAACTGGTCGGCGCTCAGCGTGGCGGTCCGGATATCCGACAGCGTCTTGGTGAAGCTGTTTTCGGTCGTCTGCTGGGCGGCCGCCGACTGATTGATGGTGTCGGCCACGGTGCGGTAGGGGTTCGCCGCCGAATCCGGGTAAGGACTGCCATTGGCGTCGTAATTCTTGTTGATGGTGTCGTTTACCGAACGCGTATCCTGTTGGTTCAACGTCGCCGCGGTGCTCTGTTGCTTGTTGACGGTCTGATTGAGCGCCACCTGCGGTGCGCCGACCGTGCCGATGCTGTAGTTCTGCAGCACCGTCCAGTTGATGCCCAGGTCCTTGATCGCCTCGTCGGTAAGTTCCAGGAATTTCGCCTCGATATAGACCTGCTTGCGCGGCAGGCCGGTGGCGGCGGTAACATCGGCCACCGCCTGTTTCAGGCTGGCGCCGGCCAAAGCGGCGCGCAGGGTGGCGTCGAGGTCCAGCGCGTCATCCGCATCCTGCGGCGCGGGGCCGAGCAGCAGGCAGACTTCGCCGCGCGGGGCGGTTTCGGCATATTTCGCTGCGAGGTCCGAGAGCGGCAGGCGCACGGTCTGTTCGAAATGCTTGGTCAGCTCGCGGGCGACAGCCACCCTCCGGTCACCACCGAGCTGCGCGCACAGGTCGACCAAGAGGGCGGCGAGCCGTTGGGGCGACTCAAAGAGCACCGTGGTCCGCTCCTCTGCCGCCAGCAGCTCGAAAGCCGTGCGTCGGGCTTGCCCCTTGCGCGGGAGGAACCCCTCCATGCAGAACCGCTCGGTCGCCAGCCCGCTGACCACGAGGCCTGCGAGGACGGCAGACGGACCGGGGACGACCGTCACCTCGATGCCAGCGGCCGCAGCGGCGGCCACGAGGCCCTGCCCAGGGTCAGAGATGGCAGGCATCCCGGCGTCAGACACCAGGACGACGACCGAGCCGCCGAGCAGCTCGCCCACGAGTCGGTCTTCGAGGATGCCTTCGTTGTGATCGTGGAAGGCCCTGAGCCGACCGCCACCTGGGATCCCCGCCGCGCTCAGCAATGCCCGGGTCCGGCGCGTGTCTTCGCACAAGATCACGTCGGCGCCCTCAAGCGAGGCCACAGCCCGAGGCGACAGATCAGCCAGGTTGCCGATGGGGGTCCCGACGATCTCGAGCCTGCCCTTCATCGGGCGCCCTTGAACTCGAGTGTTCGTCCGACGGCGACCGAGCTTCGCTCAAGCACGCCGACCGGTGCCACCACGACTGACGCTGCCCTGCGCACCAACGCCGCTCGCCACGGCCGAAGCGTGAACACCTTGGTGACCGTGGCGGCCGGGTCAAGCAGCGCCACCTCGACCGGTGCGGTCGCCGCCACTGCCCAGAGCAGCGCCCGAGGACGGGCGACCACCGCCACGTGCTCGCCTAGGCAGCGACGCACCATCGCCAGGCCGACCAGCCCCTCCTCGACGAGGAGCGCCGAGGCGATGACGTTCCCGTCGCTCATCACCCAGCCCTCGATCGCCATCTGGCCTCCTCGTCAGCGGTCTCGTCGGGGAACCTATCGGGGACCGGCTATCATGGACAGTCCTATGTCGAAGCGCACCGTCAAGCGGAAGCTCCGGGCCAAGAAGAAGGCCAACCACGGCAAGAAGCCGAACTGCGGCCGAGGCTGACGCCTCGTCCTTTGTCGTCGACCCCACAGGGTTGACGGCTCTCTCCCCCTAGCGACGGCCGTTCCAGGCTGCCCCGCCAAGGACAGAGGTCAGCAGGGTTGGTCGGTCGGAGATGATCCCATCCACACCCAGATCCACGAGTCGGCGCATGGCGTCCTCCTCGTTGATCGTCCACACGTGCACGGCTGTGTTAGCAGCGTGGGCCGCCGTCACGAACGTCGAGTCGACGAGTGTGATGTCGCCGAACGTCTCAGGGACCTGGAGTGCGATGAAGGGGACTGGGCCAGGTGACTCGCCCGCCTGGGCCGAACGATAGAACTCAGCGGTCTCGAACGTCGCCGCCGAGGTCGGCGTGCTCGGGCTCACCGCTCGGAATGCCTGGATCGCCGCATCGTTGAAGGACGCAACGATCACGTCCTCGCTCCGATGCCTCGCCGCCAGCGTGGTGGCGAGGAGCTCTTCATAGGGCTCCACCTCTGGCGCGGTTCGCTTGATGTCGAGGTTCAACAGGACATCTGGAAAGGTGGCGAGGACCTCGTCCAAGGTCGCGATGCCATAGCGACGGTCCCCTGGTGCCCGACCACGCAGCAGGTAGGACGCAGGGGGCTGGCCTGGCGAGACGTCGGCCCCCTCGATGAACCAGTGCGCATTGTCGAGCCCTCGAAGCTCATCGAGGTCGAGATCGCAGATCTGACCAGCGCCGTCGGTCGTTCGGTCCACCGTCTCGTCGTGGCACACGACGAGCTGGCGGTCCTTGGTGGCGTGCACATCGAGCTCGACCGCGGTTGCACCGTGGAGCAGTCCGTGCTCGATGGCGGCCAACGTGGACGACGGAGCCTCGAAGGAGCCGCCCTGATGAGCGAAGTTGATGATCCGGCGCTCGAGCCACGGGTTGGTGCTCATGGTCTCCTCCTTGTCGGGCTTTCTGTCAGGCAGCGTCGAGTCATGTTGACGACGGTGCGGTAGCAGCCAACTTCTTGATCGTGGAGTGCTCGACGAAGAACGCCATGAACGGGACGAAGCCCGAGGCGATCATCCCAGCCACTCGCCCCACCGATGGTCGCAGCTTGACGGCGACATCGACCACGGTCACCAGGTAGATCATGTAGAGGATCCCATGGACCTGGGCGATGATCATCTCCGCTGTCGCCCCGACGCCGAAGCCATGGCGCAGCACGATGAAGGCGCAGAAGATCAGCAGCATCGTCCCGACCACGAACGACATGATCTGGTAGCGGCGAAGGCAGGGGGGCATCTAGAGCTCCTTGAGGTCGTTGCGCAGATCGTCAGCGGCGAGCTGGGCGAGGTGATCGTTATAGGCGGCGAGCGCCGGGTCCTCCTCATCAGGGCGGCGCTTGGCAGCCTGCGCTGCCGCCCGCTGCTCCTCTTCGAAGACCTTGCGCTCCGCGCGCTCGTCGGCGGTTGCCGGATCGGTGTGGATAAGCGCCCACCAGCCCGCCACCCCAGCGAGAGCGAAGACGGGCCACTCAACGGTGTAGACCCAGCTCAGCGAATTTCCGTCCAAGGCTCGTGACATCTGCCACCATCCTGCGGCGACACAGCCAGCCACCCACACCAGCATGCACAGGTGCAGCAGCAGCGCGCGAGGGCTGAGCCAGCGTGAGGTCACCCTCCAACCCTACAGAGCCACGACCCACCGCCTGGAGCGACAGGTAGCGTGGCGTCCATGGGAATGATGGACATGCCACCGGCTTTCTCCTGGTCACATCTCGACCGGATCGCCTTCTCGTGGTGGACGACCATCTTGATCCTGCTGGCAGGAGCGATCTATCTGCTCGGTGTCGCCCGCTACGAGCGAGCGACCGGGGCAACCTGGTCGAGGAAGCGGACTGTCTCTTTCCTCGGCGCGCTCGTGCTCATCTTGGTGGCCACCGAATCCGTTGTCGCCCTCTATGACATGACGCTCTTCACCGCCCACATGATCCAGCACCTGATGTTGATCATGGTCGCCGCCGGGCTGATCGCCATGGCAGCACCCCTCGAGCTGGCGCTGGCCACCGTTCCGGGCGCACCGGGCCGATGGCTCAACGAGGCGGCAGGCTCGAAGGTCGGGGAGATCCTCGGCCACCCCATCACCGGGTTGCTCCTCTATGCGATCTTTATCCCCGCCACTCACCTGACCAGCCTCTTCAACCTGATGCTGACCCACATGTGGGTCCACCACCTCGAGCAGTTCGGGTTCCTTGTCGTCGGCTACCTGTTCTGGCGGCCGGTGGTGGCGATCGAGCCGACCCGTCATCCACTGCAGCCCGGCCTTCGCCTCGTCTACCTGGCGCTCGCCGTCCCCATCGACACGTTCACCGGCCTGGCGCTCGCCATGTCAGGCCACGAGATGTTCCATGCGTACACGACCCAGCCACGAACGTGGGGCGGTTCGCTGATCGGCGATCTTCACGCAGGAGGCGCGATCATGTGGATCGGCGGCGACTTCCTGATGCTGTTGGCCATGATCCCTGTCGCGATTCAATGGATGCGAGATGAGGAGCGCAAGGCCATCGAGATCGACGCCCAGCTTGACGCCGAGCGGGCTGCGGCGGAGCACGCAGCTCACGTCGCAGCGTCCTGAACGCCTAGGGCAGGAGCCCGGCCTCTCGGGCCAACGCCGCCAGATCGGCCTGCGGGCGAGCGCCAAGGTGACCAATGACCTCTGCCGCGCACAGCGCGCCCAGTCGGGCACTCGCCTCAGGATCGCTGCCATTGGTGATGCCGTAGAGGAACCCGGCAGCGAAGAGGTCGCCAGCACCGTTGGTGTCGACAACCTCGGTGACCGCTGCAGCGGGCACCTCGAAGCGACCTGCTGGCGTCACGACCACGGAGCCGGCTGCCCCAAGGGTCACCGCGGCGAGCACCCCGGTCTCCTCGATGGCGTCGAGCGCAGCTGCCAGCGATGCGGCTTTGAACAGCGAGATGATCTCGTCCTCGTTGGCGAAGAGGAGGTCCACATCACCGTCGAGCAGCGAGAGGAAGTCGCCGCGGTGGCGCTCGACACAGAAGCTGTCGGAGAGCGTGAGCGCGACCGAGCCGTCAGCGTCATGGGTCGCCGCCACCGCCTGGCGCATCGCCTCCTTGGCGGGCGGGAGATCGAACAGGTAGCCCTCGAGGTAGGTGATCTTGGTCCTCGCCAGCAGCACCCCGTCGACGTCGCCGGGAGCGAAGGTGTTGGCGACGCCGAGGTGGGTGGCCATCGTGCGCTCCGCGTCGTCGGTGACGAGGACCAGACAGCGGCCGGTCCCCGACTCCCCCGCAGGTTCGACGGCCGCCTCGAACTCGACGCCGATCGACGTGATGTCGTGGGTGAAGACGTCACCGAGCGGGTCGGTGGCCACCTTGCCGATGAAGCCTGTCCGACCCCCGAGCGCCGCCACCCCCGCAACGGTGTTGGCGGCTGAGCCACCGGACACCTCGATCGTGGAACCCATCGAGGCGTAGATCGACTCGGCCTGGTCGAGGTCGATCAGCGCCATCGAGCCACGGGTGAGCCCGAGGCGGTCGAGCAGCTGATCATCGGCACGAGCGATCACGTCGACGAGCGGCGAGCCGATGCCGACAACATCGAGCAGCTGGTCGGTAGGGGGTCGAAGCAAGGTTACGGGCACAGAGATCGGGTCGTCGTCAGTCACAGCGTGCAGGCTAGGCGCTCAAGGTAGCCTCGACGGATGCGCTGGTGGCCACAGGCTTCACACGAGGCTCCAAGCCCGTGAGCGCCAAGGGCGACGCTCCACCATCGACCAAGCAGCCAGCGCGCCGCGGCCTCAAGCGGACTGCCGTCGAGGTCCGCTCCCTGCTCGGCAAGGTCCACCTGACGCCGTTCACCTTCGGGATCGCCGTCGTGACCCTCGTCACCTTGTTGGTCGTCATCCTGGTCATCGACAAGATCCCCCAGTACCTCTCGAGTCATCCGGTGGGGTGGTTCGCCATCCTCGGCGCCTATCTCGTGGCGATCGGCCTGTTCGTCGGAGATGCCATCTCGCTCAGTGGGCCTGTCGAGAGGCACCTCAGGGCGGTCGACACCTTCGAGCTCGAGGTCGCCGAGTCGCTCACGGCAATGGCGACGCCCGAAGCAGTCGGCAGCCTGGCATTGACCATGCGCTACCTGATGGGCGCAGGGCTGAGCAGTGCCGAGGCTGTTGCTGCCACCGGGCTGTCGAGCTTCGTGTCGACCGTCGTCGCAGGGATTGCGCTCCCGATCGCCGCAATCCTCGGCGCCAGCTCCGTCAACACAGCCCAGCTCAAACAGGACGTCCCCTCGAGCACCTGGGAGGTGATCCTCGCTGTCCTGGCCGTCGGCGTCATCGTCACGGTGATCGTCAAGGTCCCCCGCCTGCGAGAGCGAATCTCGACCTGGGTCAAGTCGGCCGGCCACCAGGTGGCGGTCGTCCTGCGCAAGCCCAGCCGGTCGCTGGTGATCGCCGGCGGCGAGGTCCTGAGCGTGGCCTCGCAGGTGGCCTGCCTCGACCTCCTGGTCCATGCGATCGCCGGCCGCTGGGTCTCGATCCCTGCGCTGGTCGTGATCGTCCTGCTCTCATCCACCGCCTCGAGCGTGGTCCCAATCCCCGGTGGCCTCGGGGCACCCGAGATGATCATCGCCGCCGGCCTGACCTCTGTCGGCGTCGACCACACCTATGTCTTCGTGATCGCCGTCATGTACCGCTTCGCCGTCTACTGGCTGCCGCCGCTACCCGGCACCGTGTTCCTCTTCGCCCTGGTGCGACGGCGGGTGCTCTGAGCCCGGACCGCCACGTCCTGCCGATAGCCTCACCAGATGGCTGACAACGCACCCAACCCCTTCCGCCTCTCTGACGACGTCCTGCCCAGGGCCTATCGCCTGTGGCTTGAGCCCGACCTCGAGGCCGCCGTGTTCGCCGGCGTGGTCGAGATCGACGTCGACATCACCACTGCGACCGCCGAGGTGATCCTCAACGCTATCGACATCGAGTTCGAGAGGGCGACGATCGTCACGAGCGACGATGCTGCCCTCGAGTGCGCCATCCGGCTCGATGCCGAGACCGAGCGTGCGATCCTCGATCCAGGGAGCACCCTCACCGTCGGGGCTGCCACCATCTCGATCACCTTCACCGGCATCCTCAACGACCAACTCACCGGCTTCTACCGCTCGACATTCACCGACGACGAGGGCACCACCCACACCATCGCCACCACGCAGATGGAGGCGACCGACGCACGTCGCGCCTTCCCCTGCTTCGACGAGCCGGCGAAGAAGGCGACCTTCGAGATCACCCTGGTGGTCCCAGAGCACCTGGCCGCCGTGTCCAACAGCCCGATCGTCTCTGAGGAGCTCACTGGCCACGGCACGCGCATCGTCCGCTTCTCCCCGACCATGGTCATGTCCACGTACCTCGTGGCCTTCATCGTCGGGCCCTTCGAGTCCACCGAGCCGGTCGACGTCGATGGCACACCGGTGCGAATCGTCTACCCGCCAGGCAAGGGCCACCTCGCCCCGCTGGCGCTCGAGGTGGCCGCCTTCGCCCTGCGCTACTTCACCGAGTACTTCGCCATCCCCTACCCCGGCGAGAAGCTCGACCTCGTGGCAATCCCCGACTTCGCCTTCGGCGCCATGGAGAACCTCGGCTGCGTGACCTTCCGGGAGACCGCGCTGCTCGTCGACCCCGACACCGCCTCGCGGCTCGAGGTCGAGCGAGTGGTCGACGTGGTCAATCACGAGATCGCCCACATGTGGTTCGGCGACCTCGTGACCATGGGCTGGTGGGAGGGCATCTGGCTCAACGAGGCCTTCGCCACCTTCATGGAGATCAAGTGCACCGACGCCTTCCGCCCCGGCTGGCAGCGCTGGGTGAGCTTCGGGAACTCGAGAGGAGCGGCGATGGCCATCGACGGGCTCCACTCGACCCGTCCGATCGAGTTCGAGGTGATCTCCCCAGCTGACGCCCGCGGCATGTTCGACCTGCTCACCTACGAGAAGGGTGGCAGCGTGCTCCGCATGCTTGAGCAGTACCTCGGCGAGGACACCTTCCGTGACGGCATCAGGCGCTACCTGACCACCCACGCCTATGACAACACCGTCACCGCGGATCTCTGGCATGCCCTCGAGGAGGCATCAGGTGAGCCGGTCGGCGAGATCATGGACACCTGGATCCTCCAGGGTGGCCATCCGCTGGTGACCGTCGAGGGTGGCCACGTCACGCAGTCCCCGTTCGCCTACGGGCCCGCAACTGCCGAGAGCGCGATTGGCCAAGACTGGCAGATCCCGCTCCAGACCCGATCGCTCGGTGGCGGCGAGACCACCACCCAGCTCTTGGGGAGCGAGCCCGTGGCACTCGCGCCTGGCAGCCTCGTCAACGCCGGTGGCTGGGGCGTCTATCGCACCCGCTACGGCGCCACCGAGCTCGCCGCCATCGCCGAGGACCTCGGCCAGCTGACCGCCCTCGAGCGGGCGACGCTGGTCTCTGACACCTGGGCCGCCACCCTGGCTGGGCATCAGGGCCTCGACGGGTTCCTCCTCCTCGCATCGTCACTCGGCGACGCCATCGAGCCGTCGGCGTGGGCGGTCATCATCGGCGCGCTGACCACCGTCGATCACGTGATCACCGACGAGGATCGGCCACAGCTCGCCGCGGCGGTGCGGGCGCTGCTTCGACCCCTCTTCGACCGCCTGGGCTGGGATGCCGTGGCAGGCGAGGACGAGCAGACCCCGACGCTTCGAGCATCGGTGATCGCGGGTCTTGGGATCCTCGGGAACGACGGCGAAGTCCGGGCCGAGGCGCTTCGACGCTTCGATGCCGAGGAGGTGAGCGGCGATGCCGCCGACGCCATCATCGGCATCGTGGGTGCCATCGCTCGTCCCGGCGATCTCGATGTGCTCGCCGATCGCTGGCGCCAAGCCGTCGATCCACAGGCGGAGCACCGCTATCTCTTCGGTCTCGGGGGGCTCGCCGACGTCGAGGCCTCGCTGACGGTCTTCGATCTGGCCCGCACCGAAGTCCGCACCCAGGACGCCCCCTATCTCGTCTCTCGGTTGCTGGCTAACCGCGTCGGCGGCCCGGCCGTGTTCGAGCGGCTCACCGCAACCTGGGATGAGTGCTTGGCCCGATTCCCCCAGGACGCCCACTCGAGGATGCTCACCGGGATCAGCCGACTGGTCGGCTCACGCGAGCTGGCGACGTCGGTGCTCGACTTCGTCACCACCCATCCGGTCCGTTCTGGGCAGCGCACCGTGCTCCAGGAGGCGGAGCGGATGATGATCGTCGTCTCCTTCGGCGAGCGCGAGCGGCCGACGCTCGGGGCCACGCTCGCTGCGGTGGCAACAGCGAGGTGAACCTCGGGCTCCTGGCGGCAGTGTTCGGCGTGGTGTTCCTCGCCGAGCTGCCAGACAAGACGATGATCGCCACGCTGCTGATGGCGAGCCGCGGCCGAGCAGCTGCGGTCTGCGTGGGCGCGTCCCTCGCCTTCCTCATCCAGATGGGCATCGCCGTGGTCGCCGGGCACTTCTTGAACCTCCTGCCTCACCTCGCCATCGAGATCGTGGTCACGATCATGTTCATGGGCGGTGCGATCTACTTGCTCTTCGTCCCTGAGAAGGAGGAGATCAAGGAGGGCGAGGAGGAGGCCGCCGGCGAGCGTCCCGGCAAGACCGCCCTCGCCACCGCTGTCGGCGCCTTCGGCGTGATCATGGTGGCCGAGTTCGGCGACCTGACCCAGCTCCTCGCAGCCACCTTCGTGGCGAGGACCAAGGAGCCCCTGAGCGTCTTCATCGGCTCGTCGCTGGCGCTCATCTCGGTCGCTGCGATCGGAGCCTTCGGGGGCCAGCTGCTGCTGCGGGTCCTGCCGCTTGCCCGCATCCGACAGCTCGGCGGCGTGCTGCTGCTCATCTTCGGGATCGTCTCGATCGTCAGGATCTTCATCTCGTGAGCCACTTTGCGCCTGACCATCGAGCGTGGGACGCTTCGACACGATGACCGCTGACCGCATCGATTCGCTGATCCAGCTCGCCGCCACGCTTCGTGGCTTCATGCCAGATGACGAGGGTCGGGCCCTGGTGGATGCGGGACTCGAAGCGGGCCGCCGGCACCCCGGCGGCACGATGCTCGAGATCGGCGCCTGGTGCGGGAAGTCTGCGGTGTACATCGGCGCAGCCGCTGAAGCCACCAGCTCGGTTCTCTACAGCCTGGACCACCACCATGGCTCCGAGGAGAACCAGGCTGGTTGGGAGCATCACGAGCCTGACCTCATCGATCCGCTCGATGGTCGGCTCAACACCCTGCCTCACTGGCAGCGTTCGCTGGCGCTGGCCGAGCTCGAGCACGTGGTCATCGGCCTCGTCGGTGACTCGCCAGTGGTCGCCGCCCACTTCGGCACCCCGCTGAGCTTCCTCTTCATCGACGGAGGCCACGGCGAGGAGCCGGCCTGGGCCGATTACCGGAACTGGACGCCGAAGATCGTCGCCGGCGGGATCCTGGCGATCCACGATGTCTTCGAGGATCCTGCCGACGGCGGTCGCCCCCCCTACGAGCTCTACCTCGAGGCCACCAGCTCAGGCGCGTTCACCGAGCTGAGCGCTACGGGGAGCTTGCGGGTCCTCGAGAGGACCGCGAACTAGGCGCGAGCGCTGCGATCAGCGCGCTGTGCAGGGACCGGTGTGCCGCTGGTCGCACCGTGGCCCAGCGAGATCGATGGTGCCCTCGAGCGTCTCGCCTCGAAACATCCCCGCCGCCGGCGACGTCGAGCTGAGCGCATCGGCAGCCAGGATGATGGCGGCGGCTGTGTACGAGGTCGTCTCTTTGTCGGGGTAGGTGACGACGTCGGGGTAGGCCAAGCCGGTCCAGTAGGAGCCGTCAGGTCGACGGTGTCCCTGCGCTACCTCGAAGAGCTCGAGTGCCTCGGCCTCCATGCCGAGCGCATCGAGCGTCATGACGCACTCAGCGGTCTCGGCAGCCGTCACCCAGTCTGAGGTGGACACGCAGCGCACCCCGAGGCCGTGCATCACGAACTCGTCCCAGTGCTCCTCGATCCGGCGCCGAGCGGCATCCCCCTCGAGGGCGCCCGAGAGCATCGGGTAGTACCAGTCCATGGCGAACTCGTTCTTCGGTGCGAATGCTCCAGGGTGGTAGGCGATGGCGTGGCCGAGTCTCCCCGCCGCCAGCTCCCAGGCGGGCCTCGTCTCCCCGAGCCGCTCACAGATCGCCACCGCGCAGCGCAGCGAGTGGTAGATCGACGCGGACCCCGTCAATAGGGCGTAGCTCTCGGGTCGACCTGCGGCGTCGAGCGACCAGCGGATGGAGCCGTCAGGGAGCTGCTGGCGCAGCACGAACTCGATAGCCGCCTCCATCATGGGCAGGTGGCGGCGCAGGATCGCGTCGTCGCCGGTCACGAGGGCGTGGTGCCACAGACCGGCGGCGATGTAGGCGCACACGTTCGTGTCGAGCCGGGGATCCTCGATCGAATCCTCCAGGTAGTAGTTGAACCAGGCACCGTCACCGAGCTGCACCCCTGCAAGCCAGTCGTACGCCGCCTCTGCCTCAGCGATGTGCCCGCAGACCGCCAGCGCCATCGCTGATTCGACATGGTTCCACGGGTCGCAGTGCCCACCTGGGTTCCACGGGATCATCCCGTTGGGCCGCTGGAGGGACTGGAGCGACGCCGCAGTCAGCGCCACCTCCTCGGCCGTGAGGATGCCAGGCACCTCGGGCAGGGTTCCCACGCTCGTGGCGGTCACGCAGCCGCCCTGGCGCCGACCGCCGCGGGCGCCTTGCGCAAGTAGACGACGAGGCTCTTGCCCATGATGGGGGCGAGGAGCTTCTCAGCCACCTTGGTCGTGCGAGGTCCCTTGACGATGTCCCAGACGAGGAGGCGGTGGTACGCCTTGACGGCGGGGTGGGTGTCGTTGTTCGGGCCGACCGCGCACTTGAGCCACCAGTAGGGGCTGTGGAGGCCGTGGGCGTGGTGCGACGTGTAGGGCTCGAGACCGGCCGCACGCAGGCGGTCGAACAGGGTCGAGCGACGGTACATGCGCACGTGCCCGCCAGGGACGTCGTAGTACTGCTCAGAGAGCGCCCAGTTGACGAGCTCAGGGCCGAAACGAGGCACCGTGATGGCCATGGTCCCGCCCGGTGAGAGCACGCGGGAGAGCTCCGCCATGGCGCCCTCATCGTCGGGGATGTGCTCGAGCACCTCAGAGCAGATGACCCGATCGAAGGTGCCGTCTGCGAACGGGAGGTTGAGCGCGTCGCCCTGGATCGTCCCGATGCGGGTGGTCTCAGTGTTGATCTCACCGGCCTCGTCCATGGCGCCGAAGGTGGCACGCACCTGAGCCACCTCATCGGCGCCAGCGTCGAGCGCCACGATCGACGCTCCCCGGCGGGCGAACTCATAGGCATGGCGTCCGAAGCCGCAGCCCAGGTCAAGGACCAGATCGCCGGGCTGGACGCCCATGGTGTCGTAATTGGCGGTGAGCATCAGTCGAACTCCACTGAGGTCGGGAGGGGCTGTCCCTCGAGGATTGCGTCGTAGCAGGCAGCGGTCCCGCGAGCGGTGACCTGCCAGGTGAATCGGTTGATGACCCGCTCACGTCCCGCTGCACCCAGACGGGAGCGAAGCTCGGGATCATCCAAGAGGCGCCGGATTGCCGCCACGAGGGCCTCGGGGTCGTTCGGCGTGACGAGCAGGCCCGTCTCGCCGTCGGTGCCGACCACTTCTGGCAACGCACCACCGGTGGTGGCCACGATGGGGACCCCGCAGCTCATCGCCTCGATCGCCGGCAGGGAGAAGCCCTCATAGAGCGACGGGACCACCGCGACCTCGGCCTCGCCGTAGAGGCGGGCGAGCTCCTCGTCAGAGACACCAGAGACCGTGGTGACGATGTCAGCAAGGTTGAGTCGCTCGAGTGCGGACGCCACACGACCCCCGGGGCGAGGATTGCCGATGACCACCAGCTCGATGTCGCGCTCGGTGCGCAGCTTGGCCACCGCTTCGAGCAGTGGGACCAAGCCCTTCATCGGCACGTCCGACGAGGAGGTGACCATGATGCGTCCCTTGACCGGCGTGGCGCCCTCGTAGGGGCGGAACACGGTCGGGTCGACGCCGACGGGCACCACGGTCATCCTCTCGAGCGGGACACCCATCTGTGCGTTGATGTCCTGCTTCGAGTTGTTCGAGACCGTCAGAATCGCGGGGAGCTCCTGGGCAACCTTGACCTGCATGCCGAGGAAGCCGAACCAGCGCTTGGTGGTGAAGCGCCGATAGGCGTTGTCAACGTGGTCAAGGGCGATGGTGCGGTCGACGGTGATCGGGTGGTGGAGGGTCTCGAGCATCGGCCATCCCTCATTGGCCAGCTCGAGGATCCCGGTGCCGAGACACTGGTTGTCGTGGATGATGTCGAACTCGTCACGGCGGGCGTTCAAGATGGTCCGGATCCGCTTGGAGTAGGCCATCGGCTCACCGAAGCCAGCCGTGAGCATGATGCCGAACTCAGAGAGGTCGGTCAGGTCGTGGAACTCGCTCGGGTGCGGGATCCTGAAGGGATCGGGATCGCGATAGAGATCCATCCCGGGCACCGGGGTGAAGCCGACGCCCTCATCGAGCTCTGGCCACGGTGGGCCGGCGAACACCTCGACCGAGTGACCCATTTCGACGAGCTCACGGGTCAGGTGCCGTGTGTAGACCCCCTGGCCGCCGCATCGAGGGTTGCCGCGGTAGATCAAGAAGGCCACCCGTCGCCCTCCCGGCGCCGCCGGCTTCGGAGCGATGCGATCCGGAATGACTACCGAGCGCGACCTCTCCCACGATGCCTTGGTCTCACGGTAGAGCTGGAGGGGGGTCTTGGGCACGGAGGGCTCCTCTGCGGGGTCGTGCGGTTGTCCATTCTCCCCCCGAATGGGGAGTTCACACAAACGACAGGCCCGAATGGGCCGATTCGAGGCGAGTTGGCTACCATTCGGCACATGGACCTGACCTACCCAGCCGAAGCAGAGGAGTTCCGTCTCGAGATCCGCCAGTGGCTGGTGGACAACCTGCCGAGCAGCTGGTTCGACGAGGGCTTCTCGATGACCGACGAGGAGCGCAAGGCGTTCAACGAGGAGTGGACGACCAAGCTCTATGGCGGTGGGTGGATCTGCGCCAGCTGGCCGACCGAGTACGGCGGCAAGGGCCTCACCCTGCTCCAGCAGGTGGTCTTGAACGAGGAGTTCGCTCGGGCCCAGGCACCGTTGCGGGCCGACTTCTTCGGCGACACCCTGGTCGGCCCGACCATCCTGCAGTGGGGCACCGAAGAGCAGAAGCAGTTCTTCATCCCCGGCATCTTGAAGGGCGAGATCGCCTGGTGCCAGGGTTTCTCGGAGCCCAACTCCGGTTCCGACCTGGCGTCGCTTGCCACCCGCGCTGTGCTCGACGGTGATGAGTGGGTCATCAGCGGCCAGAAGGTCTGGACCACTCAGGCCCAGTACGCCGACTACATCTTCCTGCTCGCCCGCACCGACCCCGATGCGCCGCCGCACGCTGGGATCAGCTACCTGTTGGTCCCGATGAAGCAGCCTGGCGTCGAAGTCCGGCCGATCCAGCAGGTGGACGGCTCGGCCGAGTTCAACGAGGTGTTCTTCGAGAACGTCCGCTGCCCGGTCGACAACGTGGTCGGAGGTCTCAACAACGGTTGGAAGGTCGCCATGACCACCCTCGGCTTCGAGCGGGGCTCGTCGGCGACCACCGGCTTTCGGCGCTTCCTGCGCGAGTGGGAGAAGATCGTCGAGGCCGCGCAGGACAACGGCAAGAACAAGGACGCCCTCGTTCGCCAGGACCTGATCAAGTCGTGGGCCGACATCAAGATCATGCAGATCAACGGCTACCGCTCACTCACCGATGCGCTCAACGGCACCCACGAGACAGCCAAGCTCGGCGCCTGCAACAAGATGTTCTGGTCAGAGACCCATAAGCGCACCATGAACCTGGCCATCGACATCCTCGGGATGGAGGGGCAGGTCCTGACCGGTGACGGCGACGCTGAGAGCGTCCTGCCTGGCAACCGCCGTGGCCGGGATGACTACCCGGTCTCCGACCTCCAGGCCTCGTTCTTCTTCTCCCGCTCAGAGACCATCTGGGGTGGGACCGCTGAGATCCAGCGCAACATCATCGGCGAGCGAGTGCTCGGTCTCCCCAAGGAGCCCAAGGTCCAGAAGGCCTAAGGTCTGCCTCAGGCGCCGCTCAGCGCGACTCCGACCGGCTGACCGCCGGCATGTCGACGGCTGGCGAAAGCCAAGAGCACTGCTGCCCCGGTGGTGGCGACCGCGCCCACAGCCAAGGAGACCCTCGGGCTCGTGGTGGTGGCGATGATCCCCATCAGCGGAGCTCCGATCGGCGTCGAGCCGAGGAAGCCGATGGCGAAGAGCGACATGACCCGGCCGCGCATCTCCTCGCGGCTCAAGAGCTGGAGCATCGCGTTCGAGGTCGACACGAATGCGATCGAGACCGCACCCATCGGTGCCACGAGCACCACTGCCACGGGGAACGTCGGTGAGAGCGCCACGCCGACCATGGCCAGCGCGAAGGCGGTGCACAGGCCGGTGAGCAAGGGGAACGACGGTCGGGAGCGATGGGCCACCGTGAGGCCACCAAGGACCGCACCGATCCCCATCGAAGCCATCAAGATGCCATACGAACCGGCAGAGAGATGGAAGGAGAACTTGACCAGGAGCGGCAGGACGGTCGTGAAGTTGAAGGCGAAGACCCCGACCACGCCAACCACGACCAGGACGTCGCGGATCTTGTCGTCGTCAAAGGCGTAGCGGAGCCCGGCCAGCACCTGCCCCTTTCTCCTGGTGGCGGTCTTGATCGGCCGAAGCTCTGAGGATCGCATGAGCCCAAGTGCGAGGATCACCGCCAGGTAGGAGGCCGCATTGATGTAGAAGCAAGCCGCCAACCCCGCCGCCTCGATCACGAGGCCCGCCACTGCTGGGCCGACGATCCGGCCGCCATTGATCAGGACGCTGTTCAAGCTCACCGCGTTCGGCAACAGGTCTCGTCCGACCATCTCCTGGACGAAGGACTGGCGGGCGGGGTTGTCGAAGAGGTTGACGAGCCCGAGCCCGAAGGCCATCGCCATCACCACGCCCACCTTCGCCTCGCCAATCGACGTCAAGATCGCCAGCGTCAAGGCGAGCAGGCCGCCTGCTGACTGGGTCAAGAACAGGACCGTGCGTTTGTTCGATCGGTCCACAACCAGGCCGCCCCAAGGACCCACAAGGAGCATGGGGAGAAACTGGAGGGCCACGGTGATCCCGAGCAACGTCCCGCTGCCGGTCAGATCAAGGACGAGCCAGCCCTGTGCGACCGACTGCATCCAGGTGCCAGAGACAGAGACGCCCTGGCCAAAGAAGTAGAGCTTGAAGTTGCGGACCTTGAGCGCGCTGAAGGTCCTGCTCGTGGCGCGGCCGACCGCGCTCATGTCGTCTGCCCCAGTATCTCGAGGAGCTCCACGAGCCGACCCAGCGACGCCTGGTCAGCTTCATCGAGCGATGCGATCCGCTCGACCAAGAACGCCGTCTTGCGGGTGCGGATGCGCTGGAGCTCGCGCCTGCCCTTGGCCGTCACCTTGACCCGACAGATCCTACGATCGCTCGGGTCTGCGATCCGCTCGATCAGTCCAGCCAACTCCATCTGGGCCACAAGGCGGGTCATGGTCGGTGGTTGGATCTGCTCCGCCTTCGCCAACTCACCCAGGGTCGGTGTCTCGAGACGATCGGCCATGCCGAGCATCGATGCCTGCGCTGGCGAGATGCCACCGAGCGACTCCTGACGGAGACGGCGGTTCAGGCGGTTGACCGCACCGCGGAGTTGCTCCGCGAGCTCCACATCGTTCGTCGCTGGTTGGGAGGGTGCATCTGCCATGCACCCATATTAGTTAGTTGTGCAAACTAATGTGACGCGCACCTAGAGATCAGCCCGAGGGACCCATCCCCCGGTGCCAACCGGCGCATGTTCGAGATCAGACTCATCGACGCCGCCGATGACCTCGGTCACCCAATCGAGTCGACCCTTCAAGATCCTCTCGACGCCGCCTTGGAGCGTGCTCGACGAGACCGCACAGCTTGAGCAGGCACCCTGGAGCTGCACCTCCACCACCCCAGTGGCCACGTCAGCCGAGACCAGCACGAGGTCGCCACCGTCAGCCTGGACAGCGGGCCTCATCAGCTCAAGCAGCCCCTGGAGGGCGCTGAGCCGCTCCGCTCGCTGCTCGTCGCTCAGCTCCTCGGCGTTGTGTGTCTCGCTCACCTGGGGTCTCTCTCCTGCTCGTCGGCGCCCTCACAGTCTGCCGTGCCGACGACAACTTCGTCGCGGCTGGGCCATGGTTCGATGTGGCTTCACTATCGTGTCGCCATGGCCCGCTCACCGTCCGCCAGCTGATGGCCTCGGTGGCGACGCAGTGGCAGCGGCTCGTCGACGTCATCGATCGGCTCCAGCGACGCTTCCGTGTGAGTGCGATCAGCGTCGGGGTCATCAAGCGCTACGGCGACGACCGAGGTGGCATGTACGCCGCCCTGATCACGTTCTACGGCTTGTTGTCGGTCTTCCCGCTCCTGCTGCTCTTCAGCACAGTCGCCAGCCGGCTACTCGGCCCGGACTCGAAGGCGACCAAGAGCCTCATCAACTCGGCCCTGGAGCAGTTCCCCGTGATCGGGACACGCCTCTCCGCCAACGTCCACGCCTTGAGCCGCGGCAACACGCTCGCCACCGTCGTCTCCGCCCTCTTCCTCCTCTGGGGCGCCCTCGGCGTCACCTCCGCCCTCCAGACGGCGTCCCACCGAATGTGGCGTCGCCCCCGCTTCGAAGAGCCCGACGTGCTCAAGCGCACTGCACGAGGCCTGCTGCTCTTGGGCGTGGTAGCGGCCTCGGTCGTCTTGACCACGGCCGCTGCGGCGCTCTCGTCGAGCGGCTACCTGCGCCAGTTCTCGACCATCTTGCCGCTGGCGATCTTCATCGCACAGGTCGTCGTCAACATCGGCTCCTACTTCCTGGCGCTCAAGATCCTGGCGCCACAGGGCACCACCTGGCGAGCACTCGTCCCTGGCACCATCGTCGGCGGCCTCGGATGGTCGATCCTCCAGCAGGTCGGTGGCTACCTGATCAGCCACCAGCTCCACCGGACCTCTGAGATCTACGGCTTCTTCGCCATCGTGCTGGGGCTGATCTTCTGGCTCAACCTCGGCGCGCAGCTGTTCCTGCTCTCGAGCGAGCTCAACGTCGTGCTGGCGACCTCAGCGTGGCCACGTGGCCTCACCGAGCCCTCAGATGAGGTCAAGGCCGAGCTGGCCAAGGCTCACGAAGAGGCCGAGCCACCGTCGAACTGATCGAAGGCCGCGAGGGCTCGAGGACCCCAGACCGTGCCCGGACCGCCGTTCATCATGATCGCCACCCCGGCGATCTCAGCCACCTCGGTGCGCGTCGCTCCTTTTCGAGCGGCACCACGGGCGTGGGCCGCTACGCAGCCGTCGCATTCACGTGTGATCGCGATCGCAAGTGCGACGAGCTCCTTGGTCTTGGCATCGATGGCGCCCGGCGCCATCGCGGCGCGGCTCAACTCATTGAAGGCCGAGAGCACCTCAGGGATCTCTCGTCGCAGTTCGACCGCCGGCTGCTTCAAGTCGGCTTGGATCTCGTGGAAGTCCATCGTGGTCACGCTCCTTGGGCGGTGGTTGGACGTGTGGGTGGAGGGAGCCCCTCGGCGAGGCGACGGCTGAGCTCCTCTGAGCAGGCGGCGACCGAGTCGATCCAGGAGCGCACCGCCCCCTCATCCGCCTCGTCGCTCACGTGCTTGAGCAAGGTGACCGGGAGCGACAGTCGGTACCCGACGTGGGCCACTGCGTAGCCCTCCATGTCGACGAGATCAGCTCGCTGGCCAAGCCGGTCTCGTGTGGCCCGGTCCGCTACGAACTGATCCCCGGTCGCCAGCGTCGGTCCCTCCCCGAGAACGAGCAATGGCGCCGGGTCCTCGCCGACCAGCGCCTCGATGGCCGCCGAGTCCACGTCGTGCTGGAGGACCGTCCCGATCAGGTGGGTCCCTTCGAGGCCACTGCGCAACGCTCCCGCCGTACCGACGTTGATGAGTGCGCTCGGTCGGCGCTCGTGCTCGAGTGGGACGAGCACCTCGAGCAGCGTCGAGGTGGCAGCGACCTTCCCGACACCGATCACGAGCACCGGCAGCTCCGTGGCGAGGTGTTCAGCCTCCTCGTGCACGGCGACGACGAGCAGCGGTGCTGCTGGGTCGATCGCGCCACGAAGCTCCACAGCGCCGAGGCTAGATGCACACCACGCTGGTCGCTAGGGTGTCGCAGGGCACGAGGAGGGATGATGGACCCGATCACCAGCGCGATCGACCACAACGCCGACTATGTGCG
>Ga0118677_10005255_pt1 | contig 22782 bp, 7 predicted proteins | sample AliMusrvi5mmetaG_FD_86154 | JGI IMG/M metagenome (GOLD analysis project Ga0118677, IMG submission 86154)
CCTTCAAAATCCGGTTTTGAACAGGCGGTGTCCGGTTTTGAACAGGCACTGTCCGGTTTTGTTCAGGCCCCGACAGCCAAAAGTTTCTGAAGTTTCCCGATTTCCGCGTCATGTCAAATATTCTGGGCTTAGCCGCCGCATTTTCCCTTATTGTAGCGGGCTTCCAGCGGATTCTTGATTTCGTGGCGGTGGCTACTTGACCGGTCCCGGAGTTTTTCCGGTGCTTTCCGGTGGAGCCAGCAGCAGTGGGGCCGCGAATAGAGGGCGCTGTCGAGGCCGATGTCTTTGGCCAGGGGCAACAGGGCGGCGCTGGCACCGTATTCGAGCGAGGCGGTGAGGCGCAGGGCTTGGGGATCGGACTTGAGCATGACCTCGCCGCGCAGCGTGGCTTGGATCACGAGCAAATCGTCAAGGGCGAGTCCGGTGAGGCGACCGTGGGTGGTGTGGCAGATGCGACCAGAGCCGGGGTCACGATAGGTGGTGCGCAGGATGCCGACCGGGGTGGTGTCCCGGCGCTGGATTTCGAAGTGGATGGGGTGTGGCGTCCTGATGGCTATGCTGAATAGCCTATAAATTTCCAGATGAAGGTGACGTGGGTTCGAAATTCAGATTTCTCCGGGAGCGAGCCAGCGGAAAGCGATGACGCGGAAGCGCCGTCCCAATGTTCTGTTAGTCGCGCTCATCAGGGATGCGGGAGCGGTTTCGGCCAGATCCGCGGGATCATACCAATCGGGAAGGCGCTGGAGCACTGCCTCGCAGACGGCGCTGGCGGTGATCTTGCCGCTTCCATCATGGGCTTCACCATAGGCGCGGATGGTAAAGGTATCGGATCGGGCGGTGGCGGCATTGCCCAGCACATTGAGCAGATCGGCTTGAGTGAGGTATCCCGGCGCGCCTTGATAGCTCGATCCGGCACCAGCGGCGGCATTCACATATTTATAGGTGGTCACGGCGGAGGCGGGAATCTCATAGCCCGCATTAGCGGCAGCAGCGGGAGCCTGGTTGAGGTTGGAATCGTCGATCGCCTGCTGGAGCGCGCCGCACTGGGCGGTCCCGCCAGTGCCGAGTTGACGATTGACAAATTCCGCCAGCGACAAAAACGGCCCGCGCAACCGCACCTGTTTGACGATGTTTTCGGCGAGCGTCTGCAACTGCGCATCCGAATACTCGCGCGGACCGAGCCAATAGGCATCCTTGGCATCACTGCCATCCGCAGCGGAAGTGGCCGCAGGCAAGCGGAAGCGGCTGATACGGGCTTCGCCCATGCCAACTGCCGTTAGAGCAACGAGCGCGGAGGTGGGGGTGGTGCCGGTCTTGATGAGTTGATTGTAGAGCGCCTGCGCATCGTGGATGGAGGCGAGCATCGCCTTCCAGGCCGGCACCGAGGTGGAGTTGATGTTGAATGCGCCTTGCATCAGTTGCCAGGCGGCGATGGTGTAGGCCGACGGTTTCCCGACTTCGTCGGCAAAAAGCGCTGCTGTCTTGCCGTTAGGGCGGTAGAGCAGCAGGCGCGGATCGTCGAGCGGTGTCCCGGATGCAAAACTTGAGGCAAGCGTGCTTGCGGACTTTCCGGTGCCGAACGCGCCAGCCTGGTCGGCGAGGCCGGAAAAGTAGTAGCCGTCGTAGAGCGCGAGGTTGAGCAGGAACGAATGATCAAGGTAATTGTAGCCGGAGACGGCATTCGCTTCCAATATGTTGTTAGAAGACATCAGCGGGTGTGCCCAGGAATTGCCAATCGGCTGGGCGAAACGCGGGAGATAACCCGAGGATCCGCCGGGATTGGCGCCGTTGAGACCAGCCAACGTCTGGAGCGGCGCTAGCGGTATCTCATATTGGGTGCCGAATTTCGTGCCGTTGTAAGGAGTAAAACCGGAGATGAAATTGGCACGGTCTTGTGAATCGGGAGCAATCACGTTGGTGGTGCCATTGTCGAGAACCTGCAGGTCGATCTCATGCGAAAAATTGGCGGGTTGCTCGCTGGCGATCTTCTGTGTGGAGCCTCCGATATTGGCATGGGCGAAGCACCACGGTTTGGTGGCCGCACGGCCGTCCATGTTGGATGCGTCCCTGCCACCCGAGGTGGTCTTGGCCTGCACGGTGAGCATGGCGAAAGGCTTCGCGTGGCTGATTTGTGAAATCGGGATGGCCGCACGATCCACCAGATTGTATCCGGTGACATAATTGGGCACAGCGCTGGCCTTGGGATAACGCATCGGCATCGCCACGCCATTGCTTGAGAGGAAATCCTGTAGGCCGGTGGCGGAATTATAATCCATCTCGATAGCGCTCACAGTCGTGGTAGTGCTTTCCACTGTGGTTGACATCTTGACCACGAACTTGTTGTTGCTGGACTGGCTACCCAAAGGGGCAAATTGCACGTATATCTGGTCATCCCATGCCAATCCCATGGTGGACGCCCAATGGCCATTGGAACCGTCGCCATCCACAGCCTGAGATCCTGCCAACCAGTCGCAGCTATAACCGACACCATCTCCGCGCCATCCGGGAATGGTATCCATATTTCTCGTTAGACCTGATGATGCATAAAGATCCCAGAATGCCCCCCCGATTGAGATAGGTCAGGGTCGGATCCATGTAGGGACTGAACATTTTAACTTCACCCGGCAGCAGTCTGATTGTCGTGGATCCGGGCATTCCGTTGACTTTGCTTTTCAGGTTCATCCCGAAAGTCTCGTTCGTCTGGCCCTGGTCATTGTCCGCATGCATCGTCTCAAAGGGCACGAGTCCGGTGCTTTGTGCCACTCCACTGCGGAAAACCCGCATGGCAAATGGCACATTAAAGAACTCCACGCGCACACCGGTGAACTCGATCGCTACATTGTAGGGGTTGTGCAAGGTGACAATCGGCATGTAGAGCAAATGAAGAAGGTAATCATATTTCGTGTTCCTGAACTGCTCGTCCTCTGGTCCATTAATCCCGTTGACTTTCTCCGCGACGGTCAGCGGTCTCATGATGGGGGCCGCGGGCAAGTTCGAGTAGAGATCACGGCCGATCAGGCTGAAGACCATCTGGACTTTCGCGATGGTGGGTTGCAACACCACGCCGGGAGGCGGGGTGCGGTTGATCGTGGTGGTTGCGCCCAACGTGGTAGCAGCCGCCCAACCGCTCGGCGATTGCGGTGTGATGACGGGCACGCCACCCGAGTTGGTGACCTTGTCGCGATAGAGCCGGGCGTACTCCCACAGGGAGGCCCAGGTCGGGTCGGACAAAACGGTGGACGCGCTCATGCCAAGACGCGAATTGTAAACTCTCTTGCCACTATAACCGGCAGTCGGGCTGGCTGAGTTGGTCAGCAAGTGGAAATCCTGCCTGAGTCCACCGCGGGCGGTGTCGGTGAACAAGCCTGACGAATGGAGCGAGACGTCATGGGTGAGGAGTTTCAACAGGTCGCCGGAGCCCGGAGCGAGACGCTCGGCGGTGATATTGAAATTGGCGTCCCCGATTCCCTTGGTGAAGTCCGCGAATTCCGGAGCGTCGGATTTGAAAAATGCGCGCCGCAGCGCGCCAAGCCCCGGAATGAACTCCAGACCAGGACGCTCACCGGAACCCAATTGCAGGGTCTTCGCGGCGACCGCGGTGGCACCGTCGGTATAGGGGGTGTTGATGCGGACTTTCACCCCCTCGTCGAGCACGGCCCAGGCGTATGCGCCAACTGGTGAAGCGACGGGAACCTTGGCTGCGGCGACATAACTACTAACAGGTGCTGTCAAACCCAAGGTACCGACTCCCCAGAGCGTCGCGAGGTTGTCGAGCGGCTGACTGGCGAATGCGACCTGGCGAACCGCCTCAGGGTCCGGGTTGGATGCGAGCCAGCCCAGGAATCTCGCATCCTTGGCGGGTTTTGCATAGTCCGAGGCCGTGGGTGGTGCGGTGGCCTTGATCTCCCAGGAATTCCACACCCCCGTGAGGTGAGGTTGGGCGATGTTTTCATCCAGGATGTTGGCGCGCGCAGTCACCCGTTGGTCAGGCCCTGCGGATTTCTGCAACTCCTGGATCGCGAGCGTGATGGCCGCTTTGGCATTGGTGCGGGCATCCGCCGTGGCATCACCGCTGTCCGGCGCCGCCGGTGCCAAGTTGCAAGCTAACATGAGCGCCGACCCACCGAGCGAGATCATCCAACCACCGGTGTTTCGGCACTTCGGTATTTCGGCATTTCGCAGCTTCGGTGTTTCGGTATTCATGAGACTAAAGATGTCATATGTTTTCCAGAGGGGGCGACGGTTTCCTAACGGACAACCCTGAGCCGGGCGAAGATTGCGGATCCCTGAGGCGGGAGGGTGACTTCCACGTGGTCGAACGAACCGGTATCGGTAATGGTGACATTACCGGCGCTGGTGGATAACACGACCACGGGCGTCCAGCTCAAAAGGTCGGTGCTGTATTCCACCACTTGCGTGGTGGAGGGAGGCCTGGAGAGCACGTTGCGATCATACTCAAAGACCCAACCGCCCCCGCTTCGGGCCATCGTCGGCAGGGCCGCCCGCGAGGCGACCATGGGTTGACTGCCAAGGGCGAATTCCATCAGGTTGACGATGCCATCGCGGTCGGGGTCGTCCATCGGGCCGTCGTTCACGCCGGCCGTGAGACCCTGCGCCGGATTGGCCGCCCATGATTCATAAGTGCCGGTGGCCAGCCCGGTTTCCACAATCTGGAAGCCGTTGAGGATTCCATAGGTGCCGACACCGCCGTAGGTGATGCTGATTTGGCCCGAGCCATCGGGCACCATGTTTTGGAACAGCACATAGTTCATCCCGGGAACCCAGGCGGAACCATTCCGGAACGTCCGGTTGTCAGCGGTCTGGGGCGATGGAGTGTCCGTCCTGTTGGAACTCGAAAAAGAAGTATAGCTCTCCTTGTCTCCCCATGAGCTGGCGATATAAAGATCGTATTGTTTGTTAGAGTCAAGGCCGGTGATCACCAACGGCAACGAGCCACCGTCTTCATCGAACAGGCCACTTGTGAGGAGTTCCAGGTCACACCACCAATCGCCATAGGGTCCCGTGCCCGCCGCCGTGAAATTCACTCCCGTATCGTTGCCGGCGGAATCCTTCAACGCGCCATCCAACAGGCCGCGCGAGTTCCATGTGGTTGCCAGCCCTCCCGCGGGGCCATGAAGTGTCGGCCTGGCATAGTCACCGAGGTTCACCTGGATGGTCCGGGCGTCGCCCCCGATGCCCACGCCCAGAGTGGCGACTGTTATCCAAAGGATTGCGTGCGTTTGCATCAGACGATGGATTTGCATTTTTGGGAATCCTCCGGGTTTATCATGGTTCATCATACCGGTTTGAGATCAGGGTGTGGTGCTGTCGAGCGCCAGCCGATAGAACCGCCGTGGCTCCGCCTGATTGTACGGAGTGGAGATGTCGAGGCGACTGCCGTCACCTACCCGCAGCGGACCGAGATTCTGCCAGGAACCGGACGCCATGGTATCGGAACACTGGAGTTGATAGCAACGCCCCGCCACTGACGGCTGGACAGTGAAATTCACGCTGCCGCCGGAAATCCCGAATATCGGCGCAGCCAACTCCGAGGGCGCGATGGGCGAGCCGAGCATTACCGTCGGGCGTCCGCCATAGGTCGGATTCCAGCCCGTGGTTCCCGACATGTAATAGACGGTCAGGTGGGTGTCATTGTAGAATCCATACGAGCCCAGGCCGGGAGAGTTGCCTTGGAATTTGAGAACCGCCAAGGTGCCGCAACCGGAAAACGCCCAGGTTCCGATGGTGGTAACACTGGCCGGTATTGTGACATTGGCCAGACCGGAGCAGGAAGCGAATGCCCAGTCCCCGATGCTGACAACTCCGTTGCTGATCGTAATGCCGGTCAGGCTAACACAATGATGGAACGCATAGCTTCCGATTGTGATGACGCTGGCCGGGATCGTGATATGGGTCAGACTGTTGCAATAATAGAACACATAGTCTCCGATACTGGCGACACCGGTGGGAATGGTGATTCCTTCCAAGCTCGTACAGTAATAAAACGCCTCGCTGCCAATGGTGGTGACACTGGCAGGAATCGTCACGCCGCGCAAATTCCCGCAGGCATAGAACATCCCGTCGCTGATGGAGGTAATGCCGCCGGGCAGGGTGACGCCGGCCAGACTGGTGCAGAATGAGAAAACATCGCTTCCGATGCTGGTGACGCTGTCAGGTATCGTCACGACGGAAAGGGCGGAGCAGAACGAGAATGCATAACTGCCGATGCTGGTGACGTGGCCGGGGATTGTGATGTCGCCCAGCCTGACACAGGATGCAAACGCATAGTCTCCGATGCGGGTGACACTGTCCGGGATGATCACGTTGGTCAGAGCGGAACAATTATAGAAGGCTCCGCTGCCGATGCTGGTAACGCCGTTGGGGATGATGACGCCGGTCAGGTTAACGCACTGATAGAACGCATAACTTCCGATGTTGGTGACCGGCATTCCATTGATCGAGTCGGGGATGCTCGCCACGGAATCGGAACCGGTGTATCCCGTGATGCTGACCGCGCCGTTCGCGGTCGTGTAGGCGAATGGCAAGGTGCCAGCGGTTAAAAAAGTCATGTCGCCACCTTGGCTCGTGCCGTTGGTGTTGGTGGCGGAAAGTCGATAATGATAAGTCGTTCCCGCCTGCAATCCGCTGATGTCCGCGCTGAGGTTCTGGGTTGCCGAACCGTCAACGGGCGAAAGCGTCACCAGCGCCGTGCCGCCATAGGAGAGTGTCATTCCATAATCAAACCACGCGGTGGTCGCCATCCCGTTCGGGTTCACGGTTCCTTGGAGAGTCGCGGTTGACGCGTTGATCCCGCTGGCAGTGCCGGTGTTGACCACCGGGATGATGAGTGTCAGGCCCGCTACGGTGCTGGGCACACTGTCAAAGGCATTGGATACGATCACGGAATAGCCACCCACATCCGTCGCTTGCACGTTGATGACGGTAAGCGTGGCGGTGGTCGCGCCGGAAATGTTGCCGGCATTTCCCAGGATCGCATCATTCGTGCGCCATTGATAGGACAGCGGCGCGGAACTTGCGGCCGTGACGGTGAATGTGGCAACGCCTCCCCGGGTGACGGACACGCTGAGCGGTTGTACGGTGATGACTGGTGGAGCGCCGATTGCCAGACTATGATAAGCACCCGCCGCAATGGCCGTCACCCCGCTCAAGCCGGCGGGAACGGTTTCGTTTACATAGGCCGAGCCATCCCAGATCTTCCCCCAGACCGTCACCGTGCCATCGCTCTTCAGGGCCAGGGCGTGACCCCCTCCCGCCGCGATGGCCGTCACTCCGGTCAAACCGTTAGGAACGTTCGTCTGGCCATTGGAGTTATCGCCCCACGCCCGCACGGTGGCATCCGCCATCAATGCATAACTGTCATCGACACCCGCCGCAATGGCGGTGGCCTTGGTCCCCGGGGAAAATGTCAGGATGGCGCCGGCGGTCAGGTCGGTATTGGCGTTGGGAATCGATAGTGTTAGAACCAGTCCGGTGACATCCTTGGTGACAACCGTAGCGCCGGCACCGACTGTCCCGGCCGCTCCAGTGACCAGCATTCCCGGAACGATCCCCGCACTGGCGGCGGAGAGAGTGACGGTATTGACCGTCCCCGGGGGATTGGGATTGGCGGGCAACGTCGCGCTCGCCGTGACCGAGGCCAGGCCGCCCGTTTGTCCATCCACATTGTATCCCCAAGTGACCACGGTGCCATCGCTCTTCAAGGCCACCGTGTGGTCATAGCCTGCGGCAATGGCCACGACCATCGTTTGCAGGCCTGCCGGGACGGATGTTTGGCCGAAGGTATTATCTCCCCAAGCGACCACCGAGCCATCGCTCTTGAGGGCCACGCTATGATAGGAACCCGCTGCAATCGCTACCACGCCAGAGGAAAATGTCAGAGTGGTAGGCACGGTCGGAGTGAAGTTGGTGTTCGCATTCGGCACCGACAGGGTCACCGTCGTGCCGGCAACACTCACCACCTTCGCACCAAGACCCACCGTGTTGCCCGGTCCGGTCACTGACATTCCCGGAACGATGCCGGGATTGGCGGCGTTGAGAGTTATGGTATTGATCAAACCGGTGGGATTGGCGGGAATCGATGCGGCCACCCCGGTCAACGTGACAAGACCTGCTGGAACGGACGCTTGCGTTAGATTCGCGGTGCCCGCGGTCGCGGTGGAAGCTGCACCCGCGCCCCACGCCACCACCGAACCATCGCGTTTGAGGACCAGGGTGTGGAACGCACCCGCGGCAACGGCAGTAACAGGGGAAACCGGGGAAATCGTCAAGGCGGTGTCACCCAGCGGACTCACGGCATGCACGGCGGAAAGCGCCAGGATCGTCACGGAACCTACCGGATTGGTGGTGGCAATGGTGGTATTGCTGATCACGGTCGCACCGATGCCAACCGTCCCGGGCGGGCCGTTCACCAACATGCCCGGAATCACCGAAGCGGGAACAAATGAGACGTTGGAAGTCGGCGTAACCGCAATGGCAACGGGATTGGAACCCCAGGCGGCAGCGGGAGCAATGGTCAACGCGGCGTCCACAGGAATCGAACTCAGCCCATTGGCCACGGAAAGAGTCAGGACCGTGGTGCTGCCGGAGGTGACCCTGCTGACAACGGTTGCGCCTGCGCCAACCGTTCCATTTGGACCTGTCACCGTCATGCCCGGAACAATCGAGGCCGGAATAAAACCGGGGTTCACCGTCGGACTGACCGTGATTGTGACGGTGCTGACCGTGCCGGGATTCACCGGCAATGTTGCCACTGCGGTGACCGTGTTCAACAGGGATGCCACCGCGGTGACCGTGGACAAGCCGGTCGGGACGGTGGTTTGGCCGTAGCCGTTGTATCCCCATGCCGTCACCGTGCCATTGCTCTTCAAGGCCACGGTGTGATAGAGTCCCCCTGAAACCGCGGTCACCCCGCCACTCAAGCCGTCTGGAATGACCGACTGACCGTATTCCGGTCCAACTGAAGTGTTCGTTCTTCCGGCACCCCATGCCACCAGCGAACCGGGAGCGTGGGTGTCCACCGTCAGTGTGGCCGCCATGCTGGTTATGCTGCCATTGGCATTGGTCACGACCACGGAATAATTGCCGGCATCCGCGGCCTGCGCATTGGTCAATACCAGTGCCGCGCCGGTCGCGCCGGGAATGGCCACCCCGTTTTTCCGCCACTGATAGCTAACAGCTCCCGCAGCTACTATGCTCATGGTAGCTGTACCTCCCTGGATGACCGTCACGCCGGCAGGTGGCGTGATCATGAGGGGTGGCTGGGCGGCTGCCACGGCCACGGTGTGATAAGCACCCGCTGCAATGGCCGTCACCCCGCTCAGGCCGGCTGGAACGGTTTCATTGACATATTCCGAGCCATTCCAGATTTGTCCCCAGGCCGCCACCGTGCCATCGCTTTTCAGGGCCACGGCATGACTGCCACCCGCCGCAATGGCCGTCACTCCGGTCAGACCGTTGGGAACATTCCTCTGACCGTTGGAATTGTCGCCCCACGTCCGCACCGTGGTGTCGGCCATCAGTGCGTAACTGTTATCGCCACCCGCCGCGATGGCGGTGCCCTTGACCCCTGAAGCGAATGTCAAAGAAGTGGCACCAATCGCGCCGGTATTCGCGTTGGGCACCGAAAGCGTTAGAACCAGGCCGGAGGCATCCTTGCTGACAACGGTTGCGCCGACACCCACGGTCCCGGTGGCACCGGTGACCAGCATTCCCGGCACAATTCCGGCATTTGCGGCGGCGAGGGTCACGGTATTGGCCGTGCCCGGAGGGGTGGGATTGTCGGGCAGGCTGGCGGTGGCGGTGAGCGTGGCCAAGCCGGCTGTTTGTCCTTCCACATTACGGCCCCATGCCACCACCGTGCCGTCGCTCTTCAGGGCCACGGTATGATCAAACCCCGCCGCGATGGCCGTCACCCGTTGACCCGGGGCAAACAGGAAACCCAGGTTGGTTGCGGTGACATTGGTGTTAGACAGATTGGGAACCGAGAGGGTCAAGTCGAATGGGGAAACGCCGGCCTTGCCAACAAGGGTCGCGCCGGCACCCACCGATCCGGGCGGACCGGTGACCATCATGCCCGGAACAATATTGGTATTATTGGCCGCGAGAGTGATGATATTGACCGTCCCCGGGGGATTGGGGTTCGGGGGCAAGTACGCGGTCGCGGCGATGTCTTGCAAGCCTGCGGGAACCGTGGCCTGGCCTTCGGAGTTATCACCCCACGCCACCACAGATCCGTCGCTCCTGAGGGCCACGCTGTGATAATAACCCGCCGAGATCGCCACCACTCCCGTGGAAAATGTCAACATCGCCATAGCGGATGGGGTGAGGTTGGTGTTCGCGTTTGCAACCGAAAGGGTCACCGTGGTGCCCGATACATTCAGAACCTTCGCGCCAGGACCCACCGTGTTGCCCGGGCCGGTCACTGACATTCCCGGAACAATGCCGGTATTGGCGGCGCTGAGAGTTATGGTATTGACCATGCCCGTGTCATTGCGGGGGATGGTTGCGAACACTCCGGTCAATGTCGTCAGGCCGAGCGGAATGTACGACTGAGCGAGGTTGGCAGTGCCCGGGCTGGCGGTTGAGGAGGTGCCCGCGCCCCACGCCACCACCGAGCCATCGCTCTTCAGGGCCAGGGTATGAAAACCACCCGCCGCCACCGCCGTGACCGTGGCCAAGCCGGCCGGAATGGTCGTTTGCCCATAGCCATTGTATCCCCACGCCACCACTGTGCCATCGCTCTTCAGGGCCACGCTGTGATAGAGCCCGCCCGCAACCGAGGACGTCCCCGTACCCAGGCTGCCGGGAACGACTGACTGTCCGTATTCCGGTTCCGCGCCGGTGTTGGTCGACCCCGCGCCCCAGGCCAGCACCGAGCCGGGTGTGGGGACGTTCACCGTGAGCGTGACCGCCGTGCTGGTCGCGCTGCCGGACGCGTTGGTCACCACCACGGAATAATTGGAGGCATCCGCGGCCTGCACATTGGTCAATACCAGTGCCGCGCCGGTCGCGCCGGGGATGGCCACCCCGTTTTTCCGCCACTGATAGCTGACAGCGCCGGCAGCTACTATGTTCATGGTAGCGGTGCCTCCCTGGGTGACCGTCACACTGGCGGGCGGGTTGGCGGTGATGATGGGTTGCTGGGCGGCCGCCAGCGCCACGGTGTGATATGCGCCCGCCGCAATGGCTGTCACCCCACTCAAACCGGCGGGAACGGTTTCATTGATATATGCCGAGCCATTCCAGATCTTGCCCCAGGCCACCACCGTGCCATCGTTCTTCAGAGCCACGGCGTGATCGCCACCCGCCGCAATGGCTTTCACGCCGGTCAATCCGTTGGGCACATTGGTCTGACCGTTGAAGTTGTCCCCCCATGCCACCACGGTGGCGTCGGGCTTCAACACATAACTCGTGTCACCACCGGCCGCGATGGCGGTAGCTTTGATCCCCGCGGAAAACCTCAATGCGGTGGCGGCGGAGGTCGTGGTGCCGACGTATGCATTGCGACCCGAAAGGGTCAGGGTGACGTTGTCAGCCCCCTTGCTGACCACCATTGCGCCGACACCGACCGTCGCGGCCGGTCCGGTGACATACATGCCGGGAACAATCGCGGCGTTGGGAGCGGCAAGAGTCACGGTATTGTTAAGTTGGGTGCAGAAGGTCAACATAACACCGTTGATCGCGGCGTTATTCGTATTGGAAACCGAAAGAGTCAGGGTCACACCATCGGCATCCTTGCTGAGCACGGTCGCACCGGCACCGATTGTTCCCGGCGGTCCTCCGGTTACGAACATGCCGGGAACAATCGCCGCATTGGCGGCACCAAGGGTCACGGTGCTGGCCGGTCCCGCAGGCAGGTTCACACTCGCCGTGATTGTACCAGGCAAGGTTGCGTTCGCGGCGATCGGAGACAATCCACCCGTGCAGGTTTCTCCTTCCACATTGCGGCCCCAAGCCACAATGGTTCCATCGCTTCTCAAGGCCATAGTGTGCTCGTTACCAGCGGCAATCGCCACCGCCTTCACACCCGGGCTGTAGAGAACCGGCGCGATGATCGATCCTGCGTTCGTGTTGATGGCGTTGGGAACCGACAGGGTCAGAACCCAGGGACTGGCTCCGGCTTTGTAGAGGATGGCCGCGCCGGCACCCACTGAATTGGGAGGTCCGGTGACCAGCATGTCGGGCACGATATTGACATTGTTGGCGGCGAGGGTAAGGGTATTGATCGTGCCCGGAAGATTGGGATTCGGGAGCAGGGTGCTGGAATACGATAACGTTTGCAGGCCGGCAGGTATGGTCGATTGACCGGCGGTATTGTCACCCCACGCCACCACCGAACCATCGCTCCTGAGGGCGACACTGTGATAATAACCCGCCGCGATCGCCGTGACTCCCGAGTAGAAGTTCAAGAGGGTGGGAGATGAGGGAGTGAAAGTGCTGTTCGCGTTCGGAACCGACAGAGTCACCACGGTGCCCGATACGTACAGGACCTTCGCGCCAAGACCCACCGTGTTACCCGGGCCGGTGACCGACATCCCGGGAACAACACCCGTATTGGCGGCGCTGAGAGTTATGGTATTGACCCAACCCGTGTCGTTGCGGGGGACGGTCGCGGCCACGTTGGTCAAGGTGGTCAAGCCGAGTGGAATGGACGACTGTCCCAAATTCGCGGTGCCCGCGGTATTCGACGTACCCGCGCCCCATGCCACCACCGTGCCATCGCTCTTCAGTGCCAGGGTATGAAACCCGCCCGCCGCCACGGCCGTCACCGGGGAAACCGGAGAAATTGTTAGAGACGCATCGGCTGCCGTGGCGCTCACGGCGTTGGCAACGGAAAGCGTCAGCGTCGTCACGCCGGAAACGGTGGACTTGCTTATTACAGTCGCACCGGGGCCAACTGTCCCGGGCGGGCCGTTCACCACCATGCCCGCTACGATCGAGGTGCTAACAGCGGTACTCACGGACATGGTCACGGTATTGGCCGTACCGGCCGGATTGGCGGGCAGAGTCGCCACCGCCGTGACCGTGGACAAGCCGGCCGGGATGGTCGTTTGCCCGTAGCCGCTGAATCCCCACGCCGCCAACGTACCATCACTCTTTAGGGCCACGCTGTGATAGAGCCCAGCCGCGACGGTGGTCGTTCCCGCGTTCAGATTGTTGGGAACGATCGACTGCCCGTATTCCGGATCCGTGCCGGAGTTGGTCGCCCCCGCGCCCCAGGCCAGCACCGAACCGGATGTGGGGACGTTCACCGCGAGCGTGACCGCCGTGCTGGTCACACTGCCGGTGGCGTTGGTCACCACCACGGAATAGTCGGAAGCATCCGCGGCCTGAACATTGGTCAAGACCAGCGATGCGCCCGTCGCACCGGGGATGGCCACCCCGTTTTTCCGCCACTGGTAACCGACAGCGCCGGCAGCTACTATATTCATGGTAGCGGTGCCGCCCTGGTTGGCTGTCATACCGGCAGGCGGATTGGCAGTGATAATGGGGGGCTGGGCGGCCGCCACTGCCACGGTGTGATATGCACCCGCCGCAATGGCCGTCACCCCGCCCAGGCCGGCGGGAACGGTTTCATTGATATATGCCGAACCATTCCAGATCCTGCCCCAGGCCACCACCTTGCCATCGTTCTTCAGAGCCACGGCGTGATCGCCACCCGCCGCTATGGCTTTCACTCCGGTCAAGCCGTTGGGCACATTGGTCTGGCCGCTGAGGTTATCCCCCCATGCCGTTACGGTGGCGTCGGGCTTCAACACATAACTCGTGTCACCACCCGCCGCAATGGCCGTGGCATTGATCCCTGAGGAAAACGTCAGGTTGGCGGCGGTATTGACCGTGTTGGAATAGGCGTTGCGGCCCGACAGGGTCAGGGTCACGTTGTCAGCCGCCTTGCCGACCACCAAGGCGCCGACACCGACCGACCCAACCGGTCCGGTGACATACATGCCGGGAACAATCGCGGCATTAGGGGCGGCAAGCGTCACGGTATTGTTAGGCTGGGTGCAGAAGGTCAATGTGACACCGGCAATCGCGGCGGTATTGGTGTTGGGAACCGAAAGGGTGAGCACAAGACCGGTGCCATCCTTGCTGACAACGGTCGCACCGGATCCGATCGTTCCCGGCGCTCCTCCGGTGACGAACATCCCGGGAACAATCGTCGCATTGGCGGCACCAAGGGTCACAGTGCTGGCCGGCCCCGCGGGCAGGTTCACACTCGCCGTGATTGCGCCGGGCAAGGTGGCGTTCGCGGCGATTGGGGACAAACCGCTCGTGCAGGTTTCCCCTTCCACATTGCGGCCCCAAGCCACAATAATGCCATCGCTCCTCAAGGCCATGGTGTGCTCGTTGCCTGCGGCGATCGCCACCGCCTTCACGCCAGGGCTGTAGAGGATCGGCACACTGACTGAACCGGCATTCGTGTTGATGGCATTGGGAACCGACAGGGTCAGGACAAAGGGACTGGCACCGGCCTTATAGAGGATGGCCGCGCCGGCACCCACTGAATTGGAAGGTCCGGTGACCAGCATGTCGGGCACGATAACGACGTTGTTGACGGCGAGGGTAAGAGTGTTGACCGTGCCTGGTAGATTGGGATTCGGAGGCAGGGATGCGGCACTCGCTACTGTTTGTAGGCCGGCAGGCACGGTCGATTGATTGGCGGTATTGTCACCCCAAGCCACCACCGAACCGTCACTCCTGAGGGCCACGCTGTGAAAATAGCCCGCCGCGATGGCCACCACTCCCGTGGAAAATGTCAGGGTGGTGGGAGATGATGGAGTGAAGACGGTGTTCGCGTTCGGAACCGACAGGGTCACCGTGGTGCCCGATACACTCAGGACTTTCGCGCCTGTCCCCACCGTGTTGCCCGGTCCGGTCACTGACATTCCCGGAACGATGCCGGTATTGGCGGCACCGAGAGTTATGGTATTGACCCAACCCGTGTCATTGCGGGGGATGGTTGCGGCCACTCCGGTCAGGGTGGTCAAGCCGGGCGGAATGGACGACTGCGTGAGATTGACAGTGCCCGGGCTGGCGGTTGCGGACGTTCCCGCGCCCCATGCCACCACCGTGCCATCGCTCTTCAGGGCGAGGGTATGAAACCCGCCCGCCGCCACAGCCGTCACCGGGGAAACCGAGGAAATTGTTAGGGATGCATCGGCGGACGCGGCGCTCACGGCGTTGGCAACGGAAAGCGTCAGCGTCGTCACGCCGGAAACGGTGGACTTGCTTGTTACGGTCGCACCGGGGCCAATCGTCCCGGGCGGACCGCTTACCACCATGCCCGCAATGATCGCGGTGCTAACAGCAGTACTCACCGTGATGTTCACGGTGTTGGCCATGCCAGTCGGATTGGCGGGCAGAGTTGCCACCGTCGTGACCGTGGACAAGCCGGCCGGGATGGTCGTTTGACCATAGCCGTTGTATCCCCACGCCGTCACCGTGCCATCGCTCTTCAGAGCCACGCTGTGATAGAGCCCACCCGCGACGGTGGTCGTTCCCGCGCTCAGATTGTTAGGAACGACCGACTGTCCGTATTCCGGTTCCGTGCCGGTGTTGGTCGACCCCGCGCCCCAGGCCAGCACCGAGCCGGATGTGGGCGCGTTCACGGTGAGCGTGACCGCCGTGCTGGTCACACTGCCGGAGGCGTTGGTCACCACCACGGAATAATTGGTGGCATCCCCGGCCTGCACATTGGTCAAGATCAGCGTCGCACCGGTCGCACCGGGAATGGCCACCCCGTTTTTCCGCCACTGATAGCTGAGAGCGCCGGCAGCTACTATGTTCATGGTAGCGGTGCCTCCCTGGGTGACCGTCATGCCGGCGGGCGGGTTGGCGGTTATGATGGGTGGCTGGGCGACTGCAATCGCTACGGTATGATAAGCTCCCGCCGCGATGGCCGTCACCCCGCCCAGGCCGGCGGGAACGGTTTCATTGATATATGCCGAGCCATTCCAGATCTTGCCCCAAGCCACCACCGTGCCATCGTTCTTCAAAGCCACGGCGTGATCGCCACCCGCCGCAATGGCTTTCACTCCGGTCAATCCGTTGGGCACATTGGTCTGACCGTTGAGGTTGTCCCCCCATGCCGTCACGGTGGCGTCGGGCTTCAACACATAACTCGTATCGCCGCCTGCCGCGATCGCGGTGCCCGTGATCCCTGAGGAAAACGTCAGGTTGGCGGCGGTGTTGACCATGACGGAATAGGCATTGCGGCCCGACAGGGCCAGGGTGACGTTGTCAGCCGCCTTGCCGACCACCATGGCGCCGACACCGACCGTCGCGGCCGGTCCGGTGACATACATGCCGGGAACAATCGCGGGATTGGGAGTGGCAAGCGTCACAGTATTGTTAGGCCGGGTGCAGAAGGTCAACGAAACACCGTTGATTGCGCCGGAATTCGTATTGGGAACCGAAAGCGTCAGGGTCACGCCATCGGCATCCTTGCTGAGAACGGTCGCACCGGCACCAATCGTTCCCGGGGCTCCTCCGGTGACGAACATGCCGGGAACAATCGCCGCATTGGCGGCACCAAGGGTCACGGTGCTGGCCGGTCCCGCAGGCAGGTTCACACTCGCCGTAATCGTACCAGGCAATGTTGCGTTCGCCGTGAGCGGGGACACGCCAGCCGTTTGACCATCCACATTGCGGCCCCAGACCACCACCGTGCCATCACTCCTCAGGGCCATGGTATGCTCGTTGCCCGCCGCAATAGCTATTGCCCGCACCATCGGCGTAAACAAGAATGGCGTATTGGTCGCGACCGCAAGCGCGTTCACGGCATTGGGAACCGAAAGGGTCAGGATTGGGGACGTTGCGGCATATTTCGCGATGATGCTCGCTCCAGCACCCGCCGAGCCGGGTGGTCCGGTGACCAGCAAGTCCGGAACAATATTGGCATTATTGACCACCAGCGCGAGGGTGTTGACGGCACCCGGAGGAATGGGATTGGGAGGCAGGGATGCGGCGGTTGCTACCGTCTGCAGGCCGGCCGGGACGGTTGATTGACCTGCGGTATTGTCACCCCACGCCACCACCGAGCCATCGCTCCTGAGGGCGACACTGTGGTAATAGCCCGCGGCGATGGCCACCACGTCCGAGGAAAATGTCAAAGTGGTCGGAGGAGCGGGAATGAAGACCGTGTTTACGTTCGGAACCGACAGGGTCACCGTGGTGCCGGAAACACTCAATACTTTCGCGCCAGCACCCACCGTGTTCACCGGGCCGGTGACTGACATGCCCGCAACAACGCCGGAATTGGCGGCATTGAGCGTCACGGTATTGACCGTCCCCGTGGGATTGGCGGGAATTGATGCGGCCACCCCGGTCAATGTGGTCAAGCCGGGCGGAATGGACGACTGCGTGAGATTGACAGTGCCCGGGCTGGCGGTTGCGGACGTTCCCGCGCCCCATGCCACCACCGAGCCGTCTCTTTTCAGGGCCAGGGTGTGGAAACCACCCGCCGCCACGGCCGTGACCGTGGACAAGTCAGCCGGGATGGTGGATTGGCCATAGCCGTTGTATCCCCAGGCCGCCACCGTGCCATCGCTTTTCAAAGCCACAGTGTGATAGAGCCCCGCCGAAACCGAGGACGTCCCGGCGCCCAGACTGCCGGGAACAATCGATTGTCCATATTCCGGCTCCATTCCGGTGTTGGTCGCTCCCGCACCCCAGGCCATTGGCCGCGTGTTGGCCCATTGCAGGACCAGATCGTTACCGGTGCCGCCGTAGTAATTGGCTGTGAAATCGTAAGTGATTCCCGCGTAGGTGAGGGCAATACCCTGCCCCTGTACGAGGTTTCCGAAAGTCCCCTGGATGAAGGCCATGCCGGTGTTTTTCACTACCGTTAGATCCGTGCCGGCGGCAGGAGCGAAATTCAACGTGAAATTCACCGTATTGCCGGTGGCCGTGTAGCTGGCAGCGGTAACCGGCACGTCCGCAGCGCTGTTATAGGTGGCGTCCACTATGGACGCTCCTGCCGGCAGCAAGCACAAACCATAGATGGCCGCGAGCGCGGCACGGAATGTCGGGGTAGTCATGGCGTTGGAAGTGAACAGGGTGGCATCTGCCGCATGGAGGATTCCAAACGGGGTTCTAATGAATTTCTCTCGTCCAAACAACCACATTCCGCGCAATTCCACAGATGACTGTCCGCGCACTCAAAAGTGGAAGTATCGGCATGTGCCTTCCCAGGGGGCACGCGCGGCACGTTCCAGAAATCAATCTGCCGATCCTGCCAGATCAGGCTTCCCGCACCGCGCTTGTTAGGTTGGAATGCGTCCTTGTCGGCCGTCACCTATGGTGCCGAGCGCTTTGGTGATGATGCGGCGCATGGTGGGCGCATGGTGCCTTCAAACGCTCCGGGATCGACCGCCCATCCCCCCCCGGCTTTGCAGCAAATCTCAAACCATTTCAAATACCAGCGCGTGCCCTCAGCCCATTGACTCAATTGCCAGTCCTGGCGGGGCTTTGCCTTCACCGCCTCTCTCCAAAGCTCCCGCGCACTCTCCTTGCCCGGCGGCCGATTCATTCGCACTCTCCAATCCTCGAACCACCCGACCACAAACCCGAATGCCTGCAATCAAAACCAAAATCCCACACAACTGAAAATCAGCACGCTGCGAGATCGATTATCAGAATGAGCTTGACCCGGCCGCAACACGTATCCACCCTCCTCACGGAGAATAACACTGTTCGGCAACATAAAATGAAACTCCTCCATATTCTGTTGGCACTTATTCCTTTGATCCCATGTCCCCGTGCTTTCGGTCTTCCAGGAATTATCAGTGGGGATCAAATTGAGGGCCGGGTTGACAAGATTGTAAAAATGCGTCAGCCAGTCTTATTGGCGGGGGCCTGCTCAGTGGTTCATCTGACCGAAGCCTCGGGAATTGATCGCGACAAAGCAAATAATCTGCTTCGCCTATTCCGTCGTACAGGATACGAACCAACAAGAAAGACGCTTAGAGACCACGAGATCATAATCGTCCTCACCGAGGCGCAGGCTGCCAAGGTGCGGATTGGAGCACGAATTCGAATTACTAAGTACTCTGTCTGGATTGGGGACGAGACCAAGACACTTATCAACGTGAAATTGGAGGACATCGATACAATTAAACAGATAGCCGAACAAGTCATCTCACCGAATGCCCGATAAACCCCACAAGCGTTAATCCAACCACACCTCAACCGCCGGTCATCGGTAGCCTTTGACGTTCGCCAGAAAATGAAAGACATCATCAAGTACATCCTCCTCGGGTTGTTGATGCTCCCATTTGCTGCCCTGCTGGCCGAGGCATTGCGTAAGACCGAAGGGATTATGCTGCGAGTAGTCAGTTATGTTGCGGCCGTATCTGCATTGTTAGCGTTGCTGTTTGGAGGATTTCATCAGCGTCCTAACGTTGCGGAGATTTTTGCATGCGCCTTTGTGGCGTGGCCATTTTGTCTGCTTATTGCGAAGGGAATCAATCCATCTATTTCATGGCAATCGATCTGGCTTTCGGTTCCAATCATGAGCTGGTATCTGGTCAACCTCACGATGCAGTTCTACTATCCAACGAACGGTGGAGGTGGAGGGTTGGGAGCGGGATTGGGAATGGTTGCGGGGTGGCTCTACATGGTAATACCCTTCGCCGTTTTGAGCGCAATTTTCATTGGCATCCAATCTGTCCCAGGACGAATCAGGGGCGAGGTCGGTGGATGCGACGGCGAGAAGCCCCGTAGTTAAACCAGAGTCCCCCGCACCGACGCATCACCTTTGACGTTATGCCCGGAATTGCGAGTCTCTTCGTCTGGATATTGAGTAAGATCGCCGAGCAATTTGGAAGTTGACACCATCGAGAGGCACCGATTTCGGGTAAAGATTTTGATTGCGCGGTGGCCTAGGTGGGGTATGCTCGTTCCATGCAAATCGAGCTGGAGCAGGGAGAGGATGGCCGTTGGATTGCGGAGGCACCGCAGATTCCAGGTGCATTGGCGTAAGGCTATACGCAGCGCGAGGCGATATCGAAGGTGGAATCGCTTGTGCTCCGAATTCTGGCAGATCGACTTGATCATGGCGAAATGGCACCGGAATTGGAGAAGGTCTTCACCGTAGCGGCATGAACACGTGGGGGTCTTGTACGCCCACCATGCGCGTGGACTGGTCTTTAAATGGCACGCCTCAAGCCTATCCTGCGCCGTCTGGCCACGCTTGAACGGTCCCAGGGTTTGTGGCCACCATGGCAAACCCTTTTGGAAGTGCGGGGCGAGCCTTCTCAGAGGGTTCCGGTGGCTTGCTTCACGGCCCACAAATAGTTCTTTGATGCGATGTAAAGCGTGCCGTTGGCGGCCACGGGCGTGGCCCAGGAGGCGGCTCCCAGGTCGATTCGGTCTAACAGTTTCATTGCCCTGCCTGCCGCCATCACGTTGAGATGCTTTTCAGTGGCGAGATACACCTTGCCGTCCGCCACCATCGTGGAGCCGATCGTCCGGCTCCTGGCATCATACACCCACACGGCCGCGCCGGTTTCCACATCCAGGCAATGCACGCGCCCGGCGACATCGGCGATGTACAACAAGCCGCCGGCGATGGAGACCGTGGACAGGGAGCGGTCGAGTCCCTGATAGGTCCAGATCCTCGCGCTCCGGGTGGCGTCGCCGGATTTGTCGGCGGCCAGACAGAGCAACGCGCCACGCCCGCGGCCGTGGTCGGGGTCGCGGCCGATGGCCACAAACACCTTGTTTTGGTAGAAAACCGGCGTGGCGATAATCTCGCTCATGCCCGTAAACGACCCGTCGTTGCGCTTGTTGATGCTGTCGTCGCGCCGCCGGTCGCCCAGCGTGTAGTGGACAAAGGGATCCATCCCGTTGAAATCACGGTACTCCGCCGGATTGCAATCGACCCACCATGCGGTCTTGAGCGCCACGGTTTCCCCGGGCATGTCGGCAAGCGCCTCAAAGGCGTAACAATTGCCGTCGCCACCGCCAAGGAACACCAACTTGCGCCCGCCGACCATGCCGCAGGAGGGCGACGACCACTGCCCGTGGAGCATCGCGGCCGCGGTGGGTGCCGCGTCCTTGGCTAACAGGCGTCCCGTGCGCTTGTCGAGGACGATGAGCGTCGGGGCGTTGGGCGCGGAACAGCGGCGCGCGGCATCCTCCGCAATCGGCACCGTGATGATGCGGTCGACGCCACTGGAGGTGGTGACATAGAGGAATGGGCCATCGATCAGCGGTGAGCCATTGCACGCGTCCGAAGGGCGCGAGCCCACCGCCGGGTCCGCATACATGTCGAACGTCCAGAGCTCTTTGGCCTCGCCCACGCCACCGCCTGCGGAAGGTGCCTGGCCGCTGACATCCAGACAAGTCACCACGCAGTTTTGGTCGACAAAATACAGTCGGTCGCCATCGACCGCTGGTGTTGAACAGACGCCCAGCGCCTTGGGGAACGAGCGGAAATTCATCGCGTCCTCCTTCAAATCCGTGCGGCAACGTTTGGTCCACTGCCAGAGCAGCTTGCCCGTCGCCTCGTCGAAACACTTCAAGACACCCTGCCGGTCGATCATTCCGCCAATGAACACCTTGCCGCCCGCAATGGTCGGGGTTGCGCAGGAGAACGCGCCCGTCCGAACGACCCACTTCACGTTTTTGGTCGTGGCAAGATTGATTTCCCCGTCCGTGCCCTCACCCGGCACGAAAGTTTCCGCCAGTTTGTTCTCCGTCGAAACCATGTTCTTGGAGGGCGAACCTCCCCATTGAGGCGAGTCCGCCGCGACAACGTTAAAGAAGCCAACCAACCATCCAAGCCAAAGCACGATCGCGGCGCGGTGCTTGTTCGTGTGTTTGTTCGGTTGTCGCATGGGAGTTGTGTTTCACGCGGTCTCTACCCGGTGTTGAAAGGCAGGCCCAGCAAATTGCACCATCTTTTTTGAAATTCTTCGCGCGGCGGATTCTTAGGGTGTAGGTGTCTTCGAGATCTTCAGGCCGAAAGAGAACGCATAGACCGGCTTGCGCTCATTGATGGGTACGACGGTGGCCATGCGGATGACTGAAGAGAACCAAGTTCTATCGGTCATGGCAAGCCCGGGATGGGGCAGGCTTGCCGCTGATCGGTTGTATCATTCGAGGTGATGCTTTTACAGGGTGAGGTGGACGGTTGGCCTTCATACCCCCAATTTGTCGGCGAGACCGGGAACCGGGCTGTACACAAACGCCTTGCCCACCTTGCCGCGCTGGAGGAGTCCTTTGACCTCCAGGGCTGTCAAATCGTTTTTGGCGGTTTGATTCGAGATGGCATGGGAGCTTTGGTGGCTCACGACAGTGACGGTGGCGAAGGGATGTTTGAGGGCGTGTTTGAGCAAGGCAAGCTGGCGATGGTTGAAATCACTGCCCGCGCCCAGATGGCGGCGCATCGATTCCGCTTCGGCTTGTTTGACGCGGATGTATTCCCGCAACGAAGCGATCGACGAGCAGATGACATCCAACTGGTGATGGATGAAATAGTTCAGGTCGTTGCCATCGGTTTCCGTATGGAGGAAGGCCCGGTAGTATTGCTTCGGAGCTTTGAGGATTTGATGGGAGATGGAGAAAAACCCGGCCAGCCAATAGCGATGGCGGAGCATCGACCAATAGAACAAGGCCCGCGCGGTCCTTCCATTGCCATCGACGAACGGGTGATCGTAGGCGATCCAGAAGTGCAATAGGATGGAGCGGATCACCGGATGCAGAAACCCGTGCATGCCTTCTTGATTCGCGAATTCGCAGAGGCGGGCGCTGCGGGCG
>Ga0118677_10005256_pt1 | contig 22782 bp, 12 predicted proteins | sample AliMusrvi5mmetaG_FD_86154 | JGI IMG/M metagenome (GOLD analysis project Ga0118677, IMG submission 86154)
ACAACGGTTAAACGAATAAAAGGTGATATGCGGATCCTTGAAATTCTTCAAATCAAAGATGAACAGGCCAACAAGAACCTCGGTGATCCGGCCTCCTTTCTTAACGTATACGATCCTGAAAAAGAGGCAGAAAAAGTCAGCAATATTATGGCATCGGGCATTACCCCGGAGCAGTTTGAAGCTGATATCGATGAGGCCCAGCGCTCCGGTGCGAGTAAGCTGCAGGGTGATGATAAAAATACCGGTGTCGGCTGGTTAGAGGCCCTTTTTACTACAAGTGCAGCTGACGGTGAGGGCGCCCCACCCACGATACCCAGCACAGCTTCCATTGCTGAGTGTATTTCGCTGTTTGGCAATGCGGAGCTCAGCAGTGACTACCTTTTTGCAAAGAGCGCTTTACAGCAACTATCGAAGGACGTAATTTTCAGTTCTGACGATGCAACCCAGTCCATCACGCTTACGGCACCGAGAGATTTGCAGGAGCGACTTGCGGTAACGCTTCCAACGGAGGTTCGCGATCAGAATCACCTCTACTTCCTTTGTGCCAAAAAAGATCGGATTGCGTTGGCCATTGACCAGGCCCGTCAATCGAAGGCTGAGGAGGAAACCTGGCCAAAGCTGCACTATTTATGGCAACAACACCCCATTATGGAGTGGTTGTCAGACCGTGTTCTGACCGCCTTTGGCCGTCATCGAGCCCCGGTAATAGAGTGCCCCCAGCTTCTTGACGGAGAGCAGGCATTTATTCTCATGGGGTTGATCCCTAATCGTAAAGGGCAGCCGATGCTGATCGAATGGCAGGTAGCACTTTGCTCCAGTGGAACATGGACCTTACAGCCCTTTGCTGATTTTGCTGACCGCACCAGACTCAAGGCAAGCACCTTTGTCAACCGCAGTCAGGGTATAGATACCGCAAGCCTGCAACGGAACCTGCCGGATGCGGTGGCAACAATGCAGAAACACATGGTTGCCCTGCAAAAAAGTTTCGCTGCCGACACAGCTTTACGGCTTTCAGGAACCCTCTCTGACCTTGAACGCTTGCAAGGCAAGCAGATCGAACAGCTTGAACTAAAATTCGCTGAAAATCAGCAAGCAGAGCAATTAAAGAAAACGCGTCGCGAGCAACGCACGCAAAATATCCGTCACGTGTTTGACGAATATCGCCAGTGGGTCGAAGATACCATGACCACCGAGCCCCAGCCCTTTATTCAGGTTTTGGCTGCTGCGGTGAAGTGACAAGGATTTGAGTAATTAATAGAGAACTGACTATGTCTGTTGCCCAAACCGTCCAAAGCTTTATTGGTATCACCAACGAAAATGAGTTCTACGGCCATCACTATTTAGCCGAAGTTTTCAAAGGGGATATCCGCACACTGATCGAGAGCTGGCAGGCTGCTGAGGAAGCCGCCGCTGTTGACAAGGCAAATGAAGAAGTTCGCCTGGCATCCAGAGCGCCCTGGAAGAAGCTTGGAGGATTGGGCGGCAAGTGGTTTGCTGCTCTTGTCGCTCATGGCCGGTTACGTAATGATGATGAACGGCTTCAAAGCCACAGGGCTCTGCACGCACCTCTTCTCGAAGCTTTGGGCTACAAGCTTCATCCGGAGATTATCGAACTCCAGAAAGGGATGCCGCTGCCGGTCTGGGCGGCTTATGGAGAGGCATATAAAACTCCGCAGCTTCTTGTTGTCTCGGCATACCAACCCGGGCGGGAAGAGGAAGAGACACTCGATCACCAACTCACGGCAGCTCACTATGGTGGGGTGGAGGTGCCCAACGCCCTCAAAAAACTCACCTGGCTTGAAATTCTCTCCGATGCATTGTTTGGTGTCGATAAGCCGCCCCGTTACATCATTCTGGTCGGCTTTAAAGAGTGGCTCTTGCTCGATCGCTACAAATGGCCCAATAATCGCCTGCTCCGTTTTGACTGGACAGAAATACTTGACCGCAAGGAAACCTATACCCTTCAGGCCGCCGCTGCACTGCTTCACCGCGAGAGCCTTGCGCCGGATCAGGGAGCAAGCCTGCTTGACGGGCTCGATGAAAATGCCCACAAACACGCCTTCAGTGTCAGTGCCGACCTCAAATACGCCCTGCGTGAAGCCATCGAACTCTTGGGCAATGAGGCGGTCACGCAACTGCGCCAGAAAGCGCAGGCAAGCAAACAGGGTTTTTATACCGGCAAGGATGCCGTCAATGCCGGAGAGCTGAGCCTTGAATGTCTGAGGCTGGTCTATCGCCTCCTCTTCATGTTTTACATCGAAGCTCGCCCTGAACTTGGCTATGTTCCAATCCAGAAAAGCGAAATCTATGCCAAGGGATACAGCCTTGAATCGTTGCGCGATCTTGAATTGACCCCGCTCAACACTCCGGCTTCCCGTGATGGAAGCTATTTTGACGATACCCTGCGCAAGCTCTTCCGGCTTATTGGAGAAGGAACAGATGGCGGTCACAAAGAGCACCTCTTTGCCGGGAGTGAAAAAGAGGTCTTTCTGCTCGCCCCGCTCGACAGCAAGCTTTTTGACCCGGCAGCAACGCCACATCTGAACCAGGTAACCTTTCCCAACCATATCTGGCAGTCGGTCATCAGGCTTATGTCCTTATCCGGCGGCAGACGCAGTGGTAGGGTCAGTTACCAGTTATTGTCGATTAACCAGCTTGGTGCGGTCTACGAAGCGCTTCTCTCATACCGTGGCTTTTTTGCACCCGAAGATTTGTATGAGGTGCAGCCTGAAGCCAAAAAGAGCAGGGTGGTGTCAGGTGACGATGAGGATGATGAAGATGCCGGGGAGGAGAGTGGTGGTGAGAGTACCGACATCATGGAAAGCGCATGGTTTGTGCCAAAGAGCCGCATTGACGACTATCGACCGGGTGAACGAGTGCACGACACCGTCAATGGCCATAAAAAATTGCGAATGTATTCTCGCGATACCTTTATCTACCGCCTGGCCGGTCGTGACCGCCAAAAGAGCGCAAGTTACTACACCCCGCAGGTTTTGACCCGTTGCCTTGTCAAGTATGCGCTCAAAGAGCTGCTGAAAGAGAAAACCGCCGACGATATTTTGTCGCTTACCGTGGTTGAGCCTGCCATGGGAAGTGCCGCCTTCTTGAATGAAGCGGTCAACCAACTGGCAGAGGCTTATCTGGAGAAAAAGCAATTTGAACTCAAGCGGCGCATACCTCACGAGCAGTACACTGTTGAGCTGCAGAAAACCAAAATGTACATCGCCGACCGCAACGTCTTTGGGGTCGATCTTAATCCGGTTGCAACCGAACTGGCCGAAGTGAGTCTCTGGCTCAATGCCATCTACGGTGAACCGGCTGAACCTGGCAAACCACCAAAGGCGGCCAGAGTTCCGTGGTTTGGCTATCAGCTCTTTGCCGGTAACAGCCTCATCGGTGCCCGTCGTGAAGTTTTTTCATCCGCTCTGTTAAAGAAGGGCAGTCACCCTCTCTGGTACGACGCAGCTCCTCAACGGCTCGATCCACAGTCGCCAGTGCGCAAATCCAATGAGATCTACCACTTTTTATTGCCCGACCCCGGCATGGCAAACTACAAGGATAAAGTGGCCAAACAGCTTTACCCGCTTGACTTTGCTCGACTCAAAGCGTGGCGCACGCTGTTTACAAAGCCGCTTGAAGATCATGAAATAAAAAGGCTGCTCCAGCTTTCAAATGCTATCGATCAACTCTGGGAAGCTCATGCCCGTCAGGTTGCCGAAGATCGGGTTCGTACTGAAGACTCTCTTGCTCCCTGGCCGGGAAATTCTCACCCTGAAGTGACGGTCTCCCGTTCACAGAAGGAGGCAATCCGTGTCAAGGGGTTGCTGAACGAGGATAACGACTATGCCACCCCCTACCGCCGCCTGAAACTGGTGATGGATTACTGGTGCGCCCTCTGGTTCTGGCCGATAACCAAAAGTGCCGAACTGCCAAGCCGTGAGCAGTGGTGGCTGGAGATAGGAGCGATTCTGGAGGGCAACATTGTTGAAATGACTCAGCAGACTGAACTCAATTTCACCGTGCCGGAGGTACAACCTATAGTGGAGCCTGCTCAACAAAACTTTTTCACAGATGCTCAGGTTGGGCTCCAGGAGACGACACCGGAGCAGGTACTTCACGACAAATATGGACGGTTGCGCATCAGCCGGTTACGCGAACATTTTTCGCGGGTTGTGACGGTCGAAGTCATCGCCAGAGAGCGTTTGTTCATGCACTGGGAGCTCACCTTCGCTGATGTTTTTGCCAGTCGAGGTGGCTTTGATCTGGTGCTGGGGAATCCGCCATGGCTCAAGGTAGAGTGGAACGAAGCGGGAATACTTGGTGAAGCCAATCCGATGGTGGCTATTCGCAAGTTGAACGCCACTCAGTTGGCTCAGCAGCGCAGTGTTGCTTTTTCTGAATTTCCGAAACTGCAAGATGATTGGACAGGAGAACTGGAAGAGGCGGAAGCGACGCAGAGCTTCCTGAACGCTCAACAAAACTACACGCTGCTCAAGGGTATGAAAGCCAACCTTTACAAATGCTTCATGCCGATTGGCTGGATGCTGGCCGGAAAGAGTGGGATTGTTGGTTATCTGCATCCGGAAGGGGTTTATGATGATTCTAAAGGAGGGTTACTACGAGAGGCGCTATATTCAAGATTGCGATTGCATTACCAGTTTGTAAACGTCAGAAAGCTGTTTGCAGAAATTCTTCATTGGGTGACCTACTCAATAAATATTTATGGGCCAATTCGTAGAGCCCCGAAGTTTATTTCGATAGCCAATTTGTTTGATCCAGCCACTATCGAGCGTTGCTATGCCCATGACGGTAAAGGAATAGCTGGAGGCATTAAAGACGATATTGGTAATTGGAATGTTGCCGGTCATGCTGATAGAATTGTTCACATCGGCGATACTCAATTGGCTGTTTTTGGCAAGTTGTACGATCTCTCCGGCACGCCACCGCGCCGTGCTCGCCTACCTGGGTTGCATGCAGGGCAACTTTATAGCGTATTGACTAAGCTTGCAGATTTTCCGAGAAGGCTTTCGGACTTAGGTGAAGGCTATTTTTCAACACAGCACTGGAATGAAAAGCTACAACAAGATGACGGGACAATTATCCGAAACAGTGACCGTAGTGCGTCGTTTGCGACAACCTTGGATGAATGGATTTTGTCAGGGCCACACTTTTTTTTGGCCAATTCATATTATAAAACCCCTAACACTTATTGTAATAACCCATTAGCATATCAAGTCCTTGATCTTGTTACACTCCCAGACGACTATCTGCCGCGCAGCAATTATCGTCCCATGGAGGATCTAGCTGAATATACGCTCCGCACTCCAAGGGTGAGTTGGTCTGAGCTTGAAACTGTTCTGCTCTCATGGGATCAACTCACTCCAGAAGAACAAGTTGAATACGCCAGTCAGACAGGAGAGTTTGTGATGGTTCCTCGGTGGAGGCAAAAGCTGGTGACAGAGTATTATCGATTGGCTTTCCGGGGCATGTTGTCGATTTCAGGGGAAAGAACCTTAACCGGTGCAATTGTACCTAAAGGGGTAGGCCACATACATGGTGTTCAGTCAAATGCCTTTAAAAATAGTGAGGCATTGTTGAATGCTGGTATTGTTACTTCGTCTATTATCGCGGATTTTTTTATCAAATCGACTGGTAGGAGTAATTTGCACAGTACCTGGACTTCCTTGCCCAATTTGGAAACGAGTTCATCTTTGAATGTCCGTTATCTTTCTTTGAATTGCCTGACCACTCATTACGCTTCGCTGTGGGCTGATTCTTTCACTTCTAACTTCACATCACAGCACTGGAGCCAGCCCGAAAACCCGCGTCTTCAGCAGGATTTCTTTGCCGTTTTAACCCCTGAATGGCAACGGAACGGCGCTTTGCGCACCGACTATGCCCGCCGCATGGCACTGGTAGAAATTGATGTTCTTGTCGCTCAGGCATTAGGGCTTAATCTTGAGGAGCTTTTGCTCATTTACCGAGTTCAATTTCCGGTTATGCAACAAAACGAACGGGATACCTGGTACGATACAAATGGCCGCATCATTTTTACATGCAATGTTGGTCTTTCTGGAGTGGGCTTATCGCGTAACGCTGCTCGCAACAGCCCCGATGTTACCATCACTACGCCGGATGGTCGTGTAAAAACCGGCAAATATGGGTGGAGCGATATCTCCCAGATGCAGGAGGCGGGCAAACTGCCTGCGGGTAGCACCATCACCACCACAGTTATTGATGATACACAACCGGGTGGCCCTCAGATACGGACTCGAATGTACACCGCCCCTTTTGAACTCGCCAACCGTGAAGCCGATTATCGCATCGCTTGGGAGTTCTTTGCAAAGCAGCAGGCTGAAGAAGAAAGGCCATCATGAGGTTTTTACTAACAGAGATTTAACCAGGCAGAAGCCCTATGCTTCCTTCGCTACTTGCCCGTGAAATACAGAATGGAGTCAAGCAATTTCTGATAAAGGCTTATGAGCCCTCCGATCCACTTTTTGCAGGGGTGATGCAGCGTTTTACCAGCGATGCGTCACGCTGGATGAAGGGGCCCTATATCCAGATTGGGTTGCCCTTTCGTACCGGCACGGAAGGCCGAAACTTTTTCGAAAATTTTGAAACTGAACATGCCGGTCACGTGCATCAGGAGGTTGCCTGGCAGCGGCTGGCAAGTAACCGGCTGGCCGCCAATACCCTTGTGGCGACCGGCACAGGAAGTGGTAAAACGGAGTGTTTTTTGTATCCGGTTCTGGATCATTGCGCAAGAGTCCGGAAAGAGGGGCTAAAGGGGATTAAGGTGCTGGTGATCTATCCCATGAATGCTCTTGCAACGGATCAGGCAAAACGCTTTGCCCATGTTATAGCGCAAACGCCGGCTTTTAAAGGGCTGCGTGTGGGGCTTTTTGTGGGAGGGAAATCGGGTAAGGATGGCCGGGGGGAGATGGCGATGTCGGCAACAACTGTTATTACCGACCGGGAGACCCTTCGCAAGGATCCGCCTGACATCTTGCTGACGAACTACAAGATGCTCGATTATCTGCTTATCCGTCCGAAAGACCGGTTGCTTTGGGCTAAAAATAGCCCGGAGGCTCTTCGCTATGTGATTGTTGATGAGCTGCACACCTTTGATGGTGCACAGGGTACCGATTTGGCTCTTCTCTTGCGTCGCCTGCGGGCACGCTTGAAAACTCCTGAAGGGAGCCTGATTTGTGCAGGTACGTCGGCCACGCTTGGCGGCAATTCCGACAGTTCACCTCTCCGGGAATATGCACGGCAGATTTTTGGCGCTGCATTCGATCCTGATTCGGTGGTGATTGAGAATCGTCGGACAGAAATAGAGTTTTTGGGTGACCGTACCATTGAGCACGTGCTGTATGCTCAACCGGATTTCCCTTTGGTATTGGAGCCTGATCAGTACCCGTCACAGCAGGGGGCCATTGCTGCATGGTTTATGTTGTTTTTCCCTGGGCAAGCGCCTCCGTCTGACGTTGATGATTTGGACTGGCGGAGTGAGCTGGGTGAGTTATTGAAAAAGCATTTGCTCTTTGTGAACCTGTTAAGGATTTCAAAGGGTCAGATTGTCTCACTGGATGAGTTGCAGCAACAACTGCAGGGCCCTTTACCTGAAGGTTTGCGAACTTACATCGACAAGATAGTTGACGCATTGCTTGTTTTGGTTGCATGGGCTCGTGATCCGCATGGTCGGCCCTTGGTGACGCTGAAGGTGCAGTTGTGGATGCGTGAATTGCGCAGGATGGTGGCTCTGGTTGACAGTAATCCCGAAAACATAGAGCTGCGGGCCGAGAGTGATCTCAAGCGGGAGCCGGGGAAGCTCTACCTCCCGTTATTGCAATGTGTCGATTGCCATACAACCGGATGGCTGAGCAGGATTGGTCATGGGAACTCTACTCTTGTGACTGATCTTGATGAAATATACAGTACCTGGTTTTCAGAGAATCAGGAGGTGCTTCGCCTCTATGCGCGGGACGGGCTGAACCGTCCATTGTGTGATGGCATCGAGCAGCGGTTGTGTAAGCAATGTGGCCACTTGCAGAGTGGTTCCGGAGTGTGCAGCTCGTGCGGTAATGCTGATCTGGTTGATGTATTTAGAGTGACCTCGGTTCGAACTAATACGACTACAGCCGGTGTCGCCTACACCCGGCACGACAAAACATGCCCGGCATGTGGCAGCAAATACCGCCAGGTTCTTTTAGGTGCTCGTAACACAACGCTTGCCTCAATTTCAATTGAGCAGAGTTGGGCAAGCCCGTTTAATGACGATAAAAAGCTTATTGCCTTTTCGGACTCCGTGCAGGATGCTGCTCATCGAGCGGGATATTTTACTGCTCGCACCTATCTCCATACCGTAAGAACTGGACTGTCGAAGGTTATTGATCTCATCGCAGACCAACCGTGTTCCTGGAATAATTTTCTTGACAAGGCAGCAACTCTCTGGTTTGATAATGGTTTAGCGCTGGCAATGCCTCCCGAAACGTTTGTCTCGGAGTTTATTGCTCCCGATATGATGTGGCAACGGGACTGGGCTGACTCATTACAGAAAGATGATATCCTGCCGGGCGGGAGCCGCTTACCGGAACGGGTACAAAAACGGTTGGCGTGGCAGGCTTTTGCCGAATTTACCTATCTCAGTCGGCGCGGTCGTACGCTTGATGCTATTGGCAAGGCGACTCTTGCTCCACGGATGGAAGATATCATGTGTGCTGCCGAGTCGCTTCTTCCAGTATTGCGTGAGAACTTTGGGGTTCATCAAGTTGAACAACAGATTGTTGTGCAGTGGTTGTGGGGTTTTGTCTGTCACTTGCGTCAGCTTGGAGCTGTTGCTCATCCAGAGTTGATGGGTTATGCGAGGGATCGAAACATCTATGCGTTAATCAATACCAAGGGTCGGCGGGAGTGGTTGCCTCGGATGGGTGACCGGTCGCCCCATCCTGTTTTTCTCGCGATGCGAAAGAGCCGTGAGTTTGATACTCTTGTTAACACGCATGTTTCAACTTTTTATCAGACATGGCTGAAGGTGACCTTGGGTGCTCACGCACTGTTGGCAGTGAACATTGATGAGGCTATCTACACTGAAGCTATCAGCGCTCTTGTTCATGCAGGGGTTTTACTCCGACTTGATGCTGAACCGGCAGAGGTGATTTGCTTGAACCCTGAGGCTCTGGTTTTGGAAACTGAGGTTGTGCGGCTTGTAACCGCAGCGGGTCGGAGGGGGTTGACCATACCGGTTTCGGCATCAGATATGCTCATTGGTATGCCTTGCCTTGATGCACCTCAGGAGCGCTATTCCAAAACAGTTGATGCTGGTGGCTGGCTGGCTCAGCGGTTCAGCCGTGGTGATCTCCGGCGGGTCTTTGCGGCTGAACATACCGGGCTGTTAAAGCGAGAGCAGCGTGAAACCCTGGAGCTGCGGTTTAAGTCAAGCAGTCCGCACCCCTGGCATGAAAACCTCTTATCGGCCACTCCGACCCTGGAGATGGGTGTGGATATTGGTGATTTATCGTCGGTCATGCTCTGCTCGGTGCCACCCAGTCAGGCCAGTTATCTCCAGCGCGTCGGCCGGGCAGGGCGGCGTGATGGCAATGCTTTTGCAACCATCCTCGCTGATGGATCAAGTCCGCATGACCTTTATTTTTTTGAGGATACCAGCGAGATGCTTCAGGGTGATGTTGTTCCTCCCGGTATTTTTTTGAAGGCTGCTGAAGTGTTGCGGCGCCAGATGTTTGCCTTCTGCCTTGATGAGTGGGTTGGTTCCGGTATCGCCGAAACCTCGTTACCCGAAAAGACATTTGATGCACTGAATGCTTGTGACAGCAATAATCAGGCTCGCTTTCCGGCCACATTTTTGAACTATATCCTGGAGCATGAGGAGCGCTTGCTTGAGGGGTTCAAAAACTTGCTGGGTGATGACATTAACGATCGTGTTGCTCTGCGTCTGACTGGTTTTATGCAGGGGACCGATGACGATGACGGCTTGCGGCTTCGTCTTAACAAGCTCTTGGAAGAGTTGGTCAAGGAGCGAAAATCGCACCGTGACCGTGGTGAAAAGATCAAAAAGAAAATCAGGGATAAAAAGGCGTTGCCGCAGGATGAAGCCACAAGGGAGGAGATAGAGCGCCTGGAGCGGGAACGTCAGAAAACGCTGGAGTTGATCAAGGAGATCAACCAGCGAGATCTTTTGAACACCTTGACCGATGCCGGCTTGATTCCTAATTATGCATTCCCGGAAGCCGGGGTGGAACTGAAGTCGTTACTCTGGCGAAAAAAGAGCAGTGACGATCCGGATAGCTCGGGAGCCTATATTTCATTACCTGCCGAGCGGTATGAACGACCGGCCCAGTCAGCTCTGTCTGAATTTGCGCCGGAGAATATTTTTTATGCCAATCAGCGTAAGGTGGAGATTGACCAAATTAACATGAGCCTCTCTACGCTCGAAAACTGGCGACTCTGCCCGACCTGTCAGCACATTGAAAATCTTGATCTTCACGAGGACACCCTTACTTCCTGCCCGGATTGCGGTGACCCGATGTGGGCCAATATTTCACAGAAACACAGGCTCTTGCGCTTTAAGCAGGCAATTGCAAACAGCAATGACAGTGAGGTCCGTATTGATGACAGCGCAGAGGATAGAGAGCCAAAGTTTTATGAGCGTCAACTGCTTGCTAACTTTGATGCCAAAGATATCAAAGAGGCCTTCCGTGTAAAGTCGCCAGAAACTCCGTTTGGATTTGAATTCATTGAGCGGGTGATGTTTCGGGATGTGAATTTTGGTGAGCCGGTAAAAGGGGGTGAGGTGTATGCTGTTGCCGGGTTACAGAAGTTCCGTCCGGGCTTTAAACTCTGCCAGTATTGCGGAAAAATCCAGCGTACTCCCCGAACGCATAAAGAGCGTGAAGCGGGTCAGTTTCATGCCTTTGACTGTGAGAAGCATGGCAGCAATGATCCGACAAATATTATAGAGTGCCTTTATCTCTATCGTGAATTTTCTTCTGAAGCCTTGCGGATTCTGATGCCCTACACCAGTTCCGGAGTCGATGAAGCCTCTGTTCAATCGTTTATGGCTGCCCTGCGGATTGGATTGAAAAAGCGGTTTGGGGGTAAAGTTGATCATTTGCGCATGACACCGCGTGAGGAACAGAGTCTGGATGGTGTGAGCCGTCACTACGTGATGCTTTATGATTCAGTTCCGGGGGGAACGGGATACCTGCATGAACTGCTGGCCGATGAGGCAAAAACAATGATTGAGGTTTTTCGCCTTGCGCTGAGCCATCTTGCCAGTTGTTCCTGTAATGGCGACCATGAAAAAGATGGCTGTTATCGTTGTGTCTATCAGTTCCGTCTTGGCCGGGCAATGGCGCTTGTTTCCCGTGATCGGGCCAGGAACATTCTTGAGCAGTTGGTTGAAAATCTTGATCAATTGGAGCGGGTTGCATCAATTGCCGACATTTTTATCAATCCTAATTTTGGTTCAGAGCTTGAGTCCCGTTTTGTTGATGGGCTTCGTCGGTTGAGTGGTGTGGCGGGGTTACCCTTTGTAAAGCTTGTTCAGGATATTGTGCAGGGCAAGTCAGGGTATCTGCTTGAAGTTGGTGAGCAACGATACTGGATTGAACCCCAGGTTGATATCGGCCAGGCAGATGGGGTTGCAGTGCAAAGTCGGCCTGATTTTGTGTTGTGGCCAACGCAAGGCAAATCGAAAAGAAAGCCTGTTGCAATATTTTGCGATGGGTGGGCTTACCACAAGGAGTCAACCCGTGAGGATGCCAGAAAGCGCAGTGCTTTGGTTGCGAGTGGCAAGTTCTGGGTATGGTCGGTCACCTGGGAAGATGTTGAGTCAGCGATTGCAGGAAAACTTGATACGGTATTGGCGGATTGTTTGGATGCCTTATGCTTCAATCCAAAAGAGCTTTTACCGCCTTCATTACGATCCATGCTCTCTGAAAGCCTGTGGTCGAATCATGCGCTTGCGGTATTGGTGCAATGGCTCGGTACACCAACCGGCGAAACGAGTGACCAGCAGGTAATAAAAATGGCGCGTCATGCCGGAGCAACGGCATTTCGTATGTTGCCAAATCCAACCAAACCGGAGTTAAAAGAGGCGCAGGTCAAGCTTGATCAATTTTGGGCTGGTTTTGATGAGCTGCAATGCGATCGTCCGATAAAATCGGTTGCCTGTGGAAATCTGAATGATCTTTCTCTGACGTTGCGGTATTTCTGGCCCCATGACCTGGTTCAGGAGGCTTTACCGATTCCCAACAGTCCAGGTTTTATTGTGCTGAACGAAGCTTGTCTGCATGATGATATTGTTGGTCATCTCCTGTGGCGCCGATGGTTATGGCTCTTTAACATCTTCCAGATGCTTCCCGGTGTTTTTCTTGCAACTCAGGCAGGACTGGAGAATAGCGATTATTCGGAAATAACTGTTCTCACTGGAGTATCGAAACTCTCAGGCGGGAATGGGGCTGCTAATGCTTCAGCCTGGGAACGTGTGATTGAAGATGCGATGGATGATCTTAGAGAGGGTTTGCATACTTTGATGGTTGAAGGTTTTCCTCCTCCGGATGCTGTGGGATATGAGCTGGAGGACGCTGGTAATGTTGTCGCCGAAGCAGAATTGGTATGGGAAAAGCAACGTCTTGTTCTTTTGATGCCAGAACATGGAGATAGTGAGGCCGTCTGGATAGATAAAGGCTGGAATGCCTTGATGGCAGAAGGTGAATGGCCAAAGAGAGTGGTAGCCGCCCTCAGCGGGCAAAATAGTTTATAGCAGGAGATATGAATATGGATTTTAAACCGAAAGTAGCACTGGCTCAGGATTTTCTGGCAAATCTTTCAATGCTGCCACCTATCGTTCAAAGCAAGGTGCTCAAATGGGCACTGCGCTTCCAGAATGATCCGGCTTCTCATGGCATAAATTATGAACCGATAAAGGGAGCGCGGGACAAAAATCTCAAGTCAGTACGCATTGATCAGGAGTGGCGGGGGATTGTCTTTAAGCCCTCAACCGGTGATGTGTATGTGTTGATGTATGTCGATCGTCATGATGCGGCCTATCAATGGGCAGAACGTCGTCGGGTTGCCGTTAACCCGACGACCGGTGCGTTGCAGATTTTTGCGGTTGAAAGCGTTGTTGAGCCAATTTTAGAACAGAGCCGTCATGCTGTAACAAATCCTTCCGATGGGGAGCATCCTAAGCAATCAGTGCAATTATCTCCGGTGAGCGTGCCTTTTTTTGCATCATTTTCAAATCAAGAATTAACAAGTATTGGTGTTCCTGAAGAGTTGCTTGGGCTTGTCCGAACGATTTTTTCTGAACAGGAACTGGATGCTTTGCAAAGCTCTTTGCCTGTCGAAGCTTACGAAGGTTTATTTCTTATCGCCGCGGGTGACAGCGTTTCTGATGTTCTGATGTCTCGGGAAACTCGGGTAGACAGGCAGATTGATGTTGAGGATTTTGCTGTTGCAATTGAGACTGCGGAATCGCAATCCCGCTTTGTTGTGGTAGCCGATGAAGAGACTATGACGGCAATACTTAACTCCCCACTGGCTCAGTGGAGGGTCTTTTTGCATCCAACCCAGCGCAAATTGGCTATTGGAGACCGTAGCGGCCCGATGCGGGTGCTAGGAGGTGCGGGGACTGGCAAGACAGTGCTGGCGATGCATAGAGCCAAGTGGCTGGCTGAACATCGCGCATCGAATGATCATAAAGTATTTTTTACAACATTCACCCGCAACCTTGCTGCTGATATTGAAGAAAATCTGAAAACGTTGTGCAGTTCAGCGGTTATGGAAAAGATAGAGGTCAAGAACCTCGATGCCTGGGTTTATGGGTTCTTGCGACGTCATAAATATGAGCATAAAATCATATTCAATCGCAAGAGTGCTGATGCTGCAGATGCCTGGCAGAGAGCTTTGGCTCTGCAGGATACAACTTTGCAGTTGCCTCAGAATTTTTACGAAGAAGAGTTGGAGCGTGTTGTATTGGCCCAGGGTGTTTCTTCCCGTGATACCTATCGGCTGGCCAAGCGAACCGGGCGTGGCACCATTTTGACGCGAAGTAAACGTGATGCTATTTGGCCGGTGTTTGAAGAGTATCGAGCGCAGTTGGCGAGTAGAAAGCTTAAGGAGGTGGATGATGCCTATCGCGACGCCGTTGTTCTGTTGCAAAATAATCCTCAGCCATACTCTTCAATTATTGTTGACGAAACACAAGACTTCGGCCCACAGGCACTTCGGCTGTTACGTGCCATGGTTGCTGTCGCTCCAAATGATCTTTTTCTTGTGGGTGACGGCCATCAGCGCATCTATACCCGTAATCGCTCTTCCATGAGCGCTTCAGGCATCAATATTAAAGGACGGTCTCGAAAGCTCTATCTGAATTACCGTACGACGGAGGAGATCCGGCGACTTGCTGTTGCTACCCTCGAAGGGTGCGAAGTAGATGATCTTGATGACGGGTCGGATGAAGTGCGCCGCTATAAATCCTTGTCGCACGGCCCGATTCCGAAAATGCTTACGTTTCAGCATCTGGAAGGCGCACTTGAGAGCTTGATTCCTTTGTTAGGTCAAAGTATTGATGAAGGCAGATCAGTTTGTGTCATTGTTCCGAAAAAACATGACGCGGAGACCGTTCATGGTCATTTACAGCAGAATGGAATAACCTCCCGGATTCTTAAGCCTGATGAGCGCGATCAACCTGATTCGGCGCATGTACGAATTGCCACAATGCATCGGGCTAAAGGACTTGAATTTGATGAGGTTGTGCTATTGATCCCAGAAGATTGGAGTCGGACTGAATCAAGCACAGACAACAGCAAACAGCTCCAATATGTAGCAATGACAAGGGCGAAAAAGATAGCGACGGCTCTTAAATATTGATTAAAAAATCAGATATCATATGGTGAGTGTCATTAATCAATTTGCAAATTCAACCTCTCAACAACAGCTCCTTTTAGAAGAGGAGGGTGCGCGCTCCCTGTTGGATCAGTTACTGACGGATTCACGACTCTATACAACGGGTAAAGATTATCAGGAGCTGCTTGATTTTGTGGCCAAACTGCCCAACTTTGCGCCCTTCAACGCAATGCTGCTTCAAATTCAAAAACCTGGCCTTCGTTTTGCTGCATCAGCCTATGATTGGAAACGGATTTTTCGCCGCACAATAATAGCCAAAGCACGGCCACTGCTCATTCTCTGGCCATTTGGCCCCGTAGCACTTGTGTATGATCAGATGGATACCGAGGGAGCTGAACTTCCGGAAGATGTCGCCGCTTTTTATGCGACAGGAGTCATTGACGAAGTCAAACTGGGTTCATTCGTATCGAGAATGAACAAAAATAACATTGAGTATAACCGGTTCGATGGAGGAGACAATAGCGCCGGTGCAATTACTGTAACCCATTGGTCGAATGGGGAGAAAGACAAAAACAGTTACCGAATTGATCTCAATAATAATCATTCAGTCGCAGTCCAATTTTTAACTCTTGCTCATGAACTGGGGCATCTTTTTCTTGGTCATTTAGGTGCTGATAAAAACCTATCCGTTCCAGACCGCAACTCAATAAACCATGGCAACCGGGAAATCGAAGCTGAATCAGTGTCATATCTTGTCTGCAAGCGTAACGGAGTTACACCAAAATCTGAATCCTACCTTGCTCAATTCGTAACCGAGAACATGACAATCAATGATATAGATTTGTATCCAGTGATGCGTGCTGCTGGCCAGGTTGAAACCCTACTTGCTCTTACCTCCCCCACAAAGTACGGAAACACGAAGAAATAGCTATAATTGAGCGATATGTACCGGGATTACGATGCGTTTTTGGGGGTTCGTCGATTATTGATAGAACTGAAGATCAAATGTTTTTATCAAAGCCTATAATGAGATATCCCGGTTGCCATGAAAGTTGGCGTTAGAATACCTTCGCTTAAAAAGCGCATTGCTGCCCGCACCTCGTGGAAGCGGTATGCCCGCCAATCTCTGGGCTTCAAGGCTCCTCGCGGTTATGGCTGGATAACCAATCCAAAGAAAGCACTTTACAATCGGGTTTATTATCGAACGACACGGGGCTGTTCTGTTGTGCTTGTTGTTGTGTTGTCGGCTGCGGGCGCTTTTGGTTGCGGTGTCGCCTGGGCGGTGAAATTGGCAGGATACTGAAAATTACACATTCGAAGCACAGCGGTAAAAGATATTGAAAACCATCAAAAGGAATTTGATAATGAGTCAGAATCTTAAGAATCTGAAGCATCAGAATATTTCAGAAGGAGTAAAAAAAAGCTGGGAAGATCCGGTTGTCAGGGCACAGCGGAGCAAGCGGGATGGGGTGCAAGTTTATGTGGCCGGAACATTTATTGGCAATTATTCTTCTTTATGGCAAGCGTTCAAATCACTTGGCCTACCTTCAAACAAACATCAGGAGTTCAGAAAACATTTAAAGATTGCCGGAACACTCAATTTTCAAAGTGACAGGAAAGTTTATACGTTTGAAATTGACAATGGTATTCTCAAGCCACAACCCATGACTGAAGCACCAAAGGGTGCAGATAGCAAAACACTTATTTGCTGGTTAGATGAGAATGAACGCAGAGCGTCTACACTACAGATTAATGAACTCGCAGAGAAAGCGACAATGGCTGATCCAGTTGCGCTAAAAATAGAGTCGACAGGAACCACAACAATATACATCAGGAACTCCTACGTTGCAGAATATGTGAAAAAGTTGGCAGATGGCATTTGTGATTTGTGCAAACAACCCGCTCCGTTCCTTTCAGCCAATTCAGCGCCCTATCTTGAATCTCATCATGTTACGTGGCTGTCTCGAGGTGGTTGTGACTCACTCGATAATGTCGTAGCCCTTTGCCCAAACTGTCATCGTAAAATGCATATTCGCGATGAAGAGTTGGATCGAGGTGTGTTAATTGGACGGATTGCTAAACGCAAAGTACAAATAAGGTAAAAAATAGAATTGTGATATGCCAGTTCATGCAGCATGAAGTTCAAGACCCCCTTATTAGCAATTTATTGCCATCTCAACAAACGGTCGTTTGATGAGACACTGAAAAGGGGATCGAAACACCCCTCTTTTCGGGCCCTTTTTGTCTTATAAAACCATTTCGTATTTCTATATTTCAGTAATCCATTAAAATGGGTGCTTTTTAAGATTAGCAAGAGAATGTATGGAAGGACGACTGATCGGATATGCCCGGGTCTCAACATCAGCCCAGGAACTGAACCTGCAGCTTGATGCTCTCAAACATGCCGGCTGTAAAAAGCAGCATATCTTTACCGACCAGATAAGCGGGTCGAAAGCTGAACGGCCGGGGCTTGCCGAGTGCCTGAAAGAACTGAAAAAAGACGATACATTGATCATCTGGCGTCTTGACCGGCTCGGCAGGTCACTGCGGAACCTGATTGATATTGTCGAACAGCTTCAGAAAAGGGGAGTGGGATTCCGCTCTATCAATGACGGCGGTATTGATACCACAACCGCATCCGGGGAAATGATATTCAATATCTTCGGTACTCTGGCTCAATTTGAGCGCCGCCTGATTCAGGAACGCACCCAGGCTGGCCTGACGGCGGCAAGGGCAAGAGGAAGAAAAGGTGGAAGACCGAAGATTTCGAAGGATGATCCGAAAGTGCAGATGGCCAAGAAAATGAGCAAGAATATGAGCATCAGTATCGGCGAGATCTGTGCAACGCTGAAGATCTCACGGGCGAGCTATTACCGCTTCTTAAAAATCGGGGAGTGATGGTTATGGAGAAAATTATACAGCAAACCTCCAATGATTATATCCATGTTCTCAATTGTGTTCCATTGGGTTCGCTTTCTCGAAGATTCGTTATGATGACGGGAGTTTCTTATACGGATCCATATAAACATTGTTTGGTGAAATATGAGTGATGAAACAACATTCCATTGGCCAAATGTTAGAAGGACTTTTCAAGATATGGCCGGAGATAAAGATGATTCTAAAACGAAGTGTTTTGTAGACCATGCTTATGGTTTTCACGCAGATGACTTTGGAGTATCTAGGTATTATCTAAGGTGCGCTGATATGGCGATTTGGGCGCAAGAAAACGATCCAAGCCTTCCACATCCTGATGGATTATTTATGCCGATCGCATATTTGTATCGGCACTCAATAGAACTGGCACTCAAAAGCATTATTCGCATGATGTACAATGCGCAAAGACTTTCCGAGTTGCCAGAGGGTGTGCTAGAAAAACATGAAATCATTCCACTTTGGAATATTGTGCGCCCCGTGTTAATCGAAACTTGGCCGAATGAAGATCGAACTCCAGTAAATAATACGCAAGCTTTACTATAGAGTTTACAGCGGATTGATAAGTCAGGCCAAAACCTACGTTATTCTCATCAGAAAAACGGAAACAAAACTTCGGACAAATACCCTAAAATAATCAGGTTAGAGCTACTCAAGCAAGCCATACATGAAGTTTACAATTTTATAACAGGCTGTGAAAGCGCTTACCACGAAGAATGGCAAAACTTAGATGGATAGCTATCACCTAACAATATGTTCCAGCAGATTCCAAAAGCCGGCGTTTTTTATAGCTATGAGAATATTTCATTTTTGATATACTTTCGTTTCATAGGAGTATGTCAAAGGCTTTTGGAATCTGCTGAACATTGCGTTATGCTACATTACGGCCCTGACTAAGATGAACACCGATGACTGACAACAAGAAGATACAGGGACTCGCTGAGCAGGTTCTTATCAGCGAAATCGTAAACCAATCGAAGTTCGCCGAGAAGGCCGCGGAACAACTTGCCAAATCATCAGATTCAGTTGAAATCTGGGGTTCGATTCAATCGATTCTAGTCGCAGGGGCTAACGTGTCGAAGATTCTCTGGCCCAACAAGAAGCGTTACATCGCGCGAGGGAAGCAGCTGCGGGAACTTCTCGGTGTTGAGAACAACAATTTGCTTTTTGATCGCACCTTTCGAAATCACTTCGAGCACTACGACGAACGGATTGAAGATTGGTTCGATAGCAACAACTCGGCCGTCTTCATGGACTATAGAATCGATCCCTTTGAACCGACGCCGTTGAGCCTGCCGCAGTTCTTCCACCGAAGCTACAACCCGATCAATGGAATACTGTCCTTTCGAAACGAGTCGATCGATCTCGTCGCGGTTCTCGCTGCGCTCGCAGAGATTCGACATAAGTGCGGCAACTTCGCACTGCCTTAGACAGTGGCGATGCATAACATGAAATTCCGGTACTGAAAGTGCCTATTTCTCGAGGAACTTTCAGGCACCATAACCCTTGCCTGAAAGTTGGCCTGCTCTACTCGTATTTAGTTATGATAAAAGTCGGGTAACAGCAGCGCATTGCTGCGCCGCCGTCCCCTAAGAACCGGACGTGAGAGTTTCCCCTCATCCGGCTCAAGCCTCTACAAAGGCACCTTTCGGCACCCGGATTCATAACCGAGTATGATTACCTCAGCAATTGGTGGTTAAGGCAATCAAAATAGTTGGCGATGCGTTCTCGATGACAGTTCATGAGTACAGTTTTGTCCCTCGGGCTTTGAAATACTGCATCCATTTCGGGTCATGCGGGTTCGCCTGAGATTTTATTTTGATGTGCCGCCGTATAAGCGTGTCGGACTCGTACAAGAGCCATATTCCTTTTTGCTCTTGGCATTCCTTTCTGGCAGTAAACACCCATCGTCGAGAGCCACGGGTTTTAAAGTATTTGCTTTTAACCCATTTGGCTCCTTTGTTCGGATGCCGTCGTCTTGCCCATTGCCAAAGCATTGACCAGATTTGAGCGTCTATCCAACTGAAGGTTTTCTTCGAGACCACATGGCGGTGATAGTTTGCCCATCCCCGCAGAACAGGGTTAAGCAAGTGAATAAGATTTGCCTGTGTGGCCGTTCGGTTTCCCTTAATGATTTCCCGTATTTTCTCAAGATGAGCCTTGATACTCGCTTTCGATGGTTTCATTAACAGCTTCCCATTATACTTGCGAATGTTCCAGCCAAGGAAATCAAATCCTCCCGTGATATGCGTTATGCGAGTTTTCTCTGGTGAGAGGGAGAGTCCCCGTTCTGCCAGAAAGTTGACAACTACCGGTATGACCTCCTGTTCGAGCCACTCTTTAGAGTTGCCGGTCACAATGAAATCATCGGCATAACGCACCATGTTCATTTTCAGTCTTTTTTGCTGTGCTTGCGGAAATGCTTCTGCAAGTGCTTTTTCCAGACCGTCAAGCACCATGTTTGCCAGAACCGGGCTAATAATACCGCCTTGCGGCGTACCGGCATCTGTAGGAAAGAGTTCGTTTTGATACACAAATCCTGCCTTGAGCCACTTTTGAAGAACCGTTTTATCCGTTGGGATATTGGCGATCATCCAATCATGGCTGATATTGTCAAAGCATCCGGCAATGTCAGCCTCTAACACCCATTCTGCATTCTTCTTTTTTGCCAGACAGAGGAAGCATTGAGCCCCTGCATCTGCGGTTGAGCGTCCCGGCCTGAACCCGTAAGAGTTCCTGTCGGCAGTCGTTTCGGCAATGGGTTCCAGTGCCAGCAGATGAAGAGCCTGCATAGCACGGTCTTTCATCACCGGTATACCGAGAGGTCGTGTTTTGCCATTTTTCTTCGGAATAAGAACTCTCCGAAGCGGGAGCGGTGAGTATCCTCTCTTTTGCAGTGACGTTATCGCATTGGTCTTTGCTTCCGATGTATTCCAGATAATTCGGTCTACACCGGGGGTTTTCTTTCCATCATTCTCAGTCACCCGTTTGACGGCTAATGCTTTTCCGCTAAACGAGTGGGTCAGCAACCACTGCAAGGCTTTTACCTTACCCCGTTTGCCTTCCTGTGTTGCCTTCACAATACGCGCTTGGAGCTTTCTTACCTGACGCCCGGCATGTACCCAATTGATAGTTTGCCAGCCAAGGCCGGATGGTGCACATGCAACTATTCCTGCATTCATTTGCGTTCCTTCCGTTAATAAAGTTCTACATGTTCTCTTGTGACGAAAGACCATAAGGAAGTCTGCCCGTTTTCACGTGAGGTAATGTTGCAACCCCTATCCGCCCCATTACAGGATGGCATTCGCTTTTTCCTTGTTCCTTTACCCGCACGCCATCGTTCCTTGCGGTTCGACTGCCCATTGTTCCGGGCCAGAATACGGGCTTACCGTGTTCTGCGTAGTGAACAAATGAGTGATTTAGGCCCTGTCTTTCCACCGGTGGGAGTTGTTGTCAGTGTAATTCCAAATGTAACGGAGATTACCTACCCACGTACCTTTTGGTGCAAGCCTGTCAGCAACTTTGGCTTGTGTTACGTAACGATGTTTATCGACAGTTCACTTGTGTTGGCCATGTCACCCCAGCCCTCGCCCCTCTCCGCCTGTTGCTGGCAAATTCAGCGTTTCCTCACGGATCGGCCTACAGTTTCCTGCGGGTACTTTTCCGACAGCTTCACACAAAAGGATTGCTCCGATTGCATGTGTCGGTGGGCTCCGCTGACTGAACAACGGGTCCGTTTTAACCGGACATTTCAACTACACAACCTCACGTCGCACTACATTATCGATATTAAGATGAAAAACGAAAAGCTTTCTGTGAGCCCCTCCTGCCGGTTTCAGATAATTGCTATTCCGGTGTAAATTTATGCGCATAACTACTGAAAAATGTATGCAATTAGCTACATTAATAATCAACGACATGATGGGTTATACAGGTACCATCATCACCAATCAATCCCCTTTTACAAAACTATAACGTTGCCCACTATATGACCGAGTGTCATAAACCCTTTTTTTTGCTTCAACGTCTTCAATTCCAGACTTTTTGAGTGATACAGTGCACTCCGGAATCGGGGTACACTATTCTTAAGAAACTTTGTACAATTTGCTCTTGAATACTCACAGTAGATAAGCTGTTTAACAATCTTCAGAGGGACTTTAATGAATGATGAAATGATACATGTCTATGGAACCGTTGCAAAACTTCAAAACGGGGTAGCCTTGCAGCTTGCTGTTTTTCTGGGAAAAGTGTTACCAACAATCTTTGATGACTGGTGGAATAAAGCAGTTATTAATGCACTATCATTTCAACAGAAACAACGAATAGAACAGCGCAAGATTACTACACTTAGCGGTTTGGACCTCGCTGGTCTCCTTCGTGTACTTGATCAGAACTGGTACCAATTATCGACAAGCTTGGGTCTGACATCTGAAGACCGTCATTTCGTAAAAGAGATGCAAACAGTTCGCAATCGTTGGGCTCATGCAACAACGGAAGGACAGTCTCTTGAAGACATTTATCGAGATCTTGACACGTTACAGCGTTTCTCTGTAGTTATTGGAGCGGATGAAAAACTGATCCAAGAATTACGAACTACGAAGTCTGCACTTCTTGCAACTGAAACTCAACACCAGGTTCATGCAATGAGCCCTTTAACAGCTCCGGATAACAAAAAGGTTGATACTTTAGAGTTTGAGTTAGGGCAAGTTGTTACAATCAAATCGAATCCATCATCACGAGGTGCGGTTATAGCTGTTGTGCCAAGCGAGCCGGAAAACAGATTCAAAGTGTTTCTTGATGGTCAGTCACAGATATTTTATGCGTCTCAGTTGCAAGCTGAAAATCTTCATGATCAGAGTGCCGAGGCTCTCCTATGCGAAAAGTTTCACGCTTACCTCTCGGCCCTGCAAATCAGGTATCCTGGGTTATCAACACTCTATTCTCTCAACGCAGCTCGCATTGATTTCATCCCTTACC
>Ga0118677_10004528_pt3 | contig 22775 bp, 23 predicted proteins | sample AliMusrvi5mmetaG_FD_86154 | JGI IMG/M metagenome (GOLD analysis project Ga0118677, IMG submission 86154)
CTCCGAAATCCATACGTGTGTTTACGAGCAGGCCACCCGTCAGTTTTTTTATCAAGGCTCTACCGCCGCAGAAAGGTCTGCGCTGATAATGGCGCACCTCCGATTTTGCTCTGCCGCTTTTACAAGCGAGGCGTTCGAGCAAATTTATTTCCGAGGCGGACTTGTCGTCTGGAATGGAGAATTCCAGGGTGAACCGCTGACCATCAAGATACTTTTCGACAGCAGCCTGAAAAAAGAAGGGCTCATGATTGTCAGCCTGAATCTTGGCGCAGTCCGTTTATACCATATTGATTTTTGGCTTGGCTCCGACCGGAATGGTGCAACAACCATCCATATCGGGGCACTTCAAGGGATTGAAGAAGGTTTGCCCATTTTAGGGGCACTGGCAAAGGACTTTCATGGCTATCGTCCAAAAAATTTAGCGCTGAGGGTCGTTCGATTACTGTCCGCCCAACTAAATGCGGGCAAGATTTATGCAGTTTCAGACAAAGGGCATTATACTCAGAACCACATAAGGCTGGATCGCCAGTTAAAAACGTCTCTTGACAAATTCTGGCAGGAAACCGGCGGCGCACCATCTGAAGATCCCCGTTTTTATGTTCTGGATAAAACCGAACCTCAGAAAAATATTGAGGACATCAAATCAAGCAAACGGAGTCAGTACCGGAAGCGATTTGCACTGCTTGATGCATTTGATGCCGATATCTCCGAGGTTCTGAAGACATCCCTCGTAGCAGCAACACCGGGAGAGCATCGTTGAAAAACAGGCTGCTGAAAATATTTTTGAGCAAGACGCTGGTCGGCATGTCGTTGATTATTATGATTTTCGAGTGTGCCAGAATCATCATGCTGGTGTCTTTTGCCAACTTTTCCACTTTGGCAGGCCGAAACGGGGAGATATTCCGAATGCTGACACATGGCCTGCGCTATGACATTCGTACTGCGACCATAGCGCTTGCCCCGTTTACACTTATCGGACTCCTCCTTTCACTGTGGCCGGCTGCCGCCAAAAAATATACCTCACTATTGCGACACGTACTGATAGTCCTTGGCTTGGTGGGCACAATCGCCGCCGTCTGCAACTATTACTATTATGCGACATTTGGCAGCTATCTGGACATATTCGTTTTTGGTTTGATAGAAGAAGATACCCGAGCCGTACTGCATAATATATGGGACGATTATCCGGTTCTTCGCTTTGCCGCCGCGTTGGTTGCGCTCTGCCTGCTGTTCAATCTGGTAACCAGGAGAATGTGGCACTGGCTTGACAAACGGAGCTGGAGCCACTGGTCATGGCCATTTACTACGGTTCTCCTGTTGTTATTTCTGGTCTGTTACGGATTCGGCGTTCATGGCTCACTGGGGCGCTATCCGCTCGAAAGAAGAGACGCCCAGGTTTCCAGTCTTAAACTTCTTAACATGTTGACACCGAATGGCATTATGGCCTTTGAATGGGCACTCTCCGATCACAAAAAAGACAGCCGATTCCCGAAAGCCGATGACAATGAAGGCCAAAAACTGTTTTCCCGGTTTTATGGCCGACCAATTGAAAAATCGCAGGCTTCGTTACAGCAGTTTACTGATCGCACACCGAAAAATGGGTTTTTGGAGAGCAACCCACCGCATGTGGTGTTCGCCGTAATTGAAAGCCTGAGTACCCACCTGTTAAGCTTTGATTCAGCGCCCACATGCGATTTACTCGGTGCGTGGCGCCCCTACTGGCAGCGGGATTACACCTTCACCCGCTTTCTGTCGGACGGCAATGGCACTATGGAGTCACTGGCGCGTCTGCTTGTGGCAAGCCCGGTATCCAATGTCAGCCAGACCACCGCACAGCGCACGCCGTTTACCAGCAATCTGGTCATGCCGTACAAGCGCCAGGGTTACCGAACCCTGTTTATCACTTCCGGAAATGGTTCCTGGCGAAATCTTAGCAGGTTTCTCGAAACCCTTGGTTTTGACGAAGTTATTGAGCAAAATGACCTGGTGAAACGGTATCCGGAGGCAACGAGCGGAACATGGGGAACGTTTGACGAATACTCGTTCAAATACGCCGAAGAGCGCCTGGATGAAGCTGACAGGAAGAAGCAGAAACTGTTCATCATGATGCTCAGCATCACAAATCATCCACCATACATTGTCCCCGCCACCTTTCACCAGCCGCCGCATCACATGGCTGAAGCCATGCGCCTTCGCCTTGCAGCCCTCCCCTATAATGTGGATTCAGTGATTGCCACTTTGCAATACACTAACGACACCATAGGCAAGTTTATCAGCAGTATTGAGAAAAAACCGGTGGGAAACCATACCATTTTCGCGGTGACCGGCGATCATAATATCAGGGGAGTTGGCTATCCCGACCCTTCCGAAACGGTACTTAACTATTCCGTGCCGTTCTATCTGCGGGTGCCGGACCGGTATCGTAGCAATCAAAATTTGACGTATGACCCTCTGAGAGTCGGTGGCCACAAGGATATTATGCCGACCCTGTATGCTTTGAGCCTGTCCGACACTCCGTACTTCCGGCGGGGCATAAACATGTTGGCCAAGACAACCGCATCGCCCTGGTATTTTGGCTACAACGAAGCGATCGGACTGACGGAAGACGGCGCGTACCGCGTGGATGGGCCTCCGGTCTTCTATCCGTGGAAAGACAGGAAAGGGCTGGCCGTCGCTAAAGAAGCCGTTCTCAGTCCCTCACAAAGCGCAACCCTTGACCGATTACATGCCTACAAATCACTGTTGACTTGGCAATTGTGCCGGCAGGTAAACAAGCAGCCATGACGAAGACGTATTTATTTGTAAACCCTGCTTCAGGGCATCATTCAGCACAGAATCTGCAAATTGCTTTGAACCGGCTACAGGCACACCGGATTATTCCGGTGGTTTTTCAGGTAAGGACTCCGTCCGAGATTTACTCCTTCTGCCGGGACATTAATCATGAACCCGAACCGCCTCTGGTAATCGTGGCCGGAGGCGACGGGACCATCAATGCCGTGGTTAATGGTCTGAATCCCGGGGCAGCCACCCTGGCGGTGTTGCCGTTTGGAACCTCCAACGTATTGGCCGCAGAGATTGGCTTAACGTCTCTTGACGATGCCCTTGAGAGAATCATCGCCGGAAAGACGCAATCACTGTCCGTTGGGGTAATTGAGTTCGAGAACCGCTCGCTCAGGTTCCTGCTCATGGCCGGGATCGGACTTGACGGGGCGGTTGTCAGAGACGTGTGGCCATTGGGGAAAAAGTTGCTGCGCCAGGGGGCCTATGCCCTGTCTGCACTTAAAAGTGCATTGTTTTGGGATTCAACCGTTTTTAGTATCGACTCACCGGATGGGGCCGGCACATGCCACACCGCTATCATTTGCAACGCATCCCGCTATGGCGGCAATTTCATCCTGGCTCCGGAAAGCACCCCTTTTCAGTCCGGACTTTCTGCTATCTGCATCACCGATAATACGCGCAGGGCGTATCTGACCAGCGCGGCAGCACTCTTCCGCGGCAGGGCCGGCAACTGCAAAGGAATGATACGCATCCGGTCTTCGCTCTTTGAGGTACGGGGGAGACTCCCGGTCCAGATCGATGGTGACTTTGTCGGATACGGACCGGCGCGCATAACCCAGTGCGCCGATTTTGCCAACATTATTGTTTAGGGATATTTTCCCGTACTTCAACTACTTCAGAGGACAAACAGACTCCCTATGGCACTTCATCGTTTTTCCCGCTCAGAACTTCTGATCGGCACACACGGATTATCGACTCTGGCCGCCAAACACGTTATGATCTGCGGCATCGGCGGCGTCGGCGGCTATGCCGCAGAAGCACTGGGACGCGCAGGAGTCGGTAAAATCACGCTGGTTGATTTTGACGACATCTGCCTGACCAACATAAATCGTCAAATCCAGGCATTGACCAGCACGGTCGGACAACAGAAGGTTGAGGTCATGGCCGCCCGGCTGCGCGATATAAATCCGGCAGCCGAAATCATACCGGTCAAGGAGTTTTTCTCTGCCGACAATGCGGAACGCCTGCTCACACCACGTCCTGACTACGTATTGGATGCCATAGATCATTTCACCGCCAAAACATCGCTGATCACCCACTGCCGGCATCTGGAGATTCCCATCATTTCCAGCATGGGAGCAGCTAACAAACTGGATCCGACCAAAATCGAAGTAGCCGACATCGCAGCCACAAAAAACTGCCGCATGGCCCGCAGCATGCGTAAAATTCTGAAAAATTCCGGCATCACCACCGGTGTTACGGTCGTCTACTCGACGGAACTGCACCGGGACCTTGACCCGGCAACCACCAGCGCATGCGGCAGCGACTGTATCTGCCCAAACCGCGCCGAACAGACGTTCCGTTGCGAACATCGCCGGGTGATTCTTGGCAGTATTTCTTTCATTCCTTCAATCTTTGGCCTGACGATGGCAGGTGTCGTTGTGAATGAACTTTTGGCTCGAAACTGAGGTTATTCAGAAAAAGATTATATTTACCGGTATCGTATGCTGTTTTTTATTGACAAGCCCTGAAAATAAAGGGTAACGTCACATCACCTCAGACTGAACATCCTGGCATCCGAACAGATCCCTTGACTTCTCATACGAACTATTTGACTAGAACCTCTGAAAAAACAATATTCCACTGATTGAGCCAGAAGCTCTCTACCCATGGCAGTTTAATTGTGTAAACGCTTGGAGCTCTCCCGGAAAACCCGACATACCTATGCCACATCCCCATACAACGAACAAACGCAACGCAGGAGAACAGATGAATTTACAAGAGTTAAAAGGCAAGAAGATCAGCGAACTCAATACCATTGCGCGCGATCTCAACATTGAAGGAGCATCCAGCCTTCGCAAACAGGATCTTATCTTCGCGATTCTGAATGCCCAAACGGAACAGAACGGTTCCATCTTTGGCGAAGGTGTTCTGGAAACACTCCAGGATGGATTCGGCTTTCTGCGCGCCACCGATTACAACTACCTGCCCGGCCCGGATGATATCTACGTGTCCCCGAGCCAGATCAGGCGCTTCAACCTGCGCACCGGCGATACCGTTTCCGGACAGATCAGGCCTCCCAAAGAAGGCGAGCGTTATTTCGCGCTGCTCAAGGTAGAGTCGGTCAACCATGAATCCCCGGAAATTGCCCGCGACAAGATTCTTTTTGATAACCTGACGCCGCTCTACCCGCAGGAGAAGCTCACCCTTGAGACAACACCGGACAACATGCCGATGCGCGTTATCGAGCTGGTCGCCCCGATCGGAAAAGGGCAGCGCGGCCTGATTGTCGCGCCACCCCGTACCGGAAAGACCGTGCTGATACAGAACATTGCCAACTCAATTGCCGCCAATCATCCCGAGGTGTACCTGATCGTGCTGCTGATCGACGAACGCCCTGAAGAGGTCACCGACATGCAGCGCTCGGTCAACGGCGAAGTTGTGTCATCGACCTTTGACGAACCGGCCACCCGACACGTGCAGGTAGCCGAAATGGTAATTGAAAAAGCCAAACGACTGGTAGAGCACAAAAAAGATGTCGTCATCCTGCTGGACTCCATTACCCGTCTCGCCAGGGCATACAACACGGTGCTCCCGCCATCAGGAAAAATCCTGACCGGCGGGGTTGATGCCAACGCCCTGCAAAAACCGAAACGTTTCTTTGGTGCCGCCCGTAACATTGAAGAAGGCGGGTCATTGACGATTATCGCCACGGCACTGGTCGATACCGGCAGTAAAATGGACGAAGTCATCTTTGAAGAGTTCAAAGGCACCGGCAACATGGAGCTGCACCTTGACCGCAAACTTGTGGAAAAACGCACGTTCCCTGCCATTGACATCAACAAGTCCGGAACCCGCAAGGAAGAGTTGTTGATTGAGCGGGCATCCCTGAACCGGATCTGGATTCTACGCAAGATTATCCACCCGATGAACGTGGTGGACAGCATGGAATTCCTGCTGGACAAGCTTTCGGAAGCCAAGACCAATCAGGCTTTTCTGGACTCGATGTCAAAATAGTTAAAAAATGGTTGCATATTTTATTCAAAATAGCTATATCTGTACTTTACCATTCACAATCGATTGCGTTGCGTCGTAAAGTACTACTGAAGGAGGAAGAGATGAAAGAAGGTATCCACCCAGAATATTCCGAGATTACCGTTAAGTGCCTGTGCGGTAATACATTCCAGACACGTTCCACAAAGAAAGAGATCAACACTGAAATATGCGCTGCCTGCCACCCGTTCTACACCGGCAAGCAGAAGTTGATTGATACTGCCGGACGTGTTGACCGCTACAAAAAACGTTACGGCCAGATTTAATTGTTCGTTTCGGAGCCACATGGAAGGGGCTTTGTCGCAAGGCAAATCCCCTTTTTTTTGCATCCGGCCTCCCGATTCACCGGCACTAGTGTGAAGCACCATTACCAATCAGAGCATGCCAGTTTCTGAAATATCCATTGCTACCCCTGAGCATGGCTCGAGCAGGACACCATGAACGTCACCCTGATCGAACACACCCCCAATCCTGAACGTACGGTGGCGCTTGCCGCCCGTCTCTGTTACTCGCCAACATCAATTGAAGATCTCCGGGAAAAGCTGGCGGCTGCCGATATTGAGTCGTTTCTGGACAAGATCATGTCGCTGGGGCACCACTCGGTGCTGGAACACGCATCGTTTACCTTTGGCATTGAAGGTATATCGCGCGTGACGACCCACCAACTGGTACGTCACCGCATCGCCTCATTTTCCCAGCAATCGCAGCGCTATGTTTCCCATAAGGAAGAATTCACCTCCATTATGCCGGACAGCATCGCTGAAAATAATGAAGCGCGACAGATTTTTGCCTTCATGTCGGAAACGGTTCACAAAGCCTACGCTCAACTGATCGAGATGGGGATTCCGGCGGAAGACGCCCGCTATATTTTGCCGAACGCCACGGAAACCAAAATCATCATGACGATGAATGCCCGTGAATTGCTGCACTTTTTCGCCCTGCGCTGCTGTCAGCGGGCACAGTGGGAAATTCGCGAAATGAGCATTGAAATGCTGCGACTGGTAAAAAAGATAGCTCCGGTTATCTTCCGCCAGGCTGGTCCGGGGTGCGCAAGCGGCCCCTGCCCGGAAGGAAAGTTTTGTTGCGGGCAAACAGCTGAAGTCAGAGAGTTTTACAAAAACCTGGAATAACCCAAAAGAGGTACCATGGATAAGATACACGTTGGCGGTCAGGCGGTTATTGAAGGGGTCATGATGCGGGCCCCCCGTTCCGTTGCAATTGCCGTCCGCCGTCCCGATGGCGTAATTGTAGTCAGAAAAGAGCTTGCCGTTCCACTTTCCGAGCGCTTTCCGGTGGTAAAGCTGCCGATAATTCGCGGCGCTGTGGCGCTCTTCACCTCTCTCATCATCGGCATCAAAGCCCTGAACTTTTCCGCCAACGAAGCGATGACCGAAGATGAAAAAGAGAAGGAAAAGAAAAAAGATGGCGGCAAAGAAGGGGGCAGCGAGCTTTCCTCCTGGGCAATGGCCGGCACCATGGCGGTCGCCTTCGGCTTTGGTATCTGCCTGTTTTTCCTGTTTCCGCTCTACATGACCAAACTTCTGACACCGGTCATCGGCGACAACAACATCATTTTCAATCTGGTTGATGGCGTCATCCGGGTGATCGTTTTTCTTGTCTATATCTGGGGCATCTCACGGATGGAAGACATCCAGCGGGTCTTTCAGTATCATGGCGCCGAGCATAAATCCATTTTTGCCTTCGAAGACGGCGTTGAACTGTCAGTCGAGAATGTCCGCCGCTACCCGCGCCTGCATCCCCGCTGCGGCACCAGCTTCCTCCTGATTGTCATGCTGGTCAGTATTGCGGTATTTTCTCTTATTCCCAAACTCTGGCCGTTCTACCTCAAAGCCGGTTCACGGGTTATTCTGCTGCCGATGATTGCCGGCATCTCCTATGAATTTCTCAAGTGGAGCGCCATGAACGACCGCCACCCGCTCGTCAGAATGGTGATCGCTCCCGGACTCGCCCTGCAGCGTTTGACGACACGCGAACCGGACGACAGCCAGCTTGAAGTTGCAATCCGTGCCATGAACGAGGCACTTGAACTGAATGCCGGCTTCAAGGATGACCGTCTGGTCGTGTAACGAGGGAGGCTCTCATGTCATGTTCAAGAACCGGTGCTGACTGTAAATGCACCTACACTTCCTGTAGCAAACGGGGCAACTGCTGCCAGTGTGTTGCCTTTCATCGCGAGCGAAATGAAGCCACCGGCTGCATGTTCACTCCGGCAGGCGAACGAAGCTTTGACCGCTCGCTCAAAAATTTGATGCGGGATCGCGGCATAACCCTTGCCTGACCACCCCACCCGCCCATGCTGACCTTTGAAATAACCGCGCAGGACCATTGTCGCCGCCTGGAAAGCTATGTGCGGACCCTGATGCCGACGTCACCGTTCGGCTACGCGCGCAAGATTATCAAAAACGGCGCTGCCAAACGCAACGGTGCCCCGGCATCCCCCGATACGCTGCTGGCGCTTCACGACACCATCACCCTCAAGGAGAGCAGTGCGACGACCACGCAGCTGTCGCCGGACCGTCCACCGCTTGACATTCTCTACGAAGACGGCAATATTCTGATAGCAAACAAGCCGGCCGGGCTGGCAATGCACCGCACCGCCGAATGCGAAGAAAATCTTGTGGACTTCGGTGAAGCCTACATGGTGCAGCGCAATACACTTTGCAAACTGTATCCGGTCAACCGGCTGGATCGCGGTACCTCCGGAGCGGTCATCCTGGCAAAAAGTTCCAGTTCTGCCGGCATCTACGGGCGGCAGGTCAAAGAAACCGGCCTGGACAAACTCTATCTGGCGCTGGTGTGGGGAACGACTGAACAGAGCGGCGTTATCACCGAACCACTGGACGACAAGGAATCCGAGACCCGCTACGAAATTCTGCTGGCGGGTGACAGCTGTTCCCTGTTGGCCGTCACCCCGATCAGCGGCAGAATGCATCAGATCCGCCGGCATCTTTCGGCAATCGGCCACCCGGTCGTAGGTGACAAACGCTATAGCGGTGGCGACATGCCGGAGTTGTCTGGCTTCGCTCTTCACTCATTCCGAACGGCATTGACCCTGGCCGAGGGTGGAAACTTGACCGTCTGTGCCCCCGTTTCGGATGAAATGCTGGGGCTCTGTGAAAGACAGGGCATCGGCAGGGACACGCTTCTGACAGCGATTTATCTGCTCTGTTCAGAGGAGAAGCAGGCAACAGACCATCAACAATAAACGGGGGACAGTACCAATGAGCGAAAAGACCTTCTTCATTACCGGCGCTTCAGCCGGATTCGGCGCCGCCTGTGCCCGCGTCTTTGCCACCGGCGGGAACCGCCTGGTTCTGGCCGCCCGGCGCATTGATCCGCTGCTGAAACTGCAGGAAGAGCTGGCGGCAGTCGCAGACATTCACATAATTCCGCTGGACGTCCGTGATCGCGAGGCGGTGAGCGGGGCCATTGAAGGGCTGCCGGAACGTTTCCGCGCCATAGATGTATTGGTTAATAACGCCGGACTGGCATTGGGGCTGGAGCCGGCCCATCAGATAAACCTGGATGACTGGGATACCATGGTTGATACCAACATCAAAGGGCTTATGTACTGTACCCGCGGTATCCTGCCCGGCATGGTTGAGCGAAACCGCGGCCATATCGTCAACATCAGCTCGACCGCCGGGGCCTGGCCCTATCCGGGCGGCAATGTCTATGGCGGCACCAAGGCTTTTGTTACCCAGTTTTCCCGCAACCTGCGCTGTGATCTGCTCGGAACGCGGGTACGGGTTTCCTGCATCCAGCCCGGTATGGCCGAAACGGAATTTTCAAAGGTGCGCTTCAAAGGGAATGACGAGCAGGCTGCCGGTGTGTATCGCGGCACGGAACCTCTGACGGCGGATGACATCGCCGAGACGGTCCGCTGGATCGTTACGCAGCCGCCTCATGTCAACGTCAACACTCTCGAATTGATGTCCATAGATCAGACCTGGGGCCCTTTCGCTATTCATAGAGAACTGAAATAAATCATCACAAGGAATGCTCACATGGCAAAAGAACTCTACGTTGGACATATCTCGGAACAGGCTACGGAAGAAGACCTCCGCAAACTATTTGAACTCATGGGGGTCGTCACCTCGGTTCACCTGATTGTTGACGAACAGACCGGCGAATTCAAGCGCTGCGGATATGTGCGGATGCTGTCCGAGGTTAATCTGGATGAAGTCGTCGAGACCCTGGACGGTACCTATTTGATTGACCGCTGCATCGTCGTCAGCATCGCCAAACCTCAGAAGGATCGCCCGGCAAAAACCCCGTATGTCAGAAGAAAACCGGCAGTTGGCGGACGCCCTGCTCCGGCAGCGGCTCGACCATCGGCCGCTCGCTCCGCAGCTGCACGCCCGGCATCCGGAGCCCGTGCGGCAGCTTCTGAAGGGACCGGGAGCGCACGTCCGGCTCCGGCTAAACCGGTAAAAAGCAGCCGTCCGGTGGTGAAAGAGGCTGGCAAAACCGGTCGTTCTTCTGCGGCAAAAGAGGCGGTAAGAAAATTCCGCCCCGCTGTTGCGAAAGACTCTGCAAAATCCGAGCGCCCGGCACCTGCTGCCAAACGTACCAGCCGCCCGGCCGCAGGCAAACGGCAGGGAGACGGCCCACGGCCACCGGCAAAAGGGCGACGGTAATAACGCTTTCGCGCAGTGGAACAGATGATTGGCTCGGAAAATTATTCTGCCGAACCGAGGGTACTATTACCAAAACGGCAGTTCAATAACACGGAGAGTTGGAGCACACGGAGAAAACTTTCAATTTTCATGCTGATACTCTGTGAAACTCTGTCCGGATACTTTCACCAAAACAGAGAAGCAGGTAGTACCAATACCTTTTTGATTTTACTCCGTGTTCTCCGTTGCTCCGTGTTTCAAACGCTTTTATGGTATTACTGATGTTTTGACTTTTCTCTGCGTCCCCGGCGTCCTCTGCGGTGAAATAGCCTTTCAAAGTCTGCCTATTCCGCTTATCAAGGAGCACATCATGAAAAGACTTCCCTTTTTTCTGTTCCTGGCCCTCACCCTCGCACCGGCACTCGGTTTTTCCGCCACCCTGACAAGAATTCCCGCATCTTCGCGTATAACGTCGGTTACGGTCTATGCCGACCGCGCCCTGACAACCCGCACAACAACCCTCACCCTCAAACCGGGCAGTTATCTGGTCGCCTTCGAGGCTCTGCCAACATTGCTGCTGGACGACTCGGTTCGGGTTGACGGCAAAGGGACCGCCGCGACAATGATAACCGGCCTTGAGGTCAAGCGCTCGTTCCTGGAAGTGAGTGGCGAGAAGCGGGTGCAGGAACTGCAGGAGCAGATTTATGGATTTGAACGGCGCATCGAAACCCTGGAGGCAAAGAAAGCCGGAATTCTGTCACAAAAGTCATTTCTGGAGTCGATCCGGGTTGCCTGGGGTGACCGGATATCCAAGGAGCTGGCTATCGGGCGGCCTACTTCGGCGGAACTGAACGAGGCTGCCGGCTTCGTCGGTGCCGGCGTCACGAAAGCTGAAGAGCAGAGTCGCGAAATAGATTTTGAGAAAAAAACAATTTTGGACAAGATAGATGCACTTCGTCGGCAACAAAATGATTCAGCCGGGTCGAGGCGAAAAGAGTCGAAGAGTGTTGAAGTGGCCGTCGAGGTAACCCGTGAAGGAACGTTGACGCTTGTGCTCGCTTCGATGATCCCGCAGGCCGGCTGGGAGCCGTCCTATGATGTCCGATTGGGCACTGACGCCAAAACAGCGGAGCTTACCTTCAAAGCCATGGTGCGCCAGCAGACCGGTGAAGAGTGGCGCAATGTCGATGTAACGCTCTCCACCGCACGCCCCGCCATCGGCGGCGCCCCGCCGGAGCTGCACCCATGGCATGTCTCTGTATACCACCCGCGACCGCCAATGCCGGCCATGGCAATGGCTGCACCCGCTCCACGGGCCAAAGCGATGAAAATGGCCCGCATGGAGGTTGACAGTGCAACCATTGGCGGAGTGGCAGAAGAAGCTCCGGTGACGTTTGGCACAGCACAGGTCAGTGACGAACAGTCGTCCGTCTCTTTCCACGTGCCCCGCCCGCTGGACATTCCTTCGGACGGCAGCCGTCACAGCACGGTCGTTGCGCTGGAGCAGGTACCGGTCAGCCTGGAATACCTGACCGTTCCAAAACTCTCACCGGTCGTGTTTCTCCGTTCCGAACTCATCAACCGGGCTCCCTACCCTCTCCTGGCGGGCAACGTTAATACGTTTGTCGGCACCGGCTACACCGGCAGCTCCCACCTTAAAAAGGTCGCAGCCGGAGAAAAGTTTGAGCTGTTTTTCGGCAGCGATGACCAGGTCTCCGTCAAGCGGGAGGAATTGAAACAGCATAAAGAGGCGGGACTGTTCGGCAAGAATCATGTCAACTATCGCTATCGCATCGAACTGAGCAATTTCCGCAAGGAAGCGCTGACCCTCACCCTGTATGATCAGCTGCCGCTTGCTGGAGACGAGGAAATCAAAGTTTCGCTGGAAGAACCGTCACTCAAACCGGACGAGATAAAAAGCGACGGCACGCTGGTCTGGAGAACGCCGCTCAAGGCGGGGGAAAAGAAAGAGCTGACCTTCGGCATCCAGGTAGAATACCCGAAAGAGCGCGATATAACCGGGCTGTAGATCAAGCCGATACCCAACACAAGCACACAGAGAAAACAGCCTGAATGAATCCGCTGTTCCTGACATTTACCGCGCTCTGCATTACCGGAGCTATCAACCGCTGGCTCCTGACGCTGGGACTGGCGGCCGGCATCGGCTTCCTCGGCCAGCGCGGCTGGTCGCTTGGCCGATTGCCGCTGATCGGGCCGCACGATACAATCGCCTTTTTCGCCGTCGCCATTGCCGCCATGGGAGTGGCAACCGGCCGGTCCCGGACGCTGCGGAGCGCCTCCTGGTTCACTGCAGCGGTCGGTATAACGGCGGGATTTTTTGGCGGCGTCGCGTTGATGTTTCCAGCCAGGGTCATGCCGATGCCAAGCATCCTCGATACCATATGGTTTGAACTGCATGTGGTACTGGCATTTTTTGCCTATGCCCTGTTCGGCATCGGGGCCTTGACCGCAGGCGGATGGCTGGCGCTCCGTGATCGTTCTCTGATGGATATCCAGTTCAAGACCGCCCTGGCGGGCTGGTCCTTCTTCTCGGCCTCAATGATTGCCGGAGGAATCTGGGGATACTATGCGTGGGGGACCTACTGGCTCTGGACAGCCAAAGAGCTCTGGACTTCCATACTCTGGCTGTTTTATTCACTGTTGCTGCATCTGCGACTCAAAGGTGCCGCCTGGGACGTGTTATCAGCCTGGTTGGCACTGGTGGGGTTTGGCGTGACACTGTTTACGTATCTGGGGGTGAGCATGTTGATGAAAAGCTCACACAGTTTTTAAATGGACAGAATCTGGAACTTCCTCATATCGCTTGAAGTCGGGCTGGTGCTGCTGGCACTGGTCTGTATCACCATGGCGGCCGGCTCATTCGGATTGTCAGGCGACACCGCCGCGGCGCTCAATGGCATGCCGCTTTTTGCATGGTTGCGGGAGTTCTCAGTACATGCTACCTGGTGGCTCTGGCTGACAATTGCCCTGCTGGCGCTTCTGGTGGTAAACACTATCTGTTGCAGTGCCGATACCCTGTACCACCGCATCAGCAGGAGCACCGTTCTGGCGTGGCTGCCTCCCCAGCTGATTCATGCCGGATTTCTGCTGATTGTCCTGGCTCATCTGCAAAGCTCACTGTGGAGTTATAAAAGTTCGGTTGAAGTTTCGGAGGGGAGCGGCTTTCGCTTGCCGGATGGTGCGGAGGTTCACGTAACGCGGATCGGTGCCATTTTCACAACAGCGGGCGGTAACATGCCGCTCGGGTATACCGCCCGGATTGTTTCACACGAAACAGCCGGTCAGGGAGGGGTGAATATCTCGCCCAATCATCCCTGGTTCAGCAACGGATATGGAGTATACATCAAACATGCGGAGCCGGGCCAGCCGCCGGTGGCACTGTTGGAGGTACATCGCGAACCGGGTGCCGCGATGGCCCTGGCCGGAGCAACACTGTTCACAATCGGCAACCTGCTGCTGCTCTATACCCGTTCCAAAGCACGGGATCTACCATTAGTGCAGTAAATTCCTAGTTTTTCCCAACCGCCCCGCAACCCGGACACTTGAATTTGCCCCAGTAATACACCAGAAAAATCAGGCCCGGAACATACCCTAGGGCAAAACCGGCAATGAGGAGAAGTTTGGGGGGAGTATAATTGGCAATCCACGTCTTCATCTCCCCCGTGTGCCCACATGCATTGCAGGTACGGATAGCGGGAGCAGCGGAGCCTTTGTCACTGGCATCATCCTTGTCAACAGACGGGGAACTGCCAGCGGCTGATTTATTTTTTAACCAGGCAGACAAACCGATGGTACTGCCAAAGATGACAAACAATGCAATTACTATTTCCATTAATCCATTCCCTCAATCATAAGTATGTTTAGGTGACTTACAGAGGAGGCAGTTTATATTGCAGTAACGGCAATAGTCAATGTATTACGGCGCCCAGTCCACAAAACACCTGCCGGATTTGCATAAGCTATCTACACCGCCTGCAGCACGAAGCACTTCAGATATTCCGACTCCGGAAATGACAGCAGTACCGGATGATCCGCCGCCTGACTGCACGTTTCCACCAGCCGCACCTCCCGTTTTGCCAGACGGGCGGCCTGAATCAGCACATCTCGGAACGCTTCCCGTCCCATGTGATATGAGCAGGAGCAGGTGATCAGATAGCCACCCGGCTCCAGAAGCTCCAGAGCCCGGCGGTTGACGGTCAGATACCCCTTGGTCGCCTCGGCGATGTTCTTGCGGTTTTTGACAAAAGCGGGCGGATCCATCACGATTACGCCGAATCGGCGACCTTCGTGATGCAGCGAGCGGAGCCGTTCGAACGCGTCACACTCTTCGAAACGCACCCGGTCAGCAACCTTGTTCAGCTTGGCATGGCTGCTGGCCTGCCCCACGGCGCGCTGCGATATATCGAGGCCGACAACCGACGTGGCCCCGAATGCGGCGGCATGCACCGCCCAGCCGCCGGTATAGCAGAAACAGTCGAGCACATCTTTTCCGGCGCTGATATCACGGAGCAGCAGATGGTTTTGTTTCTGATCTAGAAAACAGCCGGTTTTCTGCCCTTCCCGCAGATTGACCTGAAAACGGAGGCCGTTTTCCTCCATGTCAACTCGTTCCGGAATGTCTCCCGACAGGATCTCGATCTTTTCATCGAGCCCTTCCAGCTTGCGAACCCCCACATCGTTACGGGCGATAATGCCGAGCGGGGTTAAAACATGCGCGAGTGCCGCCACGATCTGCTCACGGCGGCGGTCCATGCCGGCGGAAAGCAGTTGCAGCGACAGATAATCTCCGTACTTGTCCACAACCAGTCCGGGCAGGAAATCGCTCTCGCCATAGACGACCCGGAACGTCGCCAGACCGGGGTAGCGGATTTGGCGATGCTGCAGAGCAGCGGAGATCCGTCCTTCGAAAAAGGCCACCGAATCGATATCTTCCCGCTGCCGCGAAACGAGTCGAAAGGCGATCAGTGATTGGGGGTTATAATGGCCGACGCCAATAAAGCCGCCCGCCGCATCATACAGTTCAGCCGTGATGCCGGCGTCACGTTCACCCGCTACCTCCCGGATCTCGTTGCTGAACACCCACGGGTGTCCGGATTTGATGCGGCGGTCTTCATTTTTATTGAGGGTAATTCTGGTCATGGTATGTCCTCTGGCTGTGCCCCCGCTGCAGGGAATAAATTAATTTGGCCATCGCGCTTGACAGCACTTTTCTTGTACACCATTATGCACGGAATTACTTACACAATCAGCAAAGGATAGACATGTTAGACACCGGTATACTCCTGATGTTTTTCACCACATCGGTTCTGCTGGCCCTCTCCCCCGGTCCGGATAACCTGTTCGTCCTGACCCAGGCGGCCCAGCAAGGAAAAGGGGCCGGCCTTCTCGTTACACTGGGGCTCTGCACCGGTCTCCTGTTTCATACCGCGGCGGTAACATTCGGGCTGGCAGCGCTCTTTACCGCATCCGCAATGGCTTTTACCCTGTTGAAAGGTGTCGGAGCTGCCTATCTGCTGTATCTGGCCTGGCATTCCTTCCGGGCAGACAGTGCGGACAGCCCGGCAACCGCACCGATCCGGATCGCCCCGGCGGCTCTCTATCGGCGCGGTATCATCATGAATATCACCAATCCCAAGGTATCGATCTTTTTCCTTGCCTTTCTGCCGCAGTTCGCCGATCCGGCCAAAGGTACCCTGTCAGTACAGATCCCGCTGTTGGGAGGAGTTTTCATCATCGCCACCCTGCTTATATTCGGTACCATCAGCATGTTGGCAGGTGCTTTTGGAGAGCAGTTCCGGAAATCGGCGTTTGCCCGCAAAGTTCTTAACCGTGCCGCAGCCGGTGTTTTTGCCGGCCTGGCGGTAAAACTGGCACTGGCGAACCGCTGATGACGGCCGGGACCCTGTACATAATCGCCACGCCGATCGGCAATCTGGAAGACATGACCTACCGGGCCGTACGCATTCTTGGCGAAGTGGACCTGATCGCCGCCGAAGACACCCGGCATTCGCTCAAACTGCTCAACCACTTCGGCATAACCAAGCCATTGACCTCGTATTTTGATCATAACCAACAGATCAAGGGGGAGCGAATCCTGAATGCTCTGCGGCAGGGACGATCAGTGGCACTGATATCAGACGCCGGCACACCCTGTGTCTCCGATCCGGGCTATCAACTGGTGCGTGATGCGGTTGCAGAGCACATTCCGGTCGTTCCGATTCCGGGTGCCTGTGCCGCAATAACAGCCCTTTCTGCCTCCGGCCTGCCAACGGACACCTTCACTTTTGCCGGGTTTGCCCCTGCACGACAGGGAAAACGCCGGACCTTTCTGACCACCATGGATGCCCTGCCGGGCACTCTGGTCCTTTATGAAGCGCCTCATCGTTTGCAGGAAACGCTGAACGACATTCGTGAGGTTTTAGGAGAGCGACAGGTTATTGTTGCTCGGGAACTCACTAAAATGTATGAAGAATTTATCCGCGGCACTGTTTCAGAAGTTATCGATGCGGTTTCTCAGGGGATCATACGCGGAGAAGTCGCCCTGTTGATCGCTCCCGGTGACAATGTGCCGGAGGATGCTGAGCCGCTGGAAAATGTGCTCCGCCGTTTGATGGCCGAGGGGACACTGTCAATCAAAGACATCGCCAAACAAGCTTCTGTAATTTCAGGGGTTTCGCGCAGCGAAGCATACGCTGAAGCGTTACGATTGAAAAATGATCCGAATTACGCATGAAATCCTGGAATTTCAGATGGATAGTGTGGTATAGAGTAACGATTATCAATTGTTTACGGAGTGACACATGAAAATCTGTATTTTTGGTGCAGGCTATGTCGGCCTGGTCGCCGCCGCCTGTTTCGCCGAAAGCGGCAACAGCGTTATCGCTGTCGACATCAACCAAACTCGCATAGAAAACCTGAAACAGGGCATCATCCCGATCTACGAACCGGGCCTCAAAGAAATGATCCTGCGTAACCAGACAGAAGGACGCCTCTCGTTTACCATCGATATGGAAGAAGCGGTCAAGTCCTCGCTGGTCTGTTTCATCGCCGTCGGCACCCCACCGGGCGAAGACGGCTCCGCCGACCTTCAATACGTCCTTGGCGTTGCCCGTGATATCGGCCGTGCCATGAACGGCTTCAGGATTATCGTGGACAAGTCCACCGTCCCGGTCGGCACCGCCGACAAAGTGCGCGCCGCCGTACAGGAAGAACTGGCCATTCGCGGCGTGGATCTGGAATTTGACGTTGTCTCCAACCCTGAATTCCTCAAGGAAGGGGCCGCCATAGACGACTTCATGAGACCGGACCGGGTTGTCATCGGCTGTGACAACGTACGCACCGCCGAAATCATGAAGGAGCTGTACGACCCGTTCATGCGCAAGCAGAATCGCATGATCGTCATGGATATCCGTTCCGCTGAAATGACCAAATATGCCGCCAACGCCATGCTCGCCACCCGCATCTCGTTCATGAACCAGATTGCCGGACTGTGCGAGCGGATGGGCGCCGACGTCATGGCCGTCCGTGAAGGGATCGGTTCCGATTCCCGCATCGGCTACGACTTTCTCTTTCCCGGCCCCGGCTACGGCGGGTCCTGCTTCCCCAAAGACGTTAAAGCTCTCATCAAAACCGCTGAGGAATCAGACTATGATTTCCTGCTGCTCAAAGCGGTGGAAGAGGTCAACGAACACCAGAAAGAAGTTCTGGCCGACAAACTGATCCGGCTGCTCGGCTCCCCCGACGAAGAACAGCCGCTCACCGGACGCATTGTCGCCTGCTGGGGGCTCTCCTTCAAACCCCGCACCGATGACATGCGTGAAGCCCCGGCGCTTACGATTATCGAACGGCTGCTGTCAGCCGGAGCGACGGTGCGCGCCCACGACCCGGAAGCTCTCAAGGAAGCCCGGCATCATTTCGGCGACCGGATCGAATACAGCAACAACCAATATGATATCCTCGACGGCGCCGATGCCCTGGCGATCATCACCGACTGGAACGAATACCGTAATCCTGACTTTGATCGCATCAAGTCCGCTCTCAAATCGCCAACGGTTGTCGATGGCCGCAATCTCTACAAACCTGACCGTATGGCAACCGCCGGATTCAATTATGTCCCGCTCGGACGCTGCGGCGGCGGTGTCTCCGGCGGAGTGAAATAACATGCGTATACTGGTAACCGGCGGCGCCGGCTTTGTCGGATCACACCTGTGCGAGCGACTCCTTGGCGAAGGACATGATGTCATCTGCCTGGATAACTTCTTTACCGGCAGCAAGAGCAACATCATCCACCTTATGGACAGCCACCGTTTCGAGCTGGTCAGGCATGACATAACGGAACCGATCCTGCTTGAGGTGGACCGGATTTACAATCTTGCCTGCCCGGCATCTCCCGTCCATTACCAGTACAACCCGGTAAAGACGACTAAAACCAGTGTCATGGGCACCATCAACATGCTCGGGCTGGCCAAACGGGTCAAAGCCCGTATCCTCCAGGCTTCCACGTCCGAGGTTTATGGCGACCCGTCTGTACATCCACAAACCGAAGCCTACTGGGGTAATGTCAACCCGATCGGCATTCGCAGCTGCTATGACGAAGGGAAACGGGTTGCAGAAACCCTGATGATGGACTATCACCGGCAGAATGGTGTCGATATCCGTATCATCCGCATATTTAACACCTATGGGCCGCGCATGGCTGAAAACGATGGCCGGGTTGTATCAAACTTCATCCTGCAAGCGCTCCGCAATGAAGACATCACCGTCTATGGCGACGGCTCACAAACCCGCTCATTCTGTTATGTGTCCGACCTGGTTGAAGGTATGATTCGCATGATGGAGTGCGAAAATTTTATCGGGCCGGTCAACATCGGCAACCCGGTAGAAAATACAATCCTTGAGTTTGCTGAAAAAATCATTACAATAACGGGCTCAAAGTCCAAGATCATTTTCCAGCCGCTGCCGCAGGACGACCCGAAACAGCGCCAGCCGGATATTTCCCTTGCCGGTGAAAAGCTGGCGTGGGCACCGGCAGTACCACTGGATGCGGGGCTCAGAACGACCGCGGCATATTTTGAAGAGCGGGTCAGGAAAGGGTAAATGTTCAGTTATCCCTTGCAAAAAAGGATGTATATCATACCGGCTGCATGCCTGGCATTCATCCTCTTTTTCACCGTTTTTGGTGACAAGGGACTTTTGCGGATTTTTGAACTGAAACAGGATAAAACCAAAATTGAGGAGCGGCTGGCTGACAGTAAAACCGACAATGAAAAACTGAAACGGGAAATTGTCGCTCTCAAATCAGATCGCCGCTATCTGGAAAGCGTAGCCCGCAAAGACTTTGGTCTGGTGCGGAGCAACGAAGTTATCTATCAGTTTGCTCAGGAAAAAACATCAAAGCCTTAACCACATATCGACGTAACCAGAAAGAACAGCCAAACTAATGATGCGAAACCGAATAGCCCCCCTGCTTGAATCTGCACTGCTCAAGGCCCATGCGGCCCAGGAACTGACGACTACCCCACTGCCAGCCATAATCATCGGCCATCCCGCTAATCCGGAGCATGGTGACTTCTCCTGCAACATCGCCATGCAGCTGGCCAAAGGCGAGCGGAAAGCACCGCGCCAGGTCGCTGAGATTATCCTTAAACACCTCGGCAATGGCGATGGTCTGCTGGCAAAAAGTGATATTGCCGGTCCCGGCTTCATCAATCTGTTTGTCGCCGAAGCGGCATGGCAGCGCACCCTGCTGGAGATAGAATCACAGGGTATCACCTATGGTCACACGGTGAGCGGAGGTCGCAAGAAAGTTCAGGTTGAGTTTGTCAGCGCCAACCCGACCGGTCCCCTGCATATCGGCCATGGCCGTGGTGCCGCAATCGGAGACACGCTCTGCAGGGTCCTTGATGCTGCAGGCTGGGATGTCACGCGCGAATTTTACTACAACGACGCCGGCGTCCAGATCAGCAATCTCGCCCTGTCAGTGCAGCTGCGCTGCCTCGGCATTGAACCGGATGACCCGCGCTGGCCTGATGGTGGCTACCAGGGGGAATACATCAAGGACGTTGCACGCGCCTTTCTGGCGTGCGAGTCCGTAGCCGCCGCCGACAAACATACGGTTGCTAACGGCAATCCCGAGGACATTGATACCATCCGTGATTTTGCCGTAGCCTGGCTGCGTCGGGAGCAGGACCTGGACCTGGAAGCGTTTGACGTACGATTCGACGTGTACACCCTGGAATCGGCGTTGTACAGCGAAGGAAGAGTCGATGCGGTCGTCAGGAAACTGATTGAAAACGACCACGCCTATGAACAGGACAACGCCCTCTGGCTCCGTTCCACCTCATTCGGCGACGATAAAGATCGTGTCATGCGCAAAGCCGATGGCAGCTATACCTATTTTGTGCCGGACGTCGCGTATCATCAGGCCAAATGGGAGCGCGGCTTTACCCGCGTGATCAACGAACAGGGTTCCGACCACCACAGCACCGTCACCCGTGTCCGGGCCGGTCTTCAGGCGCTTGACATCGGCATTCCGCTGGGATGGCCCGAATACGTGCTGCACCAGATGGTAACAGTCATGCGGGGCGGCGAAGAGGTAAAGATTTCCAAACGCGCCGGCAGCTATGTGACGCTCCGTGACCTGATCGACGAAGTTGGCCGGGACGCTACCCGCTTCTTTTTCCTGATGCGCAAGCCGGATGCCCAGCTGGTATTCGACATAGATCTGGCCAAACAACAGACCAACGAAAATCCGGTCTATTATGTCCAATATGCCCACGCCCGCATCTGCAGTATCTTTGAAAATGCTGCCGAGAAAGGCTTTATCGCCCCGGAGAACCCCGCACTTGACGATATCGCCTGCCTCTCCACTCCTGAGGAGCTGCAGTTGATTAAGCTGCTGACAGCGCTACCCGACACGGTCGATGATTGTGCCGTGCATTTTGAACCGCACCGTCTGACCTATTACCTGGGTGAACTGGCCAGCTGTTTCCATGGCTTTTACAATAAAAATCGTGTCATCAGTGAAGATGTGAAATTAACATCAGCCCGACTCTACCTGTTGAAACGAACCGCCCAGACCCTGAAAAACGCCCTCACCATCCTGGGCATTTCGGCTCCGGAGCGGATGTAGCGGAGGTCACCATGCGTATTGACTACAGCGAACCAAAAAAATCATACAGTTCTCCACAGCCACTCCAGAGCCGCCCCAGAAAAGAACCTTCCGGTAGCCTGTTTGGCGTTGTTGCCATTACCGCAACCATTTCTCTCATCATCGGTTTTGGCGGCGGCTGGGCGGTATCCCAGCGATCCGCAAAGAAGGCGTTTAAAGCCGCAATGGAACAGCAAAGCCTGGAAAATTCGCCTCAGCCGACAAAAGCTGCTCCAGCACCGCAGCAACCGGCTGTTCCTGTTCCCAAACCTGCTGCACAACCACAGCAGGCAAGCGGCTCTGCACCGCAGTCTGCAGCCGGCACCGGAAGTCAGGGGCCAGCTGATCCGCCACTCAGTTTTTACAAAACACTCCCCAGCGGCCAGAAGAGCAATGTCATGGGAAGCGGCATAACCAACAAGGATGAGAAACCGGCCAAACAGCCGCTCCACGCTGCCATGCCAACTAACGTAATCAAGGCAACCCAGCCTGTCACTGATGACAACTCTCCGAATCAACCGCAAACAACCCAGACTGCACCGGTAAAACCGGGTACCCATCCGGATTCGGCGGGCCTTACCGTTCAAGTTGGTTCATACAGCCTCAGATCGGAAGCTGAAGTATTACGCGGAAAACTGGCCGCCAAAGGCTACAATGTTAATATTGTGGAATCTCATCTGGGCGATAAAGGTACCTGGTACCGGGTGCGGGTCGGCAAAAAACTGGATGCCGATGCTGCAAAAGAACTGGCGGGGAAAATTGGCAAAGGAGCAATTGCAGTTCCTGACAAAGACTGATTTTACTCGTTCATCAAAAATATAGCACCTTGATGATATTTTTTATTGACAACAACATGCAAGTTCTGCTACAAAGTTATTCCACTTGACGCGGGGTGGAGCAGTCTGGTAGCT
>Ga0118677_10005257_pt1 | contig 22775 bp, 21 predicted proteins | sample AliMusrvi5mmetaG_FD_86154 | JGI IMG/M metagenome (GOLD analysis project Ga0118677, IMG submission 86154)
GAATAACCCCTTTCTGGTAATTACCGATTCTCAGGGTTAGTGAGTCTCCCAACTGCAGGACATTGGTTTCCATCTTGTTATCAAAAGCAAACGGCAGGCGTACTTTCATAATATAATGCCCGTCACTGATTTTCGTGATGGTCGTATGTTCCTCATTATAGAAAATATCAAGCGGGTTTTTGCTGCCGTAGACCACTTCCCCCACCTTCTTCAGCATCTCAAGTCCAAGCACCTCACGCCGGAAAAGAGGTACCTTCGTAATCGGTATAGGGGCAAAAGAGTGTTCGATCTGCTCAATATAGTTGTGCTGGATACTCTTCCACTCATCCATATACTGACCGTCAATCTCATCGATGAAGACCCGGTTGATCACTACCTGGTCAACGGTGATGCCATAGAGGTTGAGGTAGGTGAGCGCCCGCATCGACTCCTTGATAACCATTTTTTCTGGGTTCATGACAAGCCTCACTGTTGTTTTTGTCCCATCCGACAGGAGAGAGATAATGCCCTCAACAGAAGAGAAAAGGTGCTCGATTTGATCATAGACCTCGGTTTCGGGGACAAGTTCCTGGAGACGACCTATCTTTTTTGACAAGGGCCTGATGACAGGTTTTACCACATATTTTTCCAGAGTTCTTATCATCTTCAGCATCCATCCGAACGTTTCGGGCAGGGAAAGAAGTCGGAGAGTTTCACCAGTCGGGGCGCAATCAACCACAAGAAGGTCGTACTCCTTCGATTCGTTATATCGTTTTATATAGGAGAGGGAAAAAAGCTCCTCCATACCAGGCAGGACTCCCATTTCCTCGACATAGATGCCCTTTATTCCCTGTACCTCCATAAGGTGAGCAAAGTGCGCCCTGACAACCTCCCAGTTCAGGGTGAGATCGCCATAGACGCTTACTTCCTGTCCGAAAAGGTTTTCGGTGATCTTCACAGGAGATGGACCAAGCTCAAGGTCAAAGGAATCCCCGAGGCTGTGAGCCGGATCAGTAGAGATCACAAGCGTTTTATAACCCATTGATGCTGCTTTGACCGCAGTTGCAGCAGCTATGGAGGTTTTACCTACCCCTCCTTTTCCGGTGAAGATAATGGTTCTCATGAAGATAAAACCTCAATTGCAGTTGGAATTTAAAATCCTGAAAACATATAACGTATTCAATATGCTGAAAATTCATTACTCACTTCTTTTACTGTAACCCCAGGGATAAAAATTCCTGTTTTCTTCATTCACTGCGTCATGGTAATGCATTATTTTATAGATCAAGCTCTTTGAAAAAGTTCCAAAAATACAGTATTTTCCTGCAGTTCCTGGTAATCTGTGTAAAGTCTCCAAAACAATTATCGATGATAAAAAAACTTTCAGCCATAATTGCGGTACTCTTGTGGTCACTTCCTGTTTTTGCAGCACACCCGTTGATGACTGATGATACTGGAACTCAGGGAAAGGGAAAATTTCAATTAGAGTATAACGGAGAATATTCAAGAGATGTTGAAAGGGGAGCCAGCATTGTTGAAAAGGAAACAGGAGGAACAGTCACAGCTGCACTGACCTATGGCATTGTAGATAACCTCGATATAATTATTGGTTTCCCATGGGAATGGAGCTCTCTCAGTGAGAATGGGGCTGTTATTTCCGATGAAAAAGGTATGGGCGATACATCGGTCGAAGTTAAATGGAGGTTTTATGAATGTAAACCACAGGAGTTGAGTTTAGCATTGAAGCCGAGAATGACAATCCCGACTGGTGATGCGCAAAAAGGTTTAGGAAATGGCAACATCTCTGGGGGAGTGCTGCTGATTGCTACCAAGGAGTGGGAACACAGGGCACTGCACGGAAATATTGGTTACACCCACAACTCTTATGCTATGGAACAGGATAATGCCATATTGAAACAAGATATCTGGCATGCTTCACTTGCTGCAGAAGTTAATATCACAGAAAAAATCCGCACAGTTGCTGACATCAGCCTTGACAGTAATAACGAGAAGAAGCCGGATCCCAATCGTGTTTTTCTGCTTGGTGGCATAATCTACCGTGTAACGGATAACTTCGATCTCGATTTCGGAGTAAAAAAAGGGTTGAACCATGCAGAGACCGATAAGACCATTCTCGCAGGTCTCACCGCCCGATTTTGAAACTGAAGCACACTAACGGCACTATTCTCAATGTTTCAATGGCAGTGAAAACGTAAACAACGAGCCTCCATCAGGCAAACTTTCCGCCGAAATGCTTCCCTGATGTTTATTGACAACAATATCGTAAGTAATACTTAATCCAAGCCCCGTTCCCTTCCCTAATTCCTTTGTTGTAAAGAACGGTTCAAATACACGCATCCTTACCTCTTCAGGGATTCCGGGACCGTCATCAGCAATGGAACAGAAGATGTTTTCTTCGTTTGCCCATGTTTTAATCTCGATAGTGCCAGGCGATCTTCTCTTTTGCGACTTTATGGCATGGGCGCTGTTGATGATCAGGTTGAGTAAGACCTGATTAATCATCGACGGATCACACATGACAGGCGGTAATTCTTCAAGATGCAAGGCAACTGTGGCGACATCGCGGCATGCGGTCTTTGCAATGACCAGCGATTCACTGATTGCTTTATTGATATCAAAAAGCATTAAGCCGCCCTTCTCATTCTTGAAGGAGTAGTTTCGCATGCTTCGGGTGATCGCGGTTATGCGTTCCACTCCATGTTTTGTCATTTCAAGAGTTTTGGGAAAGTTCATGAGCAGATAATCAATATCAAGTTTCCGCTCTTTTTCACGCAGGAGCATAACCTCTTCGGCAACATCCGGTATGGTATCTACTGTTTCAATGATCCTGCGGTATTGAGTGATGAGCTCCTGAAGATCGTTGAAATCGCTCTCCTGGTTATGTTCATTGATTAATATGTAATTCAGAGGATTGTTAATCTCATGGGCGATTCCAGCTGCCAGCTGCCCGATCATCTCCATTTTAGCGGCATGCTGAAGCTGGGCTGCAAGCTTATTCTTTTCTTCCTCGGCAATTTTTTTGGCAACAACATCCCAGACCTGATCTGCAATTACTTCTAACCACGCAATATCCTTTTCACCATAATCAGTCAGTTTGTTGCCGACTCCCACAATTGCCACTATTTTTCCATCACGGCTAACCGGGATAACCAGTTCGCGTTTTATTTCTGCATGACCTTCCGGTAACCCATGGCGATTTTCGAGTGAGGGATAATCATTATGGATAACTGCTTTTTTCTCACGTATCGCGTCTGCCCATACACCGGCCTTGTTCAGCGGATAGTGTTCTCCCTTTCCTTCCGCCTTGCACATGTTCTGCAGGGTATTGGTTGAGACTGTCTGGAGCAGGAGGTTGTTTTGATCTTCATCGACAAAAAAGGCAAACCCGATTGAGCTCTCCGTTAAAGCTTCCGCTTCATCAAGCGTGGTCATCAGCAGTTCCTCTATAGAATGAGTATCTGCCATCTGAAGTATGCGCAGCCGGAATGCATTGACCTGTTCAAACCGCTTTCGATCGGTAACGTCATTAATTATGGTATTGAGCAAATCTTTCCTGCCATCATTAATTTTTGTACTGAACACCTCGACATCACGGATCGAGCCGTCTTTTATGATATGTCGGAACGAAAACTTCGCATTTCCTGTTGATCTGACTTTTTCCAGATTGCTTTTTATGATGTCTGATGGCGTAAGGGAGTTGATTTGCGCAATGTTCATCTGCCTGAGTTCAGCAATTGACCATCCATAAAAGTCTGCTGCCGACTGATTGGCGTCAACAATATTGCCTGTGTCCGGATCAAGCAGAATCTTGATGGCGGCATTGCGTTCAAACAGGTTTCTGAACCGCTCCTCGCTTTTTTTCAGCGCATCACGGCTTCGCAGCATTTTAATTCCATAGGATAGATTGTCGGCGAGCGAAGTAAGCTGTTTGATCTCAACAGCATTAAAGGTATTTGGTACTTCTGAATATATTGTCAATGCTCCGGGCATGGTATTATCAATAGCCAACGGTAAACCGAGAACAGCAGCATACCCATGCTTTATTGCCTCGGTACGCCATATTTCAAACTTCGGATCAGTTAAAATATTATTTGCTGCAATAGGATGACCAGTGCGAATCGCCGTTCCGGCAGGACCCTGTCCATACCTGTCATCTGCCCAGGATATTGTAATTGACTTTAAATAATCACCGGTATTACCTGCATAGGCGGCAGGATGCAAACTTTTTGCCTCATCATGCACAGGATATCCAACCCAGGCCATCCTGTAACCGCCGGTTTCAACAATAATACTGCAGATTTTTTGCAGCAGTTCCCGTTCATCTTGAGTTCGAATCAACGCCTGATTGCAATTGTCCGTAACCATAAGTATGCGGGTCAGTCTGTGGAGTTCAGCTTCTGCCTCCTTTTGTTCAGTGATGTCATGAGTAATGACGTGAATAACGGGTTTCCCATCCAACTCTATTTTATTGCGGTAAATCTCTACATCCCGAACAGACCCGTCTGCTCTTCGGTGGCGACCAATGAATTTATTGTGTTGACCGGTTTTTACGGTTTTCAGGCTTTGTATAATCTCGTCCTGTGAGAGCGTATTGATATCTCTTGTATACATCTGCTTAAGTTCTTCAGCGGACCAGCCATACCACTCTACAGCCTTTTGATTGACGTCGAGCACTTTTCCGGTGTCAGGATCAAGAAGAGCCTGTATGGCAGAATGGCTGTTGAAAAGTGTTTTGAACCGCTCCTCGCTTTTGAGCAATGCCTCTCCCACAAGTTTTTGTATGGTTGGAAGGGTCGATTCACCTTGTTTTCCGGTGATTTCAGCGCGTGCTATCTTATCAAACGACATAGAGATGGCGCAATATGTTGAAGAATATAACCAGCAATTTTACTGTTTTGATAGAGGTACTGTTCGACTCGGTATTACCTGAATGTCGGTTTCGAGTGACAATGCCTTTGTTGAATGTACGAATATCTTATTTAAAGTGCAGATGGGCAAAAGCTGAGTTGGAAAGAGAACCTTCATGTTTCCCGTGTGAGCAGCTTGTTTATATCACCCATTGATTCTTCATGAGAATTGCGGAGAGATAAAAAAAACTCCAGCCTGATGTGCTGAATTTTTTTTTATCCATACTCGTATAAAAAAAATACAATCATATCTTTACATTCTGAAATACTTCCAAACAGATATTTTACTTGATTTATACAACACTGCTGGTGGATTCCAGAAAAAAAGATTTTAAAACTTTGTAACCTTTTCTGAGGCAACTGATCAGCATATCTCCTAAAATGAAAACAATAGCAAATCGCGCAATATCAATAATAAAATTTGCAATATTTTTCTTTTCAGGAATTTTTCCTGCACATATTGCATGCGCAAATAATTTGTCCGTACCGATTGGTACTTCATCAATTTCAGCTGATTCGGAAGTTACTATTCAGCTTGTCAAGCGCTACCAGCATTATAATGCTCATCCCAAAGACCCGGCGGATTATTATGACCAGTCAATAAATTCTCCTAAATCCGTTCATATTCTTGATACAAAGAAAAAATTTTATGTTAATTCTCTTGAAGGTTCCACGACATCGGTATATAGCCTGGAAAACTTCAAACTCATGAAAGTGATTACGCATGATTTTAATGCAGCAAATCAGAATTTATTTGCACAGCATTCAAATTTGAATTTTTCATTTAAAACAAAAACCAATCAATTAAATTACTTTACGGGTAAACCTGTTGAAAGTTGTTTTTCGCATAATGGGAAATATTTGTGGATTCCCTATTACCGCAGATCTTACGATCACAATGCAGTCGATCCATCAGCGGTTTGCATCATTGATACCGATACTGACTCTATTGTTCGTGTTATGACCATAGCGTCATTGCCGAAAATGATTGCCTGCTCACCCGATAATAACACAATTGCAGTAACGCATTGGGGAGATAATACCGTTACTCTCATTGATATTTCATCTGGTAAACCGGAAAAATTTACCTATCTGGATAATATTGTCATAGACCATCGATTATCGCTGAATTATGCTGCCAATGCGAAAATTGATCGAGATCATAACTGTGGAAATTGTTTACGCGGAACGGTATTTACTCCTGACAGCAAATATATATTTGTTGGTAAAATGGGAGGAAACGGCATTGCCGTATTGGATGTTGTCAATAGAAAATATTTAGGTACCGTAACAGGTATGAAAACAAACATGCGACATCTTGTGATTAAAAATTCGGAATTGTATATCAGTATTAATAAAACCGGATTTGTTCAGAAAACAGCGCTTAAAGACTTTATTGATCATTTTTCCGCTAAATCAAAAGAGGAGCCTTACACAAAGTGGGAAAGTGCTTATGTCGGTTTGGGTGCAAGAACCATAACTTTAGACAGAACTGGTAAATACCTCATTGCTGCCGTTAATAACGAAAGTAAGGTTGTGGTGGTTCGTACTTCAGATATGAAAGTGATTGCTGAATGCTGCGCCGATAGTTATCCTGTAGGGATGGATATCAGCGCTGACGGGCAATGGCTTATTGTAACAGCACAAGGCAAAGGTGGTGGAAAAGGCGGCGGTAACAGTGTTATGGTTTATAAAGTTAATTATAAGAAATGAGAAGGATAGAAAAGCATGCACATACCGGATGGCTATTTAAGCCCTGCGACTTGCGGGGTCTTTGGTGCAGTAATGATCCCGATATGGACGGTCGCATCAAAAGCGGTCAAAAAAACATTGAGCGTTAAACAGGTTCCCTATCTGGCGATCGGCGCGGCGTTCAGTTTTGTGATCATGATGTTCAATGTACCCATTCCCGGAGGATCTACGGGTCATGCTGTAGGAGGAGTGCTTGTTGCTGTTCTTATAGGACCTTGGGCCGCCTGTATCGCCGTTACCGTTGCTTTGGTCATTCAGGCGCTGTTATTTGGTGATGGCGGAATTACTGCCATTGGTGCGAATTGTTTTAACATGGCGTTTGTACTCCCTTTTGTAGGGTATTATGTTTACAGATTGATCCGCTCGGACAGCCCTGCTGGTTCAAACAGACGTGTCATTGCTGCCGGTGCCGGTGCATACGTTGGTATTTGTGTGGCCGCTCTCTGTACCGGCGTCGAATTTGGTCTTCAACCCCTGCTCTATCATACGGCAAATGGTCAGGCATTGTACTGTCCTTACAGCCTGAATGTTGCTGTTCCTGCAATGCTTGTGAGTCATCTTCTGGTTTTTGGCTGGGTTGAAGTTATTGTGACTGCATTGGTCGTCAAATATTTAGAAAAGCAGGGTTCTGTTTTTTTTGAAGGAGGCAGATTTTGATGCTGACCAGAAAATTATGGATAGGCATAGGTGCATTAATTGTACTCTCGCCTTTGGGTGTTATCTTACCGGATCATTTCAAGGCAGAATCCGCTTGGGGAGAGTGGGGGTTGGATGAGATTCAGAAAATGACGGGCTATGTTCCGCAGGGCTTTCAGAGGCTTTCTGAACTTTGGAAAGCTCCATTGCCTGATTATGCGTTTCAGGGATGGGTGGGCAAAGATCTGTTTCACCTGAGTTTTGCGTATATAATTTCTGCTTTTGTCGGCATTGCAATTATAGCGGGAGTGGCATTATTACTAGGAAAAGTGCTGGCGAAAGAGCATGAGTAACCCTGTACACAAGAAGAGTGATTTTATTGAGCGTTCCATCTTGAGCGCTCTTGCTTTTTTAAAAGATGCTACTCTTTCCGAAGAGTATGCCAATCGTAAAGGTTTATTGCAGTCGTTGGATCCTCGACTTAAAACCATCTCCTTTTTTGCATTTCTTGTTACGGCGGTCTCTTTGAAGAATGTTGTTTTGATTGGCACTCTCTATGGATTATGTTTGCTGCTTGCCTTTTTGTCCAGTATTCCGGTCAGGCACTTCCTGGTCAGGACATTGCTGTTCATCCCTTTGTTTTCGCTCTGCATTGTACTTCCGACCTTGTTCAGCATCGTTACACCAGGTGAGCCGGTTTGGTCTTTCAATATCTTAGGTATTAGTGCTGTCATAACGCGTCCCGGTTTTGATGGAGCACTCTTATTTGTGGTGAGAATTGCAACCTCGGTATCGCTGGTTGTTTTATTGTCTTTGACGACTCGTCACTCAGAATTATTGAAAGTTTTGCGGGTATTTGGTGTTCCGCCGATTTTTGTTTTAACCGTATCAATGTCTTACCGATACCTTTATCTCTTTGCAACAATGGTCGAAAATATTTTTACCGCGGTTAAAAGTCGTGTCGGAGTGGTGTCGCATCAGCGACATGGGCAGAACATTGTGGCCTGGAATATTGCCAATACATGGAACAGAACAACACAAATGAGTGAAGAGGTTTATATGGCGATGCTATCAAGAGGGTACACTGGCGAACCTCGACTCCTGTCTGCATTTCAGGCAACGCCGAAAGACTGGGTTTGGCTGTTGGGTGCCGTGATCATCTGTGCGAGCTTATTTTATAGAGGATATACCCCGTGAGTGACATTATTTTTGACTTGAAGAATGTGCAATTCTCGTACTTGGGCAAATTCCCTGCGCTGTGCGGTGTTGATATGACCATCCGATCGGGTGAAAAGATTGCGGTCATTGGTGCAAATGGAACAGGGAAGTCAACGTTATTGCAACTTCTGGATGGACTTATTTTCCCTCAGCACGGTCACGTGACCGCTTTCGGGGAGAATTTGCTCGAAAATTCGCATGTTGATGAAAAAACTGCACATCGTTTTAGAAAAAGGGTTGGTCTTGTTTTCCAGAATGCTGATATCCAGTTATTTTGCCCGTCAGTGAGAGAGGATATTGCCTTCGGGCCGCTGCAGCTGGGTGTTGCAGAAGAAGAAGTTGACAGGCGTATCCAGGAAGTCGCTCAGGTTTTAGATATTCAGCACCTGTTGGAAAGGGTTCCCCATCAATTAAGTATCGGAGAAAAACGGCGGGTTGCAATCGCATCAGTTCTTGCCATTGATCCTGATGTCTACTTATTCGATGAACCGACTGCAGGGCTCGATCCTTTAACCGTCCGGCACATTATCGATTTTATCATCCATGCCAACCAGCGGGGGAAAACCATTATTACCGCTACTCACGATCTGCATATTATCGGGGAGATAGCCGATACGGTCTATGTATTTGACCGGAACAAAAGAATTGTCAGAGGCGGCGCTACAGAAACTGTTTTGAATGACCGATCACTTCTTGAGGCAAATAACCTTATACATATTCACCAGCATCACCATAATGGAAGAGAGCATGTTCATCAGCATCTGCCGCTGGAGCCGCATGACTGAATGATCGGCAAAAAACGGTTGGTCGCAGAGTTCTTTTCTTATGCTGCTTCTTTTTTGGTCGGTTTTATTCCCTTACCGATAAATTTATTGAGAAGAATGACAATAGTGACGCCTCCTAAAAAAAAGATTACAGGCGCAAACAGAGTTGTGTAACTTGCTATTCCTTCCATGATTTGATAAAATAGTGGTAATATTGTATATATCTTCCTGATGTATGCCAAGTTACTTTTTTTTGTGTGCATTGCATTATTCATTCATGATCTATTGTTCCGAAAATAAACGGATCGTGTTGTTTAATACTTCTTTTAAGTAAGTCGCTGGCAGCTGTTGAATCTACTGTAGAGAAGACTTTTTTTTACTTAACTGACATTAAGTATGGCACTTCCGGAATCAACAATACTCGCCTCCAGACTTGACTGGCTGGGGTCTGATGAACCCTCTTTTTTTGAAAGAAGTCATTCTGAACAGGAAATACCAAAGGTTCCGCATCACATCCCTGAAGTGATCGGGACAGGACACTATCAGGCAATGCATTTGCCATTGAATCAGGTTATACGGAAGGGCGTTTTTACCTTTTCTCCTGAAGCCTCAGGGCAACTCTACCCGCTCGCAAAAATCACAGAGCGTTTTACGGAGCCGGTGCTGTGCATTCAGTCAGTGCACAAAGGGCGGGTAGTTGTGACAGATCATTCCTCCGGGCGGGACTTTATGGTGAGCAATAACGCTTCGCTCTTTATGCATGCTGATTTTCGTCACAACAGTGCCAGCCTCGATACCAGTGAAGATATCAATCTGGTCATTTTGATTATTGGCAGATCTGTACTCAATAACCTGATTGGGGAAGAGCAGGCGCACCTGCTTTTGAATGGTCTGGATGTCGGCATGGCACCTGAATCAACAATGAACAAAGTTCCTCTCCATATTGATACTCTCATTCATTCCTGCTTTCTCGATCATCTGACTGGAAGTATCGCCAGGCTGCATGCACAGGCTAAAGTACTTGAGTATATCTGCGGTCTTCATAAATATTTTGCCTCGTCTATAGAAAACGAAGCCTCGAAACCTGATATAAAGAAGCTGATTCATCAGATACACCACGATCTTATGATGCAGGAGGGGAAGTTGCCGGTGATAACCGATCTTGCCAGACAGTATGGTTTATCTCCAAGGATGCTGAACAAGGAGTTCATGAGCCGGTACGGCAAGTCTCTTTACAGCTATATTTCCGAAGTACGTCTCAATGAGGCTCACACTGTGCTGAAAAAGACTGATATACCGATGAAGACCATTGCGAAAAATCTTGGTTATTCACATGTCAATCATTTCATCACCGCTTTTGGAAAACAATTTGGCTATACACCTGGAAGCTTGAGAAAAAAGCTCTCAAGTTCTGATTCGCTTCGCTGATTCGACAAAAAGCAAAGGAGGAAACAACTATGTTCGAAGTAGAAATGCTGATAAGATCAGTTGCTGAATGGAATGAAGCACGTAGAGCTCGTCCGGAGATTCTGGTAGACCTGCACGATGAAGACTTGCAGGATGAAGATCTCTCTGGAGCAGACCTCAGTGATGCTAACCTCAGCGGTGCAAATCTTATTAATACAAGTCTCAATGGCGCCAACCTCAGTGATGCCGATCTCAGTGGTGCTGACCTCAGTGAATGCGACCTCAGCGGCGCAACACTGTTCAGTACAGACCTGCACAATGCAATCCTCAGTGGCGCGTACCTCAACGGAGCTGATTTGAGCGGCTCTAATCTCAAAGATGCAGACCTCAGTGATGCCAGCATCAATGGAGCTGATCTCAGCGATACTGACCTCAGCGGTGCAAACCTTCAGGATGCCAGTATCTTGGGAACATACTTTTTAGATGCCATGCTCCCTCATGCAAATTTCTGTGGAGCAGATCTCAGCGGCAGTGATTTCAATGGAGCCGACCTCACCGGAGCAGACTTTAGAGATGCATGCCTCAATGGAACTGAGTTTAGTGGCGCTGACATCAAAGAAACAAAAGGTTTGTCCGCCATCTCTTGACCAGAGGTCAACCAAACGACTGGATCTTTGCCGCTGCATATGCCTGCAATGCTTTGCGGGCAGCCTTCTTGTGCTCGATCAACTTGACCCTCCTCCTGCATTTCCTGAAAAAATATGGAAAGCGAAGTGAACAAACCTCTCTTGTGAATTTTTTTTGTTTATTAATGGCCGAAGCTTTTTGGTTGTTTTGAAGCAAATTTTCAATAACGTGCATGATTAATGTTATTTATGTGACTGGTGGGGCGCGGAGTGGAAAAAGTTCGTTTGCATTGCGGTTGGCATCCCGCTATGAGAAAAAGGTTTTTTTGGCCACTGCCGAACCGTTTGATGATGAAATGAAAAGCCGAATCGGCAAGCACAGGGAGGAGCGGGGAGATCAGTTCATAACGATTGAGGAGCCACTCTATCCTGAGCAGGCTCTCCGGATTCTTCCCTCAGGGAGTGAGGTTGTGCTGCTCGACTGCCTGACGGTCTGGGCAGGCAATCTTATGCACCGTTTTGATGATGAAGGTCTGATTCATAACAGAATTGATTGTTTTATTAACGTTCTGGATCATCCTCCTTGCGATATTATCCTGGTCTCCAATGAGGTTGGAATGGGTATAGTGCCTGAAAATGCCATGGCCCGAAGGTTTCGTGATATAGCGGGTATCGTTAATCAGAAAGTTGCTTCAAGAGCAACGGAGGCCTATCTTCTTTGCAGTGGTCTTCCGGTCAGGTTGAAGTAGCACCGTTAGAATGTAGTAGAGCGTAGTAATCGATAACTTATTATTCGTGATTGTATTATGCAGAAAGAGTTGCAGCAGCTTTTGAATCGCATTGAACCTGTTGACCGGTCGCTCAGTGCGGTTGCTCAGGCACATCTTGACGATCTTACCAAACCGCAGGGGAGTCTCGGCCGGTTGGAAGAAATTGCATTAAAATATGTTCTGGCGACTGGTTCGCTGACCCCTGTGCTCACTAAAAAGAAAATCTGCTGTTTTGCAGGTGACCATGGGGTTGCTGTAGAAGGTGTCTCGGCTTATCCGGCAGAGGTTACACCCCAGATGGTTTATAATATGCTCAATGGGGGTGCCGCAATTAACGTCTTGACTCGTCATGCCGGTGTAGATCTTGATGTTGTGGATATGGGGGTCAACCATGACTTTCCAGATCTTCCCGGACTTGTTAAAAGAAAGGTGAAACCCGGAAGTGCCAATATAGCTACTGGTCCTGCCATGAGCGAAGAGGATGCATTGCAGGCCGTATTGATCGGTGCCGAGCTTGCTGTCGAGGCTTATAAGGCAGGCTTCCATATTCTTGGAACGGGAGAGATGGGCATAGCCAATACCACTCCTGCCACAGCACTCTATTCGGTTCTGCTTGATGTCCCGGTTGAAAGCATCACAGGTAGGGGTACCGGTATTGATGATGGACGTCTGAAGCATAAAATAGGAATCATCAAACAGGCTATCGAGGTTAATGCATCCCGTTCTGACACACCTTTTGGTGCACTTGCAGCGCTCGGTGGTTATGAAATTGCTGCAATAACCGGCTTTGTGCTTGGCGCTGCGTCCTGCAGAGTACCCGTTGTGGTCGATGGCTTTATCTCCTCCTCAGGAGCTGTCGTGGCTCTCAAGCTCTGTCCGGCAGTTGAAGACTATCTGTTTTTCAGCCATCTTTCCAATGAACAGGGCCACAGGGTGGTCATGCAGAAGCTTGGCGCGAGGCCGATTCTTGATCTTGATCTTCGTCTTGGTGAGGGAACCGGAGCCGCACTCTCCATGCAGCTTATTGAGGGCGCCTTGAAGATTTATAATGAAATGGCAACCTTCAGCGGGGCCAGGGTCAGTGAAAAAAGTGAAGAGTAATCGATGCTGAGCGGGTTGGTCACAGCCTTGAGAACGTTAACGGTATTTCCAGTGCCGGGTAAGGATACTGAAACTTTCAGCAGCTCTCTTTTCTGGTTTCCTGTGGTAGGCTTGCTGCTTGGACTTATTCAGACTGCGATCGGCTATGCAGGTTATGCTGCAGGATGGAATGAACTGGCGGCAGCGCTTGTCGTGCTTGGCGGGATTATTTTGACCAGGGGAATGCATGTCGACGGTCTGGCTGATCTGGCTGACGGCTTCTGGGGCGGAAAGACGCCCGAAGCTGCACTCAGGATCATGAAAGATCCAAATGTCGGCTCGTTCGGTGCCATAGCTCTCTCAGGAATGCTGCTGTTAAAATGGATCGCGGTCGTAAAACTGGTTGCCTTGGGAGCTTTCGGTTTTATTGCCGCCGGTGTGCTGCTTGCCCGCTGGGTGCAGGTTCTTCTCGCTTCATCACTGCCGTATGCCCGAAGCGAGGGTGGTACAGCCCGCTCTTTTGTGAATGGAGCGGGATGGCTTCATACTCTTGTTACCTCAGCAGTGACGTTTTTCTTTCTTTTACCCCTTCTCCACTTTGAACTCTATCCCTTCGCTGTCGCAGTTATTGCAGCGCTTGGCGCAGGGTTGATTATCGGGATATTGAGTTATAGAAAAATCGGGGGCGTGACCGGTGATGTGCTCGGAGCGGTCAGCGAGTTGACTGAACTCTTCGTATGGATAGCCGGTGCGCTTTACGGAATGCAATCTCCGCTCGAAACCATCATTGGCGGGTAGTCCACCAGTCATCCCCGTAATTGTAGAAAAGCTCTTCCCCTTTCCGGATATTGCGCAGAGCATAGAGTATCATTTCCGGACCGAGAGATGTATCTTCGCGATAATAGGCGACATTCGGTGTCGAAGAGTGGTTAAAGAGCATGCCGTATCCCATGACCACCAGCCGGGCGGTTTCATAATTGCCGTAAAAAACATAATTAACCAGCTCACCGCCTATATCGCGATCACTGACCTCAATTGCAGGACAGCACTCGATTATGGCTCCGTCTTTGATGTTTTCCGTTGCAAAGGCACCTCTTCCGCTGACTGTTGAAGCACTGATGGCGATTGCTCCTCTTCTGATGGCCGGACGCTTGTTTTTGAGTAGGAAGCCGATGGCAACACCGACCGCTATGCCCGAGACAAGAACTAAAGAAAGGATGACGGGAAGGTTGGGCTCCATAAGTTTTTTCTATTGCTCAGATGCTCTCGATGCTGCGACAGAAAATGTAACATTTTCTCTGATTTTAGTGACAAGTGCAGAGGGATTGTCTCTTGGTTTTTCGGGAATGATGAATATGACTTTTTAGTTATATAACTTAAGGAGTTACAATTTTTTATCGTGAGGTTTTTGATTCTGGATAGTTTGATTGAAAGACGTAACAGGAGGAGGTTTATGCATGCAGGGCAATCCTTCAGGTAAAGGTCATGCTCAAACAGTTTTGAGAATCAGTGACCTTACGAAATCCTACATGATGGGCGAGGTGAGGGTTGAAGCACTGAAACATGTATCCCTTGATTTTTATTCGGGAGAACTTGCTGTTCTTCTGGGAGCATCCGGTAGTGGAAAGTCAACGCTTCTCAATATTATCGGGGGTCTTGATACTCCTTCATCAGGCAGCCTCTTTTTTCACGAACGCGAAATTACTGCCGCAACGGAAGCTGAGCTTACGGCCTACCGCCGTCGATCAATCGGTTTTGTTTTCCAGTTTTACAATTTGATATCAAGTCTTTCAGCGCTCGAAAATGTTCAGCTTGTTACCGAGATTGCTGAACATCCTATGCCACCTGAAGAAGCGCTCAAACTGGTCGGGCTTGCACATCGGCTCAACCATTTTCCAGCACAGCTTTCCGGAGGGGAGCAACAACGGGTGGCAATTGCCCGGGCTGTTGCCAAGCGGCCAGAACTGCTCTTGTGTGATGAGCCTACCGGGGCACTTGATTTTCAGACGGGTAAACTTGTGCTTGATGTGATCGAGAAGGTCAATCGAGAACTCGGCACGACAACGCTTATCATTACCCACAATGCCTCTATTGCCGGTATGGCTGACAGGGTTGTTCGTCTCAGCAGTGGAGAAATCTCTGAGGATAGGAGAAATCTGACACGGCTTTCACCTTCAGAACTGGTCTGGTAGGTCGGGCAATGAAACCTCTTCAGAGAAAACTGCTGCGCGAGTTGCTGCGCCTCAAGGGTCAGATGCTTGCCGTAGCAGCTGTTGTTGCCTGTGGTATATCAGTGTTCGTTTCCATGAGCAGTGTTCAATATTCACTGGAAGCTTCGCGTGCACGCTATTACAGCAGGTATCGGTTTGCAGATGTTTTTATGCAGGTTAAGCGTGCACCGGAATTTTACCTTGAAACCGTTCGCCGCATTGCGGGGGTGGCTTCGGTGAATTCCCGCATAGTGGCTGATGTGACTCTCGATGTACCGGGACTTGACGAACCGGCCACGGGAAGGCTTGTATCAATACCCGATTACAGAACGCCGGTGTTGAACGATCTTTTTATCAAGAGCGGTCGTTATATCGATCCAGGCAAACCTGAAGAAGTCATCGTCAGTAAACCGTTTCTTGAAGCCAACAGACTTGCCCCTGGCGACCATCTCACTGCCGTGATCAATGGGAGAAAGAAAGAGTTGCTCATTGTCGGTATGGGTCTCTCACCGGAATATATCTATGAAGTTCAGCCCGGTGCTTTTTTCCCCGATAAGCGCCGGTTTGGTGTGATCTGGATGAGTCGCAGGGCGCTTGAGTCGGCGTTTGATATGAGCGGAGCCTTCAACGATCTCTCCTTGACCCTTGCTCATGGCGTATCGGAAAAGGATGTTATCATGCAGCTCGATAACCTTTTCAATCGTTATGGATCACTTGGAGCCTACGGTCGGAGTGAGCAGCTTTCTGACCGTTTTATTACTGATGAAATCAAGCAGGTAGGCATTCAGATTACCTTTCTGCCCGGAGTCTTTCTTGCAGTGGCGGTTTTTTTGCTCAATATTGTTCTTCGTCGTCTTGTCGCAACCCAGCGCGACCAGATTGCCGTTCTCAAGGCGATGGGCTATTCCAATGAAGATGTCGGGATTCACTATCTTGGTTTTGCCATGATTCCTACGGCAGTCGGAGCGGTTGTCGGTACAGCGCTTGGAGCTTGGCTTGGGCGAGGTCTGATGAATATCTATGCCGATTTCTATAACTTTGCTGAGCTTGTGTACACGTTTCGTTTTGAAAATGTAGCACTCGCGGTTCTGTTAAGTTTTACCGCAGCGCTTGTCGGAGCACTTGGTGCAGTACGCAAAGCGGTTGCACTTCCACCCGCTGAAGCAATGCGTCCGGATTCACCCGTTATATATAAACCAGGTGTTCTTGATCGTGCATCGTTGCGCAGAAAAATACCGGTATCAATAAAGATTATTGTCCGTAACCTTGAACGTCGTCCATGGAAAGCCTCCATTACAGTGCTTATGATCTCTCTTGCCGTTGCCATTCTTATCGCTGGCCGCTATACCTATGATTCGGTTGATCGTATGGTTCAGGTTGAGTTTGCAGAGAAACATCGTGAGGACGTGACCCTTATTTTCAACAATCCCAAGCCTCCGTCAGTGGCCTATACCATAGCCTCTCTTAAAGGGGTACTTGAACATGAGTATTATCGTGAAGAACCGGTAAGAATGCGCTTTAGCCATCGTTTTCGCCGGATCTCCATTAAAGGGATGCAGTCAGCAGAGGGCCTGCAGCGTCTGGTGGATAAAAATGGGCGTCAGTTCGCCCTTCCTCCTGACGGGATTGTTCTTACCTCCGCTCTTGCGGACATTCTTGGAGTTCGTCCGGGCGACAGACTGCAGTTGGAGTTTCTTCAGGGCAGGCAGCTTCATCGCGAAGTGCTTGTTGGTGCTGTCATTGAAGAAATTCTCGGACTTTCAGCCTATATGAATCTTGACCAGCTGAACCGTCTTGCAGGGGATGGAGGAGTGCTGAATGCGGCTTATTTACGTATTGATCAATCAAAAGCAGGGGCACTTTACACAACATTCAAAAAAATGCCCGGAGTGGCAGGGATTATGATGCTTAAGGCTCTTAAAGAGAGTTTTGAAGAGTTGATAGCTAAAAGCATGACCACCTCAACACTTATTCTGACCTCTTTTGCCTGTGTTCTGGCTTTTGCTGTGGTCTATAACGGGGCTCGGATTTCGCTTTCTGAGCGGGCCCGTGAACTCTCAAGCCTCAGGGTACTTGGAATGTCGAAAGGTGAAATTTCCTTTATTCTGCTTGGCGAACAGGCCCTGCTGACCCTGTGTGCCATACCGGTCGGATTTACAATCGGTATTGCCCTTTCCGCTCTGCTTGCGCATGCGCTCAGCTCAGAACTTTATCGCATGCCGCTTGTTTTCAGTGCCTATAACTTTCTCTTTGCCTTTACGGTTATTGTTATTGTATCGCTTGTGTCCGGCCTTGCTGTTCACAGACGTCTTTCAGGTCTCGATCTTGTCGAGGTATTAAAAACCAGGGAGTAGATGATGCTACTATCGAAAACACAGCGCATTGCAGCAATATCCATTGCTGCGGTTGCTCTCATTCTTTTTTTTGTCTTCAAACCCTCTCCGCTTCCTGTGGATACAGGCGATGTTCGGCGCGGCCCTCTGCAGATTACGCTCGATGCCGAAGGAATGACACGGGTGAACGATCGTTATGTGATTGCCGCACCGGTAACAGGCAAGCTTATGAGAATAACACTGGAAGAAGGTGACCGTGTGCGAAAAGGAGATGTAGTTGTGGCGGTGGTGCCTCCTGAACTGAATGCACGTGAATATAAAGAAGCTTCAGCAAAAGCCCTCTCAGCCCGGGCATCGCTTGATGAAGCGACAGCCCGCGAGCGAAGGTCTCAACTTGGTTTCTCACAGGCTGATCGTCGTTCAGAACGGTACCGGAAACTCTACACCGAGGGCGCGGTTTCAAAAGAGGCCTTTGAAGTTGCAGAAAATGAAGCTGGAGTGCTGAAAAGGGAGGTTGAGGCTGCCCGTTCAGCAGTCGAAGGAGCGCGTCATGGTTTTGAGGCTCTTCAGACACAGGTTGACCGGAAGATTTCCGGGAAACCTGTAACTGTTCTCTCGCCGGTTGACGGGAAGGTTCTGCGGGTTCATGAAAAAAGCGAGCGGTTTATCAATTCGGGCTCTCCGGTTCTTGATATCGGTGATCCTTCTGCAATTGAAATAGTTATAGATGTACTCTCTTCCGATGCCACAAAAGTTCGGCCCGGAAACCGGGTGTTGATCCGGGATTGGGGAGGCGAAAAGGAGCTTGAGGGAGTAGTCAAAACCATAGATCCTGCTGCATTTACCAAAACATCCGCACTTGGTATCGAAGAAAAACGGGTGAATATCGTCGCTCTCCTGAAAGAGTATGAACCTCTGCTTGGCGATAACTTCCGTGTTCAGGCAAAAATTGTGCTGCGTGAGGCCGGTAATGTACTGCAGGTCCCCGTAAGCAGTCTGTTCAGGGGAAAAGATGATTGGCACCTTTTTGTGATAGAGCATGGTAAAGCGATAGAAAGAAGTGTCAGGATCGGCATGCGTGGAACCTTTCAGGCCGAAGTGCTGTCTGGAGTAAGTGCAGGTCAGAAAGTCGTAGTGCATCCGACCAATGAACTCAAGAATGGGGCAAGCGTAACCTTGCAGGAGTAAAAAGTCTGTTGTGTTTCCTTGAAAGTCCGATTTTAAATTTTTATCAAACCAGTTAACGGCTTATGTTAACACCTTGGAACAGGATCTCGTATTGTTCGATAACTCAATCGGAGTTGCTATCGTTATTCAAAATAATTCCTTATCGGTAGTTATTATCGGCGGGGGAGCCGCAGGAATGTCAGCGGCTATTGCTGCACGGCGGGCTGCTGAACGTGCCTCTGTAAACTGTTCCATTACTCTATTGGAGCGAAATGCCCGTCCGGGTACAAAAATCAGCATATCCGGAGGGGGGAAGTGTAATGTAACCCATCAGGGAACTCCTGCTGAGATGTTGGAGCACGGGTTTCTTCGAATGAATGAACGGCGTTTTTTGCGCAATGCTCTTTACGGTTTCTCAAGCACTGATCTCCTTGAACTGTTGCATTCCCGAGGAGTTGAAACCGAAGTGCGACCGGATGGCAAGGTGTTTCCGCTGAGCGGAGATGCTTCTTCCGTAGCTATGGCTTTTGAAGAGTTGCTGAAGGAGTTATCAGTTAAGATTATCTCTTCCTGCAGGGTCAGGAGTGTTGAGTCAAAAGCTGGCATGTTTCTGATTACCTCCACTGCTGAACCCTTGACTGCTGATGTTGTTATTCTGGCTACAGGCGGGGTTTCATACTCGAAAACGGGCACCACGGGCGACGGCCTCATCATTGCCCGAAGGATGGGTCATTCTATCAAAGAACCCTCGGCTGCGCTGGCCCCGATTTTAACGCTCAAAGCTCCTCCTGCTTCTCTCTCAGGTATTTCCCTGCGTTCGGCTGCTCTTGTCGCTTCAGCTGGAGGCAAAACTGTTGAGCGGCGCGGCGACCTGCTCTTTACCCATCGCGGCTTCAGCGGACCTGCTGCGCTCTCGCTTTCGCGCGATATCGCCGAGCTCTGCCGTGAGTCTGGCAGTGCATCTCTTTTTGCCGACCTCTTTCCCGAACACACTCCCTCTGAACTTGATCAACTCCTGCTTCAGCATGCACGCAGACATGGAGCCCAGATGGTTCGGAAGTTCCTCCAGATATGCCCGATAGCCCCCCTCAAAAAAGGGTTCAGCGAAGCTCCGCATGGCACCATTCCCACCGCTCTTGTCCCTTTTATTATTCGTCACGCCCTTCTCGAAATCGATATAACCTGGAGCGCCCTGCAGAAAGAGCAGAGACACTCTCTCCTTACAGTTCTGAAGAGGTTTCCGCTCGGTACGGTTCGCAAAGTACCGCTCGATCAGGGAGAAGTCTCTGCCGGAGGAGTTGACCTGGGAGAAGTGAATCCAAAAACCATGGAGTCAAGAATAACCCCCAACCTTTTTATATGCGGCGAACTGCTCGACTATGCCGGTGAAATTGGCGGCTATAATCTCCAGGCCGCCTTCTCCACCGGCTGGACCGCAGGCACCAGCGCACTGAAAAAGTACTGAATAAATAAAGCTGTCATCCCGACCAACTGGAGGGATCTCACATCCTCTCTTTTTCAAGAGCACGAATACGCTGGCTCTTTCGTTGCCAAATTCATCGTTCTGATTTCAAATCTGGTATGTTCGAGGTCAAATGTGAACTTCGGGTTATCGTGAAACATGACAAGCTTCTTTTTAAAGCGGACTTTCATCGGAATGCTCACTTTGCGCTCATCGCCGCAGACGTTGTTTTTAACACCGGGATGAAAGAGTTCTGCCTCTTGTTCCTTGACGGTGACGTGCACCGCATGGTCAACAGTACTCAGCGCCTCAATTGAACCATCTTCAGAGAGCTGCACAGAGTTGATGTCCCCGTGTATTCCATTCGGCTCGTTATCCCAGGATGTTATGATGCCAATCGGTGTGTGGATGTCAATTTTTTTCTGAGGCTCGAACGAACGTATTGCACCTGACTCATAAAAGGCAAGCCCTTTCCGCACGATAATCTCTCCCATCGGGGTCGTTACCGTGAGGGTCTGACCAGGCCAGAGTGTTATGCTTTTCAGTGCGCCGCTTTCGTAGAACTGCAGGCCGATGAGTTTGGCTGTCAGTGTCCCGACCGGCGAGTTAAAGGTGATGTCATGAGCGAGAGCAAATTCGTTTTTCCACGACCAGAAGCCGCTCAGTTTACCATCGAGCGAAAATATCCTTTTGATGCTGCCATTTTTATGAAAAGTAACCAGTTCAGCAGGTATGCTGCCCACCGGTGTTTCAAGGATTGTTTGTGACTGCAAAGCAATTGATTTCAATGAACCGTCCTTATAGAAATACATAGGCTTGACCGAACGTCGCCCCATATCTTCGGCCTCATACTGTGGAATCAGCGTGCCGTATGGGGTGTTAAGGCTGTTTTCTTCAGTGACAAGACAGCCGTCCATTTTGCCGTTCGAAAAGAGGCTGCGAAACTCAACCCCTGTAAGGTCGCCGTAGGGTGTGCTGACTGTAGACATGATTATTGCATTTATATTATGTGTTGAACAAACCATTACACATATATCATAGCAATAACTATGCCGATAAAAATTATCCTATTTTAAGTGATTATATATTAATATTTTAATATTCTTTGTGGTAGCTGCGCGTCAGGGTGGAATAGAGACAAATTTGTGGGAATCAGATCGTGATCTACATTATTGTAGAAAAAAATCCCCAGAGCCCTTTTGAGACTCTGTGGATGATGAACGCAATGTGAGGTTGTGTTGGAACACTCTTATTTGCCGTAGAGATGCATGGTATTGACTGGTTTCCCCTGCAGTTTCAGGTAATAGAAGAGCTGTGCCTTATGCTGGTTAAAATGATCAATCATACTCAGAAGGCGTTTTCCCAAGTTGACAGGTGTCGGGTCCCATGGTGCCGGTGCCAGCTTGGTAGAAAGATCCTCCTCGCTGCAAATGGTTATAGCCTCAAGAGCTGTTTGTCTGTCGGTCGCGAGCAGTGCAAGTGCCTCATCAAGAGTGGCAACACTCTTCAGCTTTTCGGCTGGAGGAAGATTTTTTTCAGTTGCTTTATCATGCATATCGCTGTGAGCAGGCATTGCCCACTGGCCGGTGGTAAAACCTTTTATGGGCATCCCGCACGACTGGGTGAGGTGGAAGAGCAATTGTCCAGTTGTCATCCAGTTGTTCGTTTCAGATGGTTTCCAGGAAAGATCGTTTTCATCAAGAAGCTTTATCAGGCGCTCGGTGACGTTGAACGTTTCGTTTATTTGTTCCTGTAATAGTTCATGCCAGTTCATGTTCTTATATTTTAAAGGGTTATTTATTCTTAAATAAATATCTTATACCAATCGTCATTTCAAGCTGTTTGGAGTTGAGGGTAAAAACGGAATCATTGTATTTTGGTCCGCCCATCCCGATTTTCGGGTTGGTTGATATGCCGCATCCCTCGGTAGGCAGGCCGAAAAAGTTTTTATCCATCTTGCCGTTGCCGTTTTCGTCATGCAGGACGCTGATGGCGTAGGTGCCATAAGGAACATTTTCGAACACAAACGTATCTTCCGTAGCAGTGATTTTTTTAATAAGCGTGGCATAAGAGCGTTCAGGTGTGTCGGGGAATCCCTTTTTGGAGGCATACAGCGAAGCACCAACCATACCGTTAAGATTTCTCAGCTCTTTTATGTGAACGACAATGCTGCCGGTTTGGGTGGGATCGACAGTTCCTTGCGTGGCGTTCTCGGCATACAGTGGGGCCGCAGCGGTAAAAAAGAGTGCGACGGCAAACATAACAAAATTTTTCATAGCGTAAAACATGCTTTTCGGTTTCTGAAATCAGCGTGATCCCTCCCTGCCCTTCAACAGTACAGCAATATCGATATTCCGAAATTCCCATACAACCCAAAGATTACAATCCACCACCATATCCTGCCTTTTCGCCTACCGCCTCCCATCCCCCTTTGTCAATACGC
>Ga0118677_10005258_pt1 | contig 22775 bp, 28 predicted proteins | sample AliMusrvi5mmetaG_FD_86154 | JGI IMG/M metagenome (GOLD analysis project Ga0118677, IMG submission 86154)
AAGTTATTGATATATCAAACTCAAAAGCTGATGTTTCTCATGCACAAAAAAAGCGGCAATTGCCGCTTTCAGTTTATTCGGTTATTTCTGTTTCATGTGCTTTATGTTTTCCGCTGATGTATGTGTACACCGCCGGAATAACAAACAAAGTAAGTATCAATGAGAACAATAATCCGCCAACAACAACAATACCCAAAGGGATACGGCTGGTACTTGCAGCACCGATACTTAAAGCAATGGGCAAGGCGCCTAATGATGTGGCAAGGCTTGTCATTAAAATGGGACGTAATCTTTGTGCGGCAGCTTCAATAATGGCATCCATTTTTTTATAGCCGAACTCGCGTTTTTGTTTGGCGAATTCAACAATTAAAATTCCGTTTTTGGTTACCAACCCGATCAGCATGATCATTCCGATCTCTGAAAGAATATTTAATGTTTGATGAAATACATATAAACTTAATAAAGCTCCTGCCAATGCCAACGGAACTGTAAGCATGATGGTAAGCGGATCGAGAAAACTTTCAAACTGCCCGGCTAATACCAAATAAATTAATAACAATGCCAGAATAAATGCAAACATGATATTAGAAGCACTTTCATCATAATCACGCGAAGGACCACTTAACGATGTTTGAAAACTTTCATCAGTTAATTTGTTTGCAATGGCACGCATGGCTTTAATACCATCTCCGATCGTCTTTCCTTCAGCTAAAGATGCAGAAATGGTAGCAGCTTTATATCTGTTAAAATGGTATAAAGTGGAAGGGCTACTTGCTTCATCCAAATGCACAACAGCATCGAGCGGAATATTATCGCCATTCTTATTTCTTACATACAACGTTTTAATATCGAACGGTGTGTTACGATTTTCTCTTTCTACCTGCGCTATTACCTGATACTGATAACCATTCATGATAAAATAAGCCATACGCCCGCCGCTGTAAGCAGATTGAAGTGCTGATACGACATCTGCAGTAGAAAGCCCGAGGTCTTTCACTTTTATCCTGTCAACTGTTAATTGAACTTCAGGTCTGGTGAATTTAAGATTCACATCAACATTCGAGAATGTTTTATCTTTTCTTGCCTCATCCAAAAATTTAGGAATGATTTGTTTCAACTTATTCAGATCCTGATTCTGTAAAATAAATTGAATCGGCAAAGCGCCCTGATACTCTTTGGGGCCCTTTGCCACCCCCTTTGCTCGCCTTTGCCCTTTATCATGCCTCTTTGATCTCCCCTTTGCCCTTTATCATGCCTCTTTGCTCCTCGGCATTTTTTCGTTGATTTTCTTTTAGACCGCTGGGCATTTCAAACGGGCACTAAGCAAAGTTTTCCTTCGGCATAATAGGCTTGAAACTTGTTTAGAAATGCCCAGCGGTCGGCGGCAAACGGGCATTTCAAATGCCCGTTGGTCTAAGAGTACACTGTATCTTAGTCAAAATCCCCCCTGGCCGCCCAGAAGGCCATGAGTTCCCTGCCCCTGATCAGTTGGGCTTCCATCTGGTTCTCGAGAATGGTGTGTAGGACTTCTGAGTAATCAACTGGGGGCACAACAGGTAGCTTGACTACCGTATGGTGGGGAAGGGTGACAGTAAACTCATCACGGAACTTTATTTTGGGGGCCGTCGAGTTGAAGGCGGCTGCCGCCGCAAGAAAGAAGTCGTCAATGTGCTTCCTGATCTCCTTCTTCATATACTTAGTCACAAACTGCCAGCGTTGCGGGGCACTGGGCAGTAAGGAAGGTGGGTTAGGTAGACGCTCATTCAGCCTGGTAGAGACGTCTGTAAGATGACGCAGGAACTTCTTTTGAAAGGTGTTAAAGTGTCTAAGGCAGCTAAAGTGGGCATGGTTGAACTGACGACAGGCCCTCAGAAATTCATTTTGTGTGCACGTCGCCATGGTATTCATCAGCCCCTGGATCATTGCCCGAGAGTACAGGGCAGAGAATTCTGTAAGAACCTCCTTCTTCAGTCGAGTAGGCTTCCTCTCGTGGGGGAGAAGAAGGCGGTTCATCTCGATCCTCGAGGGATGGTCGAGGAGAGGAAACAGGTGGTGGTGGATGAGATCAAGGGGTATGATATCCATGGGGACTGGCTTCTATTGGGCTACAATAGTTCATTTTTTACTTCTTCTACGAGGAAATGCGTGGACTTATAACCAACCCCCATGGATAGATAGATGTCTTCAGCAAGCCTCCTATCTCTCCTATATTCAGGCTTGCAGGACGACAGACTTCTTCCTCCGAAGGGAGTTCCTAAGATAGACACCTTCCAGCGAGTATTTCTCAAGGGAGGACGATTCACTACAGAATGGTTCAGGCTGAACTTTGACGGAAAGTCAAGATTCGGCAACACGGCCAAGGCAACGATACCCCGCAGAGGTCAGCTCGTTACACGAGCATTTCTTGTTACAGTCATGCCTGATATCCAAGGTATATTCAATGCTGCGGTAGCAGCCGCCCCACCAGGTTCTACGACACAGCCAGTCTTCGGATGGACAAACTCAGTTGGCCATGCCCTTATTCAGCAGGCAGAGGTGACTATTGCAGGTGAACCTATCGATACCCTAGATGGCCGGCTCATGGAAGTGTTAGATGAGTTCCACACCCCACTCGAGAAGGTAACAGCCGTGAATCGTATGCTGGGTCGGGTTGATACAGGATTCACCGCAATGACCAATGGTCACGCTGCAACTAACCAGGAAATCATTACCCCGCTTCCTTTCTGGTTCATGCGTGGCGACCCTTCAGCTGCCCTGCCGATTGACGCCATAAGTCTCGATGCTGTACAGATAAACATCACGTACTCGTCGCTGAATTCTCTCTACGTCTCTCAGCCGCCACAGGCGTTCAGCGTGTCTAATACATCGAACACATCAAATGCTGGGTCAAATGGGGGCACGACGTTCGGATCGAATGTCACCAAGTCATCAATTTACTGCATCGATAACAAACCCTTCTACGTCCCCTTAACAAACACAACGTTTACGTACACATCCTCCAACGGGTCAAACGGAACAACCATTACACCGAGCAGGTTTACAACTCCTGCGAATCTCGATATTATCGATTCTTACATCTTACTTGAGTATGTCTACCTCGATAAGCCTGAGGCCAATCGTATTCGCCTGGCTAATATTGAATACCCCATTGTCCAGCATTACCCTTTTATTTATGAAACCAAGGGGGCTACTGCTAGGATACCCCTGCCTATTCCTAATCTCACACGTGAACTATATTTTATGGCTCATCGCCCCGAAGCTGATTCCTTTAATGCTCCCTTCCTTGCCACACGGGATCTGAATGCCTTCGGGACTCTATCAAGCGTCTGGTGGCCAGATGCACAGGGTCTAGGGAAGAAACAGCCCCTCATTCCTGCATACAGTGTCCTCGACTCTGAGCCAATATCATCGATTGCCTTACTGTATGAAGGGTCTCTCGTAAGATATGCAACAGATATGCCGGCTCTGTTCAGGAGCATTCTCCCAGGGATGGAGCAGACGAAGAGTCCATGGCACAATAAGTATTACTATCATATTCCCTTTGGCACTCAGCATGAACAATTTGGCATTACAAATGCAATGGGTCATGCTAATTTGGATAAGGTTAGACGGGTTGAGCTTGATTTGACCTTCAAGCCATATAGAGGAACGTTGACATCGTCTGTGCCGGCGTACACGGTGTACATTTGGGCGGAGACATATAACCTACTTCGTGTGTACGGTGGTCGTGCTGGTCTGCTCTTTGGATACTGAACTTTGCTGCTGCTGCTGCGGCTGTCCTGCCGCTGGCTTTCGAAAAAAACTAAGACGACCCAGGCTTTCCTTGAAATCGGGAGGAAGTTGCTTCTTGCTCGCCTTCTCGAAGGACTCGGTTACTTTCTGAGTCCATACACTTATAGGGTCATCTTCCCTGCAATAGGGGAAGTCGGGACTGGGCGGGGCCTGGGGTACTACAGCAGAGGCCTGCGACCCTGTTACCAAAACAGGCGATTCTGCGACAGGCATCTGGTGTAGTACAGGCTCCTCGTCCTCGGAATCAGATGAGAAGAGTGCATCGAAACTGATCTGTTTCCTCCCCCCGAAATCTGTGATCGGCGTACTGTTCTGTACTCTTCTCATCTACCTAGCTCTGTTAAATTGCCTTAGGTATGAACGCAGAGCTCGGCTCACCCCATAGTCTCACTGGGCGGTAGGATAGGTAACCTATAAATGTAGATATTGATGCCCTTCTCAATATATAGGTGAGTGACACCTGTCGCACTCTCTGGCACATTAACACGTGAGGCGATAGGCCAACCATCTGCTTCCTCTTCCTCCTCCTCCAACTCCTCTCTGTACTTCTCTAGCACAGACGCTTTGGCTTGCGCAAAGGTTGCGTAAACCACAGGGTTTACCTCGGGTTCAGTAACAACGTAGACAACGTTCATGGGGACTCTATGTACTCCACGTACTATCTTCACTTTTTGCTAAAAAATTGACTTTATTGTGTAGCCATAGAACAGTCCCACATGAATCTCGTCATCGTTGAATCCCCAGCAAAGTGTAAAAAGATTGCCTCCTTCCTAGGTCCAACCTTCAGGGTTCTGGCGACCATGGGGCACATTCGGATGTTAGAGCAAGATCTAGATGCTATTGGTCTCGAGTCTGATTTTGCCCTCAGGTACACCTTTATGAAGGAAAAGTCAGCTACCATGAAGACAATCGAGGATGCCGCAAAGAAGGCAAAGACTATCTATCTGTGTGCAGACGATGACCGAGAGGGAGAGGCGATTGCTTACTCTGTAGCGTGTCTGTTAAAGAAGGATCCGCTTTCCTTTCCTCGTTCCGTCTTTCATGAGATTACTGAGGGAGCCGTGAAGAAGGCCATCGCACATCCCAGGAAGATCGATATGGACAAGGTGTATGCCCAGCAGGCGAGGTCTGTCCTCGATATGATGATTGGATTCACCATTTCACCCCTTCTCTGGAAGTTTGTGGGACGGGGCCTTTCTGCAGGGAGGTGTCAAACGCCTGCTCTACGTCTCGTTCATGAGAGGGAGCGGGCTATCGAGTCACACGTCTCTAGTCTGGCATGGGTTCTCAGTGCTGAGCTAGGCTCTGTGCGAGGCACCATGGAAGACGAGTTGAGCGATGAAGAGTCCGTCCTCAACTATCTAGAGAATGTTCATGCATCGAATCAGGCCACAGTGACTTCGGTAAAAGATTCGTCGTGGAGCTCTGCCGCTCCTCGCCCCTTGATCACGAGTACCCTGCAACAAGAGGTGTCGGCCGTGTACGGGATGAATCCGAAGAACACGATGCAAATCGCCCAGAAGCTCTATGAGGGAGGACACATCACATACATGAGGACGGACTCTGCCGTGATGTCTGTTGAGGCCGTTACTGCAGCTCATACCTGGATTAGGGAGGCATATGGAGAGAAGTATGTTGGGCTGGCGGCATCTAAGACAGGAAAGGTCTCTAAGGATACCAACGAAAACGCCCAGGAAGCCCATGAGGCGATTCGTCCAACACACATGGAGGTGAAGGAGGTGGGGGATGAGTACAGTGCCCTTGAAAAGAAGGTCTATGCCTTCATCTGGAAGAGGAGCATGCAGTCAGCCATGGCCCCAGCGACAGGTGTAAAACGAGTGGTTAAGTTTCGCCTTGACTCTGACCCTGACGCCTTCTCGTGGTCGACGAGCCGGTCCAAGACTATCTTCCAAGGCTGGCAGATTCTTGGGAAGCAGGTGAATATTGATGAGTCATCGGACTCGGACTCCGCAGAAGAAGACTTCGACCTCGACGCAATGAAGGAGGGGCAGAAGATACAGTGGAAGAATCTCACTGGTGCACCGAAACAGAGTACCCCAGCTCCTCGATTCACCCAGGCCACACTGGTGCGTGAGTTAGAGAGCTGCGGAATCGGGCGGCCGTCGACCTTCGCTTCACTCATCGACGTCCTACTGTCGAGGGAGTACGTCGAAGTACATGATAGCCCTGGTTCGGTTGAGTCCTACGTGGTGCATACCGTATCACCACTCACGTGGCCCCCTATTGCTGTGTCAAAGGAGAGGAAGGTGGGTGTAGAGAAGAAGAAGCTCAAGCCGACCGCCCTGGGGAAGTCAGTACTCGACATGTGTCTGAAAGACTTCTCCTCCCTGTTCGACTACTCCTTCACCTCGACAATGGAAAAGAGGCTTGACTTAGTTGCAGAGGGGAAGGATTCCTGGAAGACAGTATGTTCCGATATCTGGACATCGTACAAGGACATCTATCATCGCTTGCGTAGCAGCGATTCGGCACCCAGTAAGTCTGAGAAGGTCTGTGAACTCGGCGATGGATACAAGGCGGTTCTGTCAAAGAAGGGTCTTCCCCTTCTCCTTGTGAATAGTGTGTTCACTCCACTCCCTGAGGGAACGAAGATCCAGGATCTGACGCTCGAGGACGCAAAACGCCTTGTGGCTGAACACACCGCGAATCTCCGCCTGGGAACCTACGATGGTGCAGACATCCTCAAGAAGAAGGGGCCGCATGGAGAGTACATCCAATGGAAGGAGGCGCGAGTACCCTGGATCGAGGGAGAGACCATCGACAAGACCGTGGATCGGCTAAAGGGAAAGGCAGCGGGTGCCGGTTCACAAAAGGTTGTGGGAGACTTCGTCTTCGCCACCGGTCAGTATGGTCCATATATGTATAAGAAGAGTGTGCAAAAGAAAACCTTCGTATCCATTCCAGCGGATGTAAATGTCGCCACCCTCAGTGTTGCAGGTGCCAAGGAACTGTATGCTAAGGGGCTCGCAGCGAAAAAAATGAAAGGGGCACGGGACACGTAGCAGGTCCCAGCATGACCACCACACCCTTTCTCACGAATTATAGCATCCGTGAGATTCCCGTGCACCGTTTCTGCCACCTTCTCCAGGGAGTCTACCAAGTCTTCGAGAGGGACTATCCGCCAGAGAAGAACGACATCCTCCATAAGATTGCCCTACGAGCCCACAAGGGGCTTACAGAGGAGCAGTACAACGAGCAGGAGAGGGCACGCGAAAGGCACGATGATCTGGCTGACTGCATCGCCCTCCTACATTACGACCTGGCTGTGTGTTTTCCTGGGTGGTACAGGCGGGGAAGGTACTCGGATATTGCAAAAGACGATGACAGCCAACTCATTGTATGGAAGAGCCCGTTTATTCTAGAGAGGACTTCTTCGAAGGAACTCCTCGAGTACAGGATCAGGGGCACACGGGTCTTTCGAGTTGGCTTCGAGAAGTCAGAACACTTCGAGGATCTGACTGTGAGGGGAGCATACCACCTCCTCTCTGGCAGGTACAGCTTCTTGGATGACTTGATGAAGACACTGAAGTATATCTTCACCACCTTTAAGACTCACGCAGACCTGATGGCTGAGATTACCTGAGCTTCTCTACAAACAGCTGTTCATCCTTCAGACCAATACGCTTCACACGCTTGTGATAGCCATTCAGGAACCCATCAATACCACGCATGGTAAGGTCAGGACCACCCCATCCATAATCATCAAAAATCATCACCCCACCCTTTTTTAGTTTCCTGAACGTTAGCACTGCATCCTCTAACACATACTCTGGCTCATGGTTCCCGTCAATATAAATCATATCGAAGAACTCATCAGCGAACTTGGGGATTTCATCATGTGAATATCCACGACGAGCGTGGATCCTATCCTTGTGCCCTGAAGTGTTGATGTTGTTAAGAAAGTTAGAATATACGTGGGGCTGCTGACCCTTATACTCGGGATAGTCATCATAGTCCTCCCAGGGGTCAATCACATAGAGGCTGCTCTCAGGGTGAGAGGCATAGGTATTCGCCACAGAGATCACGTTAGCACCGTAGAAGGCACCTATCTCTAAGTAAGTAATCGGCCTACTGTTGAACTTAGTTATATCGAGATGCTCAAACCAGTTATCGGTTAAACGGTACCTGACGCCATTAAATCCACTGGGTAACATTATGCTATGTAATAGGTGTACTTGCTTAAACCTGGCTGTTTGAACATAAGTAATGATCACTTTCCAGCACCTCGAGGGAATGGACCTCCCCACATTTTCACTTCTTTATGCTCATTCAATCATTAACATTGAGGCAGAGAAGGTAGTTGCAATGATTCTGGAGGAGAATTACATGCGAAATAAGAAGATTCTTATCTTTCCGATAAGCCTTGACCACATTTATCATTATTCGCTTATTGAGTCTGTAAAGACAAAGATTCATATATCTTCTGCCTATATTAAGGATGGGTCATTGATTGTGGATTGGTCTGAGTGTCGACGATGACCGTCCACAGCCTAAGGCATTCTCCCAACCTCTAAGAGAATGTCTGCTCCGCCCTCGAGATCGCAGTCTCCCGCAACAAAGATAGACGGAGCACCTGCACCTCCACCCCGCCCCCCACGGCCGAACAACGGGTGGACAAAGGAACAAGAAGAACTCATGGCTGGGTGGTCAGACGTGGCCGCATGTTACCGATGGATGCATGACCGGTGTGAAAAACGGATGAGTATGAACAACATGTTAATCACAGTACCTGTGATTATCTTATCCACTCTTACCGGGTCCGCAAGTTTCGTAATGAACAGCCTAGTAGGAGATAATCCAACCGGCCAAAAGTACGCCCAGATTGGTATTGGCAGCGTCTCCATTTTTACAGGGATTCTGACAACTCTTGGAAACTTTTTCCGCTATGCCCAGAATTCTGAGTCAAATCGTGTAGCAAGTATTGCATGGGGAAAGTTTCAACGTCAAATTGCGGTGGAACTTGCCTTGAGCCCTCTAGAGAGATTAGATTGTTCTGATTTCCTGGGAATTGCACGAGCTGAGTTAGATAGATTAATTGAACAGTCTCCTCCTATACCTGATACTATCATTGTTGAATTCGAAAAGGAGTTCGAGTCGGTGCCTATGTTAAAGAGGCCCGATATTGCCCATGGAGTGGAGCACACCCATATCTTCAAGAATACGGATAGTCGGCTCAAACAGCTGGCAGTAGACGCTACGGTGTTCATGAAACAGAAGAGGAAGGTGTGGGGTGATGCCATTTCACCCAACATCGATCAGAAGGTAAAAGAGGAGCTTGGAAAGCATGTACCTGACCTGGTTGACAGGATACGGCAGTTAGAGGAGAGGTTGACGTCTTCTGGGTCCCGCACGCCATTTCCCATGAGAGGAAGGACAGTGCTACGAGCTGGACTGCCTCTGCCCGCTGGGCCGTCTGGCCCGACTGGCCCTACTGGACTCCCTCTCATCATGACAGGCCCTTCCGGTCCTTCAGGGACAACAGAAGATGACGCATCATCAACTGAAACTGTTGACTATACAGGCCCTACGGGTATTGCATGGACACCGCCGAGCTTTGAGCAATCGTTTGATTCGGTCGATGATATTCTCATAGAAGTGAAAGAAGTACCAGAAAAAAGTTGACGGACCGGCCCGCCCCTTGAGCTGGTCCTGACATGAGCACCTGGTCTTCTTCTTCTCAGCCTACTCGCATCTTCGGTTGGACTGACATCCTAGCACGCTGGAATGCCGGCCTGCGTGGGGTGGCCGTTGACACCGTCCTGAACAACCTAGCTACTGGTCACCAGTTCCCCGCACAGCACTACTTCACCTATATGAATGAGGAGCAGGATGGCCTCAAGTGGTTCATCTACGAGTGCGTTGCGTCTTCCTGGATGTGGAACTCGGCTCCTCGTGTAGAGTACATTCGTGTGGCCCTAGACCTCATTGAGAACCTGGACACCCCCTTCCCTGCCTTCCCTGGCTCTCCTACTGGGACTGTCAGGCAGTTCCTGACCAACAACCTGACTGAGAATCAGCTGGACTTTGTGCAGATGATGCCCCCACTGGTTCGCCAGACGATGCCCCCACTGGTTCGCCAGTGCTGCGTGGCGTCAGCTAGCCCCTGCGTGGCGTCGCCCGTGTACGCAAAGATCATGTTCACCGTGATCCGTGACCCTAAGAAGATGAACAGCGACGACACGGTTGTGATTGAGCGTGAGTCCGACGAGAGCTATACCTACAGCTATACCGATAAGACCTCAATGGCAGTGAAAAAGTCGTGCCGTCACACTGGCCTACGCATGTCCCATGTCATGTCCCTGCTGAGCAACCTGCTCAACATGCTCCACATCGACGATGAGCCCTACTATGGTGTGCAGGTCGTCCTCCCATCGACTCCTTCCATCATGCTGAAGACGACTAGCCTGGACTCGGCCACTCGCAACCTCATCTACGACTCCGTGGAGAACGTGATGGATTCCTGGCCCGTCATGGTCTAAGACGACGGCCCGAAGGGCCTAGTCACTCAATATGAGCCTCCATAATACACCCAGGTAGAATGTAGACTGAGGTAAAACAACGAAGTTCGTAGAGAGTACTAATCTCTACCATCTTTTTATGTAACTCAGGAATATTAAGTAGTTTTGTGCAGAGGATACGTGTATAGGGGCCTGTCTCAGGTAAGAAAATCCCATGAGACTCTGAGAAGAATGACCAAAGGAGTGTAGCAGTGGTAGTATCAATCGGGTGCCTGAGCTGATAGACAAAGACTATCTCTCCAGGAGGTGGTGTCATAGGGGGTGACACCAGTGGAGGTGCACCAGGGGGTCTTTCCCAAGGTATACAGTTACTACATGAGCAGGAAATTACACACCCTGATGAGAGCCGTCCAGTGGTATAATACTCTTCAACAAGGTCCATTGGGACTTGGTTCTGCTCGAGTGTGCTAGTTCATTTTTGTTGTACCTATATAGATGGCTCCTGCTGCCACACAGACCGGTTTCCTCCCCGTTACAGGGGGGCATACCATATATTACGAAGTGTATGGGCCTGGTAAACCCCCTCTCCTTCTCATCCATGGAGGGCCCGGTGGAGGAATACAGCGAGGGTCAATACCCCTCTATAAAAAGTTCAGCGTAATCACCTTCGATCAGAGAGGATGTGGAAAGTCTACTCCCTTTGGCTCCCTGAAACACAACACCACATGGGATCTCATTGAGGACATCGAGGCTCTAAGAAAGCATCTCAGTATTGAGAAGTGGTTTATCTCAGGCGGCTCCTGGGGAACAACTCTCGGTCTTCTCTATGCAGAGACCCATCCTGAACGTGTTAAAGGGTTACTGCTTCGCTCCGTGTGTCTTATTGAAGACATGTCAAATAAGTGGCTATACGAAAAAGGTGGTGTGAGTCAACTATACCCTGAGGCCTGGGCTTCCTTCGTGGGCGTCCTTCCTCCACGGCTGCAGGCTGGCGGGTGGAGAGACATTTTACGCTACTACCAGAAGAAGTTACAGGGGACCGATGCAATGAAGTTTGCCCGTGCATGGTCAGGGTGGGAGCACGCCATATCCTTTTTACATCCTAGAAAAGACGATACGCCTGATTCTGAGTTGTTAAGCCTTGCACTCTTAGAAAACCATTATTATGTCCATAATTGCTGGATGGATGAGGGGCAGATTCTACGAGACGCTCATCGGTTAAAGGGGATTCCCATTATCTCAGTGCACGGAAGATACGATATGGTCTGTCCAAATAAGGAGTCCTTCGATCTGAAGGCAGCGGCCCCTCAGACAAAGATACTTGTACCAGATGGAGGACACGCTGGTTCCGAGAACCTCGCTGCAGTCAAGAAAGCGATTGCTATACTTTCTTCCGTGGGGCGGAGAAAGACAAGAAGACATTAGGGCCTTTACCTAAAGATAAAGGTCGATGTGTATACATATGAAGGTGTTATATAGAATCAGCGATGGCGGTAACAATAAAATAAAACCCACCTATGCCCATGATAAAAAGCAAATGTTTTTGCATTTTATCAAGCGTTTTAGTGCACATGATATTTACGTGTTCGCGGATAATGTCTGCGATGAAACGTATGCCTTTATAAAAGAAATCCATCCTACGAATCTATTTAGACTATCTCTTGGAAATGCGGACTCGTTCATGCATACCGTTGATTATGCAATTGCCAACTTCGACCCAGAAGATAAAATATACTTCGCAGAAGATGATTATATATACACGGCGAATGCTCCAGAAAGTATCGAAGAGGGATTAACTATCGCCGAGTACAGTTCTGGATACGACCATCCTGATAAATATATAAATTATAAGGAAGGGGGTCCAAATCACTTTATCGAGCATGGGGGAGAGAGCACACGCGTACTGGTAACAAAACACAGACACTGGAAACTGACAAATAGCTGTTGTATGACATTCGCTACAACAGTGAAGGTGATACAAGAAGATTATGAGACATTCACAATGAACTGTATAGGTGGAATTCCAAATGACTTCGCTGCATTCTGTGAACTAATCCAAGGTAAGCACAGGAAACTAGTATCATGTATACCGTCAGTATCAACTCACGCAGAAGTAAGATGGTTAGCAAAATTTGTTGACTGGGATAATGAATTTTACGAGTCGCTCACATGAACGTGTGTTTCGCTGCATCATAGTTTGCCGCACGATTTAGGAGGAGCTTGACTCCCTTATACGAACAAAAGGCTGTGTATAGATCCTCTGGCTTTGATCCACAGACTTCCGTAATGAACTGATAGTCATCATAGAGTCCCTCTGTGCGAATGAGTTCCCCGCGGAACAGCTGCATGGAGGTATTCATGATACGAGTGATAGACCATCCCCAGTAGTCTGGAGCCCGCTTTGTCTTGTAAAAGGTGAGGTACGTGTCAATACAGTCATTGATAATGGGGTGATTAGGGATACAGGCGAGGACGTGGGGGTTCAGCACTGTATAATCAGACAGGCAGGTGGCAAAGGTGGCCGCAGGCTCGAGGAAGTCGTCTAGTGGTACAAGCGGCTCAATATCAGCGTCGACGTAGACGCCGCCGTGCTTCAGTAAGACGCAGAGACGCCAGAAATCGGACTTGATCGGCGGGTAAGGGATAGAGTCAAAGACCTGGAGATAGATAGGGGGATAGTTCATCTTCAGGAAAGTGCGGGACTCGTCGTCGCCAGCAGTGTGCACCTCATAGGTGGGGTTCAGCTTACGCCATTTGTGGGCCGACTGCGTCTCGACAATTTCCTTCGTCGAGTGGCAGATATAAATAGCCTTGGGGATCTGCGACATTCTTTTTTGGTATAGGGGCGTTAATTTAAGCCTTTGGCTGCAGCTGAGGCGTCACCCCATTTAACTCAAACAGGGTGAGTATCTCTGGATATGCTTCTAGAAGCTGTTTGTCAAACCCTCTCTCCCAGGGTTTATGGCAGCCAAAGGTCTGGGGGTGAAACACTTCCTCCACAGAAAATCTCTTTGCCTGTTCCATGGTGGGACGGTGCAAGTCGACCAGAAGATTATTGCAAAAGTAGATATCCTCTGGCTCACCACAGTAGGTCACAGTATCGATGATTTCTAACATCTTCGACTTCCTTCTCAGACTTAGCCCGCCATTCCCAACCCCGCCAAAGCGGTCATTGTTCCAGGGTGCACCCACGTAGTCATACTGAAAAAACTCATTAATATACTCCTTGTACCGTGGAAACAGCATAGTATCCGTCTGAAAGAGAAGGAAGTGTTCCGTCTTGATTTCGTTATAGAACATGCGATTCGTGGAGACATATCGATTGTACTCTGTCCACCTCATTGTATCTATGCCCATATTTACTATACGCACCCTACTGCTGAAATGGGCGAGGGGGCCTGTGAAGAGATTCTCGCAAAATGTCTTATTCAGATTTCCGCAGAAAATAAGGATAGACGCATCAAGTGTTGTTAGAAAGTTAGTGAGCACAAACTCAAGTGCCTTGTGTTCACGTGTCTCAATGATCACGGCAGTATAAGGGGTTCTTACCGTTTGCAGCTTACACACCGTCTCATGGAGTTCCAGTAGTTCAGGAGGATATGTCTTCGTAAACGTATTCTTTGTAAGAATAGTATCAGCTCGGTGAAAGACATCCTGTCCATGTGCAATAGAATAGGAAATATTCTCGAGGTTTCGTGTTTCAGCTCTATTTAATTCTTCATGTGCAAAAGAGATAATCTTACGATGAATGTCGTGTATTGACATAAAATAAGAAACATGCCATCCACAGTCAAGGAACCCTTTTACAGGGCCCGCCCTATTGCGGAAGATCTGAATCTCGGGGGTCGATTTGAGAAGGACATCATTGACAAAAAATGCTAATGTCCACTCGCTAATGTACCACGACAGATTGTAGTAATGAAAGTCCTGTTTCATATACACACATCCTTCGCCTGTCATTGAATATACTTCATCCTTGTCGACCTTAGAAATATCTGGTATCTCATCACAGTCGCATACACTGAGGATAAAGGGTTGGTCAGGGTACAGCTTTAGAATCGTCTCGCGAGGATAATTGCGAATATGATTTTCATTTACCCACGCCCCCTTTAGCGGCGTATCATGAATAATAAATGTGATTTTATCGAGATACGGCTCAAATCGTTCTTTCATTGATTCGGTATACAGACACTCCTTCATTACTCCAGTATATGTGAATCGCTGCTCGCTGATAATAAATCTGTCTACAACTGGAAATAAATACTTCAGTCGTGTAAACATCGCTTCTTCTCCGTTAAAGGAGACTGAGTCTATCCAGAGGGTCATTCTTATGTGGAGTGGCTGAATAGCTTTAGATAACAGCATAAACTCGCTTGGTGTAAAATGGGTATGGCTTCTGCTTCTGCTTCTGCTTCCGCCGAACCAAAGGAGATTCTGGTTCACTACCACCCTGACTCCCTCGAGGGATTCTATACTGGTGGAAATACGCTGAGGATCATCGGGGCTGGCCGTATGCGTAGCCCAGGGCATCCTGCGGGGAATCAGCAGTATCATTCGCAACTACCATTCCTTCGCTTAGCTTCCGTGCAACGACTGTTCCCTGCATATTACTGCGACGGGTCTGTGAAGATCCATATGGGCGACTATGCCTTGCATTCCTTCCAGAAAAAGGAATCCTTCGAGGGATTCACTTATTTTGTCTTTACACTCTTACGTAAGAAGTTACCTGCGGCCTTACAGCGAGGCTCAGGCCAAGCGCCACTCAGTAGTCCCGTACTCCCTGACCTTCAGGGGGGAGAAGGTGGCAATGAGAAAGCGTAGAACATCGGCCAATAGTGTAGTGCTATAGAGGTTTATGATGAGGCGTTGCTGCGGAAAGTCACGGAGGTACATCCAGAAGCAGTTCATCTTAGTGAAGGGGGTGCGTACGACTTCGTCATCCCAGTCGATGTGTGATAGGAACTCGACCTCGTATGCAGTATATACACCCATGTGGACTTTTCGTATATGAATGATGGCGAGTCAATTTTATAGGGACCAGTCCACAACGATGTAGTCGTGTGCGGATTTATCTGCAAATATACGAAGGTTGTCGACTTCTATAAGTTGGACTGGGACGCCCAGTGTCTGAATAAACTTCTTCATGCTAACCCTACAGTCTGGGAAGAGGTCACGGAGAGCTGTAATAATCTCCTCACTGTTTCTTGGCTCGTAGCACGCGGGGTGTTCGTAAGATGTCCTGATGGTTGTGGAAGCAACCGCCACAGCCTCTTCATAGATGATCTTAGTGAGAGTTTGAATCTGGAAGCGGCGGATATCCTCGTCCTTCTTGGCCTTCAGGCCACGCAGGGTGTCTGCTGTGATAGGTTGCATGTGGGACATATTAGGATTCAGGGGGATATGTTCATTTTTTTGGCCCTTGGCCCTTTGGCCCATAAGAAAAAAATGAAGAGAGTTGACCTGTGTAGTGCAGTCCCCACATGAGGACGTATAAGGTAAAGGATACAGGTGTCTTCTCCTCGAGGTTCGATGAGGTCAAGGCCGCCGTCAGAGAGAATCCAGAATGCCTTTCCTCAACACATCTAGCCTACCCTCGGGCCACTCAGCCCCTTGCCCATGCACTGTTTTCCCTCTATCCACGGAGTATCGTGAAATTCCTCCTTGACTCAGGAGCAAAGGCGACCATGGAGGATGTGAACGCTACTGCATGTTGGATCCGCAAAAGGATGATTATGCAGCACATGCCGAACATCGCCGATGAGGCGTACAAACAGTACTACGTGTACAACTCCTGTGGGGCACCAAGGAAGGAGCAAGACTGGTTTGCTGCCTACACCAAGAACCGTCTCATCTTCAAACTCACCATCGCACCTGAGCTTCTGAAGAGAGCAGAGGAGGCGAGCTATACCCCACCTATACCTGTAAAAGGGGATGTGGTGCCTGGGAGGCAAGGGTATTTGGATGCACTTGCCTCGGCGTCTGCCTTGGGGATGGGGGTTAAGACCAATCAATGACGATGCCCCTCTTGAGAACCCTATTTGTTACATCGACATCTACCCACGCCTCCTGATATGACACAGTGCAGTCAGGAAACTTTCGCTGGAAGGCAGCGATGAAATCCTCAGTTGTTATCACAGGAACTGTGTGGTGCTGCCTTTGGTTGTGCCTGATGTTATCGGGCTCGAACATATAAGAGGTTTTTCCCTGTGCTGCAGACTCCTTTATAGCATTAACATGGTTTGTAATAGCGTTGTCAGCTGCCTCCCTCTTACGCTGCGCGGACAAACCCTGGAGAAAGGCACGGGTATACATGGCGGGACTGGTATTGACATAACAGTCCCGTTCAATTTTTTTCAGGAGCCACCTAATTAAATGACAACACCTCTGCCCGCCCCTTTCCATCGGTAAGAAAGGAGCCCCAGCTGTCTACCACGGCCCTGAGCTCGGTGGCTGGACCCCCGTTGAGTGTCATATATAGCGTCGGCCTATCCGCCGTCGTGAAGTTAATGCTCCCATCGGCCTGTCTGCCCGCCCACGGCGAGCAAAGGGCCGAATATTTTTGCGGGGATGTAGAGCCAATTCCCCAGTTCATCGTGTAGATTTCCTTTTGGGAATCAATCTCCTCTTTTGCAAAATTGGTGACATCCCTCCAGATCGACGGCTGCCAGTTCGCCTCCCTCGTCCTCCCTGCAATCACTAGGCCGAGGGTGGAAAAGGACGTGAGCTTCCATAGACGATTGGCCTTGATATCGTCAAGTGTTCTGAAAAACCACATCAGGCGGTCAGAGGGATGACATGCGTCTATCCTTCGATTGATTCCTACTGAAGCATTCTCGTTTGCCGTCTGGGTGTAGACATTTTCATACACTGCCGTGAAGGGAATCTCTGTAGGGGTCGAGCGAAGGGCCTCCTTCGATGCATTGTTCAGAAAGATATGCTGCGTTTCCAACTGGACCTTCAGGGGAGCGAGAGATGTTCTAGAAAGCGATGTAAAAGGGATTGTTCCTGTCGCCGAGGTCACCTGCAGCTGGGCGTCCCAGGGAACCGGCTTCCCCTGTGCCGTGTCCGATGTCTCCACGAGATCCTCGATTTTTCTGATCTTACAGCGAAGCTTGTACATATGGGAGGTTGTGGCGACTAGGGGAAAGCCCTTGTCACCTGATGAACATCCAATGCAGGGAAGGCGAAGGCGGAGCGTACCCGGCATGGCGTTCGCACCAATTGATGCCACCGAACCATCATGCGAACCAGTCTCTTCATTCACAATGAAGGTATCTGCATATGTGCCCTTAATCTGCGACGTAGCCCACAGGTAGTCGCCGCTGAATTCCTGTAACACAGTATTGTCTTGATAGAGATATATCTTCTCGAACAAAAAATAGGCTATTCCGTTCACATAGCCATACGTTGCACCAGCGGGGTCAGAGATCTGGGTTGTGCTAAAGGTGCGGGCGACCGTGGGAGGGAACCAGGTGGGCAGATTGATAACGAGGGTCATTGAGTCAACCACGTCTCCGATGATGTCTATGGGGAACTCGATCATCTTCCCGAAGTCAGTTCCCGTCGTCGGAGGAATACGGCGTATTTCTCGTATGACCTGTTCTTGTTGTGTGTATGACGTATCGAAGACATTCACCGACTTTGGACCATCTTCATAAAAGTAGGAATCTTTTTTTCCACGACACATAAGTTCGTAGAGTGAGCCTTCCGAGGTGGCGATAAGACTCATCTGTTGTACTGCAAATATTACTTCTTCCCTTCAGACACAGGAACCAAATCAACAAAGACCCGAGTCACTCCCAGGAGGACAAAGGCCGAATAGGATACCTGGCTCTGAGATGCAATCGTCAGCAGACTTTGGCATACCGGACTTCCCGTGGTAACCATTCCCTGGACGAAGCCCCAGACACCCTCAGACACACACATCATGCTATATGCCTTGACTGCCCCATAGTGTACTGAATAGGCGAGAAGACCACTTACGACACCACGGCTAATCGCCTCCATAGCGTATAGTATTATGTTTCCTTTATATAGTATGAAGCTTGCTGAGTATGCTTCAGGAGTAATCAATGCTGGGCTCGGGCGTCAGACAGAAGGATTCACAGATATGACATCCATATTCGGCTCTCTGCAGAGCCTATATTCCTCCCTCCCCATATTACTTATCTTTCATTTGAGCACGATGATCGTCTATGGACTAGGAGCTGCACGTCTCTCCTATTGCTACCAGATGAATACTAACCCCACTGCAACCCTTTTTTACCTGTACGTAGTACTCGCCTTCGTCTTCTCTCCCGTATACTACCCCTTCTACGGCATCTTCTTGAATCCTCTGTGTTATACGGTGAAACGCTAGGTCGACTTCCTACCACTCTTTAACACATATATAGGTTCCGTCCCAGCATACTTTGGAAGTGTCATGTGAGCGACTCTTCCATAGGTTCGAAAGGGAATGGTAAACACACCTGGCTCTCCCGTCTTAATCCAGGCATCGAGGTGGACCTTCGTCTGGACATATTCATCAGAGTCCTTCTCGACCCCGACCTCGAGAATCTTACGGAGGATGGTTACGGAATCAGATACACGCTCGGCAAAGGGCTTGGGGGTTGACATACTCTGTAAAAAAAGGGCCGTGGCCTTTATGTGTGTGTGTCTTTTGTCTTTTTGTCTTTGTGTCTTTTGTGGTTGTTGTCTTATGCAGGCAGCTCAAGGGTGAAGAAGGTAGCCCTGCGCGTCTTTTGCGTCTTCCACTGAAGGGTGAATAAGAGCCTGTTCCTGGAAGTGAACTCCTTGAAGTGCTCAAAATTCTCTACCATCTTCCCGCCGACGCAGAGCAGCTCGTTGCTCGTGGGGCAGATGACCTCTGTCTTCTTGCCCAGGATAAAGAGCTCCATCTCAGGATAACGGGCAAACCGACCCACCACACGGCCGTGCATCGTGACCGGCGTGACAGAGGTGCACGTTGTCCAGTCGACCTCGTGCGTCTCGCTCCCCAGGGTTACAAACGACTTGAGGCCGAACTCGTCGTAGATGGCCCGAATCTTCTGCTCGAGGGTGAGGTCAGGCTCAGAGTCAATGCTCTCTGCAAAGGCCGTGACCCTCTGCTTGAGGCCCGCCGTGGGCTTGGGAAGAGTGATGGTCATGGAGCCGGCGACCACGTAGGGCAGGGAGGAGACCCAGGACTCGACGCTGTCAAACATCTCCTTGGGTGCCAGCTGGAGGACCCCGTCCTTCGTGACGACGGCCTTGACCTTCTGGAGGCCGGGCGTGTCAGCGAGAATGTAGGCCACCGTCAGCTTCGTCTGGCAGGGGTAGGTCACAGGGCTGGCTGCCTCAGGAGTGATGTTCTCGGGCGTCGTCAGGAAGGTCGTGATCTGGCGCACCTCCTCTGACTGGGGCCAGGGGAACATGGGGAGGAGGACGGTGCTCTTGGTGTCAGGCATGGCGACCAGGACAGTGCCCTCGGGCTTCATCTCGCATGGCCCGCTGTGCACAAAGAGATCACGCCAGTCGGCATTCAGTTTCTCCACGAGGCGGTCAAGCTTGGCCTTAAGCTCGTCGTATCGCGACACTGCGGTAGACCACGCGTCGTGCGCGTCGTTCCACTGCGCCTCGCTGGGGGTGGGCCACACCGGGCACATCTCCTCAAAGTGGCTCGTCGCCTCGCCCATGCCCACGTTGAACCACCACTCAGCCGACTTCATGGTAGCGTATGCCTTATAGACCTTCTCCTCCAACACGCCCTGCGGGTTGGTCTGCTCGGCCACGTAGGCGGCCATCAGGTCGTTCCAGTAGGGCTTGGTGGAGAGGATGTCAAAGGTCTTGCCACCGCCGAGGGCAATCACCTCGCGGATGGTCTTCTGCTCGTTGACGCCATTGTTCGCCACGTAGGTGGTGGAGTCAAGGGAGGGCATTTGTGTTGGAGGGACTGCTACCCAGGCCTGACCCGCCGTTCATTTTTTTTGGCAAAGAAGAGGCGGATACGCAGGTATAGGATGTAAAAGAGTGTGCGTAAGTTCATTGAGGACTTGGGAGATGGTATACGGAATACTTCATTTTTTACACAGACACGAAAAAGTTTCTTTTGTCTTTTGTGTCTTTGGTCTGTGCTCTGACTTTTGTCTGTACTCCTTAGCTCATATACGTGCTCTCCAGCACATCCAGCATGCGGTAAGCGTAGTTGTGCGTGTACTCGAAGTGCTCGCGCATCAGTCTCGCCTTCTCCCTCTCCTCTGGAGTCCAAGCATTTTCCCCGTGTACCTGCATCCGCTTACCACACTCGCTTCTGAATTGCTCGTAGACGCTGTACTCTGCCTTGGCCATGTCAAAGGCGTGGGAGATTGCACCCGTGAGCCTGTCCTGGGTAGGGAAGGTGTCAAAGAGAGGAGTCAGGCCGTTCTTGCTACGGTAGCCCTCGATGAAGAGCTTGCGCTCGAAGATGTCGCCCGCATAGAAGAGATCGTGGAGCTCAGTGGCTGGGTCGTAGAAGTTGGACATGATATAGTTGATAGTCTTCTCGTGGTAGGCCTTGTGCTCCTCTGGGATTTGCTCCTGCTCCTGCTCTCTTTTCTTGATAAGGGCGAGACCCTGGCTACGGAGCTCCTGGAGAAGGGGGTATGTGGGAATCATGCCAGGCACGATCGGGTTCTCCATGCCATTCTCCTCAAGGAACGTGCTAATTTTAGCAATGAGCTTGAGGTACGACATGGTTAATAGGGGGACTTGTATGTCCCTGCGGATGGAACTTCACTTTTTTCGGAAAAGCTACTGTCCTTTGCCACTCAGTGGCTACACGGCATGCAGGCGTAAAAGGGGAGACCGTGGGGGCACTTTGAGTCAAAGGGGGTTCCTATAGCAGCGAAGATAGCTTTGGAGTCAACTACAGAATTCGAGTCAACTACAGAATTCGAGTCAACTACAGAATTCGAGTCAACTACAGCCTTGCTCGCTTCGGAAATGAGACCCTTACACTTGGCACACTGGCAGATAAAGGGTTTGTGCTCGTGAACCGGTTCCTTGAGTACCTCGGCAGACTTCGCACGAAGTCTGGCTAGATACGCATCCTGTGTGCCAGAGTCAACACGGGACTTGTGACAATTACCACACGCACAGGTATCGACAGCGTGAGTGTATGTATAGTTAGACATCGGACTCCCTTGGCGATGATTCACGATGTCATTTTTTTCCTAGGCCATGGTCTAAAAAAAGGGGGTTGCCTTTTTCTTTGTTTTTTGTATGTAGTGTTTCAGTCATCGAGGGGGTTCTGGTTCTAGTTATGGGGGGGCAATCACAGCCTGGCCACGTGGTTCTCCACCCAGGTGACGCCCCGTGTCAGGTAGTCCTGGTCGCCGTCCTCCATGAACTTGTTGCGCAGGTGCTGCATGTGCCTCCTCCTGTGGTTCTCCTTGTACTGCTGCTTGGAGAAGCCTACCACTGCCGCCGAGTAAGACTCGTACCCTGCAGGGACATTGCCCGCAATGGTTCGGAGGCGTACCACCTCCTGGCGGTTCTTCTCCAGCAGGCCAGTGAGGCGGCGGATCTCCCGCGTCCTGGCGTCCTCCATCTCGTTGCGTGCGACAGCGATGCTCTGCCTGAGCTCCTCTGCCTCCTTCCTCTTGGCGTCCTGGGTCGCCTTGTCCTGGGCATACTCCATCTCGCGCTTGACGGCGTCGAGGCGGCGACGCATGTCCTCCACAGCGGCCTTCTTCTCCTGGTCGATATCCTCGGCGTGGGAGTTCTCCACGGCGCTGAGGCTCTTGCGCAGGGTCACAGCCTCTGCCTCCAGGAGAATGAAGTCGACGCCGGCAATGGCACGGGTCAGGGGGACGTCCACGGAAGAGGAGCACTCCTTGAAGTAGTTGAAGCTCCAGCCGCTCGCCTTGTCACGGAGGATGTCGTGCACGGTGAGGAGGTGCTTGGCCTCGGGCTCGGTCGCACGCACCTGGTCGGCAAGCTCGGCAGTCACAGCGAAGCTCATTTTACGGGGGCTCAGATAAGGTAGCGGGGACTAAGGAGTAGACAGGGAAGATGGTTCAATTTTTTCTTGACTCAAAGAGGACGACGCCTCTTCGAGGCTAGAGGGTCAAAGAGGATGGTGTCGAAGAGGCCTACGCAGAAAAAAGTAGTGTGTTTTGCTTTGTTGTGTGTCGTCGTATGTATCTCTTAGATGCTGCCCGTCTTGACTAACTGGACGGGTTCCGCTGACACATGCTCTGACTGGATAATGGTCCGCATGAGGCCCACCGTCTCGTCGTACTCTTGGGGGCTGACGGTCACGGCGTCAAGGATCTTCTGGCGCAGCGGGTGTGCCTCGTACTCGGGCATGCCCTTCAGGCACAGGGCGTATGCCCATGCACCGCCCTTGACCTTGTTCAGTGCAGTGACAATGGCGTAGGCCGTCGCCTTCTTGTCCTCAGGCAGCTTGTCGTACTTGTCCTGGGATAAGCGGTGGGGGAAGATGTCCTCGAAGTCGCTCCAGTAGTCGCCAGCGTGGGTGTACAG
>Ga0118677_10005259_pt1 | contig 22774 bp, 21 predicted proteins | sample AliMusrvi5mmetaG_FD_86154 | JGI IMG/M metagenome (GOLD analysis project Ga0118677, IMG submission 86154)
AAAAAGGTTGATTGCAGACGAAAAAGACAAACTCTGCAGCAATAGTCTGTTCAAACGTTTGTTTGATAACATTGAATTTAAAATTGCCGATGCAAGGACTTTTGAAATTCAAAATGTTGATAAGGTTTTGTTAGATGCTCCTTGCAGCGGTCTTGGAACATTGAGAAGGAAACCTGACATTAAGTGGAATAAAACCCAAGATGATATTGTTGTAAAATTTCCGAAAATACAAAAAGAACTTATAGAAAACGCGGCAAAGATGCTTAAAGTTGGCGGTCAGTTACTTTATGTTACCTGTTCAACTGAACCAGAGGAGAATGAAGCCGTAATTTCACATTTTTTAAGTAAAAATAAAAAAAATCTGTTTTTTGCAATAGGAATAGTATTTGTGTGTTCACTACTCTTCAATGGGAATACAATCCAGTTTGAAAAAATGCTTAGACCCGAAGGAATAATATTTCCATGTTTTGCAATTTTTATTTTTTTACTATTTCTTTATTTCAATTCAAATAAAAAAAAATTAAGACTGGTAACATACGGTTTTATCGTCGCACTAATTTCTATTTTCTATTTACTTTTTCCGAGATTTGGTTTAGGATTTGTTTCAATAGCAGTATTAATAACTTTGCACGAGATCCTAAAAAACGGAAAAATACTGCAAAGGAGAACAGTTTTATTATTGACAACCTCACTATTGCTTTACATTATTATTATCATTCCAGAGTTTTACCTTGTAAACAAATATGATAGGATATCGAAATCATTTGCATTTAAGCAATTTTTTTATAGCAATGCCCCAATTATTTATCAGGCTATACAGGACAGCAACGTAGTTAATAAGAATTATGACTACAATTATTTAAAGAAAAAAATTGAATTAGCTACTATTCAAAAAAAAGATCCAAAGGATTTTCCAATATTACAATATGATATGGATTACATGCAATATGTTTTAGGAGACAATGAACTTCATATGATTTTTTTGAATGAAATTTCGAACCATCTCGAAAATAAAATAATACATAAAATTGCTGCTAAGGCACAAAGATCTAAAGTTGTGTCAAGTCTTGAAAAGCAATGTTTGCTTCTTTGTAAATCCTCGAGTCTTTGCGACTCAGTGGGAATGAAAAAGCTTATAGGAGTGGACTCAATCTTGAATCTTAAATCACTGGTACGTGTAACCGGGTATATCCCTACGAGAGAAGACTCTTTAGAATATAAATCCGTACCAGTGTCCAGATATATTGCCTATTATAAATCATGGTTTAAAATTATAACCACCAAATATCCTATGGCAGTGTTGGAAAAGTCTTTGAGACAAATATTATTTGTTCTTTTCTATCCTGATCTTAAAATAAATTTCCTATCATTTGCAGTACATAATTCATTTTCTCAATCTTTTGAAAAAGACCGACAGTCACTATTTAATTATTTGAAAGGGAATTTAAATTATATTCCCGATGAAGAAATTGTGATCAACTTTCCATTTATATTTTCTATTGCTTATAAAGCTTTTGATGTTCTTTTACGCCTCATCTTTCTTATTGCATTTATTCATACAACAATTGTTATTATCAAAAAGCCGGGAGTCAATTTTCAATTATGTGTTTATCTCCTGACTGTTATTCCAATTATCGTAGTTGCTATATTAACCACTTTTGATAATCAAAGATACATCCAAAGTCTGAGTTTTGCTATAATACCATTCATTTACTTTTACCTGTTTACCCTATTAAAAAGAGGGACACTCTCAAAATTGTTTCATTTACCGCTTGTGAAAAAAATAAGTAAGTTTTTATCAACCCATAAATAACTCAACACTATAATATTTGAATGATCAAAACAAAAAAATAAATGGCTTGTGGATAGGTAAAACCCTTTCGTGTATTGAGCTTTTGTGCTTAAAATCCTTTATTGCCCACGGACATGAATTTCATTTGTGGGTTTATGAAAATATTGAAACTCCATTGCCCGAAGGTGTAATTGTTGAAAATGCACGTAACATTATCCCGGAGGAAAATGTTTTTTGTTACAAAAACTCTAATCAATACGGGCATGGCAAAGGAAGCTATGCGGGATTTTCAGACATTTTCCGTTACAAATTGCTTTACGAACATGGAGGATGGTGGGTTGATATGGATGTTGTTTGCCTGAAGCATTTCGATTTTGAAACTCCTTATGTTTTCAGAACCCATGATGCATTTAAGGTTGTGGGCAATATTATGAAATGTGAGGAGAAGAGCGAGGTGATGCGGCTATGCTATGAGAAAGCAATGAAAAAAGTGGATGCAAATAACCGCGACTGGAATCTTCCGATAAGAATATTGAATGAAACAATTGATGAACTGCAGTTCAAACGCTATATTGTGAATATTTCAAATGCAGATAGCTGGCTTTTCATTATCAAATCCCTGCTTTTTAATTTTACAATCCCTGAAAAATGGTATGCTTTGCATTTGATCAATGAAGAATGGAGGCGCAATCATATCAATAAAAAAGCGATTTCCGGAAATTCATGTATCGGGAAGTTGCTGGAGGGATATGGACTTTTAGAACCTTCCACATTTGGACAGCGGGCTGCAAATACGATTCGCATTATCGTATTTCGCTTTGCAATAAAGAGGGTGATTGGGTTTATAAGAAAGAAAATGGGAAAAATGGAGGGTTGAAAGAAAATTCCAAGTTCCAATTTCCAAGTTCCAAATTCCAAGGTGGGGGGGACTTTTCCAAAGTGAAGAAAACTTTAGAAAAGTATGGATAGTTTTCGAAAAGAAATAAGAATGAATGTGGCTAAAGCCGGTTGACTTTTGTTTGTTTTTTTTCAGTTGGTTAAAACCAACTGTAATTGATATCATCCTGACAAAGTTGATCATCATGAACGCAAAGTTACTTTTCTGAACAATTAAGTTAATGATTATCAAAAGAAAGTTACTCACGATGATGATTCAGTTATTCACGATAGAGAGAAAGTTGAAAACTATTATGACAAAGTTATTCACAGTTATTAAAAAGTTGGTCACGATTGTGACAAAGTTGATGCAGAGTATGACAATGTTGCCGACGAGTATGACAAAGTTACCGAAGAGAATGGCAAAGTTGAGTCAGAGTATGGCAAAGTTGAGTCAGAGTATGACAAAGTTGCAGCCGAGCATGACAAAGTTTCCGTCGAGCATGACAAAGTTGCCGAAGAGTATGACAAAGTTGCAGTCGAGTATGACAAAGTTGACAACGAGCGTGGCAAAGTTTCCGTAGAGCATGACAAAGTTGCCGAAGAGTATGACAAAGTTGCCGAAGAGTATGACAAAGTTGACAACGAGCGTGGCAAAGTTGATAATTGATGGGTCACAAGAAAAAGTTGGGGAGCAATAGCTTTTTCACAATGAAGTTTTATTAGGAATAAACGACAGGAATGATAACTTAAAGTCGAAATTATTCCTTAATTTTGCATATTCAGGTGAAGCGGAATTGGGCAATGCTGAAGAGCAACCCAACAGGAATAGCCTGACTGACTGGAATGGTCACAAGGGGGGAAGTATCCCTCCTTGTTTTCACTCTAATCATTCCTGTCAAATATCCCTCTAAAAAACTTACAATTATTTTAGCGAGGCAAAACGCGTTCGCCATAGTTGCTCCCCAACTTTTTCTTGTGACCCTAATTGATGTGGCAAAGTCGTTGAAATGTAAACGGATAGGAATGTCGTTGATTTTGGGGAAAGAAATGGAATTGATTGGAAATGGGAAATCTTGAATCAACAAATGTAAAATGTAAAAAATGTAAAATGTAAAAGTTTGGGAAAACCCTGAATCTAAAATTGTGTTTCCGCGCAAGCACGAAACAACTGCTCATATTTCAGGGCAATTTTTTTCCAGTTATATTCCAGGTGTATTTTTTCAATCAACGAATCTTTAATCTTAAAATTTTCTTTGAATTTGAAATCATAATAAGACGTGAGTTTTTCGGCAAGATCATCAGGATTATTAGTTGAAAATAATTCGCCGTTTTCGCCGGGAGTAATCAGAGTTGGGCTCAGACCGGAATGGGTGGAGATGGCATAATTACCACATGCCAATGCCTCCATAATGGCAACGGACATGGCTTCGTAAAGGGATGATTGCACAAAGACATGCGAGGATTGGTATTCTTTGAGAATTTTATCTTTTGCAAGCCACCCCATAAAATTGATCTTATCGTGAAGTGAATTTTCGGCAACGTATTTTTCCATTTCTTTTCTCAAAACCCCATCGCCAATAATATTTGCAACAAATGGGATGTTATGATCTGACAGAAGTTTCAATGCTTTTAAAAAAGTGAAAGGATCTTTTTGGTTAACCAATCTTCCAACAAAAATGATCTTAAAGAGGGTTGATTTTTTTGAATGATCGGGCTTGAAAATACCGGTGTCGCAGCCATTGGAAATTATCACGTTTTTGCCTTCGTTTTTTTCGCCAAGAAACCTGTCAATATTATCCTTCATATCCTGCGACAACATAAAATTAATGAAGGAGTTTTTGCAGATGGTTTTTATCCAAAAATAAGTGGCAAAATGATACCAGAACATTTCTTTTCCAAAAAACCAGGGGATATCGTGCCCATGGGAAATAATGGTGTAAGGAATATCAAACCGCTTTTTCAGATACAAGGCAACTTCACCACCAGGGAGTGCAAAATTGGCAAAACAGAGATCAAAACTGTTGTCAATGCAATATTGTGTAAGGAAACTTTTGCTGTGGCGCATCCATGAACGCATTTCGAAAACACCGGAACGATAGGTGAATTTTCTTTTTGATTTGAGACGAAAAATTTTAAGTCCGCCGTTGTCCTCAACTTGTTTCAAACCCTTGAACCATGTTGTAACAACAGTTATCTCGTGACCAAGGGCGGCGAGTTCTTCAGCGATATGTTTTGTGATCACACCAGCACCGCCGCCAAGGGGAGGATACTCATAATTGAGAACAAGTATCTTCATTCTTTAGTGCCAATGTTGCCTGTATCGTTGATGATGTAGATAGGACGGCCTTTGGTTTCTGAATAAATTTTCCCGATATACTCGGTGATGATCCAAAAGAGGATAAACAGGAAACCAATGAGGATATAATTGACAACAGCCATCCATTCGAGAAGTTTGTAGAACTGTCCGAAAAAAAGGTAATTCACCAACAGGTAAAAGAAAAATAAGATACCGGTAAAGATGACGAAAATGCCCAGTATAAGACCAAAGCGGAGAGGTGCAAACGAGAAACTCAATATGCCATTCATGCCAAACCTAACCATTTTGAGAAGACTGAAACCGGTGACGCCGCTTGTTCTAAGCGGACGTTCATAGTCTATAACAGTGAATTCATAACCCAGCCAGGGAACCATCCCACGGAGATACCTTGATTTTTCGCGCATTTCATTGAGAATTGCAAGCACTGACCGGTCGAGAAGCCTGAAATCGCCAATGTCTCCGGGGATTTTATTATCGGAAAATTTGAAGAGTAAAGTGTAATAAATTTTGGCGGTAAGCTTTTTAAAGAACTTATCTTTCCTGAGCTTCCTGCGTGTGTAAACGATCTTATAGCCTTCTTTCCATTTTTTAATCATTTCAGGAATGACTTCAGGGGGATCCTGGAAATCGCAATCCATAGTAATGACAGCATCGCCTGTAGCATAATCGAGACCTGCAGTAAGGGCAGCCTGATGCCCGAAATTTCTGGAAAGGCTTATAAATTTCACCTGTTTGTTGAGGGATGAAAGATCCCTGAGAATTGAGAGAGATTTATCGCCACTACCATCGTTGACGAAAATGAATTCAGGAACGACATCAATTTCTTGAAGGATGCTCTGAATTCTTTCGAATAAAGGAACAATATTCCCTTCTTCATTAAACACAGGTAAAATAATGGAGAGCTTCATGAGGGTGTTAAAATTGAGTACAGCAAATTTAGTAAATTTTTATCAAAACAGAATTCTTTGTTAATAAAAATGAACTTGTGGATTTTTGTTTTACGGAATTTTTGCCAGACAATAAAAAAGTCCCGGTGGTTCAATACTTCCGGGACTTTTTCACTTTGCTAAAATTGGATTGCAATCCTTATTTCAATTTGCCGAGTTTTGCTGTAACTTTGACAGTAGTGGTTTTAAAGATAAAGCCAAGGCCAATAGGTCTTACAGTCTTGGATTCATATTGTGGATAAAAAACCACATCGTAACCCGGATTGTTTTGCATCAATTCATAAAGCGCATAGTTTGAAGTTTTGTCTGATAAAATGCTGCCAAATACGGGAATGTTAGCTAAGCTAATTCCTGAAGCACCACCAACGACAGTACCAGCTTTGCTCATGAATAATCTTGACCAGTCAATGCATAAAATTTTTGTTGAAGTGGCTTGGGCTGACAACTGATCAGATAAAGTGAAATCACTTTTTACAAATTGAACTTTGGAGTTGGGTTCTCTCATTGTTTTGTTAAGAGATGTGCAACCTGAGAACATTGCAACAGCAATTCCTATTAAAAGGAAAGATTTGAGTGATACTAGTTTTTTCATAATTTTATGTGATTTAATTAGAATGGCAATATTATAAAAATTATACGGATTACAATAGAAATTTGTTTTAAAAATAAAAGGATTGAGAGAATCCAAAACTCCGAAAAGTATGGCCGTAGCTTTAGTGAGTAAACCGTTAAAACCTTTTCCTGGAATTTTCAATTGAGGTTATGCACTTTCAACTGCAATTTCAATTTCAGGAAAAGAAAATCCGGACACCTGAATTCGTACGGCTCCGTTTTTCCATGCATTTTGAAAAAGAATTTTTCAAAACTTCCCGAATTCAAATTAACTTTGTCGCCACATTTTTTTTGCATGCCATCAGTTGAGCCATCATATAATCCGAATTTTTCCAGCAAAGACAATCCCAACTGGTTCAAAGGATTTATCATGCTACAGGATGAGGTGCCGACAGAAATGATCAGTAAAAGAGAAGACTCAGTGTTTCTCAAACACCGCATTGTCCAGGTAAAATTAAATCGGCCAAAATCCTTTAGCCAATCAATATTTGCAACACATTTGCAAAAACATTCCGCCATGGTACCAAAGGCAAAGGAAGTATCGAACTACGGGTGGATCCCTTGCATTATAGCACTCTGTTTTGTTTTTTATTCCATTGCTCACTTTGGATATTACAAGCGCATGCAGCAAATATTCAAGGCATTTTTTGCAAGCCGTTTGTTCAGTCAGTTGTCGCGTGAAGGCGGAATCTTTGGAGAGAGAGTTTCACTATTTTTATTCAGCTCCTACCTTTTAGGTTTTTCGCTGTTTTTTTACAAAATTTGTGAATACTACTTTCATATTCCTGCTCCATTTTTGGCTTCATTTCTTTTTTATCTGGAAATCCTTGCCGGCATTATCATTTTTTATCTTTTCAAACTGGGTCTGTTTAATCTTGTGGGCTTCATTTTCAAAACCAGCAGGGAGATCTCGGATTACATTTTAAACGTTTATATTCTCGGTCAAATTTCAGGAGTTTTGTTGTTGCCATTAATAGTTTTTGCAGCCTACATGCCAAATGAATATGTTATCTCAATTGGGCTTGTATTGTTGGTGATCTTGTATTTGTATAGCATGTTTCGGGGAGTGACAATTGCAGCTTCCAAGGTAAAAATTTCTGTGTATTATTTATTTTTGTATCTTTGCACGCTGGAAATTTTACCACTGTTCCTTATTGCCAAGGTTTTAAGTAAAATAATTATTTAAACCACCCTTCTGAAAATCAGAGTTGGGTGAGTTAAATAGAACAGTATTATAGGGAGTAAAAATAATACAAGTAAAATTTGGTCTGATGGCGAAAATTAAAAATATTCTGATTTCACAACCACCACCTGAAAGAGAAAACGACCCTTACTATGAACTTGCAAAAAAGTTTGGGTTTAAGATCTTATTTCATAAACTATTTAAAATTGAAGGTGTCCCCTCCAAAGAATTCAGACAGGAAAGGATCAACCTGCTTGATTATTCTGCAGTGATCTTTACAAGCAAAAATTCTATTGATCATTTTTTCAGGATCTGCGGAGAAATGCGGGTTATTGTTCCTGAAACAATGAAATATTTCTGTATTTCGGAATCCATATCATTGTATCTTCAAAAGTATGTGACCTACAGAAAGCGCAAGATCTTTTACGGCAGGCAACATTTTTCGGAACTGATTGACGTGATGAAAAAACACAAAGAGGAAAAGTTTTTGCTGCCCAGTTCTGACATCCTGAAACCGGAAATACCAAAACTTTTAGCTTCGAATAGATTTAGCTATAAACGAATAATTTTTTACCGGACAGTATCGAACGATCTCAAAGAAATTGACATTCTCCTTTACGACATGATCGTTCTGTTTAGCCCTGCAGGTGTTAGCGCGTTGCTGAAAAATTTTCCTGATTTTGACAGGAATCGAATACTTATTGCCACATTTGGTTCAACCACTGCCAATGCTGCGAAAGAATCAGGGCTCACAATACACATTCAGGCGCCAACTCCAAAAGCACCATCAATGACAATGGCTTTGGAGCAGTATTTTGAAAAATCCAAAAACAGGTAATCTGACACTTTCTGCTTTACCACGGGCGGAAAACAATTATTCTGACATTGCAAACTTATACCAAAGAAGAACGACTTTACGAAAAAAAGATTATCACAGAACTTTTTGAAAAAGGTCATGTCTTTTATTCGAATCCTTTTAAAATAGTTTGGTTGCAGTGTGAGTTTGATGGTAAATATCCTGCTAAAATTTTAATTTCTGTACCGGCCCGTAATTTTAAAAAAGCTACTGACAGGAACCGTTTAAAGCGTTTGATGCGCGAGGCATACAGGAAAAATAAAAACCTTTTTTACAACAGCCTTGAAGGCATGAATAAAAAGGTAGTATTCATGCTGAACTACACCGGGAAAATAATAATTTCATTAAACGAGGCCGAGAATAAAATAATTTTAATTTTACAGCGTTTAGCAAAGGAAAATGAAAAGACTCCTTAGTAAGATAATGATCATGTTTATTCGCTTCTATCAGATGTCAATTTCGCCTGTGTTACCGGCTTCATGCAGGTATAGTCCGACGTGTTCGCAATATGGTATTGAGGCAATAAAAAAACATGGTCCGTTCAAAGGAGGATATTTGACTTTGAAAAGATTTCTATCTTGCGGACCCTGGGGAGGGAGCGGTTACGACCCCGTTCCATGAATTGTTTATTGAGGAAATCTATTAAAGTTACAAATGTTTACAAAGTGAAAATTTAATAATTCTACTAACTTATGAAAAGAAAAAAATTATCAATCAGACATCTCAAAATATGGATACTCGGAGCTGCTATCATAGTGGCATCAGCTATTTCTATAAGTTCAGTTGTTGACAATGATTTTGAAATTGCAAAAAACCTCGACATTTTCACGACCCTTTACAAAGAACTTAACACAAATTATGTTGACGAGCTGAAGCCGGGCGAACTCATCAAAACCGCTATTGACGCAATGCTTGAATCACTGGATCCTTATACTACCTATATTTCCGAATCGGAACTTGAGGATTATAAATTAATGACAACCGGTCAATACGGAGGCATAGGAGCAATGATTCACAAAAACGGTGACTATGTTGTGATTTCAGATCCCTACGAAGGTTTTCCTGCTCAGAAAAACGGCCTGCAGGCCGGGGATATCATTCTTGAAGTAAATGGTAAATCCGCAAAAGGAAAATCAACAAATGATGTGACGGATATTTTACGGGGACAACCCGGAACTACTGTCAAACTCCTTATCCAAAGAGTGGGCGTTGACAAACCATTTGAAAAAACCATTGAGCGTGCAGAAGTGAAGATTAATAATGTTTCATATTATGGCATGGTCAACAAAAACTCCGGCTATATCAAGCTTGACAATTTTTATGAAGATGCAGGCAAAGAAGTAAAGAATGCTTTTCTTGCCCTTAAAGAAAAAGGCATGAAATCATGCATCATTGACCTGCGCGGGAATGGTGGCGGATTGCTCAACGAAGCAGTGAACATCGTGAATATTTTTATTGATAAAGGCATCACTGTTGTCAGCACCAAGGGAAAGCTTAAAGACAAGAATAATTTTCACCGCTCATTGAACCCTATTACAGACGGGCAAATACCGCTGATCGTGCTTGTTGACAGGGGCAGCGCATCAGCATCGGAAATTGTTACCGGAGCAATACAGGATCTTGACAGGGGTGTGATCATTGGTGAAAGGACGTATGGAAAAGGACTCGTACAAAACATCATTAGCTTAAGCTATAATACCAAAATGAAAGTCACTGTTGCGAAATATTACATACCCAGTGGAAGATGTATTCAGGCTATTGATTATTCAATAAAGAACGAAGATGGCAGTGTGTACAAAGTGCCGGATTCACTGAAGGTGGCATTTAAAACCAAAAAGGGAAGAGTTGTTTATGATGGCGGAGGTATAGAACCTGACATTAAAATGGATCCTTATAAATACAGCAACCTCTCAATTAGCCTCATTTCAAAATTCCTGCTTTTTGATTATGCAACAAAATATCACAGCCTGCACACAACAATTGATTCTGTAAAAAGCTTTGAAATCACTGATGAAATCTACAATGATTTCCTCACTTATATTGCTGATAAGGACTATGACTACACTACCAAAAGTGAGCAGTCGCTGATTGATCTTAAAAAGAATGCTGAAACAGAAAAATATTATGAAGCCATCAAGGCTGATTACGAAACTTTGAAAGCAAAAATGATCCATGATAAAAAAGAAGATCTTGTGAAATTCAAGGATGAAATAAAGAATCTGTTAAAAGCAGAAATAGTCTCCCGTTATTATTTTCAGAAAGGTCGCGCAGAGTCAATGCTCACAAACGATCTGGAACTGAAAAAAGCATATAGCATTTTTGCCGACAGCGCCACTTATAAAGGTATTCTGAATGGTACGATCATTTTGAATAAAGAGAAGTAAGAACGTTAGTTGTTTGTTGTTGCGGAACTTTAGACTTTGAATGACAGCTAACATTTAAAAAATATCTTCAGAAACACTGCATGAATCCTGGCTTGAAAAATATCCACCGGTACATTTATTTCTTCGGAATTGCATTGGTGGCAGCCAGCCTACCCTTATCCAAAGTCACCATGAGTAGCGGGGAGATCATTCTTTTTGGCAACTGGATTGTTGAAGGTCATTTTAAAAATAAGTTCCGTACTTTTTTCAATAATAAAACGGCCCTTGTTATCAGTTCGCTTTTTCTTCTGCACATCATCGGGCTTATTTATACCACCGATTTTAACTATGGAATATTTGATTTGCGTGTAAAGGTGCCAATGCTATTGCTTCCACTGATCGTTTCAACCACAGAACCGCTCAGAAAAAAACAATTTCAGAATCTTTTGTTGCTTTTTGTTGCAGCAGTATTAGCGTCCACTTTTTTCAGTATGTTCAATTATCTGACCAAGGATTTTGTTGACATCAGGGAGATCTGCGCATTCATTTCGCATATCCGCCTTAGCCTGATGATATGTTTGTCCATCTTTATCCTGTCGTATTTCTTGTTCTCCGGAGATAATTACAGCAAAACACTCAAACTGGTTTTTGCGATCATCATTATATGGTTTGCAGTTTTTCTTGTGATCCTTGAATCAATAACAGGCTTATCAATTTTATTCACCACAGCCTTCATTCTTGGTTTGATCAGCCTGTTTAAAATGAAAAACAAACTTTACAAAATGGGCATTGTTGCCTTGATCATTGTCATTTCTTCTCTTGTTGTAATTTATTTCAACAATATTTACAAAGACTATTCTTCATACTCCCTTGTTCATAAAAGTGAAGTAAGAAAAGTTACAGCGCAGGGGAATCCCTATTCAGGCGACTCTTTAAATTATGAAACAGAAAACGGGAATTATATCTTTCGCAACATTAACGATAATGAACTCAGAGAATCCTGGAACCAGCGAAGCGCCATCAAATTTGACAGCAATGACAGGAAAGGACAGTTTTTGAAATATACGTTGTACCGTTTCCTTACTTCAAAAGGATTTTACAAGGATGCTGATGGAGTTTCAAAACTTTCGAATGATGAAATAAAAGCTATCGAAAACGGTGTGGCGAGTGTGAATTATTTGCAGAAAAAATCGTTGCGTACAAGGATCTACGAAACGATATGGGAAATTGAAAACGCGCAGGAAAGCGCAAACCCCAACGGACATTCGGTGATGCAGCGGCTTGAATACTGGAAAGCCTCACTGGGTATCATCAGCGACAACCTGCTTTTTGGTGTGGGCACAGGAGATATGAATATTGCCTTTGCACAACAATATGACAAGATGAAATCACCGCTTGAAAAAAGGTGGCGGTTGCGTTCGCACAACCAGTTTTTATCAATCACTGTCGGGTTTGGTTTGTTTGGTTTGTTATGGTTTTTGATCATTCTGGTTTATCCCTTCTTAATCAAATGGGTTCGAAAGGATTATTTTTACATCGTTTTCTTCATCATTCTGATCTTGTCAATGACTGCTGAAGACACTATTGAATCGCAGGCAGGGCTTACATTCTTCGTGTTTTTTAATACCATGCTTCTACTTGGCAGAACAATTGAGGAAACTCCGGATCAGCAATCTGTCAAATAAATAAGCATCTTTCCTGATCCTGATCCGGGATCCTTATCTGAATAAATTTTCACTATTTCATTAAAATTGTTCATGTAAATAAAACAAAAACCATGCTGATTTTCATTTGAGTTTTAGTGACAGCTAAGGGGTATCGTGAAATTTTCGGCTCTGCTATTCTAATTATTTATAATTTTACCAAGCGTAAAAAAACGAAATACGATTTGAAAACGATTGAATTCAGTACTACTTTCAGTGAATACAATTCAACTGATGAGTTGGAAAAGGAAGACAGAGATCTTGTTCAACATGCACGTGAAGCGGCAAAAGCAGCTTATGCACCCTATTCAAAATTCTTAGTTGGTGCAGCAGTGCTTCTCGAAAACGGAAAAATTATTAATGGCAGTAACCAGGAAAATGCAGCGTATCCTTCAGGACTGTGTGCCGAAAGAGTAGCAATTTTTGCAGCGGCAGCACAGCATCCCGGCATTGCAGTTAAAACAATTGCCATCACAGCAAAAACGGAGAGATTTACCACCTGCACACCTGTTGCTCCCTGCGGTTCATGCAGACAGGTACTATCGGAATACGAACATTTATACAAGAAACCCATCAGGATCATCCTGACAGGAGAAACAGGAAAAGTGTTGATCATTCATAAAATTGAAGACATCCTTCCTTTAAGTTTCAAACCTGATGATTTAAAAAAATAACAACCAAAAAACCATGAAAACGAAAACTATCCTGGCCATAGCTGTGGCTTTACTTTTATTATCATTCAGCAATTCCAAACCTGCTTATAAAGTTTATGATTCGAAAGGAAAGCTGAGTGACTATGATGAAATGATAGCTGCAACAAAAAATGCAGACATCGTTTTTTTCGGAGAGATCCACGACGATGCAATCTGCCACTGGCTCGAACTTCAGACAGCAAAAGATCTTTATGCTGCAAAGAAATCGGACTTGCTTCTGGGCGCCGAAATGTTTGAGTCCGACAACCAGCTTATACTGAATGAATATTTGTCGGGACTGATCAAACAAAAAAACTTTGAAGATGAAGCCAAATTGTGGCCTAATTATTCAACAGATTATAAACCCCTCGTTGAATTTGCAAAAAAAAGTAAACTGAAATTTATTGCTTCGAACATCCCGCGCAGGTATGCATCACTTGTAAATGCAAAGGGTTTTGCAGGTCTTGACAGTTTGTCAAAAGAAGCAAAAGAACTGATAGCTCCGTTGCCGATCAAGTATGATACCACTGTGGGTTGCTACAAGGAAATGCTGAAAATGGGAGGCATGGGCGGCGCTCATTCCGGCGCTAATCTTCCGAAAGCACAAGCGATCAAAGATGCCACAATGGCTTATTTTATTTATTCAAACTGGAAAAAAGGAAAACAAATTCTGCACTTCAACGGCTCTTATCATTCCGATAATTATGAAGGAATTCTCTGGTATCTGAAACAATTAAAATCGAATCTGAAAATTGTCACCATCTCTGCAGTGGAGCAAACTTCCATTGATGCATTGGAAACGGATAATAACGGAAAAGCGGATTACATTATTTGCATACCTGAGGACATGACCAAGTCTAAGTAAAAAAGTGTCTAAAGTACTTTAGTGCACTTTAGACACTTATTTCTGGGTAAAGGTAAACAGGTAGTTGATGAAGAAATTCCAGATCACCACCACCCCTATCGCAAAGAACTTGGACACGTAGAAATTCTTCTTGTATTTCGACACAAGGATGTAGAGAATTAATGTGTTTATTCCAAGCCCGGCAAGGGAAACAATAAAGAATTTAAAAAACTGAACAGTCACAGCGGGATCACTATCCTCGAATGTCCAAATCCTGTTTAAGAAAAAATTGGTTGTGGCAGCGGCTGTAAAACCTATTGCATTGGCAACATATTTCTGAATCTTTACAATTTCTTTAAACAAATAAGTAAGCGAAAAGTCAACGACCATGCCCGAAACACCAACGACCCCGAATTTGAGGAATTTTAATAAAAAAGTTTTAGAGATGACCATGCTTTGATTCAGAATTTGGAAAAGCAAAGATGCGAAAAAAATCAGGATAGCAACAAATGAATTCTTTTTTCCAGGTCGTCCTGGTTGTTTTTCATTTTAACGCCTTTTGAAAATTCCGATTTTTTAATGGCCCTCAGAAGATCAAAATTCTGCTGTTTTGTAAAGTAAAACAAGTTCTTTTTATGGTAATAGCGGGCAAGATATTCCTGCTCTGTTTGCCCGGGCGTAGGAACGAAAAAAGCATTGATGCCGACTGTGACAATATCCATGATGCTCGAATATCCTGGCCTGCAGATAACCATTTTTGCTTCTGAAAATGCACGTGCCAGTTCACCTGTTTCAAGATGCGAAACCATTTTCACATTCTCCGACATGTTCGCCACTTCATCTGTTTCGGTGATGCCACGCACCACAACGGCTTTGATATTCTCGTGGTATTTCAATTGTCCGAGGATGATGTTCTCAAAAACCGTCCGCTGCGGCTCAGGACCGGAGAGAATAAAAAGCACATCATTTGAGGGAACACTCTCTATGTCCATATAGCAGGGCTTGTTGAACCGCGAAAGCAAGCCAATAAAGTGAACGTTTTTGTAGCGCCAGAAGTTGCCGGAAAGATATCCCGAAAGGTTCAACAATCCTTTAAAATCGGGCACCCAGCATTCGTCAAATTTGTTGATGTAATGCTGGTTTAATTTTAAAAGCACGTATTCGAAAGCCTTCAGCCACTTCGGGCAAATGATCGAAAGCTGATGTGTGATTATAACGCATTTTACATTTTTATTCCACAACCCATAACGGTTGTCGGAAATTACAATGTCAATTTTATGTTCAGCGATGATCTGCTGCAAAAGCAGTCGTTCTTTTTTTATCGTTTTCAGGAGACGTGGCGAGGCCTTCAGCATTTTCATGACCATGCTTCCTTTTTCAGGATACTGTATTTTATAACCCGGAAAATGGATGAATTGCAGGTCGGGAAATTCTTTTTTAAGAAGCGCATAAGGACGACCGTCACTGCCGATGATCACATTGGCGCCCGATTCAACCAGTTTATGAATGATCGGAATGCAGCGTGTAGCATGACCCAACCCCCAATCAAGAGGGCATACCAATATGTTTTTTTTGTTCCCCAAAATATCAGAGTCAATAGTCAATAGTCATTGGTCATTAGTCAATGGTCAATGCTCAATGGTCAATGCTCAACTGACAATTGACAACTGACTATTGACGAATGACGAATGACTAACTAGAATTTCATTGCTAACTGCACGGCAGCATTCCTCGGAGCCTGAACATCGCCCGGACGCCCCATGTACTCACGGTCAAATAAATTCTTTACAATAAAAGATATCTTTGTTTTTTCCGTTACCTGGTACGAAACCCTTGCATCGAAAATAGCATCGCCTGTGTTGTGTTTTTCGCGGTATTGTTTCAATCCCGGAAGGAAAAACACAGTATCCCCGTTTTGGATCAGCGGATGACCATCAGGCAACATAATAGGATCCTGGAAAGCCTTATCAATATGGATCATGAAACTATGATAATCCACGCTGACACCTAAAGAAAATGCATGGTAAGTAACTTCGAGGTCGGCTTTGGCTGAATGATACCAGCTATACTTTAAAATATTGTATTTCGGATTTGCTTTCACCGAATCTTTGTTGGCATCAAGGTCAATCGGGTTGGTGTAGGTGTAGCCCAGCATCAGTGTTGCAGGCAGACCCAGCAGTTTGCCCTGCCCCATGACGGTAATATCAACTCCGGTGATCTGAGTGTTGTTTTGATTGTAAGCTTTGAAACCGGTGTAATCAAAATAATGGACTCCCGGGTTGGCAGCTACTGAATCGTTGGGATAATGCTGCCCGAAAGCAAAATTGATCATGTCGTGATATTGTGTCCAGAAGCCGGCAATATCCAGGTAACCGTACCAACTGCTCACTTTGAAGCCCTGTTTAAATCCCAGCTCGGCGCTCCAGCCTGTTTCAGCCCTGAGTGAGTCGTTGGGGAAAAGATGCAGCGGACCTACTGTTGTTGAAATAAATTTTTCGGCGATGGAAGGATAGCGGTAGCCCTGTCCGAACGAAGCCCTGAGGAAAGATGCTTTTGCCAGCTCATAGCTTAGCCCTGTTCTGAACACAGGTTTCGACTGTGCTTTGTCGTGTTCCACGTCATACATTTCGAAGCGTGCACCCAGCGACAAGATCAGTTTTTTGAACTTTTTATCAAACTGTGCAAAGAAACTTTCGTTGGTTGAATAAATGTTGCCGCTGCTGTAGATGTCAGCCTGCGCCCTGTTATAGATCTCGGAAATGCCGGTAGTCATCGTGAGGTTATGCCTGAAATGGCGCTGAAACTGGTATTCGGCATAGTACAGAAAAGAGTTGTCGCCATGGCCGGTATTGTTGCCATTGTTGACCTGGAAATATCGTCCTCTTAAACTGTGGCGAACGGTGGTGTCCCTGTAATAAACAATGTACGGGTCAATGTTCAAACGCCTGTCGTCTTTTTCCTGTGAAAAGGAAGGGTTCACACGGTAAACGCCGGAGTCGCCGCTCTGCCAGAGAATATAATCGTGGCCTTTGATCTCGATGGTATTTGCATCGCAACCATACGACAGACCTTTGATCTTTCTGTCCCTGTAGCGCAGGTTAAAATTTACCCTGAATCTTTGTTCGTCGCCGGCCTGTCTGTAGCCTTCATCATTAAAATAACTGCCACCTACAGTAAGGTCGAGGTTTCCGATCTTGCGTGAATGAAGGAATTCAGCGCCAGCAAAAGTTGGCTGAGATTGTCCCCACCAGATGGTGTTTTTCTGCAGCGGGTTCATGTATAAACCATCGTTGATGATGATCTTTGTCTGCGGTGTGTTGCCCGGTTGCTCTGTCCTGATGTTGATCACACCGTCAAGCGCCGATGAGCCATAGAGTGCCGACGAAGCGCCTTTGATCACTTCGATTTGCTGAATACTTTCAACAGGCACAGCGCTCCATTTAATATCGCTTGCATCGCCCGAAAGCATTGGCAGGTCGTCAACCAGCACCATTACGCGGCTACCAATTCCGTAGCTCCATCCGCCGCCGCCACGAATGTTGGGCTGGCTGTCCATGATGGTAATGCCCGGTGTTTTGCTGATGGCCGTTTCGATGGTATTTGTGTTGTTGTTCTCAATAAATGCGGGCCTGATGGTTTGGATTGACACCGTTACGTCCGACATTTTTTGTTCAAATTTTCCGGCGGTTACCACGTATTCATCAAGCATACTTGCGGTGGCAGTAGCATCAATATTTATCGTGCGGATCTCGCCCGGAGCCAGCGTTACCTTTTCGGTTTCGGTGGCATAGCCCATATACTTATAAATAATAGTGTGGGCGCCCGGCTTCAACTCGAGGATGTAAACGCCGTTGACATCGGTAACAACGCCCGTGTTGTCCTCAGCCACCACAGCTACTCCGGTGAGCGGCATTTTGGTTTTTGAGTCTATAACTTTCCCTGTTATTGAAGTTTTTTGCGCATTCGCCACGTAGGTGAGGGCGAAAAAACAAACGAACATGTAGAGATATTTCATGCTATATTGATTTAGGTAATTTCTGCAAATATACTTTTTTTGAAACAAATCAGATTTATTATCACCTCAATGGTTAAAGTTACTGTGGTGATGGCATTCTGTTGGTTCCAATTTCTTCCTTATATTATTTCATCGAAGTACGAATTCGTAGTTCGGTTAAATAATGTCTTTGCTGAATTTATTTCAAACGTTTTACTTCAGAATTACTCAATTCATACTCCTGACCTGTTTCAGGGCAAATTGCCTTACTATTTGAGTCAAAATGTAATTTAAGGCCATTCTCACTTACCCAACCAATTTGTTTAGCAGGATTGCCCACCATCAGCGCAAAAGGCTTCACAGGCTTCGTAATTACAGCCCCGGCACCTATCAATGCATATTCACCTATTTCATTACCACAAACAACAGTTGCATTTGCTCCGATAGTTGCCCCTTTGTGGACAACCGTATGTACATATTCATTTTTTCTGTTTACATGACTCCTTGGATTAATAACATTAGTAAAAACCATAGAGGGTCCAAGAAAAACATCATCTTCACAAATCACTCCGGTGTAAACAGAAACATTATTTTGAATTTTCACATTTTTACCCAGGATAACAAACGGCGAAATTACTACATTTTGCCCGATATTACAACGTTCACCAACTATACTACCTGACATAATATGCGAAAAATGCCAGATTTTTGTATCGTTTCCAATCGTACAACCTTCATCAACTATAGCTGATTCGTGAGCAAAGTATTTCATTTCAGCGCATGTCAGGAAAGTTAAAACAATTTATGGCAATTGTGCAGAATGATCCTGCAGTAAGAACAATTGTTGGCTTTATAGGTGGAGGACGCGGTGGCGCTAATTTTGGCCAAGTATATGTTGATTTAAAGCCAATCGCAGTACGCAAGGAAAGCACCCAACAAGTCATTACTCGTTTACGCCCTAAGTTAGCCGAAATACCCGGCGCTAACCTTTACTTAGCGCCTTCTCAAGATATCCGCATGGGCGGCCGTCAGAGTAACTCACTTTATCAGTACACATTGCAGTCCGACAATATAAAGGACCTTAGGACTTGGACGCCTAAACTACTCGATGCCTTAAGTCGCGAACCGGTACTACAAGATCTTAATACGGACCAGCAAGACAAAGGCCTACAACAAGACTTAGTCATAAATCGAGATACAGCTTCACGCTTAGGTCTAACAGCTAGCCAAATAGACAACACTCTTTATGACGCCTTCGGTCAACGTCAGGTCTCAACCATCTATGAGTCACTCAATCAATATAAAGTAATCATGGTAGTTCAGCATCAATACGCTGAATCTCCTGAATCTCTACGAAATATTTATGTAAGTACATCCGGAGGTTCTATTAAAGGCTCCCAAGCAAGTAACGCTGTAGCAGGTACGGTAGCCATCAAAGGAAATGCCAGCAGCTCGTCATCTATCGCTTCAGATTCTGCACGTAATGCCAGCATGAATGCGATTGCAACAACAGGGAAAGGTTCAACTTCAACAGGCCAGGCTGTGAGCACCAAAAAAGAACTCATGATTCCTTTATCTGCTTTCGTAAAATATCAGATGGGAACTACTCCCCTATCAGTGAACCATCAGGGCCAATTTGTAGCAGGTACTATATCGTTTAATTTAGCAGACGGAGCATCCCTAAGCGATGCTGTTGAAGCAATTAATCGCCAAGTGAATTTAATTCATATGCCGAGCAGTGTACACGGGAGCTTTCAGGGAACAGCACGTAGCTACCAAAACTCTATTAGCAACGAGCCAATTCTTATCCTAGCAGCAATACTCACAATCTATGTTGTTTTAGGCATGCTCTACGAAAGCTACATTCATCCATTAACAATTATATCAACACTTCCTTCTGCAGGTCTAGGTGCGCTGCTAGCCCTCAAGTTGTACAATACTGAATTTAGTTTAATCGCACTTATTGGAGTTTTCCTACTCATCGGTATCGTAAAGAAAAATGCCATCATGATGATTGATTTTGCAATCGAGGCAGAACGTACACGTGGTCTAAGCGCAAGAGATGCTATTTTTGAAGCAAGCCTGATGCGCTTTAGACCTATTTTAATGACAACGATGGCCGCTATTCTAGGAGCTATACCGCTCGCAATTGGTGCTGGTGATGGCGCTGAATTAAGACGTCCCCTAGGTATATCGATTGTAGGAGGTTTGATCGTAAGCCAGTTGCTTACCTTGTATACAACTCCAGTTGTATATCTCTATTTTGACCGTGCACGTGTATGGATACAAAGCTTCCGTACTGAGGCACCAGCGCCTACTCACGTAAATGCAAATGAAATTAAAGCATAACCTTTCCCTTAGTATGATCCCACTAACGAATACGTCTGATTATAAAAAAGATGGGTTCAAATCTATCTCTTTTTTATTACTCGCCTTCACGGCAAGTTGCGCAGTCGGGCCAGACTACAAGAAACCAGAAGCAATAACTGCTGCTTCTTTTAAGGAGGCTTCGGGCTGGAAAGAAGCTACCCCTGCGGACGATGCTCCACGAGGATCCTGGTGGGAAGTCTACAATGATCCAGTGCTTAACACTCTTGAAGAACAAGTAGCTACTTCTAATCAGAACCTCCAAGCACTCGCTAATAATTACGAACAATCGCGCCAATTTGCTCGCGCTGACTTTACAACATTTCTTCCTAGCGCAAGCGTAAGTGGTTCGACTAGCCACTCTGAATCGCCCGTAACTAAATCTTCTCAGGGTTCTATTAGCTCAAGCTCAAGCGGACTGCTTAGCGCTTCCTGGTCTCCTGACTTCTGGGGAAAAGTTAGACGCTTAACAGAAAGCGATATAGCGGCAGCTCAGGTTTCAGCAGCTACCTTTGCAAATGCACGTCTATCGATTCAGTCGACTCTTGCTTTAGATTACATTCAACTAAGAATCCTAGATGAAAAGAAGCGTTTAATTGATAAGGCTGTAAGTAATTACAGTAGGACTCTCAAAATATCGCAGAATAAATATGCCGTGGGTGTAGCCGCACGCAGAGATGTTATTTCATCACAAGCCCAACTCGATGCCGCAAGAGCTCAATCCATAGACGTTGGTGTTCAAAGAACTCAAATTGAACATGCTATTGCAGTACTCATTGGAAAAACTCCTAGTGATGTATCTATTGCGATTAAACCATCCTTAGATCTTTTGCCTCCAAGCACTCCTTTGACACTGCCAGCAAAGCTACTTGAGAGACGTCCTGACATTGCGGCGGCTGAAAGACTAATGGCTGAACAGAATGCGAAGGTCGGCATTCAAACTGCAGCATACTTTCCTTCCATTACACTTACTGGCTCTAGAGGCTACCAAGGAAGCCCTATCAGCAATTTAATAACATCTCCTTTTAAAGTCTGGTCTTTGGGAGCAGCTGCAACTGACAGTATACTCGATTTTGGTCAAAAAAGAGATCAAGTCTTAGCAGCTCGTGCAGCCTATAACTCAAGTGTAGCCGCCTACAGGCAGACTGTACTAAGTGCATTTCAACAGATTGAGGATCAACTCTCTAATCTAAGGATTTTAGAAGAAGAATCCACAATCCAAAGTGAAGCTGTAAATGAAGCAGCCGAAGCATCTCGTATTGCACAAAACGAATATGCTGCTGGCACAGTTGATTACACGACTGTTGTTACCGCTGAAGCAACCGAACTTGCAGACCGCGAATCATCTCTCTCTATTCTGCAAGGGAGATTAAATGCGAGTGTGATTTTAATTGAGGGATTAGGTGGCGGTTGGACTACTGCTCAATTACCAACAACTAGCGACGTCATATTTCAGCATCTTGAAAGTAACCAGAAATAAAAATTAAGCTTATAATTGCTTAGGTTTATTTCTATTACACGTTTTATAACTTAAGTAGTACTTGTTACGCTTAAACAGTCATAAGCATATATCTTACTTAGTTCAAAAGTTAGCTTACTAAAAAAAGGATTCTAACTAGTAAGATAATCCTACTCAAGAAGCCTAGCAGCGAGTAATAAGCCTAGGCAGCAGCCAAGAGACGTAAGCATGAGTGAATAAACCAGTTGCTTACCCTGCCATAGACTTAAAAACCAATCTCTAAATTCCATAGCTTCAACATTAGCCTTACCTGCAATTTGCTCCATCTGATAGTTATAATGTTTAGAAGTCTCTGCAGTAATTTCATAAGATGCTCCATTTGCTGAATCTATATTTACTAAAGTAGGCGGTAAACTCAGGTAAAACTTAGCAGAACCTAAAGATCCAAAAAGAAAAACTACTACGGCACAGATTCTTAACCTGAGCTGCATAGTTAGCGTACGCTTAGAGAGGACATATGTACTTTTTCTCTTACTGAAAATAAAAACCAGCACTTGAATCAGCACTAGCACCAGAATGGGATATAACAGAACCTTGATCATCGTATTTGATTCTAATTTAGATTAACTTCTTGTTTAAAGAAAATATCCGTACGCCATTTAGCCTATCAACTTAAGTAATTTCTAAACTAGGCTTTTGGTGTGCATTATTTGCTGCGCAGAACTTGCAACTTTAAAATACGCTTAATTGTTTTTATAGATGAAAT
>Ga0118677_10005260_pt1 | contig 22773 bp, 23 predicted proteins | sample AliMusrvi5mmetaG_FD_86154 | JGI IMG/M metagenome (GOLD analysis project Ga0118677, IMG submission 86154)
GCATTATTGGTCAGGTAGATCCCCTGAAGGGCATCGAGCCGGGCCTGGTCCCAGGTGACTGGCGGCGAGTAGGGAGGGACATACGTGGGTGGGGGGGTAAGCCCGGCCTTCTCCTGCAGGGCAAGCTTCAGGGTCTGCTTGGCGATGTCTGAAACGGAGACTCCCTCGTCATTGGCGAGCACCACGACGCCAAGCTTGTAATCCCGTAGAATCTCAACCCAGCTATGGAACCCACTGACCTGGCCTTCCTTGGAGCAGAGATTTCCCGCGTATGAGAGATCGGCGTCATTGAGGTCCCAAAGAAATCCCATCCGTGCGTCGAAATCGAGAGGCATGCCGCCGTTCTGGGAGGTTAGCATCATATCCATCGTGGCGGACTGCAAGACCTGACCCCGCTCCCCCATGCCGTCTGCGTTGATCATCTCGACGTATTTGGCCATGTCCAGGATGTTGGACACAATTGCGCCGCTACCGCCCACATTGATGTAATAACGAGTGGGCAATGCCTGGCCTGCCGTGTAACCCGTCGCCAGCTTCGCGGAGACATTCGGACTGTCTATGGACATGGAGGTGTTGTCCATACCCAGGGTGTGAAAGAGTGAGTCCGAATAAGCCTGGAGACTCTGGCCCGAGGCGGCCTCAATGACTGGCCCAAGCAGGGAAACGGCGGTATTGGAATAGGCATAAAAATAATCGGGCGGATATTGAAGGTACTCCCCCTGGAGATAGGTGACGAGTTCGGAGTTGAAATTAGGGTCGGGCGCCGAAGTCAATGCCCAATTGAAAATCTCTCCGGTGATCCCGTTGTGGTGCGTCAGCATCGAACGGATCGTGACCGGCCCGCCTGCTGGAAAGCCGAGCGGCTGCCTTATGGAAAAGTTGGGGATATACTTCGTCAGCGGGTCGTCGAGACTGAGCTTTCCCTGTTCGTAGAGCTGCAGAATCATGGCTGCGGTGAAGGTCTTGCTGTTGGATGCAATGCGATACACCGTGTCGGGTGTCGCCAAGGTATGGGACGCCACGTCGGCATAGCCGAAACTTTGCACCCAAACCACCCTCTGATCGTCTACCAGTGCGATGGTGAGTCCGCCGGTTGCGCTGTTGGCAGCCAGTTGCTTTGGGATATCGACGGCCATCTGGCTGGCGGTATAAGTGTAGGCAGGGGTGGGGCCCTTGCAGTCAATAAGAAGCAGGAAGAACGGAAGTAGGAGAAATGCAATCGACGGTCTGATACGGGCCCAGCGAAAAACGGTAAGCATGCTTACCCTCCGCTTACATACCGTGTCAGGGATCCAGGTTCTGGCCCCGGCACACAACGACTCAATTTGTGAATGCTAATTATTTGTACTCGGCTAACAATAGTCAAGAGAATTTACCGGTAAGCGGATAGATCAATGCCTTTGGCGAGTATGTCTTGCAGGGATCACGCTGCGCATGCTTGCGCTACGGTCACTTCGTAAAGGACTGGCTCCTGAGGTAGGACTCGAACCTACAACCCTTCGGTTAACAGCCGAATGCTCTGCCATTGAGCTACTCAGGAACATCTGTGCCGCGTCCTGTTGCTTCGCCGCACAACTTCATAGTTATAACAAACCCATCTGCCAGGGTCAAAGATTCTGATCATAACCAGATGGATACGCGCACTCTCCTTCGCACAGTGTCACGATGTGCGCACTCACCACACGGTCCACCACACTCACCTTGGCCAAGGTCACTGGTAGATCAAACCTCCTCGGCCCGGCACTCCCAGGATTCAGGTAGAGTACGCCATCCTGAATGTGCTTCCCCGTGCGATGCGTGTGACCGCTCACTACCACGCAATACCCGCTGCCACTGGATTGAGGTCGAGATCGTCTACCGAATGCACCAGGTCGAAATATCGCCCGCCAAGCTCCACTACGTAGCTGGCAGGCAGTTGTCGGCAGACACCACTCACGTCCACGTTGCCGCGAATCGCAGTCAGCGGAGCGATCCAGCGCAGTTTGTCCAGGATGAGTGGGTCGCCCACGTCTCCCGCGTGCAGAATGTGGTCTACGCCGATCAGCGCCTGGATCGCCTCTGGACGCAGCAACCCGTGTGTGTCGGAGATTACGCCAATGGTCAATCCTTTCTTTGCGCTTCCCATCACAAGCCCGTTGTAAGACGCGTGCGAGGATCCAGAAAGTCGCCCAAGGCGTCTCCGATAAAGTTGAACGACAGTACTGCCAACATCACCGCGATCGCTGGAAACACGACCAGGTGGGGAGAATCGAAGAGGTGTGAGCGTGCGTCGTTCAGCATCACTCCCCAGCTAGCAGTTGGCGGAGGCACACCCAGCCCCAGAAAGCTTAATGTCGCTTCGGCTAGCACGGCGCCCGCCATGCCAATGGCCGCCTGCACAATCAGCGGCTGCACAATGTTGGGCAGGATATGACGGCACAATACGCGCACGTCCGACGCGCCCAATGCACGCGCCGCTTCAACAAACTCTCGTTCCTTCACCGCCATCACCTGCGCCCGTACCAGCCGGGCATACCCTACCCAGCCGGAGATCGACAACGCTAGTATCAGGTTGAACAGGCCCGGCCCCAGGAACGCCACAAATGCAATCGCAAGCAGAATCCCTGGCAGCGCCATGAATGCATTGGTCACATATACATTGATCACGGTGTCGGTCCATCCTCCATAGAAACCGGCCAGCGAGCCTGCAATCAGCCCAACACCCAGCGACAGTATAACCACCGACACCGCCACCTCCAGCGAGACACGCGCCCCATACAGCGTGCGCGACAGGATGTCGCGGCCCAGTTCATCCGTCCCGAACCAGTGGCTGTGTCCGGGAGCCAGCAGCCGCCCGCCCAGATCGAGTTGCGCCGGGTTATGCGGTGCAAGCCACGGCGCCAACACCGCGCACAGCACGAAGCACGTCAGCAACACAACACCCACCATCGCTAAAGGCTGTTCTCGCATACATCGGTTCAGACTCATTCCTTGCCGATTTGATGGAGCGCTAGTCATAATGTCTTACAATCATTTCACAAAGCTGTGCAGGCTGATGGTGGGGCTTGTTGCTAATAGTCTGCCGTTGCACCTAGTTCTGTAGCGAGTTGTGCGGGTGTTGAAAAAATAGCCTGCACTCCGTAGAACCGAGGCACTGTTGTGCATGGGGAAGACCGTACCAGCCATCGACCAGTCCCATCGAACGATACTCGGAGTCTCCTTCTTCGTTGGATCAGCAACGGAAGCCATTGCGGCCATTCGCGGGGGTGGCCTGCTGGTCTCGCCTGCTGCCCCAGCCCTCAAGGACTTGGACTATGATGCCCGCTACCGGGATGCCCTGATTGGCGCGGATCTCGCAATTTTAGACAGCGCGTTGATGGTGATGGTATGGAACTTACTACAACGAGACTCGCTCAAGCGACTTTCCGGACTGGAATATCTACGCGAACTGCTGTTGCAGACAGATGTGCGCCAGACCGGAAATACACTTTGGATCATGGCCAGCTCCAGCAGCGCGGAGACTAACAGCAAATGGTTGACGGAGAACGGAATCACGGTCGCCCCTGAATATCTATACACGGCCCCCATGTATGGGACGGAAATCACAGATACGGCGTTGCTCGAACTGCTCAACCGCCTGCGCCCGCAGCATGTAATCATCACCATCGGCGGCGGCGCGCAGGAGCGCTTGGGCCTGTATCTCAAGCAGCATCTCGCCTATCTTCCCGCCATCCATTGCATCGGCGCCGCCATCGCCTTCCTCAGCGGCGATCAGGTCAATATTCCGGTCTGGGTGGACAGGTTCTACCTCTGTTGGCTCTTCCGCTGCTTCTCCGATCCTAAGCGCTTTATCCCTCGCTACTGGGGTGCTCGCAAGCTGATAGCGCTTCTCGTGCGCTACCGTGACCGCCTGCCGCCCATGCGTAGTGCCTGAGAATACCTCCCTCTCCGCATCGTTTTATCGGACTTCGGGTTACATCTAAGTGTGAGGGACCTTTTCTGCATGAAGCTGCTCCGCGCATCGACGCATCGTAGGCTGACTCTGGCACTCGCCATGGCGATGCTTCCCTGTGCCCTCACACAACAACCAGCCATCTACGCGCTCACACCCACCATAGCCGAACAGTATCTGCTCTCCGCTGCCAACCAGGAGCGCACCGCGCGCAACCTGCCTATGCTGCACCGAGACCCCAACCTCGCCCGCGCCGCCGCACAGCATGCACAGGTGATGGCCGAGCACGCATCCATCTCGCACCAGTTCCCCGGCGAACCCGAACTCACCAGTCGTGCCGCGGCCATGGGTGTAGCCTTCAGCCTCGTCAGCGAGAACGTCGCCGAAGCTCCCAGCGCAGTTCAGATCCACACCATGTGGATGCAATCGCCAGGTCACCGCGCCAACCTGCTCGATCCAGCCGTAGACGCCGTTGGCATCCGCGTCATCGCTCGCAACGGAGAACTCTACGCCGTCGAGGACTTCGCCCGCACAGTCCCCTCTACCAGCCTCGAACAGCAGGAATCTGCCATCAGCGCCCTCATCGCTCAGCCGGGCCGTATCGCACTTGCGGCCTCTGACGCTGACATCTCCTCCGCCCGCCAAACCTGTTCCATGTCTTCGGGATTCGCCGGCACGCACAAACCCTGGTTTGTCATGCGCTTCACCTCCAGCAGTCTCACCGAACTGCCCGGCGAATTGAAATCACACCTCGCCTCAGGCCGCTACCACCAGGCCGTCGTCGGCGCATGCGCCGGTAACTCCTCCAGCAAATTTACAGCCTACAACTTCGCTGTCCTGCTGTACCCCTGAACCGCCCTATCCCGCCACCGGAACCACACCAGCCTCGGTCAACTCCTCTATAGACGCTGGCTGCGTCGGCTCCATCTGTAGCAGATCGTTAAACCGGTTGAAGTAGTTGAACAGCCCGATGGCCGCCATCAACTCCACCACCTCGCCCTCACTGTAGAAGCTGCGCAGCCGCGCAAACTCCGCATCACTAAAGTTGTGCGGGTCGCGCGTCATGGACTCCGCCAGGTGGATCGCCACCCGCTCCCGCTCGTCGAACTCGCCGCTCTCGTCCGCGTCATACAGCGCCTTCAGATGCGCGTCGCTCCATCCCAGCCGCTTGCAGATCGCCGTGTGCGAGGCCATGCAGTACGGCGTCCGGTTCACCTGCGACGTGCGCACAATAATCAGCTCCTTCAGCGCCTTGCTCAGCGTGCCCGTATTCAGCACCGCGTCCATGTGCGCAATGATCGTCTCGAAGATCTCCGGCCTGTGCGCCATGGTGCGAAACATATTCGGCACATTGCCGCGGTCCCGCAGCGTGCGGTCGTAAATGGCGATGGACGACGGGCGAACTTCGCTGCGGTTCAGTCTCGAAATGCGTGGCATAAATAAATTCCTCCGCGTGGTACGGATGATACAGCGGGTGTGCAGGAGCGTGTTCCGGCGATGGTCGCGACCGGGCTGTAGTCTGCTTTTGGGGACCCCCCTCCCCCTATCGAAATCCCTATGATCAACAAAACACAGTGGCTAGTTTCCTGGCCGCCTTGCAAGATCAAGATTCCAGGTGACTTAAAATGAAAGTATACCTGAAATCAATGGGTTGCAATGATATCCACCCTGTAACGATCTGGAAATACAAGGGCCAGACATGAGGCCGCGCTCTTGTAGTTCCTAGTCTAATTATACGGGCGGTGTCAAGGGTTTGAGGGTGGGAGCGCGGCCGACTCTCACATGCCAAACCCAGATGGGATGGGGTTGTCCATGTTCGTTGAAGTCGAAGGATTGCAGATGGGTGTAGAACACCTTTTGAGAATGTTCCTCTGCAAGGCCGTTCTTGCGACATTCTGGGCAGACCTTTATTGCGCCGCCGTCGACTTTCGTTCCGAGCGGTAGCCGAGTGTAGTCGTCAAATCTCATTGTTCTCCCTTTACATTCCCATCAGTTCCTGGCGCGAAGCTTCGTCTGCCGCCAAATACAGGGCACATATCCGTGTTGGGATCGTGGGGTCTAGGCACAGGATCTCGTGTCCTTTGAGCAGTGACTCCAATTCGGACTTGTCCGCAAACGACACTTTGCCACCCAAAATTCTGTTCACAAAATGTACGAACAGTAGGTGAAACGAAGCTGAGTCTGTGAGCTGTTGGTGGGCAGCGAAGGCTTCGCGGATGTTCTCTTGTATAAATGCCTTGTGTTTCGCCGCCACGCTGTCTGACATCTTCCACTGATATAGCAGCTGATCATGCCCTCTGGACAGCACACCAGCGATGGATTGCTCGTCACAAAAATCGCTCGTTGAGACTGAGAAAAGGAAGCAGAAATACCCCAGTGCATACCAAGCCGCTAGAGCATCGGAGGTTGTCCAGTCTGGCGCGGTGGCAAAGTCGTCGAAAAGGGCGTGGAACTTCGCTTGTGTGAAGTAGGACGCTACTCGTATAGCTGCATGGGCGGCCCTGGTATCGGGATGATTCCGAATTTGGCGATGAATGTCCATTTCCCTCGCGTAGTCAGCGCATGGCGGAACTGTCTCGGTAAGGTTATCGCGGTGATGTGGGCATGGCAATAGGCGAGGACGTCGGGGAAGGGCGACACGGGCCGAGCGGGAGCGAGGCGGGAGGGTCGGCATGATTGGCGATTACCGTACGCCCGCGGCGGTGAGTTGGTCGAGCGGGGAGGACAAAAGCAGATTCCTCCACTGCGCTGCGGAATGACAATCAAAAAAACGAACAGGCAACGGGAACGGCATGCCCGAAGGCGCGGCCATATACTTCTCTCTACGCCTTTGATCTGGCAGTTCAAGTAGATGAAGGAGATCGGATGTACGCACCACCCACCGCACAACTGAGGAGTTAGTACCTTCATGACGGAAGAGCAGAAAGAACAGAGGCGCGCGTACAAGGCCAAAAAGGAACGAGAACGTTATGCGCGTTTGAGCAAGGCTGAAAAGCAGCGAAAGAATAAGGCCATGCTCGACCGCTATAAGTCTCTGTCGCCTGAGGAGAAGTTACGCAGGCGCTCTCTCGAACGGCAGACCTATGCCCAGCGCAAGCGGGGGGCCGCTTTGGCCAAAACGTCGCCTGAGCAACGCAAGCGTGAGGTTGACCGTTGGGCTAAGCTAGCGCCCGAGCAGCAGGAGGCTGAGAATGCGCTGGCGTTCGAGCTGCACATAAGGAGTACGAATGCCATCGACGACCTAGGAACGGATACTCCTGATCACTCACTCTCGGAAGAATGGTCGTACGCTCGCGATAAAAAAGTGCGAGATGCAGTATTGAGGCGCGCCAAGGGTAAGTGCGAGTTGTGCGGCCAACTGGGATTTATGAAACGGCGTGGGGGGCGGTATTTAGAGAGCCATCATGTGATATTTCTAGCGAATGAAGGTGCCGATAGACTAACGAATGTCATCGCTCTCTGCCCGAACGATCACCGTGAAGCTCATTTTGGAAAGAGAAGTGCAGCAATCGAAAACGAGATGGTCCTGAAGCTAAAATCCATAAATCGCTAAAACGCGCCGTAAGCGCGGCTTTCCTTAAAACTTCAGAATTTGGTCCAGGCATCCAGCTGGGCCACCCCCCAATCCCAAAGAACCGGTCTTCTGCCCGCGGCGACCCTTTGAAGATGAAGCACTACTTCGCATCAAACCGTACCGTCCCCAGGATCGCTTCCAACCGCCCGCGCACCTGGTCGAGTTCCTGCTGCGTAATGTCCTTGACACCCGACACCTCCCCCCCGCAGAAATTATTAACCGTCAGGTCGAAGCGGTAACACGCGCCATGTCGAAGGGTGGTATATACCTCGTCGCGCTGCACCGTGCAGATCGATGCCTGCTCATCATGACCGTGGGCAAAGCTGATCCCGGCGATCTCGCTCTCCCCACCCCGTTTACCCTGCGACGCCGGTGCTGCCTGCTTTGCGCACGATGCATCGTTGCTGTGCGGTGTCACACTGAAGTAGACATAGGCTCCACTGAACGTCGACCCCGGAAATGGGTTCTCCGGAATACTCACCACCGCCCGCATCAGTGTCGTTCGCAACGCCGAGCGCGCGTCCAGGTGAAAGGTGCTTATCTGGTGATCACGCCGCGCAAAGTTCCAGTTCGCCGGGTAATCGAACGTAATCTTGTACATCGTATCGTAGAAGCTGTGCTGCCCGGCCGAAGCAGGCGCAGCGGGCTTCGTGGCTGGGCGCGCGCTCTGCGCCGTCAGCACAGGGCCGGCAACTACTATCGCAAGCAGCGTCATTCCCAATCGCAATCGCTTCATCCAGCCATCTCCCTAGTCCGGAATCATCCTCCGGAAACCTCAAGCCCTCATGCGCGGATTAGCAAAGGTATACGCGACGTCGGTCAGCAGATTCACCGCAACATACGTCAGCCCTACCGCCAGTATGCATCCCTGTACCAAAGCATAATCGCGGTTAGATATGGCCGAAAGCGTCAGCCGCCCGATGCCCGGCCAACTGAACACCGTCTCCGTCACGATCGCCCCTGCCAGCAGGCTGCCGAACTGCAATCCCACCACCGTCAACACCGGTATCAGCGCATTGCCCAACGCGTGTCGATAGACCACCTCCCGCTCGCTCAATCCCTTAGCCCGTGCCGTGCGGATGTAGTCCTGCCCCAACTCTTGCAGCATCGCTGTGCGCACCATGCGGGTCAGCACTCCAGCCAGTCCACTGCCTAGCGTAATCGCCGGCAGGATCAGGTATTGCCAGAAGCTCGCTCGAAAGATCGGCCCCGTCCCCGCACCAGACACCGGCAGCCATCCTAGTTCTATTGAGAAGACCAGGATCAGGATCGGCCCCAGCGCAAAGTTGGGAAACGAGAGCCCGCCCAGGCTCACCACGCCCAGCACGCGGTCTGGCCAGCGCCCGCGATGCAGCGCGGAGAAGACGCCCGCTGGCACTGACACTCCGATCCCGATCACCAGCGCCGCCAGCGTCAACGCCAGCGTGTAGGGATAGCGTTGGGCTACCAGGTGCGTCACCGAGTCGTGCAGTCGCAGAGACTCGCCCAGATCGGCGTGCAGCACGCCGTGCCAGTAGCGCAGATACTGCGTGCCCAGTGGCACATCCAACCCATACGCATGGCGCAGAACTGAAACGTCGGAGGCCGTCGCGCCCTCGCCCAGCATCTGTACTACCGGATCGCCCGGCACCAGGTGAATCAACAGAAAGACCACCGATACTACCACCCACAGTACGGGCAGCGTAATCAGGATGCGGCGAACGGGTTTGGGCAGGTTGATCAGGGTTCGGCTCTCATAAATCGAGTTTCAGTTGCGCGGAATCTCCGGCAATCGGGTTCAGGGCCTCTACCCGCACCCGTGCAATGCGTCGTCCTGCCATCTCGGCCACCACATAGCGCCGGTCTCCGTACTGCACGCTCTCGCCCGCCTCCGGCAGGTGGCCCAGCTGCGCCAGCAGAAATCCCGCCAGCGTCTCTACTCCGGCTTCACGCGGAAATGTCCAGCCAAGCTGCGTGCCCAGATCGCGCAGCGTAGTGCTGCCGTCCAGCGACATCACCCCCGCCGCGCTGTAATCAGTCGTGCGAGCGGCTATATCAAACTCGTCTTCCAACTCCCCGACCACCTGTTCCAGCACGTCCTCCGCCGTAACAATCCCTACAGTTGAGCCAAACTCATCCACCACTACCGCAATCTGCCGTCGGCGCTCTTGAAACTCCTGCAGTACCTCCACTGCCAGCTTGGTCTCTGGAACCACAAGCACGTCACGCATTACCTGACGCAGCGTCTGCCCGGAGTCAACCGCTCCGCCAAGCCCCAGTGCCACCGCGCGCAGATGCATCAGTCGCGAGATGTCCTTTGAATACACCACCCCAACGATGCGATCGGGATCCGCCATCACCCCGCCTGCCGCGTCGCTTGTCCCCTCATACACCGGCACGCGCGAGTGCTGCTCCTCCACAATGCGCGCGCTCGCCAGTTCTATTGGCATCTCGGCGGGTAGGGAGAATATCTTGCCGCGCGGAGTCATGATCTCGCGCACTGTCACATGGTTCAATTCGATGGCGCGATGGATGATCTCCTCCTGAAAGACGGGAAGCAGTCCCATGCGCCGCGTCGCCGTGGCGATCATCTTCAGCTCCTCCGGCGAGTGCGCCTTTCCCTCGCCGTGCAGCGGCGCGCGGAACAACCGCAGCACCTGTGCCGCCGAGCGGTTCATCAAATGTACCGCCGGCCGCGTCATCCGGATGAAGACGTCCATCGGTGCGGCCACTGCCAGCGCAATCCGCTCCGTCCGCTGCAATGCCAGTGATTTCGGCACCAGTTCGCCCAGCAGTACTTCAAAGTAGGTGATTGCCGCAAACGCAATCGCAATAGCCAGCGTGTGCGCGTATAGCAATGCATGCGGCGGCAACACCGTCAGCCAGCGTTGTGCTCCGTCTAGCAGAATCCCCGCCACCGCAGGCTCGCCAATCCAGCCCAGAGCCAGCGATGCCAGAGTAACTCCAAACTGCACCGCAGGGAGAAAATCGTCAAGGTTGTGCTTCAGGTGTAGTACCGTACGCGCGCCCGGCCTCCCCAGCGCCAGCAACTGCTCCATGCGCGTCTCGCGTACGCTGATCAGCGCAAACTCCGCAGCCACGAAGAAGCTGTTGGCCAGTATGAAGAAGGCCACCATCACCAAGCGGAAGATCGTCCATTCCAGCATTCCGTGCTGAGTCTAGCATTCCGCGTGCTGAGAATCGCGCTCCACCCATAGAAATGCCCGGCAGCGTATAGTCTGCCGGGCGATCTCTCCACCTGACTTCATGCGAAAAATTCGTTACGCCAGCAGTTTCACAATCGACTTATCGATCGTGTCCTTGGGAACAAATCCCACAATCTGCTCGGCCACCTTACCGCCCTTAAACAGAAGCAGAGCAGGAATGCCCCGTATGCCGTAGCGCATCGGTGTGGCCGTGTTGCTGTCCACATCCATCTTCATCACCTTTAGCTTGCCGTTATAGAACGAGGCAACCTCGTCCACCACCGGGGCCAGCGCTCGGCACGGTCCGCACCATGCAGCCCAGAAGTCGACCAGCACAGGCTGCTCCGATTGCAGCACTTCCTTCTCAAACTCCGCGTCGCTTACCGCCGTCACAAACTGTCCAGCCATCCGATACTCCTCCCGCAACTCCGCCATCGGGCACGTTGCGACTTCCTCGATCTAAAGATTTGATCCATCAACATCATAGACCCGCGCTTCATTCTCACTTCTTTCACTACATCTATCCGTCTGCTTAATAGATGCGCGAGTCCTGCCTGAGGTTCAAATCACACTTGTAAGCCGTGTTCCCTAGGATGTACTAGATCAACTCCTGGATCGCACCTGAGCCGATGCAACTGTTCACAATCTCAAGCTCCGGCTCTCCGGCTGCTTGCCGAATCCGCGCGACAATCTCTGCAATCACTGCATCCCCCTCTATTACCAATAGAACGCCCGGTCCGGCCCCGCTCAGAGCCACGCCCAGCACGCCCCCTTCACCTGTCAGCGGCAGTAACCGGGCCAGCAGCGGGCAGGCCTCCATCCGGTACGGCTGGTGCATCCGGTCCAGCATAGCCACCTGCAGCAGTTCGCCCCGCCCTAGCGCAAACGCAGCCACCAGCAGACCGGTCCGTTGCACATTCGACACCGCATCGGCCCGACTGTATACGGCCGGCAACATCGCCCGTGCCTTCTCAGTCGCCAGGCTTACCGCCGGTAGCGCCAACATCAACTTCCATCCTAGACGCTCGCCGCAGATCGCCGAGGTCACCACTCCATCCGTAACCGCCGACACGGTCACATGCCCCAGCGCGCACGCCGACACATTGTCCGGATGGCCCTCCCGTCGCGTGGCCTCGTCGATGCAGGCTTGCAGACTCCACCCCAGCTCGCCGAAGTGGTTCGCCAGCATCACTCCGCCCAGCCGTGCCGCCGCGCTCGATCCGCAACCAACGCCCAGCGGAATCTCGTTATGGATGCTCAGATCCAGCGGCAGCAAGTCCCGTCCCGCACCCTGCATCACGTCGCGATAGGTCTCGAAGATCAGGTTGTTTGTAGTGCGCGAGCAGCGCTCCGCGTCACGCCCGGTCGCGGCAATCGTTAGTTCCAGGCCATCCGCTTTCAGATGCGCCTTTGCCTCAATAGTCAGCGACAGCGACAGCGCCACGCCAACCGAATCGAAGCCCGGCCCAAGATTTGCGCTGGTGGCAGGCAGCCGCAAACGTATTCCACCTTGAATGCCACTCGAAATTCGGTCCAAGTCCCGTACCTCACTCGCGCTCATGCTGGACTTCCATGTGTAGTTTGCGTGTCCTCTGCATTCGCCGTCGCCATGTGAGTCTCCAGGGCCTTCAGCACTATGGCCTCATCTGCCTCCAGAACCATGGGAGGCTTGCGCAGCGCCGCATGACGCGCCTGCTCGCTAACGGTCGCGCCTGCAACCTCCGCCGCCGTCAGAAGCTCGCCGCGATGATAGTCAATGGTGTACTGCGGGTCTTTCAGCGTATGTCCCGTCAGCACCAGCACTACTCGCTCCTCGTTCGCCACTCTCCCCGCCGCCACCAGCTTCTTCAACCCGGCCAGTGTCACAGCCGACGCCGGCTCGCAACCCACGCCCTCGGCACCAATCTCCGCCTTGGCCAGCGCAATCTCCTGTTCGCTTACCTCTTCGCACCATCCACCGGTCTCTTCAATCACGCGCGAAGCCTTCTTCCAACTCGCTGGATTGCCAATGCGGATCGCCGTCGCTCGCGTCTCCGCCGTCACCGGCTTCATCTCCCGGTTCTCGTCGGTAAACCAGCGGTACAGCGGGTTCGCCCCCTCAGCTTGAATCACACTGATCTTCGGCACGCGCTGGATCAACCCCAGATGCTTCATCTCTAAAAATCCCTTGCCCAGCGCAGACGAGTTACCCAGATTCCCACCTGGCACCACAAGATGCTCCGGCACCTGCCACTCCATCTGCTCCACCAACTCCATGGCAGGTGTCTTCTGGCCCTCCAGACGGTATGGATTCACCGAGTTCAGCAGGTAGATTGGGAACTGTTGGACGAGTTTAGTCAGCAGCTTCAGGCATCCGTCGAAGTCGGTCTTCAACTGTACGGTCAGCGCGCCGTAGTCCATCGCTTGCGACAACTTGCCCCAGGCAATCTTGCCATCGGGGATAAATACAATGCAGCGCAGTCCGGCGCGTGCCGCATACGCCGCCATCGCCGCTGAGGTATTGCCGGTGGACGCACAGGCAACCCACTGGAAGCCGCGCTCCACTGCAACCGATAGCGCCGCAGTCATCCCTGTGTCCTTGAACGACCCGCTCGGGTTCATCCCCTGGTGCTTGGCCAGCAGCCAATCCACGCCCACCAGTTGCGCACAGCGCGGCATCTCGTACAGCGGCGTATTCCCCTCACGCAGCGTCACCACGCTCTCCATGTCACGCACGATCGGCAACAGCTCGCGGAAGCGCCATACCCCGCTCTGATCCACCGCCATCGTCGAAGTCTTGCGCTCCTGCCACAGATGGCGCATCCCGCCAGGATTCGGTAGCCGGACCTCCAAGGAAGGTGTCACAGAAGACGAGGTGGAAGAATTTGGGGGAATCCCAGCATTCCACGGCCCTGCTCCTTCACTCCACGGATAGATCACCTCATACAGTCCATTGCACTCCGGGCAGCGAAAATCGCTGCGCGCTGCCTCGCCGGCAATCCTTACACCGCAGTTTGTGCATCGTAGTTGATGTGTCGCGTTCATTGGTCTTGTCTTTAGCCTATCGCATGAAATCGAATCTGCCCAAGAATCCGTCGCGCGCCTCCCTTCCCTCTCGCAGGATAATTAGGGCTCGCTATTCTGAGCGCAGCGAAGAATCCCTACATTTAGCTCTCGGCGCTAATATCTACCCTTTACACAGATATGTTCTGCCTCTGCGCTCAACTCTCATACTCCTCCTCAGCCTGCTCCTCTCACTGTCCACCCTCCACGGCCAGAGCGCCCCACGCGAGATCCATATCGCCGCCGCCGCAGACCTCCAGCCCGTGCTGCCCGCACTTGCAGAAGCCTTCACCCACGCCACCAATATCAAGGTGATTGTTCACTATGGAACCTCAGCCTCACTAACCACTCAACTGCTCGCTGGCGATCCTGCCGACCTGCTTCTTGCCACCGACTACAGCTTTCCGGAGCAAATTGTCGCCCGCCACCTGGCCGACTCGTCCGCGCCCATCCCCTACGCGCGCGGCACTCTCGTCCTCTGGGCGCGCGCGGATTCTCCACATCTGCCGCTCACCCAGAACACGCTACGCGACCCAAGCATTCAGTCCGTTGCAATCGCTGATCCCGACCACATTCCCTACGGTCGGGCCGCCGTCGCCGCCCTCACCCGCATGAAGCTATACGACCAGCTCAAGCCGCACTTTATCGTAGCCGAAGACCTCGCGCAGACTGCGCAGCTTGTCGAATCGGGCAAAGCCCAGTTTGGATTTATCTCTCTGACCGCAGCCTCCTCGCCAAACATGAAGGAACTCGGCTCCTTTATCCGCATGCCGCCCTCCGCCTACCCAGAGATCCGCCAGTGTGCCGTCGTCATGATTAGATCCGCCCACAGAGACGACGCACACGCCTTCCTTGATTGGCTCCGCTCCCCACCCATACAGAAGGCACTCCCCGCCTACGGTCTCGACCCTCTCCAGTAACGTCAAGCCAGGCCGTTATCCTCGGCCATCCGCAAATCCCAGCAGCACCGGCTCCTGTTCCAACCGGATCCCCGTCCGCGCAAGCACCCCTTCGATCACCGCATCCCTCAGCGCCACAATCTCCGCCGCCGTCGCTCCTCCGCGGTTCACAATCGCCAGCACATGCTTACTAGACAGCCCCGCCCGACCGATGGCAAATCCCTTACCGAAGCCCGCAAGCTCCATCAGCCACGCCGCCGACAGCTTCACGACGCAATCCTCCGGCTCGTACCCCCAGCCAGCCGGAAACTGCGGTACATCCGCAACTCGGCAGCCCGCCACCGCAGCCAGCCGTGCCACCTCCTTCACCTCCACCACTGGATTCTTGAAGAACGACCCTGCGCTATGCGAGTCCGCATCGTCTGCTACCAGCAGCATTCCCTTGCGCGCGCGAATCTCCCGCACCGCCGCAGACGTCTGCGCCAACGTCGGCCGCGCAATCCCGCGCTCCACAAAATAATTCTTCACGTCGCGATACTCCAGCAGCGGCGCGCCCCCAATCGCCAGCTTGTACTCCACTCGCGTAATCGCGTATCGCCCCCGCTCAATCGAGTTGAAGATGCTCCTTCGATAGCCGAACTCGCACTCCGCAGCCGTCAGTTCAACCACCTTTTCCGCCGCCAAGTCCAGCGCGCGCACGCGGACGATTGTCTGTGAGACTTCCTGCCCATACGCCCCCACATTCTGCACCGGTGTTCCTCCCACGCTTCCCGGAATCCCCGCCAGGCACTCTACGCCCGCACCGTTCTTTTCCACAGCAAGCCGCACCACGGCGTCCCACTCCACCCCCGCGTCGGCTTTGATGCTCACCGTCTCATCGTCCGCCTCTGTCCATGCCAGCGTGCCTGGTGCCACATGGACAACCACGCCGTTGAATCCGTAGTCGCTTATCAGCAGGTTGCTGCCGCCACCCAGGATGAAGCACGGGGCGCCCTGCGTCCGCGCAAAGCGCACTGCCGTCAGGATTTCGTCCTCGTCGCTAGTCTCCACAAACCAGCGCGCCACCCCGCCCACCCCCAGCGTGGTGTACTGCGCAAGCGCAACATTCTCCAGAATCGTCACGCCTCCAGAGTAGAGCAAGCCGCCGATTGCAGCTAGCTAATTGATAGATCGTTGCATCCGCCGTTGTGCCGTAAACATCAAATATTGCAGGTGGCAGCAGCGCGCTAAAGCGCATATTCCCCAGGAGGCTTTATGTACCCAGAGATCATGCTCATCCCCATGCGCGAAGAACTTACCCGTGCCGGTGTCAAGGAAGCCCGTACCGCCGCCGAGGTGGACACAGCGTTGGCCCAGCCAGGAACCACCTTGCTGGTGGTCAACTCAATTTGTGGATGCGCCGCTGGCAAGATGCGTCCTGCCGTGCGACTGGCCTTGCAACACGCATCCAGGCCGGATCAGGCTGTCACCGTCTTCGCCGGACAGGACAGCGAAGCCACCGAGCGCGCCCGCGGCTACTTCGCCGGCAATCCGCCCAGTTCGCCCGCCATCGCCCTCCTGCGCGACGGCAAGCTCATCTACCTCATGCAGCGCTCGGCCATCGAGAGCTCCACCGCGCCCGCCATCGCACAGGAACTCACGCGAGCCTTCGACGTCCACTGCGCCACCGTAGCCGCCTAGACCTACACAGGGCTCGTCTCGCAACCAGTTTGATTCTCTAACAGCAGACCTGTGCCTCCCGCCTTCTCTTTTCTAGCCGCTGTACTCATCTACTGCCCTTTTCGCGCCGATGAGTACAGCAGGCTATGTCGAGCAATCAATTCACATCCGCGGAATCTCTTCGGCAGCCGCTCTCGGAAGCGCAGTATCGCGAATCTTCTCTTCCTCGTGACCCGGTCCTACTGGGCGACAGTGTAGTCATCCGTCGTCTGCGCTCGCAGATTCAGCGAATAGCTCCCTACTTCCGTACTGCCCTGCTCCGCGGCGAAACCGGCTCCGGAAAACAGCTCGTCGCGCGCGCCATCCATGCCCTCTCACCCGGTGCCGACGGCCCATTCATTGTCGCCAACGCCAGCACGCTCGCCCAATCCGTGGCCGACGACGAAACATCTCACTCCACCACTTCCCTATCCGCCGCCTCCATGCTCAAATCCGCACAGGGAGGATCCCTCTACCTCGAATGTGTTGGAGAACTTTCCTTTTCCCTGCAGACCGCCCTCTTCCGCTTTGTCAGTGCCTGCGATGGGAGTCGCAACCTCATTCCTCCCACCAAACTCAATGAGGGCCAGCGCACCAAAGCTGCCCGTATGGACACCCGCATCCTTGCCTCCACCGATCGCGACCTGCGTGTTCTCGCCTCAATAGGACAGTTCCGCCAGGATCTGTACGCCCGGCTCTCAGCGGTCGAAATCCTCGTCCCACCGCTGCGTCAGCGCGTCGAAGACATTCCCCTGCTTGCCGCTTGTCTGCTGCGCAGGATCGCAGCCGATTCCGGTCTAAGTCCCAAGCTACTCGAAAAATCCACTCTGGCTCAACTCCAGAAGCGCACCTGGCCCAACAACCTCCCTGAACTGGAACGCGTCGTCGCGCAGGCTGCCGCTCTTACCGAAGGCGCAATCATCGAGCCGCGTCACCTGCTCGCTCTAGTTGAGCCAGCCACAGCCAGCCCTGCCCATCACCATGGCATCCATATCGAGCGCCTGCACGAAGTCATACAGCAGCACGTCCTCGACGTCCTCACTCGCTGCGGCGGAAACAAATTGCGCGCCGCCCAACTGCTTGGCATCAGCCGCTCCACGCTCTATCGCATGTTGGATACCGCCTCCGTCTCTAATCTGCCCCTCCTCGAATAACCGTCAATCAATCCTCATTCTCGATACACTCTAGGCAGGCGCATTTCCGCCAGAGGTTTCAATCTCACATGAAAAAGCTCTGCATCGTCATTCTGCTATGCGCATCAATAGCAACCCAGCACTTGCGCGCCCAGACGCTAGCCGCACCGCCAACCACCGCCGCCGCTCCCACCGCGCAGGACGTCGCTGCTCGCTCGCGTGAACTCTCCCGCCTCTTCGACGAGATTTGGCAGGACAGGCTCAGCCACAATCCCGAGTACGCCACCTTCCTCGGCGACAAGCGCTATGACGACCAACTCTCCGACTTCTCGCCCCGAGCCTACAATGACTCGCTTGCACGCGGCCGCGCCTTCATCCAGCGCCTATCCGCAATCGACACCACCGGCCTCTCGCATCAGGAGCAGCTCTCCGCACAACTCATGCTCCGATCCCTCATCGAAGACCAGGAGGCCGCGCCCTTCAAGGAGTGGGAGCTATCCGTCAACCAGTTCGAGGGCCTGCAACTCGACCTACCCCAGCTCGCCGAGCACACCTCCTTCGACACCACTGCCGACTACGACAACTACATCGCCCGCCTTGCCAAAGTCCCCGCAGCTTTCTCGCAGATCATGACCAACCTGCAGTCTGGCCTCGATGACCACCGCACCACCCCGCAATTTCTCATGCAGAAGGCCCTTGCCGAGACCCAGTCCATCGCCGCGCAGAAGCCAGTCGACAGCCCCTTTGCCCTCCCACTCAAGAAATTTCCAGCCTCCGTCTCCGCAGCCGACCGTAAGCGCATCTCAGATGACGTGCTCAACGCCATCGCAACCCAGGTACTGCCTTCCTACCAGCGCTTCGCAAAGTTTCTCTCCGTCACTTACATTCCTGGTTGCCGCACAGAACCCGGTATCTCGGCGTTGTCCGACGGCGATGCCTACTATGCCTTCCGCATCCGCCAGTCCACCACGCTCAACAAGTCCGCTGCGGAAATCCACCAAATCGGCTTGGACGAGGTCGCCCGCGATCAGGCTGAAATGCTCACTATCGTGCATAAATTAGGTTTCGCCGATCTTCAGTCTTTTACCGCCGCGATCAAGGCCAATCCGAAGCTGCACCCAACCTCCGCCGACGCCCTGCTGGCAATCTACAAGGGCTACATTGCCCAGATGCAGTCCCGCCTGCCTCAACTCTTCGGCACCCTGCCCAAGGCTAGGCTTGAGGTCATCGCCATGCCCGACTACATGGCTCCCAACCAGCCTCAGGCCTTTTACGACCAGGGAACACCCGACGGTAAGCGCCCCGGCCAGGTCGATATCAACACCTACCACCTCGCTGACCGCTCCCTGTCCGATGTTGAAGCCGTCGCCTATCACGAGGGAATCCCTGGACACCACCTGCAAATCTCCATCCAGCAAGAGCTCACCGGCCTTCCTGCCTTCCGCTTGCAGGCTTACTACACCGCCTACACCGAGGGATGGGGGCTCTACTCCGAGCGCCTGGGCAAGGAGATCGGCTTCTATCAAGACCCATACTCCGATTACGGACGTCTGGAAGCCGACATGTGGCGCGCCATCCGCCTTGTCGTAGACACAGGCGTTCACTCACAGCATTGGACCCGCCAGCAGATGGTCGACTACTTCCACCAGTACTCCAGCCTCGATGAGACCAACATTCAGTCTGAAGTCGACCGCTACATCGCATGGCCCGCACAGGCCCTCGGCTATAAGATGGGCCAGCTCAAGATTCTCGAACTGCGCAACCGCGCCAAGTCCTCCCTCGGCCCCAAATTCGATATCAAGGCCTTCCATGACGTCGTCCTCGACTCCGGAGCACTCCCCCTCGACGTCCTTGAAACCCAGGTTAACGTCTGGATTCAATCCCAGCTAGCCGCACAGAAGCCAGCGCCTTAGACTTCAGCCTACTTCTTGGCGAACGAGCGAATCAGGATCACCAGATTCCACACGTCGTCCGGCTTGGCCCGATCGCCCTCGGCAGGCATCTTGCCCTTGCCGTCATGGATCAAAATATATAGGTCCTTGTCCGACATGCCTTGCAGTGTCGCAGGAACGCGCAGGTCCTGCATCTTCAGCCCCATATCGGCGACAAGATCGCCTTTGCCATTGCCGTCAGCTCCGTGGCACATGGAACAATCGATCTTGTACGTCGCGGCAGCGCGTGCCTGCGATTCAGCCGTGGGCTTTACAGGATTGGTATCCGGTACGGGACCGGCTGGTGTTACCGCCGGTTCGGGAGCCGTTGCCGGCTCTGCTGGCGCAGCAGGTTCGGATGCCGCCGCCGGCTCGGGAGCCGCAGTCTGAGCAAATGCTGCCGTCTGGGCAGAAGGCGCAGCCGCATTCTGCGCAAGAAGTGCAATAAACAATAGTGGCGGAACCGCAAATAGTAGTTTCAGCATGGCTAATCTCCAAGAGGTCAGCTGAAACTGTTCACAGCGGGCCCCTGAGCCTCTAGCGCTCCGCTTGGATTCCTCTCGCGCGCGGAAGAGGTTTACATCGCCATAGTACGCCACTCTTTCTCGCACCGTTGTGACCCATCGCACACAGCATCCGGATGGTCAACGGATTTCCCTCTCCGCTCGTAACTCTGACTCTGGTAGCCTGTTTGCATGAGCGATGACAGCTACGAACTTCCAGTCCCCGCGTCTGTACTGCCCAACCTGCGCGTCGCCATCCTCGGCGCAGGCAAGATGGGCGGCATCCTCTTGCAGGCTTTCCTCAAGAACAATCTTCTGCTCCCCGATCAGTTGGTCGCCACGGTCCAGCATCCTGACCGCGCGCTCGCTCTCTCGGCACAGTTCGGCGTCAACGTCGGCACAGACAACCTCGCAGCCGCCCGCGAGGCAGACGTCATCCTGCTCGGCGTCAAGCCAATTCAGGTCCCGGCGCTCATCGCAGAGATCCTTCCCGCGCTGACCCCAGCCAAATTGCTGCTCTCCTTCGCTGCCTCGGTCAAGACTCGCTCCATCGAAGACGCCGCCGGCTGCGATCTCGCCGTCATCCGCGCCATGCCCAACACTCCCGCTCTGCTCTCCGCCGGTGCCACCGCACTCTGCTCAGGGCGATTCGTCTCCCCCGAGCAGATCGCCCTCGCCCTGCGCATCTTCTCCACCGTCGGGCGCTCCGTCGTGGTCGATGAAAAGCACATGGATGCCGTCACTGGCCTCTCAGGCTCCGGCCCTGCCTTCCTCTACATCATCATCGAGGCACTGGCCGAAGCTGGCGTTAACGTCGGCCTGCCGCGCGATGTCGCCACCATGCTGGCCGCGCAAACGGCCTACGGCTCCGCTCGCATGGTGCTCGAAACCGGCTACCATCCAGCCCTGCTCAAGGACGCCGTAACCACCCCTGCAGGCACCACCGTCGACGGAATCCTCGCACTCGAAGAGGGCGGCTTGCGCGCTACTCTCATCAATGCCGTCAAGCGAGCCACCGAGCGCGCCAGGGAACTCGCTGCCGGATGATTCGCTGCTATCTCCTGACCTATCTCGGCGCATATAGTATTAGGTCGTGGCATGGTTCTCGATAGGCAGTGCCGCACGATCTGAAACCGGGAAGAAAGAGAGTATTTCATCATGAGGCTACTGTCGAGAGCTGTATTATTCGCAACCTGTTTTTCTCTGGCCGTTTCCATCGCTAAAGCTCAGCAGATGATCCACGCCGTATCGGGAACAGTCACCACGATCCATGCCAAAATTCAAATGACCGATATCCAAACCGACGATGACTCACCGGGCAGCTTCGAGTGGACCAAGTCCGGAGTCTCCATGACATTCGACAAGAACGTCAGCGCGGATACGGTTGCCGCGGACAAGTTCACTACCTTGCAGGCCCATGTCATCGTCTACTACTACGGGGTAGGCGATATCCGCACCCTTGTAGCGGTACACGATGTTGGAGCAGGGCCATTTGTTAACAGTGTAGGCAAGATCGTCAAGCTCGACCGCCGCGCCCATCAGTTGACCATCCAGAACAGCAAAGGCGGCGAAGAGACCTTCGCCATCGACGCCAAAACAGTGGCCGACACTGAGACCGGCGTCGTTACCAACTTTAAATTTGATTTCAACAAAGGAGTGCAGGTACATGTCCTGGCTACTCAGTCGAATGGTAGCCAGACCGCTCTCCTGATCGCCCCAATTATCTAAGCGGGATGCAGCCCGGCGTACATGCCGCTGCATTCATCCAAACCATGCCCGTAGCCTCTACAAATTCGGCCGTTCCCAACAGCCTGCTTCCGCGCTTCGCCTGGTTTGTCGTCTTCTACAACGTCATCGTCATCGTTTGGGGAGCTCTGGTGCGCGCCAGCGGATCGGGCGCGGGCTGCGGCAACCACTGGCCGCTCTGCAACGGCCAGGTCATTCCGGTCTCGCCCGGCTTCCACACCATCATCGAGTTCACCCACAGAATGATGGTTGGCGGCTCCACCTTCTTCGTCCTCGCGCTTCTTGTCTGGAGCTTCCGCACAACCGTCAAGGGTCAGGCCGCGCGCACGCTTGCCGTTGCCTCAATGGTTCTTCTGCTAAACGAGGCATTCCTCGGCGCGCTTCTCGTCAAGCTCGGCTACGTCACTGGCAACCAGTCCACCGGTCGCATCGTTCTGCTCTCCATCCACCTTGGCAATACCCTGCTGTTGATGGCCGCCCTCGCCCTCACCGCGCATCTTCTGTCTACCGGTCAACGCTGGGCCAATCTCCCGATTACCCGTAGATCCATCGGAGTAATGGAGGGCCTCGTCACAACCATCTTCGTCGGCATCACAGGCTCCATAGCCGCGCTTGGCGATACACTCTTCACCGCCCCCTCGCTACAAGCCTCCTTCGCGCAGGACTTCGCCGCTGCCTCTCCCTGGCTGCTGCGCCTGCGCATTTCACACTCTGGCTGGTCGCCCAATCGCGCAGATCTGGTCCAGATCAATCGCCCGAGCAGAACTCCAGCCGCGAGCGCCTCTCCAACATACTCCTCCTGCTGCTCGGTCTCCAGTTCGTACTGGGCATTCTGGACGTAATACTGCTTGCGCCCGCATGGATACAACTCCTCCATCTGCTCGGCGCCGACCTCTTTTGGGTCGCTCTGGTTCTGCTCGCCGCCGAAACCCTTTGGCCAGCCTCGGCTTCCTCTGTCACGGTGTGATCGGACCGTCACTCGTTTACGCACGCAAATGAGTGCGCTCTCTGAAAAGCACACGCCCCGTGGATTGATTAGCCTCTGCAAATCCAAGCGATCGCGAAGACTATTGCGGGCTCGGCTTTCCAGCGATCTTGTCCCCAACCTTCTCGGTGCCACGCGCCGTTTTT
>Ga0118677_10005261_pt1 | contig 22770 bp, 22 predicted proteins | sample AliMusrvi5mmetaG_FD_86154 | JGI IMG/M metagenome (GOLD analysis project Ga0118677, IMG submission 86154)
CCACCGCTCGTAAGATCCGAATCTTGTCTTCCGTGGTATACCGCTTGCCTTTCATTCTGGGTCCTTTCTCTATCCCCCAGACTAACACCACAGGTGGCTCGAAAAAGCGAGGTCACGTCACGGGTTTTGGATTTTAGAACAATCAACCTATTAATAATCAGCTTGTTAGCCACATCACAATCTCACCAAAGCCTCTATGCAACTCTCTTATTTGCGAGCATAAAACGTAGCGAATACCGAGTTGCGATGCAATATGTCGTAGTTCCGAAAGCCAGACATGCGCACCAATTCAATCTGATATGGCAACATAATGCGTAGATGTCGCAATGCCTCGCGTCATCCTTGTCTGCGCATTGATCTGTGTGGCCCAACGTTTCTCAAGAATGTCGTTCCAAGTCAGGCTTGCGTCTGTATTATCATCGAGGATATAGACGCGGATTGAGCGGCCTGCTGGAATCTTGGGAAGGATAGGCCACAGACTTGTTGATCGTGACGTCCGCTGCGCTAAAGATGACCGCAGCATCGTTCGCTGAAAAATGCGCCACGCGCTCTGTTTGGTAGGTCAGTCGAACTGGTTCTGGATTGCCGAACGCGGGGGTCATCTCGGACGTCCACTTCGTCGGGATCCAAACAGTGGGAGCCAACTGTCGCCAATCCGTGACCTCCCAACGCAGACGAACCGCCAATTGACCATTGCTATCCGGGAACGAAAGCTCGCTGGAAACAAGCGCATCGCTACGACTTGGATCAAACACGAGACGCTGATTCTGAACAACCCGGTTGTTCCAGACCGTTGCCGCCTCGATCTGGAGCAAGCGCCGGCCCTGATCCACAATCTCGATTACCTTCCGTTGACTCGTTGGCGAATGCCTGAAGAAGTTTCTCAGTTCCTGAACGAGTGTCACGTCGAGTAGAAAGTTCCGCAATTCTTGAATGCCCTGTGCAGTCGGCAAGGTCTTCATCAAAGCAGTACACCATTGCAGACGCTTGGATTCACGACCCCACCGTTTTTCGCTGATTCTCGACCCATAGGTTCGGCTCGCGTTGTCGTACACGTGATCGATCTTTAAGAAGTTCCGGCCATCGAACGCTTCCAGATACCGGTCCTCGCTGAACGGCGCCGCACCACCGGACCATTTGCAGATTTCCGGATCGTGATCAATTCGCCAACGCCCTGCATTGAGCGACTCGATCCAGATGCGAGTGTGGTCGCCAGCGCGAGTTGGAACCCACTCCCGGCTTTCCTTGTTCCAATCGTATTGCCGGGTTGAACCCACCAGGAAAACATTTTGATAAGCCGTTTGCGAATCGCGAAAGTGCGCGACAATCCGGTGCACAATCCGGTCTTGTTCGTTTTCCTTGCAGGCAATGAGCAAACTAATCGCCAGCAGCAGCACTGCCGGTTTGGCTTTCTTGACGAGGGCTTTGAGACCGATGGTCTCTGTTTCGGCGCAGATGAGAAACAGCAAGGCGGTGTGTTTCATGGCGCGCAGAATAGGTCGGCACTGATTGCCGGTCAAGGCTTGGGTTGGAGCGGGCGATGGGAATCGAACCCACCTCACCAGCTTGGAAGGCTGGCGCATTACCACTATGCTACGCCCGCTTTATATCTTCTATATCAACTACTTAACTTCAGTCTGTTGATCTTAATTTATCGTACTTGTAACCCTTACTTGTCACCCTAAGGTTCTTGTGCTAGGTTCTGGAAGTGACAGTGGCTACTCGATGTCTGACCTGTAGCCGCTGTCCCAAACCTAAACTGAAAGAATATAGCGCCATGCTCAAAGAACATAATAGGCAAAGCCAACCCGCAATCGACTGGCAAACCCTAATTAACATTGGCGATAATCTTTATCGCTCCAGTAAGTCCGGCAAATACTATGCTATCTTCAAGCGAAACGGCAAGCAAATCCGACGCAGCCTGAAGACGACCGACAAGCAACTGGCACAACGAAAACTTGCCGAGTTGCGCGACAGGGTTGATCAACTCGATACTGACACTAGCGCCAAAGTTGCCTTCAGCATCTTTGACGGTAAAGGCAATGTAGTTGGTGGATTGTTGCGGCAATACATCGACAATAAACTTGGTAACGTGTTGCCGAGAACACGAGAATTGAATATTGCCGACACCAAGACCTTCGCCGTGGCATTCAATGTTAAACCAGTTCGCAATATTACCTTAAAAGATGTTGAAACCTGGGCTGCAAAGCGACAAAGAGAAGTTTCCTCCGCAACGTTTAACCGGCAACTTGGGTTACTTAAACGTGTGTTCGCCTACGCAACCATGCATGGGATTCGAGTCGACAATCCGGCAGAGAAAACTGACCGGGCACAGCATCAACATACTGAACCAGTAATCCCGACCCGTCAGCAATTTATAAAACTCATTTCTGAACTCCGCGAAATATCTGAAAATGCTACCGACTTTATTGAGGCAATGGCGTATTCAGGATGCCGTGTTTCTGAGCTCGGAGGTGATTCAAAATGGGGCTATCCACCATTGAGATGGCAAAACGTCAATTTCCCATCCCTTACGTTTACCGTTATCGGCAAGGGACGCAAAACGCGAACGGTTCCACTGTTCCCGGCGTTTCGCGAACTGTTATTGCGGATACGTAAACAGTTGCCATCACCACCGGAACCCACCGATAGGGTCTTTTCAATTGAAGACCCAAGAGCGTCTTTAAGCAACGCCTGCAAGAAACTTGGTTGGAACATTTCGAACCACGACTTTCGCCATTTCTTTTGTTCCAACTGTATCGAACTCGGCATTGACTTCAAAGTCATTGCCGCATGGTTGGGACATTCAGATGGTGGGATTTTGGTTGCTAAGACTTACGGGCATTTGCGCCAAGAGCACAGTATGCAAATGGCAACCAGAATGACATTCTCGATGACTGAGAAGCCGGCCAGCAACATTGTTGACATCACTCGAAAGCCCAACAGCACCACCGATAGCAATGATCATGCCGGCAGCAGCAACGATGCCGACTCCGCTACCGGGACCTGATTATATTCAGCAGGCAATTCTGGCACTCGTTGCGACGGGGCTGAACCAAAAAGTTAACGCCGCGAGACGATCAGCGGTGGCATGATTTAGTTGCCTACGCGCTGCAATTCCAAATTGATCCCGATGCAATCAGGTGGGAACGCATCCTTGGTTGGCCAAATGTTTTTCCCCTCGTGGTGGTTGAAGGAACGGGGCAATACGTGATTCCTGAGATTCGTTACCACTACCGTGGCGGATCTATCATTTGGGTGTTTATGGTTCCACCGGGCCGTCGCTTCAATACAGTGACGTGAAATAAGCGAATGCTTCTCACACGCGCAATCGGTTACCGCCGGGAACTTCTGGCTCAACTAGCCGGCGCGTCGAGGTCGAAGCGGATTAGGCAATGGCCAAAGTCGATGACGAGTGGGCCGCCGGGCGCGGGTTGAAAGCGGGGGACAAACCGGTACGTCCGACTCCGTCCCCGTTGACAGATGCCGGCTTCGAGCAGCATCTCCAAATGTTTCTTCGCCGCCGAGCCGCTACAGCCGATTACCCGTCCCAAATCGCCGGGACCAATCCCTTCGCCAGTTGAAATCAGCTTCATGGCGGTCCACCGCACTGGATTGGCAAGGGCGCGCATGAGCAGATCACGGTTGATCAGTGGAGCACTAGCCGAATTTGGTTTCGCATCACTCATTTTTAGGGCCTTTCTGTTGAAATTGGCTGAATAACGACGTTTTTTAGGTGGTCGACCTAGTAAAATCAATCTAATTCGGACGATTATCAATCCAATTTGGATGATAAACGACCTAATTAGACTTAATAGAAGTAATTATGGATTGCAAATACATCCAAATAGATTGATTGCCAATCCATTTGGATTGATTATAGATCTAATTAGATTGATTACCGGCGGTCGTCGACCGATTTTTTGACGACGATCTCTGGTCAGGCTTTGGCCAGTTTGCCGAACCGGTTGGCGATGGCCAGTGCCGGGTCGAGCGGAACTTCGGCGCGCTTGACGTTCTTCGGGATGCTGATCGTGGGCACCGGGCGCAAAGTCTTGCCGGCAAACTGCGGCAGATACTTTTGCTCGGCCACGAGCATTTCCGTCACCATGTCGCGAATTTCCTGGAGCGTCAGCACGGCGGCGGTGAGCGGGTCGAGCGCGATGGCTTGCATCACCAGTTCGGGATTGCCGGTAAAACAGGCTTCGACGGTCAGGCCCTGGACGAGGACGTTGGTCATATTCAGCGCGGCGCATTGCATCGGCAAGTTGCCGACCACCGTTGGATGCAGGCCGGTCCGATCCACATAGATCGGGACTTCGACGCAGCAGCCATTGGGCAGGTTGGTGATGTAGCCGTCGTTGCGGATGTTGCCATTGAGCCGGAAGATGTTGCCGGTTTCCTTGGCTTCGATGATGTGCGAGCAGTACTCGGCGCTGCGCGGGGCGAGCTTGGTGGATTCGATGGAGAGCGGGTCGGTCTTGGAGTATTTGTCAGCGAGCATGGCGCAGTATTTGTAGTAGGCGCCGGTTTCGCCGCCAAAGGCCGGCTCGTCGCAGTAGCGCGTGAGCGCTTTCTGGTTCTTGCGGAAGTACGGCAGGTACTCGGAGAGGTGGCCGGTGCTTTCGGTCATGAAGTAGCCGAAATGCCGCATGACTTCGGCGCGGACCTTTTCGTTGACGTAGTAACCGGGCTTCTCGAAATTCTTTTTCAGGATCGGGTACAGGTCTTTGCCCTTGTGTTCGAGCTTGAGGAACCAGCCCATGTGATTGATGCCGGCGGCGACGAAATCGATTTCGCTCTTCGGTGCGCCGGTATAGCTGGCGATCAGATCCATCGTGGTCTGCACGCCATGGCAGAGGCCGACGAACTGCAAGCCGGGCACTTTGCCGAGCGCCCAGCAGCACATCGCCATCGGGTTGGCGTAGTTGAACAGGAGCGCGTTCGGGCAGAGCTCGCGCATTTCGTTGGCGATTTCCAGCAAGGCCGGGATGTGCCGCAGCGCGCGGAACACGCCGCCTGGTCCCATCGTGTCGCCAATGCACTGGTCGACGCCGTACTTCATTGGGATCTCGTAGTCCTGGCGGAATTCCGTCACGCCGCCCGCTTGAATCATCACGACCACGTAGTCGGCGCCCTTGAGCGCTTCGCGCCGGTCGGTTGTGGCGGTCACGGTGGCTTTGATGCCGTTATCTTTGATCATGCGCTGAACAAACGCGTGCATCTTGTCGAGCCGCGTATGTGTCAACGCCATCAGCCGGTATTCGCTGCCGGCCAGTGCCGGCGTCGCCAGAAAATCCGCCATCAACGTTTTGCAGAACACCAGACTGCCTGCACCAATCATTGCGATCTTTGCCATAACTTATTCCTTTCAGGTTTGCGGTTTCAAAATAGTTTCGCCATCGGGCTTCGCGGCAATGGCTTCGATCAGCCGCATGACAGCGAGCGACTCGGCGGCACCGGGGACGGCGGCGCGTTTCTCGATAATGGCGTCGACAAATTCGCGGACTTCACCGGCAAAGCCTTGGTTGAAGTGGCGGGTCTGGGTCATGTTCGGAATGCCATAATCAGGGCGCCAGACTTGAATGTCGGCCAGATCGAACTGCGGGTTGATCGTGTCGAGCGATGGCGCGAGCAGGTCAATACCATTGTGTTTCTGCCGGTGCAACTCCATGTGTTCGACATTATCGATCACGAGCAATGCGTTGTTGCCATCCATCGTGCCGGAGATTTCCACGCGCTCCTGGATGCGCGGTTGCGAGGCATCGAGCATCAGTTGCGCCCACCGGCCCGACGCGAACCGCAGCGTGACCGCCAACGAGATCGCTTGGCGGTCATCACGGTAAAGTGCCGACGACACCGACGTCGCCGGGCCGAAGAACGTCAACGCCAGATCCAGCGGATGCGAGCACATTCCCAGCAGCATCGAACGCAAATCCGACATGGCCCAGTGCCCGTACTGGAACCGGGCCACGGCCGGCACGAACTGGCCGGAGGTGATTAGTTCCTGCGCTTTCCGGTAGGTCATGCCGAAACGTTTCATGAACCCGGTCATAAAGAATGTCTGATGCTGGCGGGCGAGGTCGGCCAATTCCTGCGTTTGCGCAAGCGTTGGAGCCGGCGGCTTCTCGACGAACAGCGGCAAGCCGCGTTCGAGCACTTGCCGGCCAACTTCGTGGTGCATTGCTGGCGGACCGACGACAAACACGCCGTCCACTTTGCGTTCATCGAGCAACCGGCGCGCGTCGGTGTATACCGCTTCGGCGCCGAAAATTTGCGCATTGCGTCGCGCGAGTGTTTCGTTGAGATCGCAGACGCTGTCGAGCCGGCAGCGCGCGTACTTCAGCATCGGGAAAATATTATTGGTCGCGTGACTGCCGCAACCGATGAAAGCGACGCGTGCGGTCATGCGAGCAGTCCTCGCAGGTAGGGCAACGCGGCTTGGACGGCCGGCAACCGGGCGGCTGGGTTGTGAAGTTCCAGTTCCACGCTCAAGTAGCCAGCATAGCCGATTTCGCGAAGGGCGGCAATAACGCCGGCGTTATCCGTCTGGCCGTCACCCAAGGCAACCGACTCGGGGCCGATGTGATCTTTGATGTGGACGTGAAAGACACGCTGCCCCAACCGGCGAATAAACGCCGGCATCTCCACTCCGGCCGCCGTGAAGTGCCCGGTATCAATGGTGACGCCGATCTGCGGCGACACGAGCAAGCCGGCGTAGTGTTCAGGCTGTTCGATCTGGAAGTTGAAATGATTTTCGAGTGTGAGCCGCAGGTTCAACTGCTCCAGTACTGGCGCGAGGCGACGCAACGAAGTCGCGATGCGTTGGAGCATCGGTTGCCGGTCACCGCCGGCTTTCGGCATCATGCCGCCGTTGACATTGACCAGCGGAACACCGAGCTCGTGAGCAAGTTGGAGCACGCGGCGAACGTATTGTTCGGTCGCGGCAATGGTCGTGTCGTCCAGTCCATCCAATCCGCCGGCATGCAGACCAATAATCTGCACGCCGGCACGCTTGGTCTCGGCCTGAATTTCGGCGGCCGTGATGGAGTTGGGATCAATGTGCTTCCAGCCCTGAATTGCCAGCAACTCGACGTCCCGGTAACCGGCCGTTGCCGCCACGGCGAGGGCTTCACGCCAGTTTAGATCCGTCAGGCAAACGGTACTCAGGGAAATCTGCATCGGCTATTCACTGCCCTCGTTATAAAACACGTACAGCCCTTCCTTGCCGGGGGCAATGATGTCGAGCCGGCCAGTGCCGCGCAAGTCGGCGACGGCAAAATGAATCCCGCACCCCTTGCCGGTGCCGATTGGACCGTAATCAATCACTTGCTTCGAGAAACCTTCGCCGGTCCACTTGAAATAATACATTCCGATGTCATCCCATTCGCCGGCTTCGTTGCCGCAGTGCGCGCGATGCCGTTTGCCGGTCACCAACTCGCACTGGCCATCGCCGTCGATGTCCACCCACAACATGTCGTGGTACTGCGCGTTGCCGGGATCGATCGAATGATGCACCCACTTACCGGCGCGGCGTTCGCTCCACCACAGACCGTAGCCGTGACCGTTGCCGGTAATGATCTCGTTTTGTCCGTCGCCATTCACGTCGGCCACCAGCATCGGCACGCTGACATTCTTTCCCGCCCACGGCGCGTCCGCGAAGTCCGGATGCCAAATCCATTGGTCTTTCCAGGGATTGGCCGGCGCCTCGAGCCAGCCGTTGCACAGCACAATGTCTTTGCGGCCTTTGCCGGCGATGTCGCCGCAGCCGAGACCGTGGCCCTGCCGCTGTCCTTCCGGGAATGTGTAAATGGTGTGGCAATCAAACTTGCCGGGCGCGACAAGCTTGAAGGCTTGGACGGGCCGGTGCCACGGCGTATTCGGCACGATCTCAATCACGCCGTCACCGTCAATGTCCCAGGCGCGGGTCGTCTCAATGTTGCCGACTTTTGAAATGATGTGCTCGGGCCATTCCTTTTTCGGATCGCCTTGGGGATTCTCGCGCCAGCGCAGCGTCTCACCCCACCAACCACCGGTAATGAAATCAAGGTAGCCGTCGCCGTTCACGTCGAGCGCGATGGTTGAAAAGTCATCGAAGTATTCGCCGTGCATCGCGATCTTGCCGACGCCGTGTTTTTTCCGAAAATCCGGGCCTTGATACCAAAATCCGCCCGACACGATGTCGAGCACGCCGTCGTTGTTCACGTCAAACACGCCGGCCGACTCGAAGGTCTCATCGGCGATCCATTGTTTTTTCCACTTGAGGGGCATGGCTGTTGTCTCCTTATTGGCTGCACAAATCGCGGATTTGTTCCGCAGCATACTTGAAATTTTCCCACTTCGCGTCGGGCGGAATGAGGTGGTCGAAACCGGGCACATACCGGCCCAGCTTGATCATCGTTGCGGCTTTATCGATCTCGCGGTCCACGTCAGCAAGAGTACCGGCCAACGCGCGTTTGTCGAGACCGAACATGATGCCGAGCGTCGGATATTGCCGGCGATAATCGCGGATGTCGTTGCCGGCTTGGACCTCAAACGGGAAAATCATGTTGATGCCGTGCTTTAGGAAAATTGGCACAAGTTGCGAGCAATCGCCATCCGTGTCCACGCTGACGACCCGGATATTGTGAGCCTTAGCGAAGGCGACAATCCGGTCATAGCACGGCATCATAAATTCTTCGACCATCGCCGGCGAGATCAGTGAGCCTTGCCGGCCTGACATATCTTCCCAAATGTGAATGTGGTCAATCTGGACCTCGGCAGCGACGCGCTCGTACAATTTGATCCAAAGACTGGTGAGCGTGTTCATCATGTCCCGCACCATCTCTGGGTAATCGTAGAACGCGTACAGCACCTGTTCGTTGCCGAGCAAATCGCGCACCGTACCGAACACGCCCCACGGGAAAACGCCCACCTGCACTGCTTCGCCAGTCGCCTTGAGTCGGGCGCGAAACTTCGGCCAGTCTTCCTGAATGCGGGCATCGTCCATCTGGAGCCGGTTACGTAGTTGGTTCCAATCGGCTGGCGACTTGACCGGATGATCAATCCAGTCCGGCATCGAGCCCCCGGCGTTGTCCTGTCTCATCGTTATGCCGCGTTCGTCGCGCCAAATGGTGAACTCGGCACTTTTCTCGATTATGACTTTTTCAAATCCCGGGAAGATGCCGTACTCCATCGCCGGCAATGCGAAGCTGCGATCATACCCGAAGTACTTTGCCGGCACCAAGTCCACGAGGCCGGTAGTGCGCCGCCAGTTCTGCAACGCTTCGCCCCATGGATTCCAACCCAGCCCCACACCGAACGGCACGCGATCAATCTCACCGCCGGTCAAGCAGCGCACGACACGTTCACCGGGGGTGAGGACGCCGGGCATTATTACTTACCGGTCCACAACCGGATATACTCGCGGGCGACTTTCAGGTCTTCCAGCGCCTCGACGGCATCGCACGGCGGTTTGATCTCGCCTTTGATTGCGCGGATGAAGTTCATGGCCTGCTGCCGCATGGCGTGAATCCATGGCATTTGCGAAACAATTGATTGCGGCGTCGCGCCATTACCGGGATCACGGAAGAATTCAACGCGACCGGGACGGTTCAGCGAGACCGGCGCCGGCAACTCCAGTTTCACAAAGCCTTTTTCAAATGCCACCAACGCCGACTCCTGCCAGTCAATCGTGGTCTGGTAAGGGGTCATTTCGATGGTTCCCGTCACTCCGCTGGCGCTTTCCGTCGCCAAGAGCACGCCGGTCTTGTCAGCGAAGGTGACACGGTACGATTCCCCTAACAAGTGCCGCATGAGGTTGACCTGATGAATGTAATAATTCACAAAACTGACATACTTAGCCCACGTCGCCGCGTCCATGTCGCGTGCCATTGGATCAGATTCCATCTTGGGCACCGGCTCGTCACTCTTAAGCAAATCATTGAACCCGCCGGCAATCCAGTCGCCAGCCGGCATGATAATGCGGACGTATTTGAGTTTGCCCAGTTCCTTGGTCTGCTTGAGCCGATCAATCTCAGCCTTGGCGCACATCGTGGCCGGGTCGCTGCGTTTGTGGTAACCGACCATGTGCCACGTACCGCTGGCTTTCAATGCCGCCAAAATCTTCTCACCCACCTCGATGGATGACGCGATTGGTTTCTCCGTAAACACGGGAATCCGCGACCCGTAAAGTGGAACAATAATCTGGCCGTGTTTATCGAACGGCTGCGATGCCACGATCCCATCCAGTTTCTCTTTTGCGAGCATGTCGGCCGCACTCGCATACGTGCGCGCCACGCCATATTTACGCGCCACAGCTTCGCGCAGTTTCGGACGCAATTCTGCCAGCGCGACCACTTCGCACTCCGGCACCGTCACATAATTTCGCAAGTGGGCGCATTGTCCCATCCCGCCCACACCGACAAAACCGATCCGAATTTTGTTAGCCATAATAATCTCCCTTGTTTGGAAGCTGCATCACTACTGCAAATCCCACTTGCCGGCAATGGCTGGGATTGCTAACTATTGTCGAAAATTGCTCCATGAAATTAACCACCGCCCAATTCACCAGTATCGGTCACCTGCCGGCCTTGCCCGACTGGCACATGGCCCGGCATTCACATGCTTTTCACGAACTCATCATCGTGTTGCGCGGCCAGATTTCCGTGGAGATTCGCGGTCAGACGCGCCGTGCCCGAGCCGGCGAATTGCTCTGGTATCCCGCCGGCACGGCCCACCGCGAATGGACCAGCGACCGCGCGCCGGCCGAAACGCTATTTATCAGTTGGCGTTGGCGGGAATTGCCCGCAGCTTGGCCGCTGCAACAGCCCGATACGCACGGTCGCATCAGCGAAATGGCGCGCTGGCTGTTTGCCGATCGCGAGACCCGTAGCGCCGGTAACCCGTTGCTCCACGCCATCCTTGCCGAGTACGACCGGCTCGCGACACACAAAGACGATCCGCTCGTGACCGGCATCCGCACCCATATCCGTCAGCACATTGCCGAACGCGTCACTCTCACCGATTTAGCAAAGCGCGTTGGCTTGAGCAAGTTTCACCTCGTGCGCCGGTATCGGAAACTGACCGGCCGCACGCCAATGGCTGATGCGCGGCTGCTCCGGTTGCAGACAGCGCGTGATTTATTGCTGACCACGGCATTGCCGTTGAAGGAAATTGCGCCGCGTGTCGGGCTTGGCGACGTCTACCGGCTCTGTCGCTTGTTCCGGCAACACTTTCAAACCACGCCGGGCGCACTCCGACACCATTGACAATTCGACAACTTCCGCAAACCGGCCTAACCTGATTCGCTGTGAAAACGACCACGCTCCAGATTGACGGTATGACCTGCGCCAATTGCGCGCGTGCCGTCCAAACTACGCTGACCGCTGTGACTGGCGTGCAAACCGCCCGTGTCAATTTTCTCTCCAAAACGGCCAGCATTACCTTCGATCCCGGTCAAACAGCGGAGCCAAATTTGATTCACGCCGTCGCCCAAGCCGGTTATACCGCTCGGCTACCATCCAGCCACCGGGAAGCGGATGAACTCCGGCATGCCCGCTGGCAACTCGCTCAAACTGCCGGCATCGGTGTTTTGCTTTTTGGTGGGTGGGCGTTTGGATTTAAGCCGGTCATCATCATTGCTACCGCGCTCGGCGCGTGGCCGATCATTTACCGGGCCTTCAAAGCGCTGCGCGCCCGGCGTCTTGACGCTGATGTCCTCGTCGCCACCGCCATTATCGCCGCGTCATCCGTTGGCGAATTTGTCGCTGCTGGCGAAGTCGCGTTTATCATGCTGCTTGGCGAACAGCTCGAAAACTTCACCACGCGCCGCGCCCGCCGGTCACTCGGCGGCTTGCTTGCGCTCCTACCGGCCACAGCCCGCGTTCGCCGCGGCGACACCGAAATTGAAATCCCGATCGCTGAACTTAAAACCGGTGACATCGTCATCGTCCGCGCCGGCGAACGGATCCCGGCCGATGGCATCGTGCGTTCCGGCACCGCCAGCGTCAACCAAGCGCCGGTTACCGGCGAAAGCATGCCGGTCACCAAGACTGCCGGCGGCGAAGTTTTCGTCGGCACGCTCGCTGAAACCGGCGCGCTCGTCGTCGAAGCCACGCGTGTCGGTGACGACTCCACACTCGCCGGCATCGCACGCATCGTCGCGGAAACCCAACAACGCGAAGCGCCGATCCAACGCACGCTCGACCGGCTGGCCGGCTGGCTTGTGCCGGTCATGCTCACGCTCGCGGCGCTGGTGTTTGCGCTCACACACGATTGGCACCGCGCCATCACCGTGCTGATCGTCGCCTGTCCGTGCGCGTTGATTTTGGCGACGCCGACCGCCGTGATGGCCGGCATTGCCCGTGCCGCGCGCGCCGGCGTGCTCATCAAAGGCGGCCAGTTCTTGGAAGCCACCGCCCGGCTCCACACCATCGTCTTCGACAAAACCGGCACGCTCACCCACGGTCAACCGGAAGTCACGGAGGTCCGGCGCAATTGCCATCACACGGATGCGGAACTCGTCGGCTTGGCGGCCGTTGCCGAAAAACTCAGCTCGCATCCGGTCGCGCGCGCCATTGTCCGTAAAGCTGGCCAGACGCCGGCTGATCCAAGTTCGTTTACGTCGCATCCGCGTGGCGTCGTTGCCGAACACGCCGGTCAGACGCTCGTTGTCGGCCGCTCCGAATTTCTGGCGGAACATGCCATCGACGTGACCGGCGAGCATCACGACATTTTATTCGCGCACGACGGCAAACTTTGCGGCAGCATTGCTGTGGCTGACACCGTGCGCGCCGATGCCGGCGCAGCCGTGCGCCAGCTCCGGCAGCTCGGCATCGAGAAAATCGTGATGCTCACCGGCGATCACCGGCGCGTGGCGCTGGACATTGCCGGCAAGCTGGGTATTGACGATGTGCGTGCCGAAGTCTTGCCGGAACAAAAAGCCGCTTACATTACGGAACTGAAAAAGGCCGGCACGGTGGCGATGGTTGGCGACGGCGTCAACGACGCGCCGGCGTTGGCGGTAGCCGATGTTGGCATGGCGATGGGTGTGACCGGCACTGACGTCGCGCACGAAGCCGCCGATGTCGCATTGCTGGCTGATGACCTGTCAAAGATTGCGTTCAGTGTCGGCCTGAGCCGGCACGCTTTGAAAATTATCCGGCAAGGTTTGTGGTTTGCGTTGGCGTACAACGTCACGATGGTCACGTTGGCCGGCACCGGTCACCTGCACATGATCGGCGGTGCGATTGCCCACCAATTCAGCAGCATCATCGTCATCCTGAATGCAATGCGGTTGCTGCGTTACCGGCAAAACAGTTCAGATGCGGCAACCTGACCGGGAGCGACCGGCGCATCGAGGTAGCCGTAAGTGAGACAGGAACCGAGTTGCGGCAATAATTTCCGACTTACCGGGCCGAGCGCGCCCATGCCGAGCAGGCAAACCGACGCGGAACATTGCTCGGTGAACAATTCGCGGAGCGTTGCGAGGTCAGTTTCGGTTTGCGTCAAGGTGGCGATTTTCACGACGGTGCCGTAATTGGCGGCTTTGCGGATGACTTGTCGGAGGTCAGCGACCGGCGGCGTTCGTTCGAAATCGTGATACGAAATGATCAGCGCTTTTTGGTGGTTGGCGGCGAACGCGGAAACTTTTTCGAGGAGCGGACTGCGAAACTCGATATCGACAGCGGCCAGATGCGTCAATGCTGTTTCAAAAATCGGTAAGCGCTCGACGTCGGGCCGCGTCCACTGGCCGCCTTCGTTGGCTAGGCGGAGCGTGGCAATGACCGGCACGCCGTGGGCTTCGATGGCTTGCGCGTGTTCGAGCCAGTGGTTGTCACCGGTGCCGAGAAGATCGAGGCGAACCTCAACGATATCGCACTGGCGCTTCGTGCCGGCAGCGAGTTTTGCTAGCATGCCGGCTTGCGAAACGGTGCCGACGACTTTCGGCGCGAGGCCGAGGACGAGATTGCCAAATCGAGTTTGCGGGCGCAGCATGTCCGTTATATTTTCCGGTTGGCCCAGTTGCCGGCAAAGACGGCGCCGAGCGTGAGCATCGCCACCATCAGCCACCGGAAAATTGCCGGCGGCACATCCATCTTCAGCCACGCCGGCCAGATCGTCCACAACAACGCCGCCGCGCCGAGAAACGCCACGCCGACCCAGCCCAAAAATTCAAATGTGCGCCGCTCTTCCGCCAACTCGCCGCGCAACCGGTGGATCGTCTCCTTGTCCACTTTCAATTTGTGCGCTGCGTTTTCCGCCAACACCGACTCATCGGTGGCCGCCGCCAGAAACTCCGTGATCAATTCCGTCGCGTGCGCCAAGTCGGGTTCGAGCACGAACACGCCAAACGCCTCGTTGCTGTTGCGCAGCAATTCGGTCATGTCAAACGACACATTCGGGTCGCCCTGAAACGCGGCCTCGATACCGTTGTCCCGCAAGTAGCCAGTCAGCAGCGTGCCTTCCCACGAATCGCGCGCTTTGTGCACTTCGACAAGTTTCGTGTTGGGTTGGTTCATGCGGGTAATCTAGTCCTGCGCGCGATTGCTTTCCACAACAATTCCGCTATGCTTCCGTTCAGTGAATTCGCATTTTCACGAGAAAGTCGTCATCGTGACCGGTGCCTCCAGCGGCATCGGCAAGGAAACCGCGCTCGCATTTGGCCGGGCCGGCGCCCGCGTTGTGATGGTCGCGCGGCGGGGCGAATTGCTCCGCCAAATTGCCGGTGAAAACCCGCAACTGCAACTGCGGCCATTGCCGGCGGACATCACCCAAGCGGATGCCGCAAACGAGATTATCGAAACCACGCTCCGCGAGTTTGGGCGCATTGACGTCCTCGTCAACAATGCCGGCCTTGGTCAACGCGGCCCGTTTGCCGAGCTGAATTTCGATGATGCCCGGCGCGTGATGGACATCAATTTTTTCGCGCTGCTGCGCTGCACACAAGCGGTCGTGCCGGTTCTGCGCCGGCAAGGTGCCGGCCAAATCGTCAACATCAGCAGCATTGTCGGCGTCATCGCCACGCCGCAAAACAGCATTTACTGCGCAAGCAAGTTCGCGGTGCGGGCGCTGAGCGATTCGCTCCGGCTGGAATTGCGCTCTGCCGGGATCGATGTCATTACAATCTTGCCGGGCCACACCAATACGCCATTTTTCGCGAATCAAATTCGCACCGACAACCGCCCGTCGCGGTTTAGTTCAATGCCCAGCCAGTCGCCGGTGCATGTCGCCGCCGTCATCCTGCGCGCCTGCCGGCACCGCCGCCGGGAGGTCGTGCTGACAGTCCCCGGCATCGTCGGTTACTGGGCAAAACGACTTTGTCCTGGGTTTGTGGACTGGTGTCTGGGCCGCTTGACCTAATGGAGGATTGAGAATCTGATGCAATGGGAAAACTTGACCGCTGGGGAATTTAAAAAGGCCATGGAGAACACTGGCGTTTGTATCATCGCCATGGGTGTGCTGGAGAAACATGGTGACCATTTGCCGCTTGGCACGGATTTTCTGAATGGGCACAAGCTGGCGTGCCTGGCGGCGGAGAAGGAGCCGGCCGTGGTGTGGCCGCCGTTTTATTTTGGCCAAATCTACGAGGCACGGTGCTTTCCTGGGACGATCACGCTGAAGCCGGCCTTGCTGCTTGAATTACTTCAAGGCGTATTTGATGAGATCGGCCGGAACGGATTCCGCAAGATCATCGTGGCCAGCGCGCACGGTGGTAACAATCATCTCCTGCCATTTCTGGCGCAATGCAGCTTGTGGGAAGAGAAGCCGTATAGTCTTTATGTGCCGCCGGTCAATTGCCTGACGGCCGACCGCCAGAAAAAGTGGGATGCCATTTGCGAGACCAAGGAACACGGTCATGCCTGTGAGTGCGAGACCAGCGTCTCCCTCGCCAATCATCCGCACCTTGTTAAGATGGATCGCGTCCCGAAGCAGCCGGCCAAGGCATTGCACCGGCTGCAAGAATTGCGACAAACCTTTACCGGCACGCATTGGTACAGCGATTATCCAGAGCATTATGCTGGCGACGCCCGGCCTGCCACCGCCGCCAAAGGCCGGCGTCTGCGCGACCTGCTTGTGGATTCGCTTGCGGAATACATCGCCGCCGTGAAAAAAGACCGGGTGGTGCCGGCGCTGGAACGTGAGTTCTTCCGGCGCGTCAGCGCTGTTGGCAAACGGAAAGCGTTGCATTGACAGATGCCGGTTCGTTGTGGCAAGAGGCTGACCAATGAAGACACCTTCCATCCGTCAGAAAAACAGTATTGCCGCTGCGTTACAACCGTTTGTGGACAACCACTCGCTCGCCGGTGCGGTGACGTTGGTGGCGACAAAAGATAAAATCCTTGATGTGACCACGGTTGGATTTGCCGATGTGGCACGGCGCACCCCGATGCGGAGGGATGGCATGTTCTGGATTGCCTCAATGACCAAGCCGATGACCGGCGCGGCGGTGATGATGTTGGTGGACGAAGGCCGGCTGAGTGTCGATGACCCGGTTGAGAAATATTTGCCGGAGTTCAAAGACCAGATGGTTATTGCCGAGCGCGACGACCAACACATGCTGTTGAAACGCCCGGCGCATCCGATCACGCTCCGCAATGTGTTGACGCACACAAGCGGGTTGCCATTCGTTTCCGCGCTGCAGCAGATGCCGCTCGACCGGCTGCCGTTGCGCGTGTCCGTGGCCGGCAACGCGATGACACCGTTACAGCAAGAGCCGGACACCAAATACGTTTACTCCAACGCCGGCATCAGCACCGCCGCGCGCGTTCTCGAAGTTGTTGCCGGCGAGCCGTACGAAAAGTTTTTCGCGCAACGCCTCTTGAAACCACTTGGCATGAAAGACACAACGTTCTGGCCGACCGCCGCGCAACTCCGCCGGCTCGCCAAGCCGTACAAACCGAACGAAGCCAAAACTGGTCTCGAAGAAACCACAATCGGCCAACTTCGTTCGCCGTTCAGCAATCGCCGGTGCCGGTATCCGATGCCTGGCGGCGGTTTATTTTCGACGGCGCGCGATGTGGCACGGTTCGGCCAGATGATTCTCAACAGCGGCACCCTGGCCGGGCGCCGGTATCTGTCAGAAACCGCCGTCCGCGAAATGACGCGCCGGCAAACCGGCCCCGCCATCTCCGAGAGTTACGGGTTTGGCTGGCAAGCCGGTGAAGGCTGGAGCGGTCACGGCGGCGCGCTGGCCACAAATTTGAAAGTTCACTGGCAACGTGGCTTGGTGACCGTGTTTCTCGTGCAGCACGCCGGTTTCCCCGGCGAAGGCGGCAAGAGTCTTGAAGCATTCGAGCAAGCGGCGTTGCAGTTAAGGGACTGATTATGAAAACAAAATTTGTCGCGGACTGGATGATGCGCCAAGCGTGGCGACCGGAACCGGAAGCCGATTTGCTACCGGCGCGCGTGCGCGTTGGTTGGAGTCAGGACGCAATGCTTGTCGAGGCAGAGTTGCCGGATCACGACATTTTCAATCCGGTCACCGAGTTCAACCAGGCGGCGTTCAATGCCGGCGATGTGTTCGAGATTTTTCTACGACCAGAAGCGCAGGAACCTTATTTTGAATTTCACGTTACGCCCAGCAATCAACTGCTTCAGTTGCGGTTTGCCAATGCCCAGCAAATCAAGCAGCTCCCCGCGACCGGCACGCTCGATGAGCGGCTAGCCGCCAACAAAATCTGGAAATCCCACATCACCAGTGCCGTTCGCGTGGATGCCGGCGCGCAGCGGTGGTATGTAAGCGCAGCGATTCCGTTTGCGATGGTTGTGGAAACCGGGACGATGAAACCAGGCGCGCGTTGGCTCTGTTCCTTCTGCCGGTATGACCATACGCGAGGTCGATCGACGCCAGTCTTGTCGTCAACTTCGCCGCATGCGGAGTGCGCGTTCCACCGGCAACAAGAATGGCAGCCGGTCGTTTTCCCCGGCTGAAGCTAATTACTTGGTGAGCACCGGCGTTTGCCGGACGCGAATCAAAACTTTCTTTTTTCCAGCTTCATCGCCGGGCTCGCTGATAGCTTCGAGTTCCCGGTCAGTGGTGAAATGCTGGAGAATAACTTGCCGGTCAATCACGCCGAGCGGGCCGAGGGTCACGGTTTCACCCCAGCGGCGGACTTTTTCAGCAGCGGTGGTGGCTTCGCGAAGGACTTCGTCGTTTTGCTGGTCCCGGTAATGCTCGCAGTCGATGGTAACGCGCGGGGCATTAAGGTCGCGACGCTGGAGGATGCGGTTGACGAGAAATTGCAATTGGCTCAGCGTCTGGCCATGGCGACCGATGAGTCGGCCGGGATCGGGCGTCGTGATGTGCAGAAGCGGCACGCCGCCAACCAGCGATTGTTCGACAGTGCCGGGAATGTCGAGGTGCATGAGAATTGTTTCGACAACTTCTTTGGGATTCAATTGAACGGGCGGTTGATCCATAACGGTGGTCACTTCGATTTACCGGTTGTCAGCACCGGCGCGGTGCGGCTTTCTTTCCGGAGACTCAGCCACTGTTGCAGAATGGACAGGAATTGTTGCAGCGTCCAATACAGGGTTAGCCCGGCCGCCATGTTGTAAAACATGAACACCATGATCAGCGGCATGAACATCATCATCTTGGCTTGTTGCGGATCGCCGGTTTGCGGGGTGATTTTTTGCTGCCAGATCATTGAGCCGGCCATCAGTAGCGGCAATGGGTTAATCGCGAGAATCCCGAGCAACGGCAGCGCGAACGGCAGCGTGTAGATGGTGTCGGGTTGCGCGAGATCTTTAATCCACAGGAATGACTCGCCACGCAAGGCGCAATTACCGCCGAGCACTTTGTAAAACGCGATCAACACCGGCATCTGCACCAGCATTGGCAGGCAACCGGAGAACGGATTGATCTTATGCTCTTTGTAGAGCTTCATCGTCTCCTGATTCAGCCGTTGCGGGTCGTCCTTGTACTTGTCCTTGAGTTTCTTAACGTGCGGTTGGAACTTCTGCATCGCTTTCATTGACGCGATGCTCTTTGCCTGAATCGGCCAGAAGACAATTTTCAGCGCAATCGTCACGAGGATGATCGCGATGGCGTAACTCGGAATCAGTGCGTGGAAAAAGTTCAAGCTCCGCAACAGCAACCAGCCGAAGATGCCGGAGTACCCATCCATCCACGACCCGAAATCCATTGCTTCTTCCTGAGACTGGCCAAGCGCTTGCAAGCGGTCGAAGTCCTTCGGGCCGGCATACAGCGTGAATGTACACGTTGCGCTGCCGTCTGCCGCGCGCGTGACCGGCACTTCCACGACGGCGGTCACGCCGTTTGTGGCCGGGCTTTTCGGTTGGCTCTGCCAAGCCGGCAAGCCGACCGGTGTATAAGTCACGCTGACCGCATTGGTCGGCAATGAAAGAATCGTCGCAAAAAACTGGCTCTTCACTCCGACCCACTGCGCATGGATGAATTCCCGGTTCTCGCCGGTTCGTGTTCGCTTCATGACCTTGTTCACGTCGCGATTGGAAAACTTCGGGCCGCCCTGCCAATCAACGTTCAAATAATTCGGCGCTTCCTTCGCATCCGCCGGCGCCGCCGTGCCGACGGTGATCAGCAAGTTCGTCAGCCCGGCCGGCACCACAAACTTGCCAGTCAGCCGGTAATCGTCGCCGAGCGTCAACGTTTTCGTCACGCCGGTGCCGCGCAACACGACTGTGCGCGCATCGGATTGTTCGATTGTGAATATATCATCGCCCGGCAGCGTCAAGGCCGGCCCGCTCAGCACCGTGTGGTACTTTAGCAGATCCACCGACTTGACCGCGCCGCCCCAGCTCGTGATTTCGACACGGACGCAATCGTTGCTCAGCGTGACGATTTGCTCGGCAGGGCGCGTGGCGCTGGTGGTTACCGGTGCTGGTACCAGTGCCGGAGCGGCCTGAATTGTTTCCACGACATTGGTGGTGATTGCCGGTGCGGCTGGAACTGGCCGCGGCGGGCGCGGGATCGGCGGATAGATTTTATTGACGGCGTATTGCACGCCGAACAATGCCAGCAGACAGGCAATGACGATGGGGAAAGTTTGTTTGTTCATGGGACTGGATCGTAGCCGCCGGCATGGAAGGGATGACATCGCGCCAAGCGCCGGGCCGCCAGCCAGCTGCCGCGGCTCGGGCCATGCCGGTCAATCGCTTCTCTGGCGTAGTAAGAGCAACTCGGAAAATACCGGCAGTCGCAAGCCACCGGCCAGAGCGCGCGCAGAGGCGCGAGTGACCGGTAAGCTTGCAGCAGCCAAAGCAGAAGGCGTTTCATCACGCTTCACACAGTAGGCCCGCCGAGCGAAAGAGATCGCGCAGGCAGGCTTCGACGTCGTGGCGTTTTTTACCGTTGATGGAATTGCGGGCGACCATGACGATTTGGACGTGGCCTTGGAGTTGGTGCTGGTTGAGCCGGTAGGCTTCGCGGATCAGGCGTCGGGCGCGGTTGCGGGCAACGGCATTGCCGACTTTGCGGCTCGTCACAATTCCGATCACGCGCGGCTGGTCCGGTGCCGGCAACACATGGGCGACAGCCAAGCTGCCGTGATACCGGCGGCCGTTGTCGTACACGCGCTGAAATTGGCTGGGACGCAGCAGGTGCTGACTTTTCGGAAATGACTGGCTTCCATGCAACCGAACCTCCGGCGCGACAACTCAGACCTGTGTCAGCTTTTTGCGGCCAACGCGGCGGCGGTTGGCAAGCACGGCACGACCGCCGCGAGTGCTGGCACGTTTCAGGAATCCGCAACGGCGAGCCCGGCGGCGTTTCGATGGTTGATAGGTACGTTTCATGTTAAGAAGCGCTTATCCTATCAGGCTCACCGGCAATGTCAAGGCAACCGCCGGAGAAACTCAGCATAGATTTTCTGGGCCACTGGGCCGGGCTGGCCGGTGCCAATCGGCTTTCCGTCCACCGCAATCACCGGAACGACTTCGGCGGTGCTGCTGGAGAGGATGACTTCGGCGGCGGCCAGCAGTTCGGTTTTGGTGATGCGCCGTTCGGCAGTGGGAATACCGGTGGCAGCAGCGGCTTGAAGCAGTTTGTCGCGTGTCACGCCGGCCAATAGCCGATGACTCTTGGGGGGCGTGGCAAACTCACCGGCAGTGGTGACAATGGAAATGTTGCCGGCAGTGGCTTCGTTGACGGTGCCGTCGGCTTCGCAGAAAATGGCATCGGCAGCCCCGGCCTGTTGCGCGGCTTGGTAGGCGAGAACATTGGCGAGGAGACCGACAGTTTTAATATCGCATCGCGCCCAGCGTTGGTCGGGAACGGTGATGAGCTTGATGCCGGCATCGCACGGGCGCGCAGCCGTTACGAGTTGGCGGATGGTGATGACCAATATCGGCGCGTAATTGGCCGGGATGCCACGATGGCGTTTGGCTTGGCCGCGCGAGACTTGGAGGTAAATCGCCGCCTCTGGAAAAGCGGCGCGGCGGACACCTTCCCGGATCAATGCGTCCAATTGTTCTACGGTGAAGGTGTGTTTCAGCCCGATGGCGTCGAGGCTGAAAAAGAGCCGGTGCAAATGTTCGGTAACTGCGAACGGCTGGCCGCGGTAGGTGCGCAAAAACTCATACACCGCATCGGCGAACTGGTAGCCGCGATCCTCGACATGGATCATGGCGTGTTCGAGCGGGAGAAACTCCCCGTTGACGTAAGCGATTTCTGGCACGGCTTAAAGCGTCTTTAGGCAATCGTCGAGCCAGCCGAGCAATTCGGCGATGGTGGCCGGCGTTTCGTCGCCCATGTGGCCGATGCGGAAGCTCTTGCCCTTGATCGGGCCATAGCCGCCGTCGATGAGGACCTTGTATTTGTCCTTGAGCGCTTTTTGGAGTTTGGCGACATCGATGTTTTTGTTGTTCTTTATGCAGGAAAGCGTGATGGATTCGTAACCGGCCTTCGGGAACATCTCGAAACCATTGCGCTTCACCCAGTCGCGCACTAGGCCGGCCATCTTCAAGTGCCGGGCGTACCGGTTGGCGAGCCCTTCCTTCTCGATTTGGTCGAGCTTGAACTTCAGGCCGTAAATGTGCGGGATGCTCGGCGTGCTCGGCGTCATGTTCTTGTCGTGGTTCGCCTTGAATTCCACAAAATCAAAGTAGTAGCCGCGCCCGGGCACGGTCGCCGCTTTCTTCAATGCCCGTTCGCTCACGGCAAACACCGCGATGCCGGGCGGCAACGCCCACGCCTTCTGCGTCCCAGCCAGCAACACGTCAATGCCGAGCGCGTCGGTATCGATCTTCACGCCGGTCATCGAGCTGACGGCGTCCACGATGAACATCACCTCGGGATATTTCTTCATCACCGCCGCGATCTCGGGCAATGGATTCATCACGCCGGTGGAGGTCTCGTTGTGAATCAGCGTCAACGCGTCGAACTGGCCGGTCTTGAGCTTGGCCTCAATCTGCTCCGGCAAGATGGGCTGTCCCCACTCGACCTTGAGCGCTTCGGCCTCTTTGCCGCACCGCTTCGCGACATCAAACCATTTATCCGAGAACGCGCCGCAGCAGCAGTTCAGAACCTTCTTGGCGACGAGGTTGCGGACGGCGGCTTCCATCACGCCCCAGGCGGACGACGTGGAAATGAAGACCGGGTTCTTGGTGAAGAGGACCTGCCGGAGTTGCGGCTGCATCGCCGCGTACAGCTCCTGGAATCCGCTGCCGCGATGGCCGATCATCGGCTGGCTCATGGCGGCAAAGGTTTCGTCGGACACCTCGACCGGGCCGGGGATGAATAATTTCACATGTTTGTTGGGCATGGTGTAATCCTTTTTTCTTGTGGCACAACGTGCACCTCTCCGG
>Ga0118677_10005262_pt1 | contig 22766 bp, 15 predicted proteins | sample AliMusrvi5mmetaG_FD_86154 | JGI IMG/M metagenome (GOLD analysis project Ga0118677, IMG submission 86154)
CCCGAAGTGCACGGCGGGCAGTGCGATCTGCCACCCGTCCTATTTTTCGATCGGAGTTTAGCTTTTTTTAATCATGCTGTTACCAACGTACGTCAGCGCAGTCTGGCGCGCGAGCGCGAAGTCATGAGTTACATCGAATGGTCTCGCGGGCATGATCGTGCCTGCTGGAGTTCGAATCAACAGCACGATGCTGCGTGGAATCAGGTTGTGCGCTAAGTCTCACGGAGTTGGGTGACGCTATTTGTACGCACGGTGTTTTCGCTCATGCTCGCGAGACCATTCGATGTAACTCATGACTTCGCGCTCGCGCGCCAATATGGGAACGGCAACCGACCTGTGATTCTGCGAAATAACCTGAGACAAAGGGCTAAGCTCCAGCTACCCGATCAAGCTCACTGAAGCGCGCTCACCATTTTCCCGGAGCCGGGTTCACCCGGCTTGATCGGGTAGACATGTCCTTCAGGGGATGCCCGAAGAATGACGAGGTGCGCGATGACACCATCCGTATTCGAAATGTTATGGTGAGTACCCCAAAACGCCAACGGGGCGCCGGAATGACCGGCGCCCCGTTGGCTCTCGCTCCTCCAGAGCATCGTATGACCGCTGTTAGGGCGCCGTGCTGACGACCCAGATATTGGACGGCGCACTGTTGCCATCCAGATTGAACGCCACGACACGGTACGAATAACTGGTATTCCGGGTCAAACCGTTATTCGTGTAGGTCGTCGAATTGGCGGCCAGTCGGGCGAAGTTCACCCAGACTCCACCTACAAGTCGCTGCACATTGAAGCCGGTCTCATTAGTGGAATTATCCGTCCACTTCAGAGAAATCGACGTCGTGGTTGTGCCCGTCGAGGTGAGACCCGACGGCGCCGCCGGCAGTAGTCCCGGCGTCGTGACTGGCGTCGCGGTAGCCCAGGTCGACGCTTTGATGACGTTGACCGCCTGCACGCGATAGTAGTATGTCGTCTTGACGGCTACCGAGGCGTCCGGATAGCTCGTGGTATTGGCCGGTACGCTGATCGACGTCAGTCCCAGGGTGAACGCTGCGTTTGTTGCGCGTTGGATAGTGAAGCTATCCTCGTTATTCGCATTGTCCTTCCAGGTAAAGGTGACGGTCGGCAGCGAGACGCTGATTGCCGATGCCGTCGCCTTCGCCAGCGTTGGGGCCGTCGGAGCCGCCAGCGTGATACTGCTCGAGGCGCCCGAGGCCGGGCCGGTGCCGATACCATTCGTCGCGGTGACGGTAAAGGTATAGGTCGTGCCCGTGGTTAAGCCGGTGACGGTTAAGGCCGTGCCGGCGCCGCTGGCCGTCTTGCCTCCCGGACTTGCGGTCACCTTATAGCTGGTGATCGCGCTCCCACCGTTCGATGCCGGCGCGGTGAAGTTCACGGTGATCCCGGTGGCACTGGCAACGGCCAGTGTCGTGATTGCCGGCGCTCCGGGCAAGGTCGCCGGAGTCGCGCTGACCGGCGGGGCGGATGCCGGGCCGGTGCCGACCCCATTCGTTGCCGTAACAGTGAAGGTATACGCCGTGCCGTTGGTCAACCCGGTGACCGTCAACGGACTGCCGGCGCCCGTGGCGAAGTTCCCGTTACTCGCCGTTACCGTGTAGGAGGTGATCGGATCACCGCCATTGGAACCCGGCGCGGTAAAGGCGACCGTCACCTGGCCATTGCCCGGCGTGGTCGTGGTGATCGTCGGCGCCCCCGGCACGGTGGCCGGCGTGACGCTGTTGGACAGTGCGGAGGCTGGTCCGGTACCGACCCCATTCGTCGCCGTTACTGAGAAGGTATACGGCGTACCATTTGTCAACCCGGTGACGATCAACGGATTGGCCGTGCCCGTGGTGAATTTTCCACCCGGGGTTGCGGTCATGGTGTAGCTGGTGATCGCGCTGCCGCCGTTCGAGGCCGGGGCTGTGTAGCTGATGGAGGCCTGGCCATTGCCGCGTACCGCGGTCCCGATGGTCGGCGCCCCCGGCAGGGTGGCCGGCGTGACGGTATTCGACGGGGCGGACGCCGGTCCGGCGCCGGAACCATTGGTCGCCGTCACGGTGAAGTAATACGGCGTGCCGTTGGTCAACCCGGTGACGGTCAGTTGTGTGCTGTTGCCGCTCGCGGTTTTGCCGCCAGGCGTCGAGGTCACCGTGTAGAAGGTAATCGGACTGGTGCCGGTGTAGGCCGGCGCGGCGAAGCCGACGGTGGCTTGACCGTTGCCGGCGGTGGCAACGACCGCGGTCGGCGCACCCGCCACGGCCGGATTATTCGGAATGAGCACCCCTGCCGAGATTGCGGATGCCGGACCGGTGCCCACGCCATTGGTGGCGGTCACCGAGAAGGTATAAGTTCCGCCAGGCGTCAGTCCGGGTACCGTAATAGGGCTGCCCGCGCCGGTGGCCGTGATGCCGCCGGGGTTGGCCGTCACGGTGTAGGGATTCGTAATGAGCGGCAGGCTCCCGGTGGAGAAGGGCGCGGTGAAGTTCACCACGGCCGACCCAAATCCCGGGGTAATGACGTCAAGCGTCGGAGCGCCCGGCACGGATGGCCCGTGGAAGACCATCGGACGCATCATGTCCATTTCTTCATGACCGAGCAGGTGGCAGTGCCACACGTATTCCCAGCCGAAGTTAGTCATGATATTCTGGACGCCGCCGGGCACCGGGTTGCCGGTGAGCGGGTCGATTCCCGAGAAGCCCATCGTCGAGCCTAACGGCATGGTCGGGTCCAGCGGTCGTACGCTATCCGGTATATTGAACGGCAGGGTGGGCGCGACGGGGCGAAGGGCGACAATCGCGTCTTCCAACGGGTTCATGCGTACGGTTTCTTTCCAGCCCAGTTCGTTGGCATCCGGCGGGCGGATCTGCCCATCCCAGCCCACACGGTTGATCAACTGTACGTTGAACAGGTGGAAATGGATAGCATGGGTATCCACGCCATTGTGCGTGATCTTCCAGACTTGCGTCTCGCCATTCCCGAAGGACTCGGTGGGCGGATCGATATAGCCGTAGGGGATGGTGGTCTGCGTGTTGAAGTTGGTCAACGGCAGTTCAACCCCCAGCGTGGAATTCATGCGCCCGTAATCGAGTTCAAAGAGCTCCTGGATCGCCTTGGGTTGCATGGGAATGGTCGTGGTCAGGACCGCGGTCGCCGCGGCGCCCGTGCCTCCGCCGCCCGTAAAGGCCACGGTGGGGGCCGTGGTATATCCGGTGCCGCCGCTGGTCATGGTCACGCCAGTCACCACGGTGGCCAGCGTGGCGGACGCGACTGCGCCCGTACCGCCGCCCCCCGTCAATGAGACGGTCGGTCGTGTGGTATACCCGGAACCCGGTGTGGTGACGGTAATCCCCGTGACCACGCCGCCCGCGACTGTCGCGGTCGCCGCGGCGCCGCTGCCGCCGCCACCGCCGGTGAACACCACGGCGGGCGCGGTGGTATAACCCGTGCCGCCAAAGGTCACCGCAATGGAACTTACCACTCTGGCGATGGTCGCCGTCGCCGCGGCGCCGGTCCCAACACCGGTGAAGCCGACGGTGGGCGCCGTGGTATAACCCGAGCCGCCGGCCGTGACGGTGACGCCGGTCACCGGACTATTGAGCGGTGCAAAAGTGAGCGCGGTGTCGGCGATCTTCGAATAGGCGTTCGTCGGGGTGCCCACGAGCGACGTCGGGTAGGTCGCCTGCGGCACGATGATTGGCGGTTGCGACGCCCCGAAGGCCGTGGGCAGCGCGGTCTGCAAATTCGTCAGGTTGAACGGCGCGGCCGCGGTGGCCCCGGAAACCTGGAACTGCATAATGGTGCGGGTATTCGGCCCGTAACCCGGCAAGGTCGTTGGCGCGCCGCCAATAGTCGACAGGTCCGGATCACCCGTATAGTAGTCCAGGCGCGGGTCGCCGGCCGGCAACGGCGCCGGGGCGTCGTTGTAGAGAATGAGCTTGGAGCCATCCGGCACGCCGGAGAAGTCGATGACGACATCCGCGCGTTCCGCCGGTCCTAAAAAGAGCGTATGTTCTTTGACGTTGAGTACCACGATGTTGCGCTTATCCAGTTCGTAGCCGATCGGCGTATTGGGGAGCACCACCGGCGCGGGCAGGAACCCGCCTTCGGTGCCGATCTGGATCATCGACGGGCCGACCTTGGTCGGGTCGGGCCATCCGCCGACACGCGCATCCGCCGTGGGCCACCCGGCCGGGTAGGCCGCGGGCGCCACTAACGGGATCGCCGGGACCATCGCGACTTCGCCGGAATTCGTCTGCAACGTGGGCAACTGCGTGGTCGGGTCGATGGCGTCGGGCGTATTGGAGATGGCATAGTACAACTGCAGGTTGAGATAGCGGTCGTTGCACCCATTCAGAATGCGGAAGCGATAGGCTTTGCGCTGCACGGGCAGGAACGGATACACGGTCCCGTTGACCATGGGCGTGTCCATGAAGGCTTCCATCACCATGGACACATCCGGAGTGCCGGGGGTCACGATGCCGCTCGGTAGCGTCACCGGGCCATGCACGAGTCCCGTCCCCGCGGTGACCGGCGGCCAGAACCACGGTCCATAATCCCAGCGCCCAAAGGCATTGGCGCCGGAGGGGTCATTGGGGTTCTGGTTCGGCATATAGACGTGCGGGAACCAGAGACTGCCCGTGCCGCCCCACTTCACCGGGTCCCAGGTGGGATCGGTGTTAGCCAGTTGACCGCCGGCCGCGGTGTCCGGCACAAAGGTCTTGTCCTGGATGAGCAAGGGAATCTGGTCGGTGGGGAGGACGCCGGCCGTCACCAACCCCTTCTCGGTGTTATCGGTGATCAGGTACCCGGCGACTTCACCGGCGTAGACATTCAGGCGAGTGATGCCGTAGGCATGGTCGTGGTAGAACATCAACCGCGCGCTTTGCTGGTTGGTGTAGAAGAAGGTCTGTGACCCATCGCCCGGGTCCGGCATGTCGGGCACATTCGTGGCACTCACGCCCTTGGGATAGGAGGTGATTTCGCCGGCCGGCGTAATCCACTGGTGCGGCGTGCCGTCGCTGATCCACGGGGTTGCGCCGCCATGGAGGTGGATCACGGCGCGGTTTTGTGTGTATTCCATCCCGCCGACCGGAGGAGTCATGCCATACGGCCCCATCCCGGCGCCCATCGCGGTCGTATCGACCGGGATGAACAGATTGCCGCCGGCGCCGATGGGCAGTTTATTGGTGAATTTCACGCGCACCGGGCGGTTGCTCGTGGCTACGATGATCGGTCCTAAATACTGCACCGGGGCCGGGAGAATGGTGTTGTGATTCGACGCGTCGGTCCCATTATTGACCTGTACATAGCCGCGCACTTTGGTGGCCGGCAAGTCGGTATGAAACTTACTGGTGTACTCAACCAGATTGATCTCATAGTAATCGGACCCCGGGTAGGTGATGGTGTCGGGGGTCGCGACGGGAAGATAGTTGCCCAGATTATTGGCGTTCGTCGGCCCCAGACCCGCCAGGCGGTCGATAAATTTCCGAATGCCGCCGGAAGCCACGCCTGCCGTGACGGTGGGGAACAGACTATTGGCCCAGTTGGGCACATTGAAGTAGTCCGGAGTGGCGCCCGGGGTGAGAACCGCCGGCAAGAGCTTGGGGCCCAACAATTTCGGCGTCAATGCTTGCGCGCGGTGGGCCGCAGCACTGAGCCGTTGCGCGGTGGTGATGCTCCGCAACTGGGAACGCACCATGGGACGCGCCACGGTCGTCTCCTGGGAGGATGGCGCGGCGCTGCCGGGCACGCTGCCCACCAGCAGCGCCCAGGCCAGGGCCAGCAGGATCGAGAATGTGATCTTTCGCATATGATACTCCTTATAGCAGGACGTGCGGCGTTACGCCGCGGGACGCAGCGACCTTCGGCAGACTCTCGGACGAGGTGATCTCGTCCGGGGTATCCAGGTGAATGCCGCTGGGAATGGTCACGCGGGGGTAGACGGTGACGCGTGCGCGCATCGTGACTCCTGCGTGAACGGTGACTTCATCACCGAGTGCCGTAAAATCGGACAGTTCCACCGGCTGTTGCCGGGTGGAGTGAATGGTAACCATGGTCCCGAGGACCGTATCCGTGAGTCGGGTATGGGCGCCGATGAGCGCGCCTTCTCCAATGCTCGAACGCACGATCGACGCCTCTTCGTGGAGTTCGCACTCGTCGTCGATATTACACGCCGATAGCGTGACACCGGGGTCGATGCGGACGTATTTGCCGATGCGCACGGGCGGCAATACGGTGACCAACCCCCGCGAGAGTTTTTCCCCCAGGGTGAGATTGCTGTGCGGGTCACGCAGCTGATAGGACGTCTGATCGATAAAGCATCCAGCCGGTACGCTGGCATCACGCGGCAACTGTATGGCGGACGCGGCGAATTTTCCGCGCAGCGTGTCGACCATGGTTTCCAGATAACTGGGGATATTCCCGAGGTCGCCCATGCGGGCAATCCCATAGCTGTAGACAGGATACCCATGGTCAACGAGCCACGGCAGCAAGTCGCTGCCGATATCGCAGCGTGTGTTTCGCATGGCGACGATATCCGCATGGCGCGCGACGGCGCGCAACATGTCGATATCCACGATGTATAACCCGGCGCTGGTGTCAAAGCCAGGCATGGCGCTTTGCGCGTCATTTGACAGGGGGTACTGCCGGTGGATCTCGTCCAGAGACGGCTTCTCCAGGAAACCCTGCACCCGGTGTTCGGCGTTCTGCAAAATAAGTCCGTAGCGTCCGGCGATGGCCTCGGCCGGATAGCGGACGGTGGCGATGGTGACCATGGCGCCTTGTTGCCGATGCGCCGCCAGCATACCGGGGAGATCGATGTCGAAGAGCGAATCCGTGGGGAAGACCACCCCCTGGGCGGCGCACAGGTCGAAATGCTCCAGGTTGGCGATAAAGGCGCTGCCGCTGCCGGTATTTTGCACATCAAGGCTGACGGGGGAATAACGCACATCCATACCGCAGGCTTCCCCATAACCGAGGCAACTTTTGATCTGGCCGCGATTCTCCTTGCCATGAGTGATCATCAGCACGTTATCGAGTCCCTGTGCGCGCAGCGCGGGAAGGAGCCAGTGGATCAGGCGCTGACCGAGAAAGCGAACCACCGCCTTCGCGCGGATATACCCGCTGGCTTTCAGCGTTAATGGTTGGAGACGGACCCCCTTGCCGGCGGCGAGACCAAACCCTAATACGCTGTGCATCGCTTCTCCTTTGCGCTTTGTCCCGGTGATTAACGGTGCTGAGTATGACTCGGTATCTGCAACCCCGCATCCCCCGTATGGGGCATTTTGCACTATACACCGTGGACGGAAGTTATAGTCCGTATTATCCGCTGTCTCATCAGGGTCCGCCAAGGCGGTAAACGCGACAGATATCAGGAATGATTACTCAGCGACGGGGGAGAAAATACTCAGAATGTGCCGGAAACGGACGAATTAGCCCAAAAGGTGTTCGGGTCACATTTCGTATCCCGGCGGGAGTGCGAACGCGCAGTCATGAGCCCGTCGAATGGCCCCTGCGAGCCGCCCACCATGTCTCTCGCGAAGCGAGAGGCATGGTTACTCCGGATTAAGCGAGATGAGGCCATTTTTCAACGCGTATTTCAGTAAATCGGTCAGGGAGTTGGCGCCGAGTTTGTCCATCAATTGTTGGCGATGGCGGTCAACGGTTTTGGGGTTGATGTCCAGGTGTTGCGCGATGGCTTTCGTGGTCATACCCTCGGTGAGGAGAATCAGCACTTCGTGCTCACGCGGGGACAGGTGGGCCTGCACCATTTTTTCGTCGTCGACGCGCGGCAGGTAATCTTTGAGAATCACATCGGCGATCGCCGGGCTCAAATACGGTTGCGCGGTAGTGGTGATCGTGGTGATGGCGAAAAGCAGTTCCTTAAATGCCGCATCTTTGAGGACATAACCGGAGGCCCCGGCCTTCAGGATTTCGATGACCGCCATATGGGTACTGGACATGGACAGGGCGAGAATTTTTATCTCCGGCAAGCGGGCGTGAATCAGACGTGTGGCTTCGATCCCATCGAGGTGCGGCATATTGATATCCATAATCACCAGGTCCGGCCGCAACTCCTGCGCCAGGCGCACCACCGTGCGTCCGTCCGCTGCCTCGCCTACCACTTCATACCCCGGTTGCGACTCCAGCAGATTACGCAAACCTTCGCGCATAATCTGATGGTCATCCGCTAAAATAATTCGCAATCGCATCACTATGCCTTACTTCGTCGGCGTTCGTTTCCGTGCCGCGGTTTATTTTTAAACGTATTCTCATTATAAAATGGCGCGACCTGATAAAAAAACGCACCGCTCAGGTTCCGATATTATAGCAAAAAGATGCCTTGTTGTCTGTAGCAACCTACTATTTTCAGAATCATACCGTTGCAGCCAGATAGTCCAGCAAATCAAGACTACTCCTGCTGGTTACTCCATATAAAATATGCTAGAATTTCATCATGGAGCAAGATACTACAGACGCAGAATTGCGGGCCCAGATCCGCATTCTCACCGCGCATAAAAATATCAGCCAGGTCCTGATGCGCACCCCTGACGAAGCGATATACCTGCAAGACGTCTGCCGGATCATCGTAGATGATTGCGGATATGCGCTGGTGTGGGTCGGTCTGGCGGAGCATGACACGGCGAAATCTGTGCGCCCGGTGGCGTCCGCGGGATTTGAAGCCGGATATCTGGAAGCGATTCATGTCTCCTGGGCGGACACGGCCGCGGGTCACGGTCCCACAGGCACGGCAATCCGCACGGGCCGGATGAGTAGCTGCACTGATATGCTGACGGATCCGCGCATGGCCCCCTGGCGTGCGCACGCCACGGCACGCGGGTACGCCTCGTCGCTCGCGCTCCCCTTGACGGCTGACAGCACGGTATTGGGCGCGCTGACCTTATATGGGCCGGAACCGCACGCCTTTTCCGAAGACGAGTCGCACTTTTTGCAAAACCTGGCGAACGATCTGGCTTATGGCCTTTCCACCATCCGCTTGCGCGCGGCCCATGCGGAAGCCAGCGCACGTTATGAGTTGATCACCCGCTATGCGCGTGATCCTTTGTTGTTGCTGGATAGCGACGGGCGCATCATGGAGGCGAACCAGGCGGCGGAGCAGCTCTACGGGTACAGCCACGATGAACTGCGCCAATTGCGCATCCATGATCTGCGCTGTCAGGAGGAATCAGCGATCATCGACGCGCAGATGCAGCAGGCGAAAGCGGACGGCATCCTCTTTGAAACCCTGCACCTCCGCAAGGACGGCTCACAGGCGCCGGTCGAAGTCAGCTCGCGCGGGGTGTGCCTGGACGGTCACGACATGCTGCTCAGCGTGGTGCGTGAGGTGTCCGAACGGAAACGCGCGGAGTCGACGCTGCACGAACATGAAAAGAATCTGCGCGCCATCATGGAGGCGACGCAGGAATCGATATTCCTCTTCGACACCGATGGCACCATACTGGTCGCTAATACAACCGCGGCCCAGCGTCTCGGGAAGACGCCGGAGACGGTCATCGGCCATCATTTTTCGGAATTCATGGCCCCACATCTGGTGCAATCCCGCTGGGAGCGCCTGCATGCGGTGCGCACCACGGGCCACACCATGCAGTTCGAGGATGAACGCGATGGTCTCTTTTTCAGCCATCATTTCTACCCGGTCTTCAGTCAAAACCGGGTGAGCCGCATCGTCGTCTTCAGCCAGGACATCACCGAACGTCATCGCGCGGAAGAGGCGGAGCGACGCAGCACGGAGCGCTTCAAACTCCTGTCGGAGGTGGCCAGCCGGTTGCTGGCGACGGAGGATCCACAGGCGCTGGTCAATGAGTTGTGTCGGGACGTGATGCGCTATCTGGATTGCCAGGTCTTTTTCAATTTCGTGGTCGATCCGCCCTCCGGCCGCTTGCGCTTGAATGCTTACGCCGGCATCCCCGCGGAGGACGCCGCAAAGATTCGCTGGCTCGATTACGGCGTTGCCGTCTGCGGGTGCGCGGCGCGTGACGGATGCCGTATCGTCGCCGAGGATCTCTGCAAGTCGGCAGACCCGCGCACCGAGTTAGTAAAGAGCTATGGCGTGCAGGCCTATGCCTGCCATCCCTTACTCGCCGGCGAGCAGGTGCTGGGTACATTGTCGTTTGGGACGACCACCCGCACCCATTTCGCGCTGGATGAGATAACGTTGATGAAGACGGTTGCCGATCAGGTCGCTATCGTGATGGCGCAGATCAACACGCAGCTGGCATTGCGCGAGAGTGAGCTTCGTTTTCGCGCCGCCTTCGATTCGGCGGCCATCGGCTTTGAATTGCTCGATTTATCTGGTCATTTTCTCTTTGGCAATGCCAAACTCTCTGATATTCTGGGCATGTCCACCGCGGAGATCGGCCGCCATACCTTCGCGGAGATCACCGATCCGGAAGATTTAGCACGCGAGCTGCCGTTGTTGCAGGAACTGCTGGACGGCAAGCGAGTATCCTATACCATTGAAAAACGCTACCGCCACAAAAACGGCCATCCGGTGTGGGCGCGCGTCACCTCTTCAATGGTGCATGACGTTGACCCGCCGTATCGCGTCAATCTCATCGAAGATATCACCGCCATTCATGAACTGCAGGAACAACAACGGGTCTTCCTGCACATGGTGTCCCATGACTTGCGTGTCCCGCTGGCGGTGATTAGTGGGCATGCCGGTTTGTTGCAGGAACAGCTTGCAGCATCAGATAATGCGTTGGTGCACCGGCTCATCGGGACGATTCAACGCGGGGTGACGCGGATGAACGTTATGATTGAAGACCTGCTCGATGCGGCGCGCATGGAGGGCGGCGGCATCCGTCTCTCGCGCAAACCACTGGCGCTGGCCCGCTACCTGCCCGACTTACTCGCCCGTAACGCCATTGTGTTGCAGACGGACCGCATACACCTCGAAATCCCCGCAGACCTTCCTGACGTGTCGGTTGATGATGCGCGTTTTGATCGCATCATGCTCAACCTGCTGTTGAACGCGCAGAACTATTCGCCGCCGACCACGGTGATTCGAATCCTGGTTCGGCAAATCGAAGGCGCTATCGCTATCGCCATCAGTGACCAGGGCACCGGCATTCATCCCGATGATTTACCCTACGTCTTTGAGCGTCATCACCCGATGAGCGGGCAGCGCGCGCAAACGAGCGTCGGATTAGGGTTGTATATCTCGCGCCTCTTTGTTGAAGCGCATGGGGGAACGATCCGGGGTGAGAGTGTCGCCGGGCAAGGCAGTACCTTCATCTTCACGCTGCCACTTAACTGACGACGTCCTTTTTCTTGACAGATAGCCCCCCCTCGGGTAGCATGGGCCGGTATTTTCGGCCGGAGATTTCGTATGTCGTCGCTGCCCTTTGACCTCATCTCGTTGGACCTGGACCTGACGTTGCTGGACGCGAATCACGCCATTAGCCCGCGCAATAAAGCGGCGGTGCAGCGTTGCGCCGCCCTGGGGGCCACGGTGGTGATTACTTCGGGACGCATGTACCGTTGCACCATGCCTTATGTGCGCGAACTGGGACTGGACGCGCCGGTGATTTCCTACAATGGCGCCTTCGTGAAGCACGAAAGCGCTGACCGTGTCCTGCTGCACGAGCATCTGGCAGTGGAGACGGCACAGGAACTGGTCGACTATTGCCGGGTCGCGGGATTGAATCTCAATTATTACCTGGACGACAATCTGTATCTCGACCACCTGACGTCCTGGGCCGAGTTGTATCACGAGCGCACCGGTGCGCCGTTGCACCCGGTGGGCGATTTGCGTCAGTTCGCGGATCGCGCGCCGACGAAAGCGCTCATTGTCAGTGACCCGGAGCAAATCAAGGCGTTGTATGCCGAATTGGCGCCGCGTTTTCAGGATCGCGCCTACGTGACGATCTCCAACGTGGAATACCTGGAGTTCATGCCCCCGGGCGTGGATAAAGGGAAAGCCCTGGCGGTGGTCTGCCGTACACTGGGGATCCCGCGCGAAAAATCCATCGCCTTTGGCGACGCCAATAACGATATCCCGGTTATTACCTGGGCCGGCCTGGGAGTGGCGATGGCCAATGGCAAACCCGGCGCGCTGGCCGTGGCGGACCGCATTGCCCCGTCAAACGACGAGGATGGTGTGGCTATCGTGCTCGAAGAGCTTTTTGGACTGCGATGAAGATGCATGTCGACGTCGCGACGATCCATTTGGAAGTCACGGACGCCCTGACCTTGAAAGACAAGTGTCAGGTTATTCGCAGCCTGTTAGCCCGCTTTATTCGCGAAGCGAATAAAGCTCTGGCTAACCGAAGCATTATTCATGTGTTCATGAATAATGCGGGTTGGCGCGTGTGAAGCACGCGTTCAATGTGTCCGCCGCGGAAGTGGGTGACCTGAACGCCCATACCCTGGCGGTATTGGGGGTCGCCGCGGTGGCGAACGATCAGGCGTATGTCCATGGCATGCTCGAGAAGGTCGTCAATCTTATCGAACGCGAGCCGCGGGTGGTCCTGATCGATTATCAGACTGAGATGGTGTAATTATGGGTTCGACACGCATACAGAAAATGTCGCGCTTATTGCGGGAGGAATTGAGCCGCATTATTCGCGAGGAGATGAACGATCCGCGCCTTGGCATGGTCTCGATCACCGAAGTGGAGATGACGCCGGATTTGCATATCGCGCACGTGTATATCAGCGCATATGGGACGCCGGAGGAAGAAAAAGCATCGATGCTCGCGTTGCAGAGCGCCAGCAAATTTTTACGCGGTGAACTGGGCAAGCAAGTGGAACTGCGTTTCACGCCGGAGTTGAATTTCCACCAGGATAAGTCCATCGAACGCGGGGCGCGTATCTTTGCTTTGCTGAAGAACGTCGAATCCGAGGAGCGGCCAACGAATGAGCAGCCCGAATCCTGATGCCTGTCGCGTGGCGGAGACGCTGCTGCGCTACCCGGCGTGCCTCATTGCCACGCATGTCAACCCGGAAGGGGACGCCATCGGGTCGCTGTTGGCGTTAGCGCTCGCTTTGGAGCAACACGGGATAGTCGTCACGTGCTACGACCGCGACGGGGTGCCGGATAATTGTCGGTTTCTGCCCACCTGGGAACGGGTGGCCACCACGTTGCCGTCGACGTTGCCGCCGCTGGTGGTCTTCGTCGACGCCGACCGCCCGGAACGGTGCAATCTCACGCCGACCGAACTGCCCGGGGTGGATGCCGTCGTCCGTATCGATCACCACGTCAGCCGGCAACCCGATATTGGTCCGGCCTTTGTCGAGACTACCGCTGCCGCGGCGGGCGAACTGATTTACGCGCTCCTCCCACTACTCGACGCCACGCTGACACCGGATATCGCCACCTGCCTGCACACCGCGTTGATGGTGGATACCGGGCGTTTCTGTTACACCAACACCACGCCGGCCACCCTGCGCATTGCCGCCGAGTTGTTGGCCGCCGGCGCCGCGGTGCCGACGATTGTGGCGTGGATCTGGGGCCGTGTTACCTACCCGGCTTCTCGTCTCCTCGGCGCGGCGCTTGCCGGATTGCAGGTGAGCAGCGCGGGGCGCTTGGCCTGGGCGGTCTTGCGGCAGGCCGATTTCCAAGCCGTCGACGCCAGCCCTGAGGATACCGAGGGAATCATTGACCATATCCGCGCGGTGCGCGGCGCGGAAGTGGCGGCGCTCTTCTCGGAAAAACGCGGTGAAGTGCGCGTCAGTTTACGCTCCACCGGCACCGTCGATGTTGCGGCGTTGGCCCGGCAATTCAACGGCGGTGGGCATGTGAAAGCCGCGGGCATCACCTGTACCGGGACGTTGGAATACGCAGTGGCTGATATCTTGCGCGCGCTCGAAGCGGCATTGGGATAAAGGTCGTCACATGCGCATCGATGAGGTGCTGGCGCATATTCCCCGCGGGGCGGACTTGCAGGCCGCGGTGCAGGCGAGCGGTGCACCTGCCTGGATCGTCGGTGGATCGTTGCGCGACCTCTTGCGGGGGGATACGCCGGCTGATATCGATCTGGCCACGCCGGCGTCGGAAACCCTGGCCCGTTCCCTGGCAGAATTGACCGGCGGTTCGCTGGTGCCATTGGACCTCGAACGCGGGATCTGGCGGGTGGCAGTGCGCGATGCACCCTACTTCGACTGCTGCCAATTGCGCGCTGCCGATATCGCCAGCGACCTGCAGGGGCGAGATTTTACCTTCAATGCCCTGGCCCTCCGCGTGACGGACGACGGCGCCGGCGGTCTTTTCGACCCCTTCCACGGCCTGGACGACCTGCATTCCGGCCTACTGCGCATGGTCTCTCCGCAGACCTTCACCGACGATCCGGCGCGGATCATGCGCGCCTTTCGCTTCTGCGCGGAACATCACGTAACCATTGAGGCCAATACCTGGCAAGCCCTATGCGCGACCGTCACCTGCCTGCCGCGCGTGGCCGCGGAGCGCATCCTGGCGGAATGGTGGAAACTCTGCGCCGGCCCCTTCGCCGCTGCTGCGATCACCCGAATGGATGCCGCCGGGGTCCTCGGCCTGCTCTTGCCCGAGGTGGAAGCCACCCGGGGAGTAACGCAGAATTTATACCACCATCTGGACGTGTGGGAGCATGCGTTGCTGGCCACCACGGTCATGCACAAAATGCTGCGCGCACCGGAAGAGGCGTTCGGCGTGTTAACCCCCGCCTTCCAACCGCTGTGCATGGACGCGCATCGCGCCGCCCGTCTGGTGTACCTGGCACTCATCCACGACATCGGCAAGCCGGACACGCGAACAGTGGAAGGCGACCGCGTGCACTTTTATGGTCACGAAATGCGGGGGGCGGAACTGGCGACGCAAATCGCCAGGCGCCTGCGCATGAGCCGCGCTGACCTGCACGCCAGCGCCTGCATCATCCGCCATCACTTGCGTCCGCTGTTTCTGCTCACGGCGCAACGCCGGAACGAATTGTCGCCGCGCGCGATGCTGCGCTTTTTCGTCCAGACCGGAGAATATGCCCTGGAGGTCATGGCGCTGGCTATGGCCGATAAAGCTGCGGCCTGTGGCCCGGCCGCCGACGCGGATATCCGGGAACAATTGCACCTCCTGTATGGTCGGCTCCTGGCGTTTTATGCGACCCGGTATCGCCCCGCCCTGGAGCTCCCCTTCCTGACCGGACATGATCTCATCCAGGAACTGCGGCTCCCACCAGGCCCCAACATCGGACGCCTGCTGCACCAGGCCCGCGAACTGCAGATACTCGGGAAACTCACCTCGCGCGCGGAGGCGCTGCACTGGGCGGCGACTCGGGGACGGGGGGAGTAGGGGAAAGGGAGATAGGGAACTCGATCCTGGGTAATTCTTTTTTTGTTTGACCGGCGATCACGTTTGATCTCCAGGAGGTGAATGGATATTATAATCATGGGCATTCAATGCTCTGAGCCAGAGCTCTGAAGTTTATCCTTTTTGGTTTTCCGTTAACAATATCTGTTATCGGTGTGTAGTCTGGCGCTCGCGCGCCAAATGCGTGCTCACTATCGGATCATACTCCAGAGCGAGCTATCATTCAGCTCACCCCATCTTAGCCTTCCGCTGACGCCGCATCCGCGGCATGATGCCATTCCAAATGGACGCGTCGTGTGCCGGGGAGGATACGGGCGGTGGCTTTCCCTTCCAACGTGGCCAGCAGGCCTTCACCGATAACCTCCCGCCGCCAGCCGCGCATGAGCGCAATCTCCGCGCTGTCGCCGCGTACCACCAGCGCTGCCAGATCGCTGCGCGAGGCGACCAGTCCGGAGGCGACGGAAAGGTCGTCGGCCAACGAGCGCAGGCACAGAATGAGAAAATCGACGGTGGGCTCCAGTGACGGGGGGAGTGCGGGGGCGCGGCGGAGTTTGGGCGGCGCCTCCTGCCGCCCGCTGTTGGCGGCTTCCAGCAAGCCGGCGCCGTAACGCTCGATGGCCTGGGCCTGCACGCCGCGTATGTCAAACAACTCGCGCACCGATTGTCGAGGTCGGCGCGCCAGCTCCAGCAGGACTTCGTCCCGCGCGATGCGTCCGGTGGGGAGATTATGCGTTCGCGCTGTCTCCTCACGCCAGGCAGCCAGCGCGCGTAAGGCGGACAGTGCCGGTCCGCGCAACCGATCATATCCGCGAATGCGCTGAAACTGTTCGGCGGGGTCGATCGGAGCATATTGCGCCGGGTCTTCCAGGTGGGCCATCTCTTCCCGCGCCCAGACCAGGCGTTCACGCTTTTGCAAGTCCTGTAGTTGGTGCAGATAGACTGGCACCAACAGGCGAACATCGTCGAGGGCATATTCGATTTGACCCGGTGACAATGGGCGGCGCAGCCAGTCGGTAAACCCGTGGGACTTCTCCAGGTGCGTGCCGGTAATTCGCTCCACTAGATTGCCAAAGGAAATCTGTTCGTCCCCACCGAGGAGTGACGCGGCGACTTGCGTGTCGAACACCGGGGTCACCGGACGACCGAACAGGCGGTGGAAAATTGCTAGATCCTGGGTGGCGGCATGGAAGACTTTGGTGATCTCCGGCGCGACCAGCAACTCGGCCAGGGGGGTAAGATCGCGCAATGCCACGGTGTCAATCAGCGCGGCCTGCGCGTCATCACCGATTTGAATGGTGCCCACCTCGGGGTAATACCGGCCTTCGCCGACGAACTCCGTATCAATAAAAATCGCCGCGGAAGTGCTGAGTGACTGGCAAAAGGCGTCCAAATGCGCCGGTGTCTCAATAATCATGTCGTGACTATTGTACCGAATTTCACCGGCGGGTGTCCACCGAAGCGCCTTACTGTTCCAGCACCGCCTGTCCCCAGTGTTGCGGACGCAACACGGCTTCCGTGTAGGTATCGTTCACCGTCATATCCGCCGCCTGCCGGCTATGCCAGGGGAGGCGCACCGTGCTGCGCAAACCTTCGGCATCGGTAAGGATGACTGAAACATCCAGGCGAAACTGATACCCAGGACGCAGCGTAAATGGGGCGTAGAGCGGAATGCGCATCTCTACCAGATACCCGCCTGGCGTGTCATGCTTTAGCTCCGGGTCGGCCTGGTCCGCCAGTAACGGCGCGCTGAACGCCCACTCCGCTCCCAGCGGAGCCACCCGCGCGAAGGTGATTTTTCCCTGCCCTGTTTCATAGGTGGCCGGCGCGCGCTGCCCATCCGCCATGCCGGTGGCCAGCACGGGTAGGAATTCGACGGCCGTGGTTACACCGCGCAAAGGCGCGGCTACCACGCGGGTGTCCCCCGCCGTCGCCACATCGCGCGCGGGGAGCAACGGTCCATACTGCAGATCTACAGCCGCGCCGCCCTGGAAGGCCAGTGAGGGAGTGGACGTTGATTTCCAGGGGGTGTCGGTATGCACGCGGTAGGCCGCGTAGAGCCCGGAATTGTTCCAGGCCAGCCATACTTCAGCGCGCAGGGTATGACCATCCATAATGCGGAGCGGCGTGATGGCCTTCCACGCCTCGAGCTGTCCGTTGAGCTTGATGTCGCGAAGGTAGGGAATATGCACCAGATCGGGACGGGCGGTTTCCGCGTGCACCTGGGCGGTGACCGTCGTCCCTTGCGCCGGGGTAATCGTCAGGGCGCCTTGCCGCCGCAGAAATTGGTCCCAACCGGTGATGCGGTAAACGGGCGTGTTGTTTTGCCCACCGCCGAAGAGGAGCACGTCGCCGGGATGCAAACCGGGAATCTGCTGCCCGGCCGGCACTTCATAAATCGTATTGCCAAAATTCTCCCCACACAGGGTGTAAGCCTGTTTTGGCGCTTTGGTAAGATCAGGGAATTCCAATAATCGTCCAACCCACAGTCCATCCTGGTCCCAGACGTGGAGCATGCTGTCCGCGTAATCCGAGGCAATGGCACAATCGTGTGCACTGGCCATGGAATAGAAGGTTTCCACTTCGCCGGGCTCCGGGGTGCTGGCCGCCGCGTGCCGTCCGACTACCCACAGAATTTTGCCCTGGGGGCTGAACTTGACCACCCGGTTGCCGCCGACATTGGCGCCGGCGCCGGCGCCGAAAGGCGCAAAGACTCGCGTATCAAATGCGCCGTACAGGTTGCCGTGGTGGTCAGCAGCCACTCCCCAGGTTTGCATCTCGCGGAAACTGTCGGGGTAGTTCTCCATATTGGTGATGCTTTTTCCGAAGGCATAGACCGGCACCCCGCCGGGCAACCAGGTTTTCACCGGAATGACGGAGATGCCAGTACGGTCGTTCCAGGTATTGACGCGCGGCGTATAGCAGGTGAAATCGGCGGCATAATAGGGATGACCGCTCCCCCAGATCTCCGGAGCCACTTCGCCGGTGATCTCGTCCGCGCTGGCCTTGCCGTCGTTATTGCGGTCGACCCAGACCACCAGATTGGCGCCGGGCGCCACCGCTCCTGGTCGCGCGAAGGCCTCCTTCACGATCGGCAGATCCGGTCGTCCCTGAATGTAGGCCACGGTTTTCGGCACCAGGCGGCGCTGCGCCTCATCTACCGCCAACACGCAGGGAAAACCCGTTTCGCGACAAAGGTAGGTCATCCCGTCGCGGTGGCGCACCGCCCACCCGCTGTGGCCATGGTAATGGTTGGGCACCATGCCCTCCGCCAGGCCGGCATAGGTGTAGGTAGCATACACGCTCCAGGTTTTTGAAACATAATCGACCCGCGCCTGAATTAGGTTGCCCCAATGCGATTCCACCCAGACTGTGCGCGGGTCCTCGGGGTCCGCAGTTGCCAGATTGGCGTACTGCTGTCCCCCGTACCATTCGCGCAGGAACTGCCCATCCGCCGCGAAGGACGCGGTACGGCGCGGGGCGGTCCAGGCTTCCACAATGTAAAATCCGCCGCTTGGCGCCGCGGCCAGGTCATCGATATCCGCAAACCCACGCGGATCATACCGTCCTTCGCGCGGACGACCACCCGGCGTGCCATACGCCGCGCGTTGCGTGCCGTCCACGGCAAAACGCTTCACTTGCTGGCTCACACCGCGCTCCGCGATCAGTATGTCGCCGTTGCGTGGGTCCACGTCCAGGCGCCAGGGATCGATCAGACCCGTAATCAGCGTCCGCGGCGTAAGGTCGGTACGCGTGAGGGTATACACGGCATTTTTCGAGAGCACCAACACCCGCCCGGCGGCATCCAGCGTGAGACCGGTCGGCGACGGCACCGCGGCTTCCCCCAGGACTTTGCCGGTGGCCGGATCGATCCAGCGAATGGCGTCATGATTGGTATAACTCACCACCACTTGCCCACGGCTCGCGGCCAGATCCATGGTCAGGTGCGTGTCGCGCCCCTCCTGGCGGTCCGCCTCAGTCCAAATCAGGTCCCAGCGCGCGGTGGGCGTGCCGGTCGCCGCGTCTATACACTGCACTACGCCGTTTTGCTGCAACAGGTAGACCGTGCCGCCACTAACCGCCAGGCTGTAGCCTCCCATCCAGGCATCCAGCCAGTGTGGGACGGACCAGAGGCGCCGGCCGTCGGACGTTTGTTTAATCAGCAGCGGATCGCCTTCACCGCACCCGCCGGCAATATAGACCCCACTGGCATCAGCGCAGACCGCACTGGCCCCACCATGGTTGCCGGGCCAGGTGTCGTATTTCGGTGTCGGGTTGGTGCCCAGAGTCAGCAAATATTCGGCCCGCAACCCCTGGGTGGCCAGCAGTTTCCAGGTATAAGCGCCCGCGGGCGCCGGTTGCCCGGCGTCGTCGCGCCCGTCCCATATCTCGCGGTTCACCCCGCGCTTTCGCGGCGCGGCATGCAGCAATTCGCGCACCACGGCGCCGTGCGCATCGGCGATGAGCACGGAGACGCGCGCGTCGCGCGGTAGGGTGTAGGTCAAGGGAAAAGTCGGCGACGTCGCGGCGGCGCAGACGGGGATGCGCGTCGCAAAGACCAGAAATCCCAACAGCGACACTAATAAATACCGCATAGCGTTTCCTCCGGGACACGGGGAGCGTTTACGTTTGACTCCGAGATGGTTCAATGCGCACTCGCGAGCGGGTGGGAGAGAAATGGTGGATCGTCTCCGGGTTCACCCCGCTGGCGGCAACAACCTCAGCGAAGTAGCTATGCAGCGCCAGCTCCGCGTGGTGGTGCGCATCCAGGCTGAAGGCGATGGGAAGGCCCAAACGCACGGCGCGTGCCAGCACTTCGTGATCGCGCGCGAAGGGCATATGCGCATTGATTTCTATCGCCACTCCGGCGTGCTGCGCGCGCAGGAGCGTTTCATCAATCACTTCATCCGGCAGTGGATCGACGCGGGAAATTTCGCGAAACGGATGGCCCAGGATATCGATGGGGTAGCGCAGCAGCATCTCGAGTTGCGTGAAATGTTCGTGAACCCACTGGGTGCGCGGGCCGGGCAGGTAGTGCATGGACCCGATGACGACATCCAAATACGGCCATAAGCACTCATCCATGCTCAAGGACCCGTCGCAAGCCACTTCCACTTCCAAGCCGCTGAAGATCCGCATGCCGTCGCAGGTGGCAGCCATGCGCGCCAACAGTTGTGCGGTCTTCTCCTCGCGAAATGTTTGGCGCGACCATACCCGTTCCGGATGGTGATACCACTGGAATGGCCAGGGTTTGTCGTCCTCCGGCAGCGCCAGCGCAAAGGCATGTTCAGTGATGGCGAAGGCCTGCCAGGGACCACTGAGTGCCGCGCGTTGATAGACGTCCATACCCAGGTCAGCATCTGCGCAATACGAAAACCGCGGGCCATCTCCGGTATGATTATGCCAACTGGACCACTGCATCATGGCGCCACAACATCTCTTCCTGGCCTGGATTACACCGGCGCCATTTCGCCCGGCTCGGGGCGATCCGTAATGCGCAACCGTTGCTCGACCTGCTGTTCGATATATTCGGCATGGTTGGGTTGTTCCAACCCCTTGACCAGCGTCAGCCGGTCACCGCCTTTCAAACAGACTTTTACGGTGTAGGTGTAAGTCGTGCTGTTCCGATTGCTCGAGACCACTTCTTCACAAAACAACTGGTCGATTTGCTCCGCGGGGATGGTAATATTGCCAGGCCACCACATCGGATAATGGGTGACGGTAATCTGGCGGTCATTGATGACGAAGTCGGTGTTGTTCACGAATCCCGCGATCATGGTGTAAGTGATGAAAATTCCCACCGCGGCGTGAATGAGCGGGAAGAGAAACATGATCAGCGGGCCATGCACGGTGAAGGCGATGGTGTACCAGACGACCAGAAAGCCATCCCAGAAGAGGCAAAAGAAGAGTAGGGCGATATGGCTGGGAGAAAACCAGTGCCGGGTAATCACCAGGTCGTTCAGTTGCTGCGCAAGTGCGAAACCCTTGGGCATGCTGACAGGTGGTTTCGTCGCGGGAGTCGTTAGCGCCCCGGGCACCTGCGCGGCGAAGCCAAACACCTCGCCGCACTGGCTGCATTTGGCGATAGCGGCCTGCAAGTTGATATCCGCCGGCGCAATAGCCGCGCCACATTTGGTACAGGTGAGTTGCATACTGCATTGATTCGCCGCATGCAGAGCAATTCCTACTCCGCGTACTTCATGAACGCATGAATAATGCGGGGTTCGTGCAGACTAACGCATTAAAACCGGCGTGGTTTGCACCTTCAGAGAATAAGTCAACAAGCGCTGATGGAAGATACTCGCCAGCGCCGGGTTTCCCTGCAGGGTCATGTCGGTATCGTGGGTGGGGTCATTGTCATTCGTCCAGTGCGAGTTCCACCAGGAGAATCCCATGACGCGCGGCCAACGATTGGTCAGCATGTCCTGCAAGGCGTCGCCCGCCCAGGTCTCTTGTGGGATGAAGGGATTGCGTGCCGCGCATCCAAACTCCAGCACCATCACCGGTTTATTGCCCGCGAGCGCGGCCTCGAGCCGCTGGCTGAGACCATTCTGGCTCAAGATGCCACAACTGGCGATGTTCTGGCGTTTGCTTCACCCTACATCAATTCCGAGCTTGGGGTCAGTAATGCCGAAGAGGCAATTCAGGGTGCAATGGATATCATCGCTGAGGCAACCTCGGAAAATGCGGTCTTTCGGGCGCTGTTGCGGGATTACCTGTGGCAGCACGCACTGATTACTGCAGAACTGACGGTCACCGAGGAACTTGGCAAAGATTTCCTGAATTACAAGGAATTCAGCGAACTTATCAAACACATCCCGTCGCACCGTATTTTGGCACTCAACCGCGGTGAACATAAGGAACTGCTAAAAGTCAAATTGACTACGGCGCACGCCGGGCTGGTCGAGCTGCTGTGCGACAAGACGATAATTCGCCCTTCAATATTCGAACTGACTATTCGCGAGGCAATTGCCGACGCCTATAAGCGGCTGATTTTCCCGGCATTAGAGCGGGAAATTCGCAGTACGCTGACCGAAAAAGCTGAGGCCCAGGCGATCAACGTCTTTTCGCGCAATTTACGCCAATTATTATTACAGGCCCCGCTATCCGGCCACGCGATCATCGGCTTGGACCCCGGTTACCGTACCGGTTGTAAAGTCGCCGTCATCAACCAACAAGGCGCCGTGCAGGCCTACGATACTATCTATGTGACAATGAGCAATGATGCCAAGAATTCGGCCAAAGCCAAGGTTCTCAAACTAATCGCTCAGTTCGGCGTCAGTTTAATCACTATCGGTAATGGTACAGCCTCTTTTGAGACCGAGCAGTTTGTAGCTGAATGTATCAGTGAATGTCCGACGCCATTACATTATTTAATCGTCAACGAGGCCGGCGCCTCGGTCTACTCGGCATCGGTGCTTGCCAAGGAAGAATTGCCGGATTTAGACGTATCGATTCGCGGCGCGGTGTCCA
>Ga0118677_10005264_pt1 | contig 22763 bp, 11 predicted proteins | sample AliMusrvi5mmetaG_FD_86154 | JGI IMG/M metagenome (GOLD analysis project Ga0118677, IMG submission 86154)
GGTCTGGTATGTCACCGTTTACACCGACGGCAGTGCCGCCGCCGGCACCATCCGCAGCGGACCGCCGGTGGTGACGGACATCAATTTCGTGGACCAAATCACCAACGACCTCACCGGAAAATCCGGCTGGCGCATCTACCGCGTGATTGACATCAACAGCCAGCTCGGTTGCCTCGGCTGGGACATTCTGATCAGCGCCCCCGTGGACAACCGCCTCATCGCGATCCGCGCCAACGCCGTGCCCGCAGACAGCAGTATCGCAGCAATGACACCGCGGGCATTTCTAACAACGACCGGTTTGACTACTGGTCCGAAATCGGCGATTTGCAGCGCCCGGCCCACCAGGCGGACGTCTGGTATATCGGAGTGTTCCGGCCCGACGCGGCGCTGGGGCCGTTCACTCTAACGACACGCCTGCTGACTGCCGATACCACGACCTTCGACGCGTCCACGCCGCCTGCGATCAACACGGTCACCAACCAAACGCCGGGCCTGTGGAAGTATTTCCGCATCGACGTGCCCGCCGGGGTGCTGGGGTGGGACGTGCGGTTGGTGAACGTGACAGGCGGCAGTCCGCAGATGGTGGTGCGGCGCGACCAGTTGCCGGGCAGTCTGAATACGCTGTGGGCCAATGGCAATTACTACTGGTCTCCGCAGAGCATGCCGGACTGGCCGAGCGGGAATCAATGGGCGGCCGGGGACGACCTGACCGGTTACCGTTACGAGGCGGACGGCACCGACGCCTACGGACGGGGGCTGCACATGGGGATGGGGCTTCCGTTGGAACCGGGAACGTATTACGTGGGAGTCACCAGCGCGAGCGGCACGACAGCCGCGATGAGCTACACGCTGCAGAGCCGGGGGATTGGCACTGGGCAGAGCATTGCGGTGGCGGCCCTGGACTTCGCGGGTGGCAGCGCGACGGCGGGCGCGCTGTCCCCCCGGGAAGTGGCCTACTACAAGGTGACAATCCCGGCGGGACAAACGAGCTGGCAGGTGAAGCTGGCGGCGACCACGGGCGATGTCGTGCTGGCCGTGCGCAAGGACGTGCTCCCGAGCATTGGTGCCGGCCCCAAGTGGGGCAACAGCGGGTCCGCACTGGATTCCGCTGGCGTGTTCCTGCGCAAATTGGGCGATGAGCACTATCTGCTGCTGCCGACCTACGGGCGCACCAGCCCCGCCGAAACCACGTTGCGTGCGGGCGACTACTATCTGGCGGTGGTGTCGCAGGGCGCTGTGAACGTCGGTGCCACCGGCAACAGTCTGAACGGACCGCGGATCGGAACCGGAAACGCTGGCTACACGCTGGCGAGCCGGGACCATGCGCAGACCACCGTCCTGGGCGGCGTGACGGCGGGCGGAGCGGATCTGGTGCAGACCGGTGCCAACCTGGGCGGTGGCGAAACGAAGCTTTACGCGTTCACGGTGCCGGCGGGATTGGCGAGTGTGCAGGTGAGCTTGGAGAGCCGCACGGGCAGTCCGTTCCTCGGACTGGCGCCGGCGGTGGATGAATTGGGCGTCAGCGACCAGTGGGGCACCACCAGCCCTTGGTATAATTATGGTGTGGATGGGCTGGGTTCCGGCACGCCTGTCGCCACCGGGGACAGCTTCGCCACGGTGGCGAATCCCGCCCCGGGCGTCCACTACGTGTCCGTGTTTGCCGGTCTGTCCGCCAACACCCTGCCTGACGCCACCTATACCCTCCGCGTACAGGGGCTGGGCACGGTCGGCTTGCCGTTTGATGGTGGCAGCTCCCATGTCATGGCTCAGCTGGCCAGCTCTTGGCGTTACTTCGAAGTGACCGTGCCCGCCGGGGTGCTGGGGTGGGACGTGCGGTTGGTGAACGTGACCGGCGGCAGTCCGCAGATGGCGGGTCGGGGTTGCCTTGGCTACCGGTCATGCGGACTGGCGCATTTCAAAAACCTATCCGCCCTCGGCTGACAGCTCCAACTACGTCAGTGCCTCTGACATCCAGACACTTGCCCTCACGCCGCCGTATCTGACGCCCGGCACATGGTATATCCAGGTGCAGGGTCGCGGCATCGCCACTTACACGCTGACGAGCGAGCCGCTGGTCCTGCGGCGGCCGGGGTGGACGATGCCGGCGCCGGGTGACACGGTCGTCACGCCGGGTTTGTCCCCCAACGGTTCGGTGTTTGCCGACACCGGCCTGCGCGAGGATGGCACGCCCTTGCCTGATCCGGTGCTCGGCACGGTGACCGACCAGGGCATCGATCTGGCGAACACCGATTATCACTATTATGCCATCACGCGCCCGACACCAACCCGGGGTTGCTGCACGCGGAATTGATAGCCATCAACGGCAATCCTGATCTCTATGCGCGACAGGGCAATGTGCCATCGTCCGATCGCTCGGAAACCGCGGCCACCCTCAAGCTCGAAGGCACTGGCACGGAATATGCCGCGTGGGTGCCGGTAAACACGCGCACCCAAACGCGCCTGACCCCCGGTATCTGGTATCTCGCGGTGAAAGCCGCGGGCACGACCAACGCCCGCTACCGCCTGCGCCTGGCGCATGGCAACCCGCTCGCGGGCGGCCTGGTTCAGGATCTGCCGCTCACCGGTGGCAATCTCACCGGCCAGTTGCTCGCAGCCGGGGATCTGCGGTTCTACCGTGTGGCCGTGCCGGTTGACGCCCCGGCGTCGTGGCTAATCACCTACTCCCAAACGCAGGGCGACGTGGACCTGTTCGTGCGCGACAGCGCACCGCCGGGAATCTCCGGCACATCCTATTCCGCCACCTCCTACTATGACTACGTTTCCGACTGGCGTAGCGACAGCAAGAACCAGGGGCCCTACAATTACTATCCGAATCAAGGCGCGACGACGCTGACCACGCCGCCGCTGCGACCGGGAAACATTTACTATCTCGGGTTCTATGCCAACACCGACGCCAGCTTCAGTGTCGGTTCGGCCACCACCGGCACGGTGGCGCAACCCGTCGCGATCGCGTTCTACGGCGGCAGCCTGAGCAACGTCAGTGTTCCGGCGGGCGGCAGCGTCACCTACCGCATCGAGGTGCCCGCCGATGCCACGCGGTGGAAAAGCAGCGCGACCCACGCGGCGAGCATGAATCTGTTCATCGAAGAAGGAACCTCCGTCGATCTAACGAGGTTGGCGGCGGTTGCCCCGCACGCGCAGAGTTCGGCAACCGCGAACTGGACGTTCAATCACTCGCTCGTCGGCACCAACTCCTGGCCATGGCAGCCCGGCGTGCGCATGTTCTATCTCACGGCTCAGAACTCCGCCGCCAGCGACCAGGCATTCGGTTTCCAGATGAACGGCAAGAACGCCCTGACCGAGGACGAGGATGGCGACGGCTTGCCGGATGCCTGGGAATTGACGTTTTTTTCGAGCATTTACAGCTACGACGGCACGAGCGATCCGGACGCCGATGGCTCGACGAATCTCCAGGAATATCAAAACGGCACCAATCCGATGAGCGCGGCCTCGGTGAAGTTCCAGCTTGTGCTCACGGGCGTCGGCGCGAGCGTCGCCGCCGATCCCGCGCCGGGTCCCTACCTGCCGAATGCGAACGTCACACTGAGCGCCTCACCTAACAGCGGTCTCACCTTCCTCGGCTGGGCGCCGACCGCCTACAACGCGAGCACCGGCTACGCCGCCGCCGCCGCCGCCGCCACCGCCGCCACCACCCTGGCGCTGACCATGGACGCGAACAAACGCTACACCGCCTATGCCGGCGTGCCCTTGGCCGACGCGCTGGATGGCGGCGGTCTCGGTTGGACGACGGGTGGCAGCGCGCTCTGGTTCGGCCAGACCACCACGACCTGGGACGGGATCGATGCCGCGCAGGCGGCCGGCCTGCAAAACTATAACGACGAAGCCTGGGTGCGCACCGCCGTCACCGCCCCCGGCACGGTCGCCTGGCGCTGGAAACTCAACGAGGTCACCAATGGCAATTCGCGCATCGAGTTTGCCGTCGATTCCAGCAATGTCGTCACTCTGTCCAGCACGGCGGACTGGACCCAGCAAAGCTATGCCGTCACCGGCACGGGGCAAAAGACGCTGCGGTGGCGGATGGTGCGCGAAACCTCGAATGCCGCAGCCAGCGGCGACGCGGCATTCCTTGACACCGTCAGCTACGTGCCGTGGGTCGCGCCCGCCGTGCAGCCGGCATCCAACATAGCCTACACCGCCTTCACCGCCAACTGGTCGGCGGTGACCGGTGCGAGCGGCTACTATCTGGACATCGCCACGAGCGCCGATTTCACCAGCGGCTTCGTCGTCACTAACAGTTCCGTCGGCAATGTCGTCAGTTACAACGCGAGTGGTTTGCAGGCCGGGACTGCCTACTACTATCGGGTCCGCGTCAGCGGCGCACCCGGGACGAGCGCCAGTTCGGCAACCGTCACGGTGACCACCACGTCCTTCCCGGCCCCGGTGGCGCAGGCGGCGAGCGGGGTGGGGCAAAACGGTTTCACGGCCAATTGGTCCACGGTGGCGGCAGCGACCAGTTACCGGCTCGACGTTGCCTCGACGGCGGATTTCAGCGGCGGTCTGGTGGTCAATAACACATCGCTCGCCACCACCAGCTACGCGGTGACGGGGCTGCTGCCTGGCACGAACTACTATTACCGCGTCCGTGCCGTCGGCGCGGCCACCAGCGGCAATTCCAACATCATGAGCGTCACCACGGTGGCGTTCGGGCCACCGGTGGCGCTAAGCGCGGTCAACATCACCTCCAGTGGTTTCACCGCCAACTGGGCGGCGCTGGCCGGGGCCACGAGCTATACGCTGGATGTCGCCACCGTGGCGGATTTCAGCAGCGGCGTGGCCACCTTCGCGGCGATCAGCGCGACGAGCTACAATGTCACCGGCCGGCTGTCGGGGACCACCTATTATTACCGGGTCCGCGCCACCGGTGCTCCCGGCACCTCGGGCAATTCCAACGTGATCACCGTCGTGACACCGGGCAGCGCTCCGATGATCGGAACACCGCCGCTGTCAGGGTTCATTACGGCTGGCCAGTCGGTCACGCTCACCGTCGTCGCCGGTGGCGGAAACCTGACCTATCAATGGTATCGCGGTACCAGCGGCAATACCGGCAGCCCGCTCAGCGGGGCCACCACGGCAAGTTTCACCACGCCGGCACTCACCCAGACGACCAGCTATTGGGTGCGGGTGAGCAACGGCTTGGGCAGCATCAATAGCGCGACCGCAACCCTGAAACTCATGCCACCCAGTCTCACACTGGCGGCGTGGGGAGCCGACGCCTCGTCACAGACGAAACTGCCGTCGGGGACGACGGGACTGGTGATGGTGGCGGGTGGCGACAGTCACACGCTGGCGCTCAAGCTGGACGGAACGGTGCTGGCCTGGGGCGACAACACGAGCGGGCAGGCGACGGTGCCGACAGGCCTGACCGGGGTGACGGCCATCGCGGCGGGCGGCGCTCACAGTTTGGCACTGAAGTCGGACGGAACAGTGGTGGGCTGGGGATATAACGGCAACGGCCAGACGACGATTCCGACCGGGCTGGGCGGCGTGGTCGCCATCGCGGCGGGACCGAACGGCAATCACAGTCTGGCATTGAAGGCGGACGGAACGGTGGCGGCGTGGGGTCGCAACGACTACGGCCAGACGACCGTGCCGGCGGGCTTGACGGGGGTGGTGGCGATCACGGCGGGTTATAACTTCAGCCTCGCGCTCAAGTCGGACGGAACGGTGATCGGATGGGGCTCCAACGGCTACGGCCAGACGACGATTCCGACCGGGTTGGGCGGCGTGGTGGCGATTTCGGCCGGGGCCTATCACAGCCTGGCGCTGAAGTCGGACGGCACGGTGGTGGCGTGGGGAGACAGTGCTTCCGGCAAGACAACGGTGCCGACGGGCCTGTCCGGCGTGGTTGCCATCGTCGCCGGGGCCAACCACAGTCTGGCTCTGAAGGCGGACGGGACGGTGGCTGCGTGGGGTAGCAACGCCTCCGGCCAGACCACGGTGCCGGCCGGGTTGACCGGTGTTGTGGCCATCGCCGCCGGAGCCAACCACAGTCTGGTGTTGTTCGAGGGACTCAGTCCCGTGCTGAAACTGGTCGGCGGCGGGACGAGCAGCTACGATTTGACCTTGAGTGCCTCGGCGGCGTGGACGGTCAACGAGACGCTCGATTGGGTGAGCGTGACGCCGGCGACCGGCAACGGCAACGGCGCGGTGAGCGTCGGCGTGGCGGCCAACAACTCGGCGCAGCCGCGCTTCGGAACCTTCGCCGTGGCCGGGCGCACCGCCATCGTCTATCAGGCCGGAGCGCCCGCCAACAACGGCACGCTGGCGGCGTGGGGCGACAACAGCTCGTTACAGACGAGCGTGGCCACGGGATTGACCGGGCTGGTGAAGGTGGCGGGCGGCGACAGCCACACGCTGGCGCTCAAGCTGGACGGAACGGTACTGGCCTGGGGCGGCAACTCGAGCGGGCAGGCGACAGTGCCGACAGGCCTGATCGGAGTAACGGCCATCGCGGCCGGCGGCACTCACAGTCTGGCGCTCAAGGCGGACGGAACAGTGGTGGGCTGGGGATATAACGGCTACGGCCAGACGACGGTGCTGGCGGGCTTGACGGGGGTGGTGGCGATCACGGCGGGTTCCAACTTCAGCCTCGCGCTCAAGTCGGACGGAACGGTGATCGGCTGGGGTTCCAACGGCTACGGCCAGACGACGATTCCGACCGGACTGGGCGGCGTGGTGGCGATCGCGGCCGGAGCCTCTCACAGCCTGGCGCTGAAAACGGACGGGACGGTGGTGGCATGGGGTTACAACACATCCGGCCAGACGTCGGTGCCGACGGGCTTGACCGGCGTGGTTGCCATCGCCGCCGGGGCCAGCCACAGTCTGGCCCTGAAGGCGGACGGGACGGTGGTGGCGTGGGGTAGCAACGGCTACGGGCAGACGACGATTCCGACCGGGTTGACCGGTGTCGTGGCCATCGCCGCCGGGGCCAGCCACAGCCTGGCGCTCAAGGGAGATCCCTTCGTCGCCCCGGTGATTACGACGCAGCCGCTCGACGTGGCCGTGACCGTGACCTCATACGCCACCTTCACCGTGGCGGCCGCCGGCACGGCACCATTCTCCTATCAATGGCAGGTGTCCACCGACGCCGGTTCCAGTTGGAGCAATCTGACCAACGCGGGTGACTATGCCGGGGTAGATCTAACGGACCTAACGGTAACCACGCGGGCGGGTTTGAACGGCTGCCAATACCGTTGCGTGGTGAGCAACAGCGTGGGACCTGCGATCAGCGGCGCTGCCACCTTGACCGACTCCGAACCTTTCGCCGCGGCCCTCTGGCGGCAGTTCTACTTCGGCAATCCGTCTAACAGCGGCAACGGCACGGACACCGCCACGCCCGATCACGATGGCATCCCGAACCTCGTCAAATACGGCCTTGTGATCACCCCGTGCACCTCGGGCGTTGATTCCCTGCCGATCGCCCAAACCCGCAGCTACGCCGAAGGCACCCGCCTGGCCCTCATCTTCACCCGCGATCCGGCCCGCAACGATATCACCCTGCAGGTGCAAGGCGCGAACAGCCCCGCAGGCCCTTGGACAAACCTTGCCACCAGCGCCAACGGCGCCGCCTTCACCGGCGTCGGCCTGGTGAGCGAAATCAACGCCGCCGGCAACCTCAAGACCGTGGAAATCCGCGACACCATCAATATGAGTGCCGCTCCCCACCGCTTCATGCGCATCGAGGTGACGCATTGAACCCGGGAATATGAATCCAGGTTTATCTTCTATCCGCCATCTTCGATCCCTGATCCTCAATCTCTCCCATCTCCAGCTTCCCTTGGTCCTAATTCCGAACGAAGACCGGAAACCCCACGATTCCCTGCTTGGCAAAGGCGGAGATCAGGGCGATGAACAGTTCTTCACGATGGACTACCGCGAAGCGATCGACTGGTTGTTTTCCACCCAGATGTTCGGGATCAAGCTCGGGCTTGAGAACCCGCGCCGTCTGCTCAGGGACTATCTGGCATATCCCGCCCATGGCACGCGGGTCATCCACGTCGCGGGCACCAATGGCAAGGGCAGCACCTGCGCCATGATCGACAGCATCGCCCGCGCCTGCGGCTGGCGTTGCGGGTTGTTCACCTCGCCCCATCTCATCGACTACCGCGAGCGGATCAAAGTCGGGGGCGCGGAGATCCCGGAAGAAGCCTGCGCGGACATGCTCACCGGGTTGAGAGACATATCTAGCAGGATGGAGGCTCACCCGACGTTTTTCGAGATCACGCTGGCGTTGGCGATGCGCTGGTTCCGCGAGCGCGAATGCGAACTCATCGTGCTGGAAACCGGCATGGGCGGCAGGCTCGACGCGACCACCGCGGTGCCGGCCGACGTCTGCGTCATCACCCCGATCGGGCTGGACCATACGCAATGGCTCGGCGACACGGTGGAAACCATCGCCGCGGAAAAAGCCGGCATCATCATGCCCGGCAAGCCGGTGGTTTCCGCACCGCAGGACGCGTCTGTTAGATGTGTCTTGGAGCGGGAGGCGAACGAGCGGCGCGCGCCGCTGGAGTTTGTGACCGAGCCGCTCGCGGGCTATCGGATCGCGCTGGCAGGCGAGCACCAGCGATGGAACGCGGCGCTCGCCGTGGAGGCCCTGCATCTCGCGGGCTTGCCGCTCAACACCGACAGCGTGCGTCATGGCCTCGCCCATGTCACATGGCCCGGACGCTTCGAACGCATCCGCCCCGAGGTGGTGCTCGACGGTGCCCACAACCCGCACTCCGCCAAAGTGCTGGTGGAAACCTGGACCGCCGCCTTTCCCGGCAAGAAAGCCTCGTTCGTTTTCAGCGCCGTTGCCGCCAAGGACATCGCCGGCATGTTGGAAATCCTGGCTCCCATCGCCGCGCGCTTCTTCATCTGTCCGGTGAACACACCCCGCGCCGCGCCCGCCCGAGAACTCGCGGCTTTGCTCCCGCCCGACGCGCCGCCGCACGAGTTATATGAAACCTTCCAGGCCGCCTTCGCCGCCGCCCAAGTCCACGGCCCGCCGATTCTGATAGCCGGCTCGCTGTTCCTGGTCGGCGAGGCCCGCGCGTTTCTAACTGGAATGGGGTTTCAGTCGAGCGCGCAATGATGAATCGGCTGAACGAAGAGCAGCACACGCGAGTTGCAACCGTTGAAGCATGACGCATTGGCAATTCCAAACAATTCTAGGGCACGCCGTTGCTGCAACTCGTTGGGGCTTATCGTAGTCCAGCGTGATACAAAACAAACGACTGATTTTCATTATTTCTCTTGGTTAGGTGTTACTTCCGTCTTGAAGGTGGCTTGTCCTTGCGCGTCGAGTTTGAGTGCAAGTTCCTCGACGCCTTTCTTGTCGGGCTTGTAAATGATCAGGCGCGCGGTGGCGTTGGGGTTGCCCTGCACTTGCCCGGTCTTGCTATAGCTCGTCACCGCTGAGTCAGCGTAGAGTAATTGCGGGTGGTTGCCGGATTTTTCCTGGATCCAGAAGGCGGCGCAGCGTTCCACGCCGACAGCGAGATCCACCGGCATGCCCTCGGTCTGCAAGCGGGCTCCGGCGAATTCACCGCGGAAGACATAGGCAAATTCGCCGTTGGGGGTCTGGGTGATTTCCTGGACGAGGTAGGTCTTGGTTCCATCGAGCCAACGCAGCTTGGCGGCGAAGGCGTTCTGTTTGTTCAAAGCCAGATGGTTGATGGCAAAAACGAGCGCCTTGGTACGGCGTTCGTCGGTGAACATCCAACACCACGGGCCTTCGTTCTTCATCCAGTCCGGTCCATTGTACACCGGTCGCATCAACTCACCCAGAACGGCTTTGATGCGCGGGTTGTTGCGCCAGTCGTTGAAGACCCGCAGGTGCGCGACGGATTGCGGCGACCAATCGCCCGGCCACGAATAGATGCTGGTGTGGCGGGCTAACAGGAATTGGTAATACCACAAGGGGGAATCTTTCCAGGCGGCCCCGGCATTGCCGTCCTCGCCCCAGGTCGAGAGCATCCCTTCCAGCGGGAACATGCCGACATCCGCGAAGAGGTCGCGCACATCGTCGTTGTATTCCGTTCGACGGTACATGCCGGCTATGCCGTTGTCTGCCAGATGCAGCAGGCCGACATTCTGGTTGCCATGAGAATCCCCCGCGCCGGGTCCGGCAGGGTTGTCCACCTCGCAGGTCGTCTGCATGATGAAGTCCGGGTGCTGCTGCGCGATGGTGTTCATATACCGGCGCATGCCGAGGATTTTCCGGTACACCGAATCACTGGGGTGCGAGTAGGCGGTTGCCTGGTCGGTCTTCCACAGCAGTCCGGCGTCCACCTGATCCCACGCGGTATGGTATTTTCCCAGCAGCGTTTCCCGCATCTGCTTGAGCTTGAAATCCACGTTGGCCGGATCCGCGCAATCGCGGCCATTCCCCCACCCCTCGGTGCAGATCTTGCCCTGCAGGCTGAACCAGTGGCCCGGTTTCATGCCGTTTGCTAGAATAAAATCGCACAGTGCCGGCATGTCCGTCCATTGCCCTTTCGGGTCAACCCCATCCGACGGCTCGTACCAGAAGTCATCGATATGGATGCGATCAAAGCCCGCGGCTTTGGCCTGCGGAATGACAATCTTACGATAGTTCTCGTCCGTGCGATTCCCTTTCCATTGCCAGTCATTGGTCGATAGGACATGCGCCGTGTCGTGGAACTTGTAGCGCTTGCGGAAATGTTCCGCCACCGCCACGCGCCCGTCCATCACGTCGCCCGTGAAGACACCAACGTTGACCGCGAAATACTCGACCTCCTCCTGCGGAAACAGCACAAGCTGCACGGCTTTTGGGTTCGTCGCCACACGCACTGCCTTGGCACCATCCCAGACAAACAGTCCTAACAACTTATCCTTGCTGTGCGCCTTGGCGCCCCCCGGCTCAAGGCACGTCGCCCAGTTGTTCTCCGGGATCATGAACCAGCCGTCGCCCGTGTCGTAGCGCAGCAGGGCATTGCGCCCGCCGTTGCTCAATCCGCCCTTGGACGCCGTCCAATTCAGGATCCCCTCAATCGCGTAGAGCGTGTGCGGCTTGTCGGGCAGATTCAGGCTCAGCACGTCGGACGCTTGGATGGACACCTTGTGATCCGTCGGGTTTTTCACCCACGAGCTATAGCGGACCGCCGCACGGCCATCGTGGATTTCAAATACCTGGCGCGTCAGGACGGCAACCGGCTGGCTGCGTGTGAGGAAAATTTCCAGCCGTTTGCCCCACGTTTTCCCGTAGCACTCGATGTCGGCAACAGCGGTGCCTGCCAAGGTCCAGCCGTCGTCGTCGGCCGTCACCATTCCCCCATCGATCACATGGGAGAACAGAGGCACGGGCGGCTGGCCTGCCAAATAATCAACCTTGGATTGCAGGTTTGTTAGAGACCGGAGCACCAGTCGCCCGTCCTTGAATTCAATCGTCAGGGAGACGACCTCATTGTAAAGTTTCCAGCTATTGCCAGCCGTCTTGCTGATGGCTGCCGGTTGCTCAGCGGCCAGGACTCCCGCGAAAGTGAACAGCAAACTAAGAATAGCGACAAGTGTGATTTTCATAGCATTTTCATTCGTGTTTTTCAAACAGTAGAAATGCGGAGGCGCATGACTTGCCATCGCCCAGTTTGACTGGCAAACCTTGTGTTTTGAGTTGAGTTCCGGTGAACGCGCCACGATAGACCGGCGTGCCGTCCCCGTCGTTGAAGGACGCCACTTCGTTGACCAGGTAAATCTTCGAGTCGTCGAGCGTGCGCAAGCGCGGTGAGAAATCCGCCGGAACCATGCCAAAGCCCACGCAGACAAGCAGCGCCTCGTTTTTCGCAGGGTGGGTGTAGCTCCACGCGTAGGGTCCTGTGTTGTCCTCGCCGATCGCGAGCGGATGGGCCACCTCGCGCAACAAGGCGCTGATGCGCGGACTCTTGCGCCAGTCGTTGAAACGCCGGAAAAACATACGCTGCTCGGGCGTCCAGCGTCGGACATCGCTGTAGTAGGTGCTGCACCCGCACAGGAGCGAGGCGTAAACAGCCTGCGCCGTGAACATGTCAGGCTGCGGATCACTCCTGTCTTCACCATGGACTTGGACGGCGGCTTCGAGCGGCATCAAGCCGATGTAGTTCATCGAATCACGCAGATTTGCTTGAACATCCGCAAACCCACGAGCGCCGTCGGTGCGCTTGTACGCACCGGCCTGGCCGTTCTCACCGATGAGCATCAGACTGACGCACTGGTCGGTCGCTCCGATAGGATTTTCTGTTTCACAGGTGGTGAGCATCTGATGGTCCGGATATTTGCGTGCCATGTCTGTCATGTAATTCCGCAGGTTCACAAATTTGCGGTAGACGTTGTCGGATGGATGGCTGTAGGCGGTCGGCGTGTCGTTCAGCCACAACTCGCCGAGGTCAATCATCTGCCAGGTGCAATGGTATTTCGAGATCAGAACATTTTCGACCCGGTCGCGTTTATAGGTGACAAACGCAGGATCGGCCAGGTCGCCGCCATCGCCCCATCCGTATGAGTTAACCCGGTGCGGCACTGTCGGCGAACTGTGCATGGTGAAGTAGTACCCCATCTTGATGCCGAGGGAATTGGCATAGTCGGCGAGTGCGGGCAGATTACTGGTGAAGCCTGGTTTTGGCTCTACGGCGTCGGAACTGAAGTGCCCGTTCCAAGTCCAGGTCACCTGCCAGCGGTCCATGCCCGTTTCTGCGAGCGCGGGTAACAGATATTTCCGCGCCATGTCGTCGTTTTGGAAATACTCTACGCAGTACTCCTGGAACTCCATCTGCGGCAGCGGATCATGGTATTTGAAGCTTTTTCGAAAATGTTCAGCCACGGCCGCGCGGCCATCCAGAGCGTCGCCGGTGAACGGCTGGAGGTTGACCCAGAAATACTCGGATCGCTCGTGGGGAAAAAGCGTCAGTTGGACGGCAGTCGGATTGGTGAAAATCCGCACACCCTCATCTCCACCTGCCAGGACATTCATGAACAGGAACGGGGTGTTGGGGTCCCCCTTGCCTGCACCGGGGGCAAGTGATGTACACCAATTGTTCTCGGGCAAAATCGCCAGTCCGTCGCCGCCCGCATAGCGCAACAGGCAATTACGCTTTGCCTTTTCCAACCCCTTCGTCGTGCTGGCCCATTTTGTTTGCCAGGGGACATAGTCAAGGGTGTGCTTGCCGACCGGCACCTTGAGCGAAAGAATGTCCGAGGAAGAGATCACCCGCTCACGGGAGTCGTCGTTCTTGATGAAGCTGCCGTACCGCAACCCGGAACGTCCGTCATAAACTTCAAAGACCAAGGTCACCGTGATTTTATCCGCAGGCCGGGCCAAATCGACGGATACCGACTTGCCCCAATGTCTTCCAAATGATTTGATGTCGCAGACCACCACGGGGCCAAGCACCCATTTCCCGTCAGTTGCCTTCATCTCCAGGCCATCGACCACATGGCGAAACAGAAGGCTGTTGCCCGGCCCGGTCAGACATTCCTTACCCGACTCCTTGTTGAAAAGACGGGTCAGATCGATGCTTCCAGCTTGGAACAAAACCACGGCCTTCAGGACATCGTTTTCCAGCGTCCATGCCTTGCCGTTCGCCTTGATCGTCGCCCGTTCTTCCGCCGCCAGGGAACCAACGCAGCAGGCAAACATCCATACGACTGGCGCGGTCATCCTTATGCTTGCTAGAACTTGCATATTATCTCCTTCAGTTATCAAAATCCGCGGATCAAGGGTTGGCCACCACTCCCATGTCGATAAGTATCAAAAAGCAGGTTGGTCACTTGGCCGATCCATCGGTCACTTCCTCGATCTTGAACTTTACCATCCCGATGCCACGGAAGCCATGGTCGTCCTCACTGGTGCCCGTGAAGAAGCAGGTGAACGTTCCGTCTCCTTCGTCAATGAGATCGTGCGGGGTGCGAATGACGTGCCACCATGGCTTTTCCCCGGCGTTGAAGCCGGCACGGATATCCACCGCCTGTCCATGCTCCGCCGGCCAATCCCGACCGTCCGAGGACCAGGTGAAGCCAATCTCGGAAAGGTTCGGCCCGGCCACTTCATCATGCAGGAAATCGAACGTGGCGACCCAGTAGTCCTTGCCGCTCTTGGGTCCGCGAATCCGAATCGGCATAGGGTTCTCATTGAAGCCGGTCGGATCGATGAGCGGTTGCGACTCATTTCCCAGTTGGGTGTAGGGACCGCGCGGCGAGGGTGCGGAGGCCAGGGCGACCCACCATTTTCCCCAGGTCTTGGTCTCGGGCTGCAGAGACGACCAATTGTCGCCGCCATAGAAGACCAGCCACTTGCCATCCTTGGCGAGGAACGGAGTGCTGACCGAGCTGACGGATGCCGTTTTGGGGTAGCCGACGCCCGGTTTAAGGACTTCCTCACCAGGGAAATCGTACGGGCCGCTGATGCCATCCCGCCCTTTGACCTTTGAGGATGCGCAACGCAAGGTGCCGCCGGGACTCCAACTCTGCTGCGGCTTGGCGAACAACGCATAGTAGATCTGCCACCGATCCGCTTCCGTATCGAAAAACGGCATTGGCGAGCAGGACAACGTCCAGAGACCCGTTGCTTTGTCGGTATAGGGCGGCACCAGCACCTGGTCGTGACGCCACTGCAGGCCGTCCGAGGAAACCCAGTGATCCAGCCGACAGTGGCTCCAGTCGAGCGTTTCGTAAGAATGGGCGAAGAGGTGGTATTCCGATTTGCCCCGGACCGTAACCTTCACCGTGTTTCCACCCTCGAAACCGCCGGGAATTTCCTCCGCGCCTGGTGTCTTGCTGTTGATGACTGGATAGGGCAAGGTCTTAACAACCACAAGTTTCAGTCGTGGCAAACTCTTGGTATCGGCTGAATGGGCGAGTGTGGCACTGAGAATCAGGGCGGTGAGCGATGAGAATAGTTTCATGGGATAAGGTGTGATGAATTGAATTGGGCGAGGCTAGGCAAGGGGGGATTTCATTTTCCGTTAGGTTGTTAAAATCCTCCCTTAAAATCTTTTGGGGATACCTGTAAATTCAATCGTTTATTGATCTATTGGCTCACCAGTCATCGGTTCGGAAAGGAGATGCCGGCAGACCTTCGTTGTTGTAGAGATTGCAGTCATCGCCGGACATGGTATAGGCATAACGGACGGCGACCGGCTTGGGCACTTCGGGGCTGGACACGACCACGGTCTTGCCGTCGATGACGGCATTGGCCCACGCCCACTTCTTGTCCTCGCCAGCGAGGGCGAAGTGCTTGAGTTTGCCCTGCGGATCCTTGACTACGGGGGCAAAGCCTTTCTTACTGGCCACGATCAACCCGGAGCCAACGCTGTCGAAAACAATCCGGATCTTGTTGCCATCTATCTTTATTTCCTTGTACAACGGGCCGCTATAGATCAGATCCTTTTTGCCGTAGTCCTTGGCCAGGGCCCACAGCGCGAGACGCCCGCCCACATCGCGCTTGTTCTTGGGATGGATATCCCCGGGCTCTCTGACATCGGCAAGGTCCATGGTCACCGCCATACCCGTGTGCGGGATGGTGAGGGCTTTGAATTGGGCCATGCGGATCTTCGCCCAGCCGTCGCCGCCTGCGGGATCCTTGCCCGCGGGAGTGTAGTCCGAACTAAACCTGCCGGCCAACTGGACAATGTAGAACGGGAAGTCGCCTTCACCCCAGGCCGTCCGCCAGCCACCGATGAGGGCGCGCAATTTTTGATAGTAGGTCTCGCCTTCGTCGCCGTTGGACTCGCCCTGATACCAGATCGCGCCCTTGATCCCGTAACGAATCAGTGGATGAATTTTCCCGTTATACAGGCAATGCCAGGTCGAGGGATAGCTGCCATCGGACTTATACTCAGTCGGCAGACCGGTGACGGGTGGCAATTCCTTCACGGCGGCCAAACCCTCAGGCGAGATCCAAGGCTCGATGCGGGTGCCGTTCCAGGCTGTCTTGATCAGGCCGATGGGGACTCCAGTTTCCAATTGCAGCTTGCGGCCGAAATAGAGGCCCACTGCCGTGAAGCGGTTGCCCGTGGTCGGCTTGCAGGGAAGCCAGGCGGCGATTTCCTCCGACGTCCCGTTGCCGCGATTCACTTTCACGTCCGTCTCAGGGCGCATCGACGGCTCGTTGACCAGATGGAACTGCCGCAGCAGTGGAACATCGAAATCCTTCTCATCGTAGGGTTTGGGATCAAGCTCGGTGTGGTAGGCACCGGGCGTGAAATCCATGTTAGACTGGCCGCTGCAAATCCACACATCACCCACCACCACATCCTTGAGGGTCAGCGTGTTTTTACCGGTCACGCTCATCGTGGCCGGGGTGGCGTTGGCTTTCATCGCGACGAGCTTGACGCACCAGGCACCCTCTTTGTCGGCGCTCGCCGCCTGGGTCTGGCCCGCGAAGGCGACCGTCACTTTCTCGCCGGGTGCCGCCGTCCCATAGACTGCGACTGGAATGTCTCGCTGGAGAACCGCGTGGTCGTCGAACATAGGGTTTAGCTTTACGTCCGCACTGGCGGACAGCGCGGCGAGTATGAATGCCGCCTGAACTGATAATGTCTTCATGTTACTTATCCCTTTCATTTTGTTGATTCCTTTCAATGTTACCATTACATCCGCCAGACATCGATTTCGAAGATGGACCACACTTGTTTCTTCGTCCCGGTCTGTTCAATCTTGATGTACCTGCCGGTTTTTGTCGGGAACTTGGCCGTGGTAATTCCCCACCTCTCGCCGGTACCGGTAGCCACCGCAGTTCCCCAGTTGGTATTGTCATCGGAAACATAGATGGCATACCCTGCCGGGCTGTCATAAATCGCCCAGACATTATCCATGACGATTTTGTCAAAGCTCTGGCGTTCCTTCAGATCAATGGCAAACCATTGTCCCGGAACTTGATCCGTCATCGTCCGCCATCCTGTCCAATAATCTCCGTCAATGGCATTTGCCGCACTTGCATCCGCAGTCAGATTTACGTTGCCCTTGCCACCGTTCCATGGACCCGCCTCAAACGTTTGATGATCCACACTAGCTGATGCGGTCCATGATTTCTTGTTCAGCTTCACGCCGGTTTTCCCTGCAACCGCAGGTTGTTTCGGCGTTGTCATCTTGACACTTCCCACACCGACGAACTTCCACGTTCCAGGCTTTACTTTGAATGTCACATGCTTGGCATCCTCGCTGTTGAATGAGACCCCATCGACCTTGCCCACGTAGGAACCCTTCCAGATTGCCGCCCCATTGACCGTGATGGAATCCAGTTTCGTGAACGAGCACTTGGGAATGCCGATGATTGCCGTCGTGTTTGAAGGAGATGTTACGGACAGACTGTAATTTGACGCGGATTTCCTGATTGAAACCGCCACCTGCCCCTGCAACGTCGGTACGGTGGTATCGATGGAGGTAAGAAACGCCTCCTGCGGCAGCACATGATAGAGATTCCAGCCCGGAGTTTCCGGGGCCACCCCCGCAATGAATCTGGAAAGGATGGTATTGGGATTGTTCCATGCGTGATTAAGCGTCAGGTAATTGGCGCAATCCGTGCCCGTTTTAATGTCAAATCCCCTCTCCATATACTCCCATAACGTCGTGAAAGTGGCGTCAATCTGCCCCCTGTATCGGTTGGCCATCCGGAGCAAGGCTTTCTCCTGGCTGCCCATCACGCAAAGCGCCTCCATCATCCAGCGTTCAAAATAGGGACCGCTGGTCCCCTCTATTCCTATCAGGTTGGAGATCACACCGTACTTCGATCTGTCCGCAAGCCCAGAGCATACCGCCATCGCATTGGCCCGTTCGTCAAGAATCGTTCCCGACCTGTACCCGTCCTCTTTCCAGAACACCCGGTTAAAGTTTTTCCTGATGCTGTCGAGTTTGGCGTCAATCGCGGGGATATCCTCAACATGTCCGGTCGCCTGGGCCATCTTCTTGAGGGCGGATAATGCACCGAAATACTCTGCGGCCTGGATTACTTTAAAGTCCTGTTTTCCCGTCCCCCAGTCATACCAATCATAAATATCGACCAAGGCAGTTGTCATAAACCGATAATCCGGCAGTCCGTTGGCCCCCATGTTGTATAGATCGAGATACTTCTTTGTGCCGGGATAGATCTGCTTGAGCGTTTCGAGATCTCCGGTGTAAAGATAATAGGTCCAATCGCCATATTCGCCGTGGGCGATGAGATTCTGCCCGGCAAGCTGGCCGACCTGTTGTGTGCGTATGAAATTCTTTGCCAGTTTGTGCGATGACAGATCCAAGGCGTAAAAGCACTCCTCCATTTCCAGGACCGCATCTCCCTGCCATTCGCCCCGCTCCCTGTCAGGACAGCCCATGAAACAATTGTTTCGTAAGCAGAGATACAACGTCCGGGTCGCCTTTTTCCAAAGCGTGTTATAGTCGCTGTCACTGCATGAAAATGTGCCTGCAAACTTGGTGTCATATCCTGTCTCCCGGAATTTCACGCCAAGGACCGTCACGCCGGCTGGGATGGTATAGATCGCGCCCTCTCCGGCGGTCCAGTCCTGCATTTCGTACGCTTGTTCCCCTTCCACGGTCGGATATTTCTGCACAGGGGTAGTGCAACGCATCAATGGGTTGGAAGAATCAAATTCGATTATCTTGCCTGCCGCGTCGGCCTTTACCCGTATCCACATGGTAAATTGGGCATTGTAAGGCAATTGGCAGACAAGCTTCCATGGATTCGCTTCCGCATGAGGCAGATCCTTAGACGTATAGACATACTCCTTCAACCCATAGTCATTGGTACCTTCGGCTCTATAGGTCGCCTTGGTGATGGTTAGCGGCCTGTCAGCAGAACCCTTGATCTCAAGACCTCCACCCTCTCTTACTGCCTTTCTGCCGGTTTCATTACCAAGGTTGAACTCGACAACGAGTTCCTTTATCCCCGGTATCTGTAAGCCGCCGCCGAAATTGCTGTTGTTCGCCTCAATCGAAAGCACATTATTCTTCACCGCCTCCCTGACCTTGGCAGTAACATCAGCCTCAGCGGCCACAGCGTTCGGAAACACCGTTAACAGCCCTATTATAGCCATGCATATTCTTTTCATATTATTCAGTATGTATATTCCGTTCATTGTGTTAATTTCCTGTAAACATCCAATTCATAAATCGACCAGTGATAAAGGGCATTGGCTCCGGTCTGCGTGACCCGGAGGTAGCGCGCGGTCCGAGGGAGAAAGGTAATGGTGGTCATTCCCAGGTGTCCCGAACCGGTTGCGATGGGATCGCCCCAATTCGCGCCATCGTTTGATACCGTCACCGCATACTTATCCGGCGAATCCCACAGCGCCCACGTATTGTCGAGCACTATCTTTTGGAACGTCTGCGGCGTCCGCATATCGACTTGGAACCACTGGCCGGGATACTGGTTGGCCGCCGACATGTCCCGCCAACCGGTCCAATGATCCCCATCAATCGCATTGGCGGCGGACACGTCGAGCGGAGCACAGTTGAACATCCACACGCCATCCGGCACGGAGGCCGAAGCAACCCACCCGTTCTTCTCGAGCGCCGTGTCGTTCGATGATGGCGGAGGCTGCGGTTTGGGAGAAGTCATCGGCAAACTGCCCAGGCCTGTGACTTTCCATGTCCCAGGGGCCACATTGAATTTCACATAACCGGCGTCCTCCCCATTCCAAGTGACACCCGGGACTCCGTCGCGATAGGAACCGTTCCAGACGGTGGTGTCGTTCACCTTGATTGAATCGAGCTTCGAGAATGACCCTTTGGGGATGCCCACGACCGCGGTAGTGTTTTTGGGAGATGTTAGGTTCAGGACATACTCCGACGCGGTCTTCCGCATATCCACCGTGATATTGCCCTTGATGGACGGGACGACTGCCTTGATGGCGGTGAGGAAGGCTTCCTTGGGCAAGACGTGATACCGGGTCCAGCCCGGCGCTTCCGGCGAGACACCCGCAATGGTTTGGGAAAGGACCAGGGTAGGATAATTCCACCCGTGATTGAGCGATGAACCGGCTTCAAACCGATTCTCAGTCAACCACCACCGATTGTAAACTTCCCAGAGGGTGGTAAAGCCGCACGGGATCATGGTTTCATAACGTTCATACATCCGCAGCATGGCCGAGTCCTGTCTTCCCATGGTGCAAAGGGCTTCAAAAACCCAGCGATCGAAGAAATTACTCGAATGGGTGACCTTGGCCAGGACGTTCGTGTAGATTGAGTTCCATTTTGAACTGTCGGCAAGCCCGGCATTGATCGCCATCGCGTTCGCATGATCGTCCGGTGTGGTCACGTCGGTTGACATATAGAACTTCCCATTCCAGTATTTGCTGTCGAAGGTGTCTTTGATCCCGGCGAGCTTGTGGTCGATGGCTGCGATATCAGCGGTGTGTCCGGTCGCCACCGCCATTTTCCTGAGTGCCAACAGGTCGATATACATGAAGCAGGTTTCCACCACCGCAGTATCCGTTGCATCCATGGTACCCCAATCAAACCACGTCTTCCTGTCGCCGAACCGATACGTATCGAACAGAAAAGCCTTGGTCTGGTCATAGACAGCGCGGATCGATTCCAAGTCACCCGTCTGCAAATAATAGAACCACAAGCCATACTCCCCGAGGAATTCCAGATGTTGTCCCGGATAGAACTTCGGTTCCAGCTTCCGCAGCACCAATTCCTTGCACAACTGATGGGAAGCAGCATCGAACACATAGAAGCACTGATTCAACTCCGGAGTGCCATCGCCCCAAAAGCCGACCCGTTCACGGTCAGGGCAATCATAAAAGTGGTCTCTCATGCAGACATAAACCGTCCTGGCTCCCTTTTTCCAGAGTGAATTGTAATCATTGTCATTGCACTGAAACGAACCGGCAAAAGCGGTATCGTACCCGGTTTCCCGGTACTGCACCGCCTTGACCGTGACACCTGCGGGAATGGTGTAAATGGCACCTTCGCCGCTAAGCCACTTTTGGGCTTCAATGGTTTGGTCGCCTTTGCGGGTGGTGGCTATTTCCGTAGGAGTCAGGTAGGTAACGAGCGGATTGCTGGAATTGAATTGGATGACCTTTCCCTCATGACTCTCCAGTTGTATCCAGGGTTGGAAATGGCAGTTGTACGGAATCGTACACACCAGTCTCCATGGGCTCGTCTCGGAATGCGGGAGATTTTTGGATAGATGCTCGTACTTTCGCAATCCATAATCCTTGATCGCGTCTGTGGAAGCGTTCGCGGGAACTCTCTCACGCGCGGATGCAGTTTGCGCGGACCAGGCAAGCATCGCGAGGACACATAGACTCAATGCGGTTCTCTTCATACATATTCGTTTCATCGGTTGTGCAGACGACACGTCAGCAACTCCTGGGTCCTCGACGAGGGGGCACTTCCCCATCGATGGTCACGGTACATTTGCAGCCCTGCCGGTGCTCTCCCAGATTATTGCTTCTGCCAGGATCATTCTCTTTGTTGTTGTACTCATATCCCCTACGGATTTTGAGCCGGAATGATCTCAACTTGATGCGATTGCATGACCAGCGATTTGCGAATCGCTGCAAACAGTTCCGGCATTTTTTCCATTCGTTTGTTGAAAGCCGCCAAGCGCTTGGCTTCGACCTGTTCCGGCGGCATTTCCATGAACTCGGGATCGCCGCCCGCCCGCAGCACCCCGGAGAAAAGCCGGTCATGGAAATAGCTGTTCTTCTTCAACTTCAGGTCCCAGGCGGGGAAGCGGGTGAGCGCCCAGGCCTCCACATAACTGCTATAGAGGTGTTGTTCGGTGATGCTGTCGCCAATGATTGCGACCGTGTCACCGTTCTTCAAGAATAGGTCTGCGGCGGCGCAGGGCAACGCGGTTAGCAACAGGCTGATGGCAGTGGTGGTGTATTTCATAGGATTGTTATATTTGTGTTATTTCCACTTGTCGGTGCGGAAACAGGAGGCGGGCAATTCCTCCTTGTTCATGAGGTTCGGGTCCGCATCCTGCCGCCAGCCGAATCTGACGGCAACCGGCTTGGCCACGGCGTCGCTCCAGACAAGCACACTCTTGCCGTCGATTGCGGCTTTGGCCTGGACGAATTTCTTGTCCTCACCGGCGATGGTGAAATGATCCAGCGACTTGCCGTCGCGGCTGGTCAGGCCGCCGCCGGTGGAGTCGAATTGGATGCGGATCTTGGCCGGTCCCGGGCCGCCTGTGACTTCCATGGATTTGTAGATCGGCCCGGAATAGACAATGTTGGATTTGCCATAGGTTTTGGCGAACGCCCAGAGGGCGAGGCGGCGACCGACCTCCTGTTTGTTGAGAGCATGGCAGTCGGGGTAACTGCTGATATCATGGGTGACCACCATGCCGGTATTGGGAACGTCCAACGTGGCGGTCTGGGCCTCCCACAGGCGCGGTGCCATTTCGACATCGTCGGTGTATTTGGACAGCGCAACCTGAACATATAGGAACGGGAAATCGCCCTGTGCCCAGGCCTTGCGCCATTCGGTGATGAGGGTTTTCATCTTGTCATGATACTGCATTCCGTCTGCCAGATTGGATTCGCCCTGATACCAAATCGCGCCACGGATGCCAAAGGGTGTCAACGGGTGGACCATGCCCATCCAGCGGTCACCGGCTGGCGGGGTGAACGGCTCGCACGAGCAACCGCCGACGCTCGCGGCAATCAGACCGATGGGCACTTTGAGTTCCTTGTGAAGTTCGCGGCCGAAAAAATAGGCACAGGCGGAATATCCATGCCCGCCGCCGCGTTTGACCACGATGTTTTGCGGCGTGCACACCAGCCATTGGG
>Ga0118677_10005168_pt1 | contig 22762 bp, 15 predicted proteins | sample AliMusrvi5mmetaG_FD_86154 | JGI IMG/M metagenome (GOLD analysis project Ga0118677, IMG submission 86154)
TCAAAAGCGGGAAAAATATGTACAATCTTAACCTATTTATACTGTTATTTCAACAGGTTGTCTTCGCGGACAGAAACTAGGTAGCGGCTTGTTTTAATGAGCGATAACAGCTTCCTCAACTTGTCAGAAGCTTCTTTGTCGAGAGTTTGCAGGAACATATGGATGGAGATACCTTTCGAACGACACTGCGACACAACCTCAGTCAGAAGGCTCTCATCAAGATCGATGCCGGAGAGGAACTCTTCGAGGAACCAAAACGTCAAGTTCTCGGTGATCTTGTCGTCAGGGACATCGTCTTTTGACATTGCATCCATCGCATACATAGTCAAAAATGCGTTGTTAATGGGTTTGAGGGTTGCGTTGAAACTCGGATGGCCCAAGATGAAGACTCTGCGGTATTTTGCAAGATCGAGAATCGACACCCATTGCCGCTTTTCCTGAGAGCCAATGTAATACATTTGGAATAAGGCGTTGATGATCGGGGTGGCAACTTTCAAAGCGGATTCCATCATCTTGTTCTTGGCAGCTGCATACTCTTCTTCAACTTCTTTATATGCGAGGGCAATAACATAGTAGAGGTTATCGGCGGTTGCGCCATTATCCATCGCGGTAAAAACCTTGTCGCAAATAAGGTTTACCGGGATCATCATAAATTCGCTCCACTCTTGGTTTTGAGAATTCCCAGAGCCAGCACCTCTTTGACTCTTTTCCATGATTTTGAAAACTTCGTTGATGAGAATTTTCCTCTTTTTCAGGTCATCGAAAATATGGAGGCAAGCTCCCCGCTTGTCAGCAGAACAGATAATTACATCCTTGTCCTTGTCGTAAGCCCAGGTCACCCTTTCTCTTTTGGGGTCTGCGAGCAGCATACGGGCTTCTGGAAAACTATCAATAATACGATCTCCAAGTTTGCTCTTGCCGCTCCCCATTCCACCCACGTAGAGATTGATACGGTTCAAGTCTTGAGGATCGACATAAACAGGTTGCTGTCCGAAGACCTCAGTTTTCAGATCATAGAGGTCTACTTCATTTGCGTAGGCATAGTAATTAGACGCGTTGCCGAGAAAGATGCCGGTATTCAACTGAGCTACCTCAGACTTTTTCGAGATCTTTCGACCATTGATAATGCGGATTTCTTTTGACATATTGTTGTCCTTTTTCTGGCTTTATTTTGTTAGCGCCGCAGGGGTTAAGCTGCGGCGCTGATTGCAGTTTTTTTTCTTAATCAGGCCCGTCATCGATTTCAGGAGGTTCAGGAGTTGTGTTAGGGTCTTCTGGAGTTTTTGGATCATTGGTCGTATCTGCACCTGGTTCAGGTGGTAGTATGACGCATCCTTTATCAGGTGAATTAGGATCGTCATTAGCAGGCCCGGTTGTTGCCGGATTGTCAGCTTCCAACCCGCCTGTTTTGGGACCATCGTTATAGCCATTCTCAAGAACTGTATTAGCGGCTCCATTTAAAAATTGTTGTGCCTGTGCGTAATCTGCCAGATCCTGGGTGGAATGTTCAGGAGTAGTACTCTCTTGTTTCTGCATAAGAGCGCTTATGCTGGCGTGAAGTTCTTCCCTTGTTTCTGGCTTTGCCTCGCCATCTCCTTGCCCCAGCCCTTCACCCGCTCCCGGCTTCACTTCCTCTACTGGTTTGCCATCAACTGCGGTTGCGGAATCAGTAGGTGCGGTTGACGAAGTGTCCGGAGTAGATGGAGTGTCGGTCTGGGACTCAGATTCTTTCCCGATCTCTACTGTAGAAGGAGCTTCAGTCTCATTACTTGGAGCATCTTTTAAATTTTCTGGCCGAGGCTCGGTAGTCGAGTTTTCAGGAGCGGTTGTTGAGACCTCTACAACCATAGACTCTTGGGAAACAGGCTCTGAAACAGTCTCAGTACCGGCAACAACCGTCTCCTGTTCAACTGACTCCGACGCCGTAGATTCAGCACCAGGGGCGGTAGTGGCAACAGCTTCCTCCGGGGCAGCCGCAACAGTGGCAGGATCAACTTCATTCGACTTATTATCAGAAGCTGGGGCAGACTCGGCGTCCGGCGCAGAACTGGGTACTGCCTCCGGGGTATCGGTAGGCGCGACATCTGTAGTAGGATCAGCACCAGCATGGTCCTTTGTGGCATCCAGCTCGGCTTTGAGACTTTCAATTTCAGCATCTTTCTCCTGAATCTCGTTTTTGAGCCCACCGTTCTCTTCTTTTAACTCTACATTCTCACTGCTAAGGCTATCCGCCTTTTCACCCAGCTCGGCTTTGTCTTGTGTTAATGAACCAATCTCTTCCTTCTGCGCCCCGTTCTCAGCAGTCAGGTCTTCGACTTTCCCACTCAGCTCGGATTTGTCTTGTTCCAACGTTTCATTCTTCTCACTCAGCGCATCTTTCTCACTCCACAGCTGATCGGCCAGCGCGCCAACGTCTTTATTCTCTACACTCAACTCGGTATTCGCTTGTTCCAGCGTTTCATTCTTGCCTTCCAACTCTCCTACCTTGCTCTGCAACGCTTCGTTCTCACTCTTCAATGCTTCATTCTCTGCCAACAACTCTTCATACGACTTTGGTTGCGCTGATTCAGGATCGGCAGCGGGCGTTGAGCTTTCTGCTTTTGTGGTATCCGGAGTGGCGCTTTCAGGTGCAACCGTCTCTGCTTTTGCAGCAGGCTCCTGCGGGGTGGTACCTGTGCCTTCAGGTGCAACCGTCTCTGCTTTTGCAGCAGGCTCCTGCGGGGTGGTACTGGTACCTTCAGGTGCAACCGTCTCTGCTTTTGCAACAGGCTCCTGCGGGGTGGTACCTTCAGGTGCAACCGTCTCTGCTTTTGCAACAGGCTCAGCGTCAGCAGGTTTACCAGAAGCCGGATCAGAGGCATTTGTTTCAGGCGCGGGGGAGTGAGCAGGTTCACCCTTTCCGTCAAGTCCCGACGGAGCAGTCATCTTATCGGTCTCCGGAGCGGGTGAGGTGGAAGTCGCTGTCTGGTCGTTCTTGTAGGAGCCTTCATTCATGCCTTCTCCCGGCTTGTTTTCACCACGAGCAGACCCACCTGGAATATCGTGGCCGCTCAGCGTTTTCCCCGGCTCCGGGCCATCACTCATATTCACCTTGTTATCAGCGGCAACAGACTCACGAACCTCGGCCTTAAACTCCGGGGAAGACTTTATCTCAGCTATTTTTGCCTCATATTCAGCTTTTGCAGCGGATAGCTGGTCGGCGACAGATGGTTTTTCTGCGGCATTCTGACCACCAAAAATATTTGCTCCGGATTCCACGTCTTTGATCTTTTCTGCGGACACGGCTTCTTTGACCGCACTGGTTGATGCGTCCTTCAACATATCTTTGACGACTTCTTCACGGGTACGATCTGCGCCATTAGCGTTGCCGGGGGCTGGGGTGTTTGTATTGCCAGGAGTAGCATTAGCAGGAGCCCCTGCGGTTGTCGATGGTGTAGTGGTGTTGGCAACAGGCGGTGCAGAAGCAACAGTAGCGGTAGGCGTAGCAGCGCCACCGGCAACAGATGCAGCGGGCGGAGGCGTAGCTGTTGTAGTGGCCGGCGTTGCGGTAGCCGGCGGAGGTGTAGTGGCCCCGGCAGCAGGCGTAACAGGCGCAGCAGCTGGTGGAGGGGTCACGGGGGCGGCATTAACAGGAGTTGCAGCAGCGGCGCTGATCGCAGCATTAACTGGAGTGGCACCCGGGCCAGCAGGAGGTGGTACAGCATTAGGAGCAGCACCGGGAGTAGCAGGTGAAGGAGAAGTGCCTTTGCTATTGGCCTCAATTCTCGCTATATCTGACTTCACAGTAGACTCTGCCTGAGCAACACGAGCCTCATGGTCTGCAAGACTTTTATCTTGACCAAGAATACGTCCAAAGCGGTTACCAGCAGTTGCCTTGTTTTCTGCATAATCTTTATTAGCTGCTATTGCCTCTTTCGAGCCTTCCCCATATTTTGCTTCTGCTACTTTTGCATCGCGGTAGAGCTTGTCAAGGCCAGTAGCTGGACCTTCACCAACCATTTTTTCAGCTTGGTTCGCGCGCATGCTTCTTTCAGCCGCAAAATCCCTGGTCTTGAGCAAAGGATCTTCCTTGCCAGTGACGACCTCACGGTCTTTGTGAAAAGCTACCTTTTCTTCTGTGTTGGATTTGAGGTACTCACGATTAAACTGAGCCGTCAGGTTAGCTCTTTGCTCGTTGTGAGTTCTGCTATCCATACTCGGATCTTTTTCAGTAGCTTTGTGAGCAAGCAAGTCCATCTGCGCTCTTTCGATCTTAGATGGTTGATGATTAGGGTTGTTAGCAAGCCTGTCTTCATATTGCTTGAGGTCCTTTGCGGCATCTGCCCTGATCTCAAAGGGGAGCTTGTTGTTGGACACTCTCGTATCCGAGTTGTTAGCAACGCCAGCTTCTTTGCCATCAAGCTTGACCATATCTTTGGCATGGGCTTCCATTTTTGCTGTGTACTCATTATGCTCTTTACGTGCAGCGGGAGACATTGCTTTGACTGCTTTGTTGTAGTTGTCCCAAGCCTCTGTTTTATCGACGGCGTGCTGCGTCACTGTGTGAGATATGCTCCCCCCATTTTTCCCACCGGGCTTGTCAGATATAGTCTCAACGGCCTGACTGGGCAGACCTTCCTCACTCTTGGCTTTTGCGAGTTCTTTATATGCTATGTCCGCTTTTGAAAGATTACGGCCATCACCTTCAGACAAAGAAACTTGTCTGCATATCTCTGCTTGCACCGCTCTGTCATGGCCCTTTTGATCAATCGGAGTTTTCGCTTGGCCAAGGTTTGTTTTGTCGCGCAGGTTTGCTTCTAAGCTGGCCTTCTCGTTCTGTATGCGCTCAGGAATTCGATCAACCTCCACTTTAAGCTTGTCGAAATGATCTTGCTGCATTGCCTGACCGTCTCTAATATTACCAACAGCTTCACGTGCGATCACTTGATTTTGACCAGGTGTGGGTTGACCATTAGCAGGAGGTTTTGAGAGAGCTTCATTTTTCTGTTCATGGGCGGCGTTAGCTTTATCGGCCTCGGCAAAGACATCAGCCATCGTTTTCTGATGTTCAGCGGGAGCTGACTTGAATTCTGGAGAGTTGCGGACGTCGTTTTCGAAATTCGACCTTGATGCTTCTCTATCCGTCATCTGAGTTGCAACAGTGTCATGCAAATCACCTCCAGAATTTAAAGCCCCCTCTATATCGGCGATTTGGTCGGTCGCCTGTCCATCAAAAGTAGATCGATGCTCCTGCATTACCTCAGTAATTGACTTATTTGCCATTTTTCAATCCTTTCTGAATATGGTTATTTGTTAATATCAGTGACACAACGAGCTCACATATATGCATGCTCTTACTGCGGCGATGCTTCCAATGAAACTGTAAAAAGCCCTGTAAAGCGTTTGTACCAGCATCTCTTTGCGCTCTTTTGCAGCTTTTTCCTTTGCTGCAAGCTCTTCTGCTTCTTTTTTGAGTTGGGCAGCTTCTTTTGCGAGTCGTTCTGCTTTTTCTCTGTTACGTTTTTCGCGAAAGCCTTTAAGCATAGCATCCGTCTGAGCCTGAATTTCTGGTGAGGCCGTCCGCACGTACTTCTTTGCATATGCCTTGGTGGACTCATCTGCTTTATGAGTTTCAGTAGTGCTGTGAGTGGCTCCACTTCTCCAAGCCGACAGACGAACAGGATCAGAGAGAATGCCATAGGCTTCAATAATTGCTTTTGTTGCTTCTTCTGCTGAATCGTCCCCAGGGTGCAGGTCAGGGTGATTTTCCCGCAATGCTCTGTGAAATGCTTTCTTGATGTTGGCGCTTGTTTCATTATGTGCGACGCCCAGGACGTCGTAAGGATTTCTTGTATTTGCCATTTGTTTTACTTTTTGACCGTTAGTTAGCCCTCGTCGGACTCTCCCCTTTTTGTGGATGCTTCCAGTTTTTTCTCAAGTTCATCGATTTTCATACGCAGGTCGAAAACCGTATTGGTGGCAGCGTTCAGAAGCTGACTTGTTTTGTCCATAATGTTTGCGTCGCGATTAAACTTCAGGACGTCTTCGTACTCAGCAAAGTAGCTGCCGAGAAAGCCGACAAAAGCGCAGTACTTACGCAGCGACTCTCCGTCTTCACTTCCTTCTTCCAGCGTTTCTCTAAGAGCACGTTCAGCGAATTCCAGTTCGTCTGCTGGAGTGCATGCGGGAAATGCCGGAAATGTGGGGGTTTGGTTTTGGTTTTCAGTTGTCATTGTAATTTCCTTTTTTTGACTGGTGGTGGGTTTGGGCGGTTCTTGTTCTTGCCTAATTTTTTGCTATTTCTCTGTTTCTATTAAGTAAAGGCGCGACCATCGTTTTTCTTGATAATTTCTGAAATAATTTGAAAATAATTTTTGCGGTGACGCATGTAGCTGGTTTTACTTGGCTTATTTTGGCTCTGAGAATCTGGCGATGCTGGATTCTGCTGCCAGAAAAACTTTTAACGCTTGGGAGACACAAAGTGATACAAAGGAGATTCTTGTTTTTGGATAATCTGGGATGCTGCCGGGAGTGAAGAAATACGGGGGAGGGGTTGCGCTCGACTAATCACTACTCTCATTATCACTATTTCATGTGTGCAGTAGAAAGTCAACACAATTCTGCTACAGTGCGATAATTATTTTTGAGAGTTGTAGGGCGAGAATCAAAGCACTATGTAAAATGCTATTTACATTTTTTATACGTTATTGTAATATCCATTTTACAAACAGCGAGGTGATAATTGGAACATATTTTTAGTGAACAGCAAAAACTTATTGATTCCTTAACCTCCACCAGGCGTTATCTCCACGGCTTGATGGAGTGGGATGAGCGATGCATCGGCATTCTCGGGGCGCGAGGAACGGGTAAGACTACTTTGATGCTGCAGCAGATAAAAGCTGTCTGGCCTACCGGCAATAAGGCTCTGTATGTCTCGGTTGATAGTCCTTACTTTCAATCTCGCAATCTATTCGAGTTTGCAAGAGAGTTTCATCAGGTCGGGGGTGAAGCGCTTTTTCTTGACGAGATCCATAAATACCCGGACTGGTCTCTGCATATAAAATCGATCTACGATTCCATGCCTGGCTTGAAAGTGGTCTTTTCGGGGTCAAGTCTGTTACAGATTTCAAAACAAAAAGGTGACTTGAGCCGACGAGCGATTGTTTACAACCTGCATGGACTTTCTCTGCGAGAATATATCAACTTTGTACACGTCAAAGACTATCCCACATATTCACTTGAAACAATTTTGGCAGACCACCAGCAGATTGCCAATAAACTCTGCCGAGAGATAAAACCACTGAAAGAATTTAATGACTACCTTCAGACCGGGCACTACCCATTTTTTCTCGAAGGGGAATCTCTCTATAAATTTAAAGTCCGAGAAGTTATCAACCACATCCTTGAAGTGGATCTCCCCCTTGTCAATCGGATCGAAGCCAGGCAAATATCGAAACTTAAAAAGTTACTCTACCTACTGGCGACCAGTGTGCCGTTCGTTCCGAATATTGCAAAACTGGCAGAGGCTACGGACATCTCCAGACCACGGCTCTATGAATATCTGGAAAATCTACAGGACGCAAAGCTGATTAATCTGGTGCGGAGTCAGGGCAGGGGGTACGAGGTACTAACACGTCCAGAGAAAATCCTGTTGGAAAACGGCAACCTGATGTATGCCATAACCGACGCGGTAAACACCGGAGCGTTGCGTGAACTGTTTTTCGTCAATCAAATGCGAAATGCCAACAATATCCATCCCCAACTGCTGGAAAACAGTGTTGAACTTGCCGCAAGTGGCGATTTTGTAGTCAATGGCCGATATACCTTTGAAGTTGGCGGCAAAAACAAAGGATTAAAACAGATTAGCGGAGTGCCGGAGGCGTATATAGCAGCGGACAATATCGAGACAGGGTTCAATAAAAAGATCCCACTCTGGTTGTTTGGATTTCTGTATTGATACCGGCGGCATGAAGGAGTCGGCGAGTTCCGAAAGAAAATCAGTACACGGAGGGGAGAAATAAACAGAATGGGCTTTCCATTGAATTGCGTTGCCAGCCATGGCCCTTCTGGAGGTTTTTGTTCAGTCGAAAAGACATCTGCAAGATTGGTATTACCAATTAAATGAAAGCTTTTTTGATCGAACTTTGCTTTTGCCTTCATAATGATTTGTCTTGCAAAACAGGCATATTTTCTTTATCAAAACATCATAGCAGAAAAGGCTTCAGGAGATGTCTAATAGGTGTTTTGCCGGTAAATTGGTGGCTTTATTGCTTCTATGCTGACCGGGCTATGCGCACATTTGGGCAGTTATAAAACTAAAGACGCCCTGTGTGATAGGTCACTTTTTTAAAACAATAAACTGTTCATTTTTATGCACAGCTATACGCCCGATTAAGGGACACGGAATAAAAAGCAATAGTGAAATACTGCCAATATATTCAAGCACTTAATTTCAGCAAAAGCGCTTAATCCCATGATTCTGACGCGTATTTTTTCTAAGTGTTTTGGGGATTTTCCAAGTGTTTTGGGGGCTCGTAGCAGGACGCTAAGTCAAGACGAATGTCCATCATTTTACTGGGCTTTTCATGATCGCGACAGGAATAAATTAGGAAATTTATAAAACGAACGCATTTGACTTTTAAGCGCTTGTGGCACCCTGAGCCATGCCAAGGTAAGCCGGAGACGCAGCTAAGGCCCCCTTTGGGACGTCAGGGCCACTGGCGTCGATTTTCAAGTCAGGAGGAAAGGCTTCTGTTTCATGATGGCTAAGTATGTCCGGTGATCATGGATTTAACGCACAAAAAAACTGTATTAGTGTTTTTTAATAATAGAAGCTCGCTTGAATCCGTGGTAATGACTGAGTATAGCTATACAGTCCCAAATACCGAGGCCTTACTTTCTGTTTATCTGCCTTCCGTGTACTGATCTTGCTGTCCTTAAATTTTTGCATACCATCGGATGTTGTCTGGTGCCGCAAATGGTGGCACTCGTAATTAGTTACTTATTTTATGACTATAATAAGATTATAATAGGGGGGTTTTCACAGCTTTTTAAAAACCGCCTCAAACCCTTGCTCGCTCTACTGTTGCAATCCCATTTTTGTAATCTTTTCTAAAAGTGTTTTGGGGAATTTGTGTATTTTAATAATACTTGCAACATGCTTATTTTGTTATATTTTATTTTTATATTAGTTTTAATTTATAAAGCGTTTTGGGTGTTTTGCATAACAGGGCAAATAAAGACTATTATCATTTAAAAACAGCTATATGAGTACGTTTGTTCAAAGTGTTTTGGGGATTTCTTGACAAATTGGGGTCAACGCTATATCTCATATGGCTTAGTGACTATTTTCTAAGTGTTTTGGGGATTTTTAAAAGCGTTTTGGGGAATTTGCATTTTTTAATGATTATGGGGCTTTATTTTTTGCCGGAGAAAGTTAATGCGTCTCGATATCCTCTGCCTTCTGATAAAAGAGATTTTGCCAAGATCAGATCAATAGATCATGTCTGGCCGAAACTTCTGAGTCCAACAAAAATAGGGACACCACTTTAAAAGGCGCCCCTATTCGAATTCGATATCAAATTGGAGTTGCTGAACCAGTTAAAAATCCTCGTCCATGTCGATCTCCACATTTACAACATCTGCGGCATCGTTCTTGATATCGGTAATTTTTCTTGTTCTTACTTTCTGAGGGTGAGATGTGGGGATAGAATTAGCCTTGGTATCTTCATCTGACAATCTGTAGATATAAGCGATTCTTTTCTTCTTATCGTACTTTGACGCCTCCGTCAAAAAACCTCCCTCGATAAGGTTGTCGACGATATTTTTAACAGCAAGCTCTTTCCATGTTGTGGCACCTTCAAGTTGTAGAAGAGCTGCAATTTCATCAACCGTGTATATTTTCTGTGTTGATTGGACGAGGTGGAAACAAAACAGCTGGGCGGTGTTTGTTTTCACCCTCAGGATTTTATCTATGTTCAATAGCCAACCGCTTTCTCGATTTGTTAGCATCTGGATGTAGGATTCGTAGCTAAGGAGGATCGTATAAGCACCCGTTTCCGGATTTTTGGAATATTTATAAATTGGCTTGCATTTTAAGAGGGGCGTGCCTGTGATGTCGAAATATTTTTCTTCATAGCTGGACATAATGTCCCATGTGTGAGCAGCTGCCTTTGGGTTGTTGTGATTACATGTTTTGAATGCGAGGTCTGATAAGCTTTTGAAGGTGATCGCAATAACTTCATCAACCACATCGTTAGAGACAGTTGGAATTGCTGTTTTTGTATATGGGTGAGAATCGCTTTGAATTAATTTATACAGCCGGCAAAGGGCTAACAATTCAGTGATAGAAAATTTTGCATCAGCCGTAGCTATTTTGGTTATATTTCCAGGGCAACTTCTTTTGAACATCCACGGGCCTTTTTTACTTCCTCCGCCAACAGTTGCGCACATGTCTAAGATGATGGTCCGGTTGAGCTTGATCACGGCATCTTTCCTGGCGGCAATATTCACTGTTTTTTTCTTAGTCACCTTCTTATCATTAACATGTTGAGTGCAGATAATATCGAACCCCAAATCGCCGTCATATTGTGGAATAAAAGCGATGCTTGATCCATCTGTTTTTTCTTTAAGCGGATCATTGCCATTTGCTATCGTTTTTTTTATTTTCCTACGAAGAAAGGTGAAGAGAAGTTCTCCATGATCTTTGACGTTAGAACCCTTATCCAGAATCCATCCTTGGCACTCCAAAATTGTCATATCGAGATTGACCATCGGAGCCGCATCAGAAACAGCTTTGTACCAGAGATCCAAAACCTGAAATCTTCCATTGACGAATTGTGACGAAATAAGAAGTTTTTTGTCAACGCTATCAAGAGCCAGCGCGCCACCTTTGTTCGTAGGAAAGAATTTGGAGTAATCGTTGACGTTAGCCGTAGGTGTCGCTTCTTTTTTGTTTTGTGTTTTTCTGACCATATTGCCTCCGGGGGTCGATCGACTTTGCATATCTGTTACCCATTAAAGGAGCCCCTGCCGATTTTCTTGACGATCTGCGAAATTATTTTCGTTTGGAGAAACCTCTGCCACCAACAGCACATCAATCCGCCCCTGCATCCAGGAGGTTCATAACCCCCAAAGCTCCATTCTACCCACCCCCAAAACCGCCCTTTTTCCCTTGCCCAGGGTGCTCATTTTTGACTCCCCCTTGATCTTCTTGTATACAAGAAGAGATAGTCAAAATTACCGCTCCTGGCATCGCTCCCATGGTCTTCCATTCTCCCCCGCCACCCCGCGGCTAAGGGACTTTCATTTTCCTGTCCGCCACAACCGTTGGAAATCCCTTGGCAGGGGCTTTTTCCCCGATTGTGGTGAAGTGCCCTTGATACTCTAAGTATACTTAGAAGGGACTTTGAACGAAAAGCCAAAAAAGAGGGAATATCCCACCGTCCGACGAGAGAGATTTGGAAGTCCCTTTATTACCGCGACGCCGGGGGCAGTTTTCCACCGGACTGCCGGCCGGTCATCCTGTTGCTATCCAGATCCGTCTTCTCCGCCGGCAACCGCTCTCCCCCATCACTTGGCTCTGTCTGTCCGGACGGCAAGATCGTCCACGCGCCGCCTGTGATTTTGTCTCTTGTACTGATGCCTACGGATCCGTTGTCATGATGACTGCTCCCCGGCGCCCCCCCCGAGAAGGTCACCGGCAGACCATATCTCAACCATGGAACCAGAGCAACTTTCATCTTCTCGCCGCCAGCACCAGCTATCCAGACCGTCCCCAAAATCCCCGACACCACCCAAAAAACCAAAAATGAACGCAACACTATTGTTTAATAATATAGAGAGTTCACCGGGGGTTAAGTTTTGCCTGGCCGGCGGGAAGAAAGCTAAAAGCGGGAAAAGGCCAAATGACCAAAGCGTTTTCAGACCCCATGTTTAACCCATAGACCCGGGAAAAAGAGAGTAACCGCCACTCCGTGGCAAGTTCACCCCAGAGGAACGAGAAACCAGTTTTTCCCCTATGTCCGGGTTTTTCCTTATGCATTTTTAAACAAGTTTAAACAAGCAGACATGAAGCCAGCACCAGAGAAGTCAGATATGAAGCCAGATATGAGTTTAATGTCCCCCCCCGCAGAGAAGCGAAAGAAAAGCCAGATATGAGCCAGGTGTCAACCGGCACTCCGTGGCATCCTTTTCTTTTCATTCTCTTTTTTCCCTTATGGCCTTGTTTTTCCATGGTTTTTCGTCCTTGGGCCTACCATTTTCCCCTATGCCAGTGTTTTTCCATGTTTATTCCGCCCTAAGATCTTCTTTTTCCCTTGTGTCCGCGCCTTTGACATCCTCCATTTCTCATTATTGCCTACGTTTTCCTTGCACGGAGAAGCAGCCCCAGAGAAGTGAGATAAGAGATAAAAGAGAGTGTGTGAGGCCGGTGAGTGGGAGGGTGTTGGCCCAAAGGGAATGGTGATCGTGAGCTTGTGTTGATCGCGGATCGTAAGTCGGGGTGTTGGCATGCTGGAGAGTGGAATGGAGAGTGGCTTTGGTTAGCGGTGCGGTGGTGAATTTGAGACATCTTACGGAGTTCACCCGTTAGCTTGCTGGCATTTGGGGGGGGGTTAAATCAGCTTTTATTTGCCTTTCGAGTGCTTTCTCGTGCGGGCATTTTTGGTTTGGGTCAACTTTCTCTGTGCAGTGGAGCTTGACTTTTGTTGCGGTGATCGTGAGTTGGGGGTTTAATTCAGCTGTTTTCTGGCTATTGGGAGAGTTTTGGCGTTGTGGCGGTTGGCCGGCTTGTGGTGAATTTGGGGTGTCTTACGTGGTTCACTACCTTTTTTTGTCTTTTTCCTGCGGTTGGGTCAACTTTCGCTGTGCGCTGCATCTTGACTTTTGTTGCTGGTGCTGTTTTGAGAAGTGTGAAATGAGTGGAATAAAAGCGGAAGTTGGAGGCAGTTGCGGGGGTGCGGCCAGTTGATCGGGGGGTAAGTTTGCGGATGGAAGGGGTGGATCGTGAGGCGGGGTGGTGGATGCAGAAGGGATAGTCAAATGTTACAAATGCATTGAGCTTTCTTTTGACTCACCCTTGACTTTCTTTGATAAAAGAAGAGGTAGTCAAAGTAATGGGCATTTCTGGATGCGTGCTGGGGTAGGTGGTGGGAGGTTTGCGATAACGACTATTTCGAAAGGGCGGAGTAGTCGTTTTGGGTGGCAGTGGTTGATATGGGGCGGATGTGTTGTAGTGAGTTGAGATCTGGATATGTGTTAGACGTCCTGAGAGCCCCTGCAATCGTTTTTGTGAGCATGCAGAAGGGGTAGGGCGGGGTGGCTTTTCTTTTGGACCGTTTAAACGGCTTCTGGTTACATTCTTGATTTGGCAAGGGTGTGGTGAGGCAATGCGGCGTTTAAGAGCCTGGAGAGGCCTACAGTAAGCCAGTATTTGAGCATAATCGTATTTAAGGCCATTCTGGATTTCAGATTACCTACTCACGGTAGCATGTACATATCGCTGGTGCCGGTAGTACGTTTGGGAAGCTTTTGGAAAGGCGGTATGGCATACCAACGGGGCCAGCTACGGTAGCATGTTTGTGATACTGAGATATCAAGCAGTAACGATAATTACTAACTTTGCCTACTTAGTATTTCAGTATTAATGTATGACGGTAGCACGACTATATAGCTGGTACCGGTAGTATGTTTCGATCTATTCTGGTAAGTATGTACGCCATACCAACGGGGCCAGTTACGGCATGATTACTGATTTTTGCCTGATTCATACTCACGGTAGCACGACCATGGTGCCAGCACCGGTATGCAGTGTTGGCAAAGGTTCTTTACTGTCTCTCTTTGTGACGCGTGCAATAGCCTTCCTTCCTTTTTCCAAACTTCATTTTCTCTCTATGTGGAAGGGGTGATCGGAGCCGGGGTCTTGCCTGGAAAATCAAGATCAAAAACCAAGGAAATAAGGTGGTCAAGGCCTGGAAAATCAAAGTCAAATCAATGCGGCGGTAAGGCCTGAAAAACCCTGAATAAAAGTCGAATAAAAGAGAGAAAAAAGTGGATTGAAAGGCGAAGGCAAAGCGGCTTGAAAAGACTGGAAAAGCCTTTATTTTCTCTCTGTTTCAGCTTTGATATCGGTTTGAATGAGAGCTGAATAGAAGGGAAATTCAAGTGGAATAAAAGCCAGATTCAAAGGCCACGTCAATGCGGCGGTAAGGCCTGAAAATCAAGATCAAAAACCAAAGAAATGCGGTGTGAAAAGATTGAAAACCTTACTGCATAAAGCCAAGTAAAAGAGAAAGAAAAGTTGACTTAAATGCAAAGTCAAAGGCGACCACAATGCGGCGGTCAGGCCTGTATAATCAAGATCAAAAACCAAGGAAAAGCGGCTTGAAAAAGACCGGAAACCTTAACTACAAAAAGCCAAGCAAAAGCGAAAAAAGTTGATTGAAAGGCAACCCCAATGCGGCGGGAAAAACCTGTTTTTCAACTCTACTTTTTCACTTTATTTGGCTTTTTTTCTCTCGTTGCAGGGGGTCACCCGTAGCCTATATTTAACTTTTTTCGCTGGTTTCTGGCGGTTCAACATAGCGGCAAAATGGAATATTTTTTTCCGGATTCAAAGGGTTGGGCAGGTGGGATAATCAACTTTTTTTCTCCGGTTTTAATAAGTCAAATGAAAGCGGATATCGAGATATTTTATCTCTGCATCAGGGGGGGTAAATTCGCTTTATTTTGACTTTTTATTTTCTACTTCTGCCGAAGACAAATGGCCAATATTGGAATATTTTTTTATTGATCTTGCGGTTTCGATTTCTCTTCAATCAACTTTTTTTTCTCTCAATCTTAGTAGTTCTGATACCGCTTTCTGAGAGATATTTTTTTTACTGGCAGGCGGTTATATCTCTTGCAGATTGCCAGTCATGGAATATTTTATTTCTGATTCATACTGGCATTTCTGGAATATTTTTTTCTCGGATCGACGGATTTGGCAGTTGTTTCCGCTGAAATATTTTTTCAAAAAAAAGCGGAATAAAAGAGAAATACAGACGATATCTGAGGCAGTAGCACCTGCGCTGCCGGTGGTAAAATTGCTGTTCTTTGGTCCACGTTGACCTCCGGAAGAAGTGGAAGTCCAGAGGCGAAAGAAGTTGAATGAAAGGCCACGGCGCGCGTTGGTCGATCTTGACCGGCGGTCTCTCTATATGCATATGCAGCTAAGGCAAAGCGGTGTTAAAGCGCTTGGAGAGGTAACCATCAAGCCGGTATTTCCCCTATCAGGCATACAGGCACTTGGCAACTGCCTACTGGCAATTAAATCATTAATGCAGATTCGATCGGGTATTCTCCCCTGGTATAAATGTCATCGGGTATTCTCCCCTGGTATAAATGTCATTTGTCCCTATCTGCGTTTATACTCTCCCCCCTATATAATATGCATATCCCCCTGTGGTGTTATGCCTTTTGTTAGCGTTATAGCCGCAGACCAGCATGCACTTGCCCCCCGCATTGATCGTAAGGTTCTTTACTGTTGTTCTTGTTTTTTCCCTTTGCGTGTACCTGTATTTATTCGTACCACCCACATCGGCTTAGCGATTAACGGGTCTTTCAGTGATCAAGTGATTACCAAAAAGAAAACCTTGTCGTTGAGGTGGCGGTGTTATCCGCAGGCGCGGGCATGGGGCCGCAGATCTGGGCCGGGGAGATTTTCGCGGATAAATCAAATGCCGCAGACCAGGTCAAAGGCTTGGTTGCCAAAGGACTGACAAAGCAGGCCACCAGAAGGTCGTCAAAAATCCTGCAGAACAAAGCCTAACTTCCTTGCGCGGGGCGATTTGGACTTACGAATAGTCGCTGCAATACCGCTGAAAAGAACAAAAAACCTTTGAAAAAAACCAAAAATCTTCCTGTTGAGGTCGGAGTTGTTATCGCGATCGCGTCGAGGGATCTGCGGATCTGTGCCAGAAAAATTGCTGCGAAAATCAAAGGCAACGGGCCACGTCACCGGCCCATCTGTCAAAGGCCTGGCAAACCATGATCAAAACCAAAACCTTTGATTTCGATAAAAAACACTGGATGCAATCTGTGCCGGTAACAAGTTACTCTAAGTTTTTTGTTGCATTCGAAAGCACTTTTTGTTAGTCTTACTGTTGCAAATTGAACACAACAGCATGGAAAACAGAGGTGCATCGTGGCAAAAATGGCAAAAGAAAAAGAAGAAAATATATGGGGCAATCGCTTGAGACTGCTCAGGATCTTGACTGGACTTGAGCAAAATCATTTTGCCCAAGTAGCCGGGCTATCCCCCGGATCGTACAGCCAATATGAGGGCCGCGACCGTTTTCCTCGAAATCCGCTCGTCAAGCGTGCAATCGCAAAAGCACTCGATATATCGTTAGACATTCTTGAAATGGGGGGGCAACTCACAGAGCCACATTTTTACTCCATGCTCAATCACGAACTGCGCCAGCACGCCCAGGTCTACGAATCCTTTTCTGATTTTTTCCTGGAATTTGTCGGTGCCGACTGCACGTCCGTCGAAATCCGTCTCGATAAAGGGTCGCTCGTTGTATACAATGAGCAGATTGTGGTGCTCATGGACATCGGGATGGCACGAGCAGCGTCAGAGCTTGTACCACAGCATGTTAAATCCGATTATAGCAGATTAACTCAAGTCAACCCACTCGACATCACGCCAGACGACCTTGCCATACTCTGCAAAGCCGGATTTATCGCGCCAGAAGCCCTCAAGCCATTGTCTAAGCGCCTTCTTGAGATCGCCCTACTCAATCAACCTATCGTCGTCGATTGGGCGGGTGCCGTCCGCGACGGACTTAAAGAAATCGAAGACTTCTCTCTCCGCCGCAAAGTCGCCAAAGTGCTCGTTAGCAATCTTTATCCAAAGCTCTCGCGACAGCTGATCGACTATGCAGCAGAAACAATCGCGCACCCAGTCGTAGAAGACTAACCAACTCCGGATCAACTTCTTCTCACCGGCCGGACGGATTCCGTGGCCGCCAAAATCAATTCTTTCCCTCACCAGAGCCGGGCTTTTTGCCTGGCTTTTTTTTGGCTTCTCTCAAGCTTAACGGATTGGTATTACCAATTTACCACTTGATTTTTACTTGTCTTTTTTTGGGCGGGGGATTGTTCCACTTTTGGCGCAGGGGGAGCTGATGCGGATCGGGTGTTCTGAGTCCAATCGGAGGATCTGGATATGGCATCTAAGAAACATTCCAACCTCCACCGCAACATCGGTACCGGCAACGCGGGGGAGGGGAAAGCAACCAGGCACCAAGAGTTTTTTCAAAAAAGTCAAGGATCCGCCAATAAAACCCTTACCTATACATCTCCCTCATCCAAGCCGGAGAGCCGGAAAAATGTAAAATCCGGACAGGAGGACTCCGTGTCAACTACAGCTGCCACTGTAACCCAGAACGCAACCCATCTCACCAAATTCGAAAAGTTTATAACTAATCTCATTGATCGTGGTCTTTCGTCCGAAGAAATCGAAGACGAAGTTGCAGAGCGCCTTGGGGACTTTATCGATGAATTAATTAAAGAAGAATTTTCGTTCCAACCTTATACACGGGGGCTCAGTAAGTGCGAGATCATTGCAAGAAATGAAGATAAAGAATCGCCCAGTGTCTTTGCAGAAATACGCCCAGTTGCCATATTCCGAGGTGTTGAATACCCTCTCGTCGCTCAAATCAGCGGGATACTGTGTTTTTTCTTTAATGATGGTACTGCTTGCATCGATGATGTGAACACCGGTAATACCACCAAATGGGCTATTAATATTGGTGATGCTGGCTATCAGAAGCTTTGTTCAGACATCGAGATAGCTATTGCAGATCTATTTGATCTGAAAACGGATACGATTGAGAGCTCATATGAATTTATGGATATAATCAATTTGTTTGTAGGTTGCATTGAACACGTTATCGGGGATGAATTAAGGGCGACAATTGAGAAAAACATCGAAGCAGCAGGAAAGGCAGCATAAATGCTCTGATGAGTCCTCTATGGTTCATCTGACCGCCGAGATCGACCAGAAAAACGACCATGGCGGCCACTACCTATATATAGCTCATTTTTGGCTTCATCCGGAACCAAAGCCCCGCGAGACCAACGAACAGAGAAAAATCCCATCCCACGCCTCCTACTCTATATTTGGCTTTTATCAAACAAAACAGCGATTCTCCGGCCGAAGATGACATTGCTCAAAGTGCAGGAATGGCGGGGAAAAGGCAGGGATAATCTTTTATTTCACTTTTTTTCAAGTTTTTGATGCTGTGTTCCTTTACCTGATAGCAAGTCGGTCTTTCACAAGATAATAATTTTATGGAAGAAAATGCAGGTCTCAGATGGCCCCTGAGAATCCCCTTCTCGGCGACAGACAGGCAAGAGGATCTGGCATCGCGGATCGGGTTCTGTTCTGAAGCAGGATTTTGGACTCTGGTCACCAGAAAGCTTGTCAGGGCTTAGAAATGGTGTCTTTTAAAATGACTTTTCTCTTTGTGGTTTGATAACTTGTAAGATTTTACTTGACTTTATTTTTGATCCGTGGCAGACTGTATTTATAACGATAAAGAAGTATTCAAGTCGTTTCCACCGCCGCAGACCCGCACGGCTTTACCCGAGAATCAACCCCCAAACCAGCTTTATCCAGCTTCAATTGTTTTCTCACCGTTCCTGCCAGTGCCGGACTTCACCCTGGCGATACTGGCAGGATCCTGAGAATCCCCAAGCTACTCTAACAACCCCTAATCCCAGCCGCAAATGAACCCGGCGCAAAATAGGAGCCAGTCATGAAAATTCAAATTGTCACCCAGAAATGCAGACGTGGTTGCGGAAGAGATGTGTCAGGTGTGAGCCGGAGTCTTCACGGCGCTAATGATGCCCATGCAAAATTCAGCGGGATCTGTGAATGCTGTACTACCGATGCAGAAAGAACAGAAATGAATAACTCTATCGCAAGCACGATCCTGGTCCACCAGATCGCTTAAACAATCAACCCCATCCGGAGAAAACCCGGGAAAAACCTAAGGAGGCAAAACATGGAAGCAAAAAAGATCACCGTCAGCGGAACATGCAAACATTGCGGCAAAGAATTTACTGATTATTGCTTTGATCTTACAGGCATGATGGAAGACCCCACAGAAGCCACTTGCTGCTATGAATGCGCAATCGCCTCAGCATAACCAGCTCTGATGAGCCTGCGGCAAAAAACATCCCAACCTCCCCCGCACCGCTGGTAACTATCACCAGCAACGCGGGCCGGGGGAAGCTGCTACTCATTTCCACAAAATTTAAAATTTAATCCAAGAAAAATCCACCGCCACCCTTAATCATCTAACAACCAACCCTATACCAAACCGGGCCTGATAAAAGTAAAAATCCGGACAATAGCCCAGGAGGCCACCCATGAGAACTTTTACAAACATCGAAGAAGCCCGTGAAGCAGCCGATAAGATGCCAGCAGTTAAAGAGATTATTGAGATCGACCACGTTACAGAAGGCCTGTGCTATATCAATATTACAGGTTATATCCAGGATCTCCGCACCATGCTTAGTAATACTCCTAACTCTGAGATCAAGGCCCTTATAGCAGCTCACCATACTAACGCCACTATTGCTCACAATACCATGATAGAGCAAATTGCCGCCATTCCCGGTATGTCTGAGCTAAAGAAAGCCTCTTCGATTGTTAGTTATGCTCGCGATGACTATAACCAAGCGTGCAAATATGGTTACCCAGTCCGGGAAGCCAAATCCATGGAACTCGCTGAGAAAAAATATAAAGAACTTGCCGACGAATACCCCATTGCGTCTGCCTACCTCAGCGCCGAAGCATGGGTAATATATTCGCACTGGAGTAATACAGAAAAGGTCGCTGCTGGTCGCAAAGCTTGCCAGCGCATCTTATCAGGTGATAATTGGCAAGATGTCCTGAGCGATATGGACGCTGAGTGGACTTCTTATGCCACCGCCGCCAGCGCCAGAGCGTAATGCGTCAATTGCAGTCGCCAACCAATGCTGGGGGACCGTAAGGATTCCTTCGTAAATGAGTAACATCACAAACCGTAGATTGACGTTAAAAATGGAGTATCAATTGTAAAAACCAGTGAGTATTATCCACCTTTATAATGAACAGCACTTCTTGAACTTCTTGCCACTGCCGCAAGGGCACGGGTCGTTTCTACCAACTTTTGGTAAAATAAGTGGTTGCTTGGCCGCTACGTGTTTATTCTTGTTGAAAGTATAAATGGACTTGAGTCTTACGTGGCGTTTTTTCAGGACTTCATATAACTGGGGGATCTGGTTTTCAATAGCTGCGCGTATACTATCCAATTCAACAACCAATGGCGCTTCGTCAATTTTACTCCATTCTTTCTTTTTGTAATTCACATACGCACAACTTATTTCCTCGGAGCTTTGAGCGACTTCATTGAATTTTACCACGCTTAGATTCGCGTAGGTGCAGTTGCAGTTCGATTTTATGCAATATTGATCAAATATTCGGTATGAGTTACCTGCCAGCGTCATATTCAATCGGTTGGCATATGGCAAGACATCGTTGTATACAGACATTAAACCATCGCGTTCAATTTCATCAAGAGCAAACACGGCGATCCCCATTACATATTGGGCGTCGGCACCGGCACGCTGCTCGCGGTGGCGGCGCGGCCTGATACCGATCTGGGACTGGAGAATTTCACGCCGCTGGCGTTTTTCGGTCTCGACGCGCAGGTCGTTGCGGTGGCGGCCGATTCGAAATACACCAACGTCAGGGAATTGATCGAGGCTGCCAGGCGCGAGCCGAACACACAATCGGCGGGCGTCACTTCGGCGACGGGTTTCGGTCGCCAGGTGCTGTTCCTGATGGAGCGCGATCTCGGCGCGAAATTCAAGAGCGTGATATTCAAAAGCGGCATGGACGCCGCGCTGGCGGTGGTCGGCGGCCACGTGCTGCTGACGACCGAAAATATCAGCGAAACGATGCCGCTGGTCGAGGGCGGCAGGTTGCGCCTGCTTGCCGTGACAACCGACAAACGCGCGGCCGTCGCACCCGCGGTGCCGACCATGAAGGAGATGGGTTACCCGATCGTCACCGGTACCGGTCGCGGTTTTGCGATGCCGGCGGGCGTGCCGAGGGAGGCCGTCGTGACGATGGAAGCGGTATTGAAGCGCGTGCACGAGCATCCGGCGTGGAAGGATTTCGCGCGGCGCAATGCCTATGAAGACATCTATATGAATGGCGCCGACTTCGCGCGTTATCTCGCGCGCAACCGCGAAGAGATGATTGTTTTCCTGACCGGCGTCGGCTTCATCCAGAAGCCGAAGTAAACCAGGGCTGTCACGCCCCTGAAGGCGGCGCCCCGGATTCTCTTCTGGATACCCGCATTCGCGGGTATGACGACATCGCGAGTGCGAGGCCTCTAGTCGCCGCCGACAACGCCGGCTTTTTTAAGCGCGGCAATTGCGTCGTCGTCGAGCTTCAAAACCTCACGCAGGATTTCCGAGCTGTGCTGGCCGTGCAGCGGCGCCGGCGTGTCCGGCAGCGGCGGCATCGCGGGCAGCCGCAGCGGCGAGCGCACCTGTTTGACCTTGCCGGCTTTCGGATGCGCGGTTTCGATCATGACGCCGCGCGCCTTGATCTGCGGGTGCTCCATCACCTGCTCGATGTTGTTGATGGCGCCGACCGGCACGTTGTTGGCGAGCAGCAGTTGTTCCCATTCCTCGTACGATCGGGTCATGAAGATGGCCTGCAGCTTCGGCACCAGCGATTCGCGGTTTTTCATGCGCAGCGGGCCGGTCGCATAGAGCGGATCGTCGGTGAGTTCGGGCGCGCCGATCACCGGGCAGAAAATCTTCCAAAGCTTTTGGCCGGCGATGGCGAGCGCGAGGTCGCGCGTCTTCGTTTGAAAGGTCTGGTAAGGCACAACCACCGGATAGGCATTGCCCTGCGGTTTAGGCAGCTCGCCATTGGCGTAATAGTTGCCGATGGTGGTGCACAACAGCGAAATCTGGCCTTCCATCATCGAGACGTCGATATGCTGGCCTTCGCCGGTTTTTTCTTTCATGCGAAGTGCCAGCATCACGCCGTAGGCGGCATTCATGCCGGCGGCGAGGTCGGCGATCGACACGCCGCAGCGCACGCCGCGACCGCCGGCTTCGCCGGTGCAGCTGATCATGCCGGACTCCGCCTGCAGAATCAGGTCGAGCGCGGCGCGATCCTTGTAGGGGCCGTCCTGACCGAAGCCGGATACCGAGCAATAGATGATGCCGCGGTTGCGCTTCTTCGCTTCTTCATAGCCGAGGCCGAGACGGTTCAACGCACCGACACGGAAGTTTTCCAGCACCACATCGGCTTTCTCGATCAGCTTGAAGAAGAGTGCCTTGCCTTCCGGCTTTTTCAGATCGACGACGATGCTGCGCTTGTTGCGATGAATCGTGACGAAGTACGAATAATCCGGGCCCGGCACCGGCGAGCCCCATGCGCGCGCGAGGTCGCCCGCGCCCGGCGGTTCGAGTTTGATCACATTGGCGCCGTAGTCGGCCAGCATGGTCGAACAATAGGGGCCGGCGAGGGCGTGGGTCAGATCGATAATGGTGACGTTGTCGAGCGGGCGGGTCATGAGTGCCTGTGGAAAATGCGATGGGGAAAATAAAAACGGGCGGCGCGCAACCGTGGATTCACGGACCGTGCCGCCGCCGCGTTTGCAGCGGCCCGCGTCTAGTGCGCGGGCGCGTGTCCCTTCGGCAGTTCTGCGAGTTCGATCAGGCA
>Ga0118677_10005265_pt1 | contig 22761 bp, 14 predicted proteins | sample AliMusrvi5mmetaG_FD_86154 | JGI IMG/M metagenome (GOLD analysis project Ga0118677, IMG submission 86154)
ATCCGTTTCCGAACCCAACTCCCGCGCGAACTCGATCACCGTGCGGCGGTAATCGTAGCGGTCGCGATAGAAGTAATAGCGGTCCAGCACCTCCTGAATCCAGTTGCGGATCGGCTGGAACACAAACGTCGCGATCACAATCAGGCTGACCAGCGCCGCGGGACTCAACTCATCGATCTTGCCCAGCGAAAAGATCAGCGCGTAGAAGATGCCCAACACCGCCAGGGTCGCCAGCGTGTAGACATATCCCTGCTGGAAGATGACGTCCACGTCCATCAACCGGTAGCGCACAATCGCGTAAGCCCACGTCAGCGGGATCAGCGGCAGCGACAGCACGGCCATGTTCATGTACGAGTTCGGCACCGCGCCCAGAGTATACGGCAGCACGTAGATCACAGCGAAGGGCACGATTCCCAGCACCGCGCCATTGCGCAGCCACTTCATCTGCTGGCGCACGATCGGGTCATCGGCCTTACGATGTTGCACCGTCAGAATCGCCGCGCCGGTCAGGTACGCGAAACACAGAAACGGCAGCCATGCGCGGTCCAGCATCCAGCGCAACTCCACCAGCGCCATGTTCATGTGGATCATGCCGGATGCGAAGCCCATGAACAACAGCGTCATTAACAGCGCCGGCACGTACAGCAGCGACGCCCGCCACCAGGACTTCAGCCAGCGCGGAGGCTCCGGGAACGTCAGGCAGAAGTGCACGAAAATCGTCGGCGCCAACATACCCGCGATTACGTTACCCCAATAGATGACCTTATCGAAGTTATTCAGCTTGCCAGTGTAGTGGAACGAAGACAGGATGAAGGATGTAAGGCACAGCACATAAAAATGCACGGCCTTGGGCGCGTTGCCACGGCGGAAATAAACGAAGAGTCCGATGAATAAGTAAGCTAACGCGACAATGTACTGGTAGTAGAGGACCGACTCCGGAACACGCTCGCTGATGTAGACCGTGAACTGCGCTTCAATACCGCCGCGCTCCACGTGATAGACAGCCTTACTCCATGGCCCCAGGCGGACAAGAATCTGCGTGACGTCGATCGCCGATTCAACCTTGCTGCCGTTGATCTTGCGCAGAATATCGCCGGCATGCAGTCCGGCTTTTTCGCCCTGGCTCTGCGGCATGATGAACGCCGCCAGCACATACTGCGCGCTGCCGGGTCCAGTGCGGTCAACCCACGTGACACCATCCTCGGGTAATTTAAACTTCTTCTGCTGCTGGAAGTTTATACCCGCGGCAATAATGGCGGCCATCGTAAGGATGACGACCAAGGCACCCGCGAATTGGCTTTTGAGTTCTTTCACCGCGAATTCAGACACCCATCCGCGCTTGCTCCAGCACGTTGAATGCCACCCCTATGCACGTCTCGATTACCTTGAGAATACACCACTTTCCATATCGGTTCAATCTCTGATCTGTCACTAGTTATCGTTTTCGGGAAACACCTGTTACGGGAAACGGTAGATTTCCCTGTCTGGCACGAGCGTCCAGGAATCGCACGGTCAGGCCGTGAACCCGCGCCGCCGCGCCCATTTCCGGAAACGCTCCCGCTCCCACTCCTGGCAATGCGCTTCGAAGAGAGGATCAATCCGCAGTCCGGGGCTCTTCGCCCTCAGGTCACTGAGGAACCATGTCCCCAGCCCCATCTTGCGCAGATGATCCTGTACGCGGATATACCGTAGGGTGTTTCCATCCAGAAGCGCGAATCCTGCATGGCAGCGGAAGTTCTTATCACCATCGGTGCGATGCGAGACCACCACCATCAGCAGCTTGATCTGGAACTTGCCGTCTTTGTCCATTTCATCCCGCCGCTGCAACTCCACGCCATTGAGCTGATGATGCTCCGGATCAAAGTTCACCACTTCTTTTGAGTGGTCATACTTCAAACCCAGCTGATTCAGGCAGAAGCGCTGGAACCCGGCGCCATACGTGCAGCCCGCGATCGCCCACGCCACGCGGAACATCCCAGACGAACTCCAGTGGCGGAAGAAGTTCATCCACCCGGTGTTATCCGGATGCTCGCGCTCCTTGCGATCCTCGAGCTTCAGATCGTGGTAGACCGACTCCATCAACTGGATCACCTGATTGCAGACATAGAAGGCCTTGCGGAACGCCTTCTCGTCGCTGGGAATCCAGTGGACAAACGCGGAGTGCGGAACCGCGCTACTCCACTCCGGATAGGTCTGCTGATCGAGAAATGACAGCTCGTGATTGTCGCGAATCTCCGACCAGATCTTGTTCAGTGTCTGTGTGTGCTGGCTGAAGGCGCCATCCGCAATCGAGCTACGCGCATGCCACCGCTGCCGCATCAACTCCGGCACCAGAATATTCAGGTCGGGCGTATCTCCCGTCTCCACGATCTCCGCGAAGGCCTCCTCGGCGATATGGCGGCCCAGTTTGCGGTAGCTCTCAAACTGCGCCTCGCTGAAGAACTGGTCGGCCGTGGTTTCGTGTGGGAAATCCGGATGTTCGGACCGGTATTGCTGCACATCGGCCGGCTCGTCCCCGCTGAACGACGACTTCAGATAGATGAGTGTCCCGTGCGTCTCTTTGGCGCCATCGAGGTAGGTAATCCTGCCGACCGCGCAGTGTGCTTCGCTGAGGCCCGTCTTTTCGTCAGGACGGATGCGTGAGATGTCGATATCGATATCGGCATTGAAATCCACCTTGCACATGCGGATCACATTACCCAGGCTGCCGAATTGAAGATCCAAATCCTGCTCGCCGTCGCCGGCGATGATCAGGGAGCACTTGCGCCTCACCAGTTCGTAAATCCCCAGGTTTTCCAAATGCCCGCCATCGGAGAGGTTCACGAACTTCGACCGTTCGCCCGCCATGCCGAACAGCTCATTTACCAGGTACATCGCACTGAACCGCAGGGTAGGATCGGCGGGCCCGGCATTCTTTATCTGATCGGGATTGCGCATCCACCAGCCCAGCCGCGCATCGAAAACGGTCATCAAAAACGCAACGGCCGGAGAGGTGTGGTAGCCCTGGTTCGGACTCGCCGCAGCCCCGGAAACCGCAATCGCCGTTCCCAGGGAAACCCCGCCGGTGACATAGGAGCTCTGTTCGCGGAAGCGGATCAGGTCACGGTCCGCGCCGGCGTGATAGGGAGTAAAGAAGAACGAAGCTGACTGGCGCGACTGCACCCCTCCATCAAGATCAGGCGATGCGCCCAGATTCAAGGTCGTATTCAATATCGGAATCGGACCTGCGTATTTGGCATTCCCGGCAATCCTCGTCAACGGAAAATCGTCCTCGTCATCGAAGCCGGTGAAGGGGTGTGGCGAGCGAGGCTTCTGGTCGGGGCAGTTCGCCAGGTCGGCGGCTTCCTGCTGGTCAGCCCCCTTCCGATGCGCCTTCGCCTTCCGCTTGCGGGTGGCGCCCAGGTAACAACGCACCAGGCGGTTCCTGTAGAACGAGTTCAGACTGAACTCGTTGATATCCACCCGTAGTGAAAACAGGATCAAAAGGAAAGCCGCAATCCCGATCGCAACCAGATAGCCGCACAGGCACAGATACCGCATCTGATCCCAATAATCGACGGCGAAGGGCACTCCCTGCCATGAGTACAACTTGTTCTGATCCCAGTCAGAGACGTTGATCATGAAATCGTGCAGGCCGGTGGCGACCAGGAGAAATGTCCCCGCAAGAAACACGTACGGGCCGACGCTGAGCAGCGTCTCCAACTTGTCCGGCTCTTTTTTCGAACTTCCCGCCGTCTTGCCGCTGGTGCTGCCGCTCTTGCCGGCAAACAGAGACCCCAGGGTGCTGACTACCCATCCCACCCCTGCCGTCGCCCACCAGTGGGCGCCTTGCTCGATCAGCCAGTGGACCAGCAGCGGACCCAGAACCGACGCCAGCGTCAGCAGCAGCCAACCGCTGCCATAAAGGAAGAACCACGCGCCGAGGCGGCTCCACCACTCACGCCGTTCATCCGGCATCTCGGCGCCCAGCATACCGATCTGGAGCGTGATCGAGAGCGCAAACCCGTACAAGACCGAGACTCCCGCCACCGCAAAGGAACACCAGTAGCCGCTCACCGCGCTGGCGAGTTTCCAGTCCTGAAACACAAACAGCACAAGGATCACGATGCAGTAAAGCGCCACCGTCGCCACGACGGCGGAAAGCAGCGCATACCCGGCTCCCGCCAGTGACCATTTCTTCAACGAAAGGAACCCCGTCACCCCCAGCGTAATTCCGGCCACGGCAATGGCCGCCGGCCACCAGGCGGCGAAGAAGAACTGCTTCAGCAGAAAGCTGTACAGCAGGTGCTGCCGCGGCAGGTTTTCGAGCGCCTTCCACAACTCCCCGCCGGCAAGAAGAGAGAACAGAAACAGCGGCACGACGATGGAGCGCTGCACCGCTACATCCCCGGCCTCATCCTTCTCCATGGAGGTGGCGAACGCCTTTAAATTGCCCCACACCTTCCAGATCGCAAATCCATACAACCCGAGGAGCAGCAGCAGGCGCCAGGAATCGAGAGCAAGCCAGTGCGGCAGCAACGCGCCAATCACACGAGGCGCCAGCAGCAGAGACGAAAGCAGAAACAGCAGCGTCAGCTGAATGAGCAGCGCATTGCGGGACCAGATCATGATCATGGCCCAACTGTCGGCGCTCAACACGCCAAGCCGCGGCGAAAGGTAGCTGGCATGGTTCCGCAGATGCTCGATGGCCAGGCCCCAGCGATGCGGCACATCCGGCTTCAGCCAGTCCGTGCAGCGATTCGCGCCGGCGACCAGCCACCCACCAATGAAGCCGCCGCCGGAGACAGTGGAAAGATAGTCGGTCCGCTCGATGATTCCGCGTTCGCGCAGGACCTCCAAAATCCCCAGATTGAGCGTAGCGCTGCGGATGCCTCCGCCGGAGCAGGCGACGCCGATCGGGCCGGCAGTAGGCGGTGCGATCGGATTGCCGCTCCCGTCTTTGCGCCGGCCGCGGATCTCGGCCAGCTTCGTATTCTCGACATCGAGAACGTCGCCGATCAGCTTGCAGTGCTCATTTTCCGCCATGCCCGATTCCTCCAGTCACAAGTGTTGTGAATTATATTCCAACAACGTTGCAGATTCAAACAACAAAAGAAACTCCCTATCAATAGAATCATTTGCGCGGAGCCGTGGGAACAGCCGCCCACGGCTTCGGCTGGTGAATCCAGTCCGATTCCGCAATCTCCCATGCTATCCTCCTAACCGGAATTGGGAGACCAACTGATGAATTTCCTGCTAATTTTCACGATATTTCTGTTTGTCGCGAATGCCGCACCGGCCGCGACACGCTTTGATCCGGCAGGCCTCGTCCGGATTTACGAGGACCATGGCTCTGGCCGCCGGCTCCTGCTGTATGACTCAGGCCAAAAGAATCTGGACTCTCGCCTGCTCAAGGCCGACTCGGGGAGCACTCTGGTCGTCGATCTATCCAAGGCCTTCGACGAAGGAGCCGACGCCGGCCTCAACCATGTCTTCGTCAAAGCCTCGCTCAGGAAAGGTACCGCCTCGACGCCCGTGGAGGTCACCGGTTACACCACTATCGGAGAGTCCGCCAAGGACGCTACCGCGCAAAACGCCTTCGCTTTTCAGACCTTCGACAACATCGCCGGCAAGCTGCAGAACCTGTACTTCGTCGCTAAAGACGCGCTCAACGCCGCCTTCCCCGGGTGCGATGTCACACAACAGACCTGCGAACTCCCCGCCGATCCGGCCCTGCGCAAAGAACGTCTCGACGCCTTTGCCGGCCGCATGGAGCTTTTCGCACCGGAGCGCAACGAACTGAGCGACTTCTTTTCGCAGCCGCGCAACCGGCCGGTGACAGCGCAACTGGCCAACCAGATCTTTCAGATCGACGTCGAATCGCTCCAGGCGGTCGCACAACAGATGCGGACCGATGCCCCCGGGCCAATGCTGGAGCGCGTCAAACTGACGATGCAGCACCTCAGCGGACTGGCCCGCGCGACAAAGCAGATCGCCGATGCGTACACATCCGGCATCAACTCGCTCGATGCACCCAACGGCTGCCCGGCCACCGTGCGCGACTTTGGCAAAGGCATCGCCAGAGTGTCGCAGGCCGAATTCGCCCGCCGCTGCTACGCCGAATTCGTGCGGCCCCGATATGTGGAGGCGCTCAAGCAGTTTCTCGCCGAAGGCACCATCAGCCTGGCGTCAAACCGCGCCTCCGATGGCGATGTACTTGTGATCGAAGCCGAGACCCGCGGTATCAACGATGCGCCGGGCATGAAGGCCGAATGGCAGATCCGCATCCAGGATTTCGGCTGGCGGGCGGGCGTCCGCGACACGCTCTTGTTCGTAAAACGCAAGGGAGGTGCGCCGGTGGCGCCGTTGCCGGGCTTCACCCTAGGTGCAAACTACCTGGGCCGCCGCGGTTCGTCATTGAGCCGTATCCTGAGCCCCGGAGTAGGCCTGAATGTCACGCTGATGACCAGCGGCGCCAGCACCGTGGAATTGGGCTCCGGCCCCGTGGTGAGCCTGTTCAACAACCGCCTCACCGTGACTTATGGTTTGAATCTGATGCAGCAGGCTCGCAGCACCTATTGGGGGATCGGCTTCGGCTTCATCCAGCTCGGCAGCGACATCGCCGGAGCGTTCAAGCCGAGTCGCGACCGTTAAGTGGTGTGAAATATTTGGAATTGGACAGGCGAAACCGCCCAATGCCACATAGTTTTCGCGGCTTAGTAGCGAGCGCATTCTTGCGTGCCGCCTCGACATTCTTGTCGAGGTTTGGCGCGGCGTTGAAAACACACGTCGAGACGAATCTCGACGCGGCAGACATGAATGTCCGCGCTACGATTTCGACCGCGCAGCTTTGGTTTTTTGAAAAGCTATGTGGCATTGGGAAACCGCCTGTCCCACCACCGCAAGTCCCGTGTGTTCAATGGTGTTCGCCTGTTCGCGATAATCCGGCAATAATCCCTAAGGCCAGTTCAACTGCCGGTGCAAAAACTCAAACGTCCCGACGCCGTGGATCTGATGCGGCCCCAGGAAGTACTCGATCGCCGTGCCTGCCGGCAAGCCCAGATTCGCAAAATTCCGCCGCACCTTGGCGTACTCGTAGGAGACGAGTTCATCGTTCGAAACCCCGTCGTTGTGCCCGCGCTCCACCATGAACGGACGCGGTGCAATGAGGGCCGCCATCTCGGAGTAGTTGAACGTGTTGCCGAGATCGAACTCCAGCATGTCGTACTCCTGCGTGAACATGTAGCTGAATGGATGTTCGACGCTGGTCACCTTCCAGATCCACTCATTGAAATCGCCGGAGCAGATCGAAAGTGCATAGTTGGTCAGCAACGCCGGAATGCGCGCGGCGACCTTGCCACCATACGACAACCCGTAAAACCCGATGCGCTTCGAATCCACTTCCGGCAATGACGACAGCCACTCCAGCGTGCGGTCATGCTGTGCCGCAATAAAACTGTACAGCGACAGCTTCAGCGGATTCGCCTTGCGCACCAGCACGCGGAACCGGTCGCCAAAAATGTAAGGAGCCTGCGGCACGTAAACAATAAAGCCCTGCTCGGCCAGCTGAGCCGCATAGCGCGCGTAGATCTGCAGGTCGCGCGCATTCGCCGGCTCCACCAGCGTCTGCGGACGGCCTTCCAAGCCATGCTGCGTCACCACCACTGGACGCCGCTCACCCGGCTTGAGATTCTTCGGCAGCAGCAGAATGCCATACGCGAAGACCTCTTTCGAAACCGGAATCACCACCTCATAGCCACGAAACGCCAGCTTGTCGTAGAGCAGTCGCGACTGCACCTTAATCGGATCGAACGGCCGCTTCAGCTTGCCGATCACCTCATCGCGGAAATACGTCCGCAACGTCCCGGTATCCTTGCCCTGCGCGAACTGTTGCCGCACGCCATCGGAGAGACGGGCCTTCTTCTGCGTGAAGTCCACCAGTTGCCGGAACTGCCGCTCCATGCGCGCATCGGCATCGCGAGGCGCAGTCAATAATGCCGCGCCCGCACTCACAGGCGTCTTGCCCAGAAACTCCGCGAGCGCCACATCCATTGATACGCCGCCAGCCTGCGCAACCATCTTTCCGGGAGCAGCACCACGCCGCCCATCGCGCTCCGCCGGCGGACCGTTCACCTCCGGATAGTCACCAGCCACCAAAGAAACCTTGCGCGGTGAGATCATCTTCAGCAGGTTCTGATCGGTGAAGTCCGGCAGCAGGTTCCACACGTTGCGATAGATCGGCTCGGCCCAGGTGTCCTGCGCGCCGTGATGGAAGTAGCCCGCGATCATTGCCCGGTCGATTCGCGTATCGGCCGCCGCGCTGTACAGTGCGATCAGCCCGCCTTCGCCGGTGCCATACACGCCGACCGGCAATTTCGCCGCTGCGAAATAGTCCACCGCCGCCAGCACCTTCTGCACCTCATAACCGATGATGTGCCGCCCCATCTCAAATGCCATGCGATAGACATACTCGCGATGCGGCTGATTGGTCATCTTCTTGAGCAAGGGATTGCCTGACCACGTGTCCTTGCGGTCAATAATCACCGGGATCAGCACCTGGCAGCCGTTCTCGGCAAGGCGCCGCCCCACGCCCGCGGCAAGCTGCTCTGGAGTCTGGCCGGCATCAGGGATCGCCACCACGCTCATCACCGCCGGACGCACCGGCTTCAACAACAGGCCCTCGCCGTCCACGCCATCCAGCACGCGCCAACGCACGGCATGCATTTCGAAAGAATTGGTTCTTGTAAGGAGAGAAGATCGCTCCACCGTCGCATCGAGCATTGGAGGAGCCGCGGGAACCCGCTCATCGATCAGGCCGATGATTTTGCGGAAACGAGCGCGATCCGGATTCGCGGAAGGCTTCTGCGAAGCCCACTCGCGCATGAGGTAAGAATCGATTCCTGCGACCATGGTGGACGCCAGGTCATCGGAGGTTGTTAGAGGAAGGGTTCCTGGAAGGGGCTGGGCACATAACGGGGCCACCAAAATAAAAATCAATTTGGCCGCCGATGAACGCAGATGAACGCAGATAAAACCGTTTTTGTGCGATCTGCGTTTATCGGCGTTCATCGGCGGCCAATATTCCTTAAGCCTTTGCTTTTTTGACCTCTTCCACCAGCGCCGGGACTATCTCAAACAGGTCGCCCACCGCACCATAATCGGCCACTTCGAAGATAGGAGCGTTGATATCTTTGTTGATCGCCACGATGGTCTTCGAACCCTTCATGCCGACCAGATGCTGAATCGCGCCGGAGATACCCACCGCAATATACACCTTCGGAGACACCGTCTGTCCCGAACTGCCAACCTGACGTTCCATCGGCAGCCAGCCGTTATCGCAGATCGGACGCGATGCCGCCAGTTCAGCGCCAAGCACCTTGGCCAGTTCCTCGACAATCGGAATGTTCTCTTTTTCCTTCACGCCGCGGCCAACCGAAACAATGATCTCCGCCGCGGTCAAATCGACAGCGCGCGACGATTCGCGGAACGGATCCTGCGGCTTATTGCGAACTTCCGTGGCCACCGGAGTAAACACTTCCACCGGAGCCGTGCCCGTTGCGAGCGACTCCACCCGGTACGCACCCGCCTGGATCGAAATGAACGCCGGAACGGCCCCCGTAAACCGGTAGTCCGCGTTGAGCTTGCCCTGGAATAACTGGCGAACCATCACCAGATTGCCACCATCGAGCCGCACCTTCACTACGTCCGGCACCAGTGTCTTGCCGAATCTGGTCGCCAGCTTCGGCGCAAAGTCGCGCACCTGATAGGTGTGCGGGAACAGCACCACTGAAGGCGACACCTTCTTGATCAGCTGCTCATACGCCGACGTGAAGCCATCGGCCGTGTACTGCATGGCCGGAATCGAATAGACCTGCGACAACTGCCTGGTGGCCAGTTCCGGCTCGTCGCCGATCACGGCAGCGATCACCGGCTTGCCCAACTCCGCGCCGATCTGCTGAGCGGCGGCCAGCGTCTCCCAACTCATGCGGTGCTTGTGTTCGAGAATAACCAGAACGCTCATAGTACACGCACCTCGGTTTTCAACTTCTCAACCAGCCACGCCGCCACTTCCCTGGCGTTGCCCTCTTTGATCTGAGTCTGTTTCGTACGCTGCGGCACGTAGATCTTTTCGAGTTGAACGGTTGGCGCGGAAGCGCCACCCAATTCAGCGGGAGTCACAACTTTAATCTCTTTCGATTTCGCCTTCTTGATGCCCATCAGGGTGGCATAGCGCAGCTTGTTGAGGCCCGATTGAATCGTGAGGATCGCCGGCAGCGGCATCTCCACGTTCTGGAACCAGCCGTCTTCCAACTCGCGCTTCACTTTGATCGACGAGCCCTGGCTTTCCACCGCCATGATGATAGTGGCATGCGGCATGCCCAGCAACTCGGCCAACACAACGCCGGTCTGGCCGTAGCCCAGATCGTCCGACTGCAGGCCGGTCAACAGCAGGTCAGGCTTTTCGGAGGCCGAAGCCTTGGCCAGCAACTGAGCTACTCCCAGCGCATCGAGCGACTCCAGGTTATCCGCTACGATATGGATCGCGCGATCGGCGCCCTTGGCAAGTGCTTCGCGGATGGTCTGCGCCGCGCGCGCCGGTCCGGCACACAATGCGATGACCTCTCCGCCATGCTTCTCTTTCAATTGCAGCGCCTCTTCCAGCGCATAGGCATCCGGCTCGTTGATCTCGTACGTCAGGTCGGAATCCTGAATCCACTTACCGGATCCATCCACCCGCAACAAGGAGTCTCGCGCCGGAACCTGCTTAATGGCGACGATAATCTTCATTAGAAATTTAGTCCGTGAATCGTTTGAAAATGAGGCTGCCGTTGGTGCCGCCAAAGCCGAAGGAGTTGGAAAGCGCGTAGTCGATCTTCATCCCGCGCGCCTTGTTCGGCACGTAGTCGAGATCGCACGCCGGATCCGCCTCTTCATGATTAATCGTCGCCGGCGCGATCTGGTCGCGAATCGCCAGCACGGCCACGCCTGCCTCAAACCCGCCCGCGCCGCCCAGCAAGTGGCCGGTCATGGATTTGGTGGAACTGACGGCAAGCTTGTAGGCATGCTCGCCAAAGCAGCGTTTGATCGCCGTTGTCTCGATCTTGTCTCCCATATCGGTCGACGTACCATGCGCGTTGATGTAGTCGATGGCCTCTGGCGCCAGCTTCGCATCATTGATCGCATTCTTCATTACACGATATCCGCCGTCGCCGTCTTCGGAAGGAGAAGTGATGTGATAGGCGTCGCCGCTCATACCGTAGCCGACAATCTCGGCCAGGATCGGAGCGCCGCGCTTCTTCGCCGATCCCAACTCTTCCAGGATCAGCAGGCCCGCGCCTTCGCCCATCACGAAACCATCGCGCTGCTTGTCCCACGGACGCGACGCCTTTTCAGGATCGTCGTTGCGGGTGGAAAGCGCGCGCATGGCCGCAAATCCGCCAACCGACATCGGCGTGATGGCCGCCTCGGCGCCGCCGCAGATCATGGCATCGGCATCGCCGCGCTGAATGATCTTGAACGAATCGCCAATCGCGTGAGCACCGGATGTGCACGCAGTAGCCGTAGCGGAGTTAGGACCCTTGGCGCCCGTTCGGATCGACACATGCCCGGCCGCCAGATTCACGATCGTCGCCGGAATAAAGAACGGAGAGATCTTGCCCGGCCCGCCTTCCAGCAGCTTCTTGTGCTCGCGTTCGATTACCTCGAACCCGCCAATTCCGCTGCCGATATAGACACCGACCCGTTCCGCGTTCTCTTCGGTAACCTTGAAGCCCGAAGTGGCCATCGCAAAGTCGGAGGCAGCAATCGCGAACTGCATAAAGCGCGCCTGCTTTTTGATCTCCTTCTTTTCGACAAACACCGAGGGGTCAAAATTCTTCACTTCGCCCGCGATCTGGCAGGCAAAAGCGGTGGGATCGAACAAGGTGATGCGTGCGATGCCGCTTCGGCCGTTGCGCAGCGCTTCCCAGTTCTGTTCAGTGCCGATCCCGACCGAAGAGACGAGTCCGACACCTGTCACTACGACTCTGCGTTGCATTGAGGTTTAGTTAATAAATTACGCTACGACTTCTTCTTACCGTCGATGTATTCGACCGCATCTTTCACCGTTGCAATCTTTTCCGCATCTTCATCGGGGATGTCAAGATCGAAGGCTTCTTCGAATGCCATCACCAGTTCCACGATGTCCAGCGAGTCAGCGCCGAGGTCGTCGACGAATGACGCGGTCATATCTACCTGTGCTTCATCGACTCCAAGTTGCTCGACGATGATCTGCTTTACCTTTTGCTCAACCGACATGAAACCTCCCAAGGGTCTTCAAACCTATTGATTCTACCGGGAAGAAGGGCCATTCCGCAAGTGCCGCGCATAACCACTTGTTTGTCTTGAATTTGGCGGCGACCAAAAGCGGCAGCTATTCCACTACATTGATGTCGAAAGCCCCCGTCTCCACCTTGCCCGCCCGCCGGATCTGGACGAATATCCGGTAGTTCCCAGCCGACGGAAAACCATAGGGAAAACTGAACTCGGCCGGCACGCCCATATTCATGGAGTGCACGCGCATATCCGGTGGTACAGGTGAATTCAGAAGCCCGGCCTGCCGCAGGCTTACCATCGGAACATTGGCCAGCGGATTCAGGCGGGCAAAGACGCTCTGGTCATGTTTCAGCACAAAAGCCTGCGCCGGCATGCCGAGATAGAGTTCCAGATCGTCCACAGGCCGGCCGGAACGTGTCTCCATCCGGAAGGTAAGCAGCACTGGCTCGCCCGCAGTGTAGGACTTCTCGCCTCGCACCAGCACCAGCCGGTATCGATCTGCAAGCACTGCTGTCCCTTGATTTGGATTCGCCTCGATTGGAGGCAAACTCGCTACGGAGTCGTCCCGATCCAGTTCCGATCCCGCAAACTGCTCCTTCAGCACGAAATCAGCACGCAGCGTTTCAGGAAAGCCATTGGCGTGAACGATTTCACCGAACACTCTGTATCTGCCGTAGTCCATCGCGGGCAAGGGCGCGGAGAACACACCGGTCAGTTGCATCTCCGGATGCAGCCGCCAGACTCGTTCCATCTGCGGCACCTTGACGATAAACAGATGCAGAAAGTGGCCCGCATCGGGAACCAGATCGGTGTTCTTGAGCATCCAGCCGTCATTCATCAGCGAAGCAAAGAAGTTTCCCTCGCCGCCGACATCCAACTGAAAGCGCAAGGGCTTATAGGCCAGCTTCTGATACGCTTCGGTATCCATGCGCCATACCAGAAAACCGGCGTAAACCAGCGCACCGGCAGCCAGCGCCGTGACCCCCATGTACACACGCGCCGTGATCCGGTCCGCGCGATTCGGAGTCTGCCCCACTGGCAACCGGGCTTCGCGCACGGCCGCCCCGGCAATCGAAACGGCGCCGCAGAACAGCAGCAAACACAATACTCCAAGCAGTGCCGCCATCGGCACGCTGATCGGTACAATCTGCCTGGTGACGGCAACAATCGGAACCGTAACCTCGGCAGGCCCATGATCTCCAGCCACCTGCAACCGGACCTTCCACGCTCCCGGCGCCATCAGGTGCAGGTCGCCGTGAAAAACGCGCTTGTCTGACTGCGACTGCGCCAGCAGTGTGGGCAGGGGAGCATTGAGGCTCTCTTCCCCCCCGGACATGCCCGGGGTCGCCTGTATGCTGGTTATCCCAGTGGTCGCGGTGCGGATCTCCAGCTTGACGCTGCCAGGAATGACATTGGGAGTCCTTACTGCAATCGAGAGCGCGTAATGGCCGGCCGACAGATCGAAGAACTGATCCCCGAGGCCGCGCTGCGCAGGCATGGATGCAGGCAACAAAAGCAGCAAAACCGCCGCCAGGCGAATGGAGTTCAGCTTCACCGGTGAGTCCCCTTCATCCATTCGGCCAGGGTCAAAGCTGCCCAATAGCTGATCATCGCGCAGACTAATGCCAGCGCCATTCCCGCCTTACTGTCCAGGCCGACACCACTCTGTTCAACAAATTCGTAGGCCAGGTAAACACTGGCCGGGCGAGTACTGAAATCGGCATACCGCGCGCCGAAAAACCAGTTGCGCGCCATGGGCGACTGCAGAAATTCCGCGAACCACCACTGGCAGGAGGCGAACGAGAGGAAGAATGCGGTACCGCCTGTCAGGCTGCGCAGCATTTTATCCAGCGCCGGCAGCTTCCATTGCAGGACGTCGGCCAAGGCCGCCGGAACCAGCAGCCACAAGGGAAATTCCAGTGGCACCATACTCGAAACCCGGTGAAATACGGGACCCACCATCGGCGTGGCCGGAAACAGTGGCAGCAGCCAAAGCATCAGCAGGTAGAAGCCGGTATAGATAGCAGCAGCGGTAGTGGCAGCCCACCTCCGTCCGCTCACCACGGCCAATCCCGCCAACACGGCCGGAGCCAGGACACACACGATTCGATACATGGCGGCACTATGCTGGTACGGCCGTAGCGTGGATTCGGTGACCAGCGTCATCAGTAGGATCAGGGAAGTGGCCCCAAAGTACACGTAGGCGCGGCGCCAGGAATCGCACAGCTCGTTCTCCGCCCGGTTGAGATGCGACGCAATCAGCGCCATCGCACCAAGCGGAATGGCCAGCAGGCCCGCCGCCAGCAAGCAATGCGGAGGGCTGGTCATCACCTCTTCAATGCCGTAAGTAGTGTGCCACCACGCATCGAAAATAAAGGATGCGAACATGGCCGCCACTCCCCACGCCACCAGAAAAGCGCCGATCGGCGCGCGGAAGCCCCATAGCCGCACTGTCGCCGCTCTTGGATGGACGTTACGGAACGTCGTTCCAATGATGAGCCAGCCACTCACCCCAGCCGCCATCAGGCCGCAGATCCACACCAGCAGATGAGGGGGCGTCCAGAAATCAACCAGTCCGATGGAACGATGCCATGAGATGTCCCAATGAGCCGCGAAGCAGCTCAGCGCGGACGCCGCAAGCAGGCAATGGATATACCAGGCGATAGAACTGGACCCGGGCGCGCCGGACTCCGGCACGGCAACCTGGGCCGCACTCGCAGGAACAACTGCCCGGCGAGACCGTACAATCCTGATTCGTATCCTCAAGATGAGTATTCTACCACCCGGCTTCAGTGCAATAGGCTACCGGGCCCGGTGAAGTCGTATATGATGTACCAATGAAAGCTTGGCTGGTGCACCGGTTCTGTGAACCCGAACAGATGACTTACTCGGACGTACCGCTGCCCGAACCCGGCCCCAGGCAGGTACGCATCCGCAATCACGCGGCGGCTCTCAACTTCTTCGACGTCCTCCAGATCGGGGGCAAATACCAGATCAAGCCACCCTTCCCGTTCACACCCGGCGCCGAAGTGGCAGGCATGGTTGACGCGGCCGGCAGCGAGGCTGGCCTCGCCGTGGGCACTCGAGTCCTGGCGTTGCCATTAGGCAGTGCCTTCGCCGAATACTCACTAGCCTCGGCCGACCGTACCTTCGCCATCCCGGACTCGATGAGCTTTGAGAAGGCCGCGGCCATGCCCATCGTGTATCACACCTCCTGGTTCGCACTCGACCACCGCGCCCGGCTCGAACCGGACGAATGGGTGCTGGTGCACGCCGGCGCAAGCGGCGTCGGCATGTCCGCCATCCAACTGGCCAAGGCCCGCGGCGCGCGAGTCATCGCCACCGCAGGCAGCGAAGAGAAGCTGGAGTTCTGCCGCGGGCAGGGCGCCGATCACGCCATCTCTTACAAGGACTCCGCCTGGGTCAACCAGGTCAAAGAGTTCACCCAGGGGCATGGCGCCGACGTGATATACGATCCCGTCGGTGGCGAGGTGCTCGAACTCTCCACCAAGTGCATCGCGCCCGAGGGCAGGCTGCTGGTGATCGGCTTCGCCAGCGGCGTCATCCCCTCATTAGCCGCCAATCGCGTGCTACTGAAGAACATGTCGCTGGTGGGCGTATTTTGGGGACAGTATGTCTCCGACAAGCCTGCCTACGTGCGCGCCACGCACGACCGCATGTGCGAACTCTTCACCGAAAAGAAACTCAATCCGGTGGTCGGCCGCACCCTGCCGCTATCGGAAGCGCCCTTCGCACTGCGCGAATTGACCGATCGTAAAATCCGCGGCAAGTCCGTACTGGTGATCCCATGACAAAACAGTTTCCCGGCGGCCAGGTGATGGAGCTCATCGAAGGCGATATCACGAAGATAGCCGCTGACGCCATCGTCAACGCGGCCAACTCCGCGCTCGCCGGTGGAGGCGGCGTTGATGGCGCCATTCATCGAGCCGGCGGCCCGTCTCTCATGCAGGAACTGCGCCGCTACGATAACTGTCCCACCGGAACGGCAGTGGCCACCGGCGCCGGCGCCCTGCCCGCCAAATTCGTCTTCCACGCCGTAGGACCGGTCTGGCGCGGGGGCGCCCGCTTTGAGGCCGACCTGCTCGCCTCCTGCTATTGGACCTGCCTCCAGATGGCCGAAGAACGAGCCCTGGAATCGATCACGTTCCCTGCCATCAGCACCGGGATCTACGGCTATCCCATGGACGCGGCCGCCAAAATCGCCATCGATACCGTGTGTGCCCACTTCGCCAATCCCGGCACCCATCTGCGTAAAGCGACCTTCGTTCTCTTCGGAAATATCGCACTTGCAGCGTTCCGCGACGTTCTCGTCGTAAAATAGAAAAGAATGCAACTGGTGCAGGTGGGCAAGCATAAAATGGTGTTGCTCGAGTTCGATCTCGACTTCATCGTCAACATCATCAAGCAGGCTGGCTTCGAACACCGCCTGGAGGACTCAAAACGCCACATCGTGGTCGATTTGACCGCTCCCGATCGCGATTCGCCGCTGCTGCTTTTCGATGCCGCGGACCCCGGCAACCTCGGCTGGTTTTCGCGCTGCTCTTATTACGTGGATGGCTGCACCGGAGGCGTGCTGCAAACGCCGCTCTCGGTGGCCAACCAGCGCGACCGCACTGGCCGCGTGCTGCCCAATGCCCTGCGCGTGCAGGTCTCCAAGGAACTGCCCTACGGGTTCCGCATGCCCGGCCGCCAGGCCATCACCGAACAGGTGATCTACGGAGTCTTCTACAACTTCATGCTGGCGCTGCTGAATGTCGGCGTGGGAGTTTGCGGCGGAACACTAGTGAAACCGCTAGCCGGACGCACCGACGGCGTCGGCATCCGCAACTAGCTGGCCGTGTAGCGCACGCATCCTGCGTGCCGTGTCGACAATCCTGTCGACATCTGCGCTTGCCCCCGCGGTACCAGGGTCCAGCCCCATACTCCGTCCCGGTAGGTAGAACGGTACTTTTCCGCTTGCTCTAAGGTTCCCATTTCACACACTTCGTGGCATCTTAAAAGAGTGCTTTCCAACTTGAGTCGGAGGACGGTTGGGGAGCGCATCTGCCTTGCCCCTAACAATGGCCGGTCCTACATGGGCCGGCCTTTTTTTCATTGCACCCAAATCGTCAAACCGGTCTGGCTGTCCGTCGTGCCGGATGTCAACACCACCGGCTGCGCGCCTGACGGAGTGTTCGCCGCAAGTTGCGCATTCACCTGCAACAAGCCCGCCACTTGCCCTGGCGCCGTATTCGCATAGAGCACGGTGGCCGGCAACCCGCCCACGGAGAACTTCAGCGGATTGATCGCCCGCCACGTGGGCAAGCCGTCCGTAATCGTGCCATCCACCGGAGGAGGCGTCAGCCCGCCTTCGCCGGTCCCGAAGAACACGACCACTGAACCCTTCGCCGCCGGATTCGACTGCGAATTCGGAGTCCCGTCCTGATTGAACGCCGCCGCCTGCCCCTTGCCCGAATAGTTCGCAGAATACAACCCCGGCGCGGCGTTCGACACCTGCACCGTAACAGGTGGCGAACGCTGCCCCTGGTTCACCGCGACAACCTGCACTGACGCCTGACCAGCCACCGAATACGGCACAATGCCCGCAAACTGCCTTGCCGAAGTATAAACAATCGGGGCTGGCCTTTCGTTAAACAGCATCTGCGAATCGGCCACCGTGGCCGCCAACCGCCCGTTCGAATCCAGTTGGGCGCCGGCCAGCGCATCGGGCCCCAACTTCACGCCATAAGCGACAAAGATCATGCCCGGCGAAACCACTCCCGACGTATTGCTCGCGCTGTTGGTGATAGCGCTGACCTTCGGCGGCGACGCAGGGAAGCCGGAGAAGGTCGCGACAAACGCATCTCCCATCGCATAGCCGTTGGCGCGGGGACCGGTCCCCGCATATGCCCGCTGAAAAGCGTTTGCCGTGGCAGGCATATTGAGGGATAGCGTGCTCCCCGTCAGGTACGCCACACCATTTGCGTCAATCGCGATTCCCATTCCAATATCGTCGAATCGCCCGCCGAAATAGCTGCTGTACAGCAATCCCGTCCCGGTTGGATTCACCACCGTAAGAAAGGCATCACCATATGATTCATTCAGGTTCTGCCCTCCGCTGCCTGCTGTTCTCGGCTGCAACGGCGAACCCGAGGTCGGAAAGTCGAACGACTCCGTAAACCCCGTCACGTAGGCGTTGCCACTGCCATCGATGGCAATCGCCATGCCCGCATCGTTAGAGTCTCCGCCAAGCAAGCTGAGATATTGGAACGCGCTCCCCGCCGGATTCAGTTTGCCAACAAATGCATCCCCGTAAAGGTGCTCCACCTGAAAAGGCAGCGCAATATAGCCGCCGTAACTCTTTTGGAAGGCGCCGGCAGTCACCACCAGGTTTTGCGTGCTGGTTGAACCCGTCATGTAGACACTGCCGAGCGCATCCACCGCAATCGCACTCACACATTCATCGCCGAAGCCGCCGAAATAAGTGGAGTAGATCAGCGCCGTACCCTGCGGATTGAATTTGGTGACGAAGCCGTCACCTTTCAGCAAAAAGGGATTCTGTGAATCGCTGCCGCCGAATCTCGTCTGGTAGGAGCCGGCCGTGGCGGGGAAGTCCGTTGAGATCGTGCATCCCCCGACGTACACATTGTTCGCCTGATCAAGCGCCAGCGTGAACGCCGCGTCGTCCTTGGTCCCGCCAAGATAGGTGGCAAAGACCAGCTGCGATCCGGTCGGGTCCAGCTTGGCGACAAAGGCGTCTCCCGGGTCCCATCCCGGCGCATTGCAGCAAGGCATGTCCGGCTCGCCACCGGATCCCCGCATTGTCCGCTGGTAGGCATTCGCCGTCACTGGAAAATTCGCCGAAAGCGATGCGCCCGCAACGTAAGCGGCGCCAGTCGAATCGACGGCAATCGCCGTAGCAAAATCATCCAGCGAACCGCCCAGATAAGTGGAGTACAGCAGCTGATTGCCGCTAGCACTCAACTTGGCAACAAAGGCATCACCGGTGCGAATCGTAGCCCGGCCGCCCAAGCCCCCAAAGCGGGCTTGGAAAGGCTTCACCGTCGGAAAATCGGTGGAGGTGGTAGCACCCGCGATGTAGAGATTGCCACCGTTGTCGACGGCGATCGCCGTGGCGCCATCATCACCGGAGCCGCCAAGGTAGGTCAGGTAGACTAACTCTCCTGCCGCACTGAACTTTGCTACAAAAGCATCTCCAGGAACAACTCCCGCGGAGGCGCCCGCGAAGTTCGGCTGCAGCGCCGAGCGCGTTTTCAGATCGGGAGAGTTCGTGCCGCCTGCGACATAGATCGAGCCCGCGCCGTCCACCGCGAGTCCGCGCGTGGTTTCATTGCCCTTGCCGCCCAGGTAAGTCAGGTAACTCAACGCCGGATCGATCACTAACTCCGCGTTCGAATCGTAAGCGCCCACGTCAAACCGCACCACGCGATTTTCAGCAATCGTAAACCGTCCGTCGACCAGCGTCCGCTTGCCATCCACCATCTGGAAAAGTTCCGGACGCTTCCAGCGGATCTCTCCCGCCTCGGTCGCTACTACCAGATCCCCGTCATCAGAGATTCGCAAATTGCGCTGGCCGCTCAGCTCCAAAGCGATCGCCCGCGGATCGGCATGCGGCGCTAGTACAAAGTCGTACTCCAGCCTGCCTTGCTCGCCGTGAAACACCAGATCGATCCCCCGATAAACCTCGCGATGCCTGATGCGCCCGAAGCCGGTAACATCGGTCCGCCACTTCGAAGGCCCGCCGACAAAGTAGTTCGCGGCGCCGGCTAGTTTGTCCGCCGGCTCCATTCGTGCCGACCGGTTGGCGTTAATCAGCCGTGTCGCAACACGCGCGGTCCGGCCGCTCTCTGGTTCCTTCCACTCAAACCAGTTCTCAGCAGGCGCCAGATGCAGTTGGAAATTCGCGCCGCGCGCGATGTATTTGGCGGCTCCCCTCACATCGGGATTCGGCTCGAACCGTAGAGCCATCTTACTCAGCACGTCTTTGCGCATGACCGGCGCATTGGCGCCGTGAGCAACGAACGCTCCCAATAACAACGCTACACAAATCGGTCGCATCGTATTCCCCTCCGGAAGGTCTATTCCATCGAGAATATCACGTCGAAAAAACAGACATAATGGTTGTGATTCCTATGTCGAACATCAGCCGCCGCCTCTTTCTCGCCACGCCGCTCGCCGGAGTTGGCTTCGCCGCCGTGCCGCCGCCCGCTCCCTACGGAGCCCTGCCCTCCGAACGTCAGCTGCGCTGGCATCAGATGGAGGTCTACAGCTTCCTACACTTCACCACCAACACCTTCACCGATAAGGAGTGGGGCTACGGCGACGAAAGCCCGTCTGTCTTCAACCCGACCGCCTTCGATGCTGACGCGATCGTCAAAGCCCTCAAGGCAGGCGGCGTCACCGCCACCATCCTCACCTGCAAACACCACGACGGCTACTGCCTCTGGCCCACCAAAACCACCGAGCACTGCGTCCGCAACAGCACCTGGATGTCAGGCAAAGGCGACGTGGTCCGCGCCATTTCCGATGCCGCCCGCCGTCACGGCCTGAAGTTCGGTGTCTATCTCTCCCCATGGGACCGCAACAACCCCAGCTACGGCAAAGCGGACTACGTCAAGATCTACCGCGACCAGCTCACCGAACTCCTCACCAACTACAGCGACATCTACGAAGTCTGGCACGATGGCGCCAACGGCGGCGACGGCTTCTACGGCGGCGCGCGCGAAAAGCGCACTATCGATAAGCACTCCTATTACGATTGGCCCACCACCTGGGAACTGGTCCGCAAGCTCCAGCCCAACGCCGTCATATTCAGCGACGTCGGCCCCGATATCCGCTGGGTCGGCAATGAAAAGGGTTTCGCCAACGAAACCTCCTGGGCAACTTACGATCCGGTAGGCGCCAACGGCGGCCCCGCATCGCCAGGCGACTCCCGTTCCAAAGATGGACTCACCGGCCACCGCAACGCCAAGCACTGGCTGCCCGCCGAATGCGACGTCTCCATTCGCAAAGGCTGGTTCTGGCACGAGAAGGAAAACTCGACCGTGAAGCAGCCGCGCGAATTGATGGACCTCTACTATAAGTCCGTCGGGCGCGGCGCCAGCTTCCTGCTCAACATCCCGCCCGACCGCCGCGGACTGCTGCATGAGATCGACGTCAAAGCCCTCGCCGGCTTCGGCACCGCGCTGCATGCGACCTTCGCCAAAAACCTCGCCGCCAAAGCGAGGTTGACCGCAACCAACGTCCGCGGCAATTCCAAGGACTACGCCGCCAAGAACCTCCTCGACGGCAACCGCACCACCTACTGGGCCACCGATGACGCCGTCAAGACCGCCGAAGTCACCTTGGACCTCGGCCGCCCTGCAACTTTCAACGTCATCCGTCTCCGCGAAGCCATTCAACTCGGGCAGCGCATCGACGCCGTTGCCCTCGATCAATGGAAAGACGGCAATTGGGCCGAGTTCGCCAAGGCCACCAGCATCGGCAACTGCCGCCTCATCCGCACTGCGGAAAACGTAACAACCAGCAAGCTGCGCCTCCGCATCACCGAGGCCGCCGCGTCCCCCGCCCTCACCGAATTCGGCGTGTACTTGGAATCCGGGCTATGATACTGTCAACAGTGATGAATTTGAGAGTTCTCCTGACCTGCGCCGCATTCGCCGCCACAGCCAGCGCCACTGATCCTGCCTTCCCCACCGCGGAAATCAAGAACCGCGCCATCACCGCCAAGCTCTATCTGCCCGATGCCGAAAAGGGCTACTACCGCGGCACCCGCTTCGACTGGTCAGGCAACACCTACAGCCTCAAGACCAAAAACCATGAGTACTTCGGCCAGTGGTTCCCCACCTACGATCCCAATCTGCACGACGCCATCATGGGACCGGTTGAGGAATTCAAAACCGCCGAAGGCGGTCTCGGCTACGAACTCGCCAAGCCCGGCGAGACCTTTGTCCGCATCGGAGTCGGCGTCGTCCGCCGCCCGGACACCAAGCCTTTCGAAGCCTTCAAGACCTACGAAATCGTCCATCACGGCAAATGGCAGGTGAAGCGCCGCCCCGATCGCATCACGTTCATTCATGACCTGGTCGGACCCAACGGCTACGCCTACCGTTACACCAAAACCATGCGCCTGGTGAAGGACCAGCCTCAGATGGTGATTGAGCATTCGCTGAAAAACACCGGCACCAAACGCATCCAGGCCCAGCAGTACAATCACAATTTCTTCGTGATGGATGGCCAACCCAGCGGCCCCGATAACTACGTGAAGTTTCCGTTCGACCTGAAACCGGTGCGCCCGTTCACCGGGGACGTTGGCAAGACCAACGGCGGCGAAATCGTCTACAGCCGCGAACTCCAGCCGAGCCAAAGCGTCTTCGGTGAATTCAACGGCTTCGGCAAATCCGCCGCCGACTACGACATCCGCATGGAACACCGCAAAGCCGGCGC